>Ga0307425_1000025_pt1 | contig 70251 bp, 53 predicted proteins | sample SalMarWE160330MG_FD_202152 | JGI IMG/M metagenome (GOLD analysis project Ga0307425, IMG submission 202152) | Salt marsh sediment microbial communities from the Plum Island Ecosystem LTER, Massachusetts, United States - WE1603-30 | ecosystem: Environmental > Aquatic > Marine > Intertidal zone >... | reverse complement strand
TGCCATTTAGGGTGGTAGTGGTCCACAACATTGTATGCAAAATAGGTGGCAAAACTCTCGTTCAGCCAGAGGTATTTCCAGTCGGAAGGCGTCACCAGGTTGCCGAACCACTGGTGGGCGATTTCGTGGGCAATGACATTGCAGATGCTCATTTCACCGGATTTGGAGGTCACTTCCGGATAGTGAAGGATCAGGTTTTCTCTGAAGGTAATGGCCCCCCAGTTCTCCATGGCCCCGAACGCAAAATCCGGGACGGCAATCAAGTCCATCTTGGAAAGTGCATAGGGAATTTCATAATAGGTTTCACAAAACTCGAGGGCCTTTTGTCCGAATTCCAGCCCGAAATCACCGTAGGGCGCCCGACCCGGCAAGGTCACAGATCTCACCCGTGGATCGGTTTCATGGGTTGTCAGGTAAAACTCGCCGACGCCGAAAAATAGAAGATAGGTAGACATTGGCGGCGTGGTTTGAAACCGGACCTGTTTTTTTCCGTTGGCCAGCGGTTTTTCTTCCACTGCCGGCCCATTGGACAAGGCCACAAGCTCGGCGTCCACAATCATTTCAATGTCAAAGACCGCTTTTTGAGACGGATGATCCATGCAGGGAAAGGCCCGGCGTGCGTCGCTTTCCTGAAACTGAGTGACCGCAATATATCGTTTCTGGCTGTTGGTTTCAAATGTGCTGCGATAAAACCCGGCCATCTTGTCGTTGATCCATCCCTGATAATCGATGGTCAAAAAGAACGCGCCGGACAGGGTTTCGGGAAGGTCGATCTTAAGTTCCTCTTTCTCCGGATTTATCTGAAAAGTACATGGGATTTTTCTCTTGTCGATCTGAAGTTTACAGCTCCAAACAGCCAGTTCCAGGATGTTCAACACCACCTGTTCCACCGGTTGCCGAGATTGAAACTCGATATCGACCTGTCCGGAAAATCGAAAATGTACAAGGTCGGGTTCCAGACGAAGCGCGTAACGGATAGGCTGAGCAACATTCATGGGCACCTCCAAAAAGGGAAGTTTTGGATTTTCGGAACATGTTTATGGGCAGCTTTCATGGATTGTGCCCCCCTGAGCACGGTTGTTTTTTGAATCGCTAAAGTATGTATATCACAACTTGGTTTTTTAACTCAAGTTTGATGGATTCGTAAAAAGTCCAATCTCCACATTTTTCTGGATTCCCGTCTACGCGGGAATGACAATAAGACATATGATATCAAATGCCCGATATGGATTTATGGATGGGCACCAGATAGAACAAAACCTCATAGCAAAGCTGTATTCAAAATAAATAGGGGGGGTGAAATGTGAGTTTTTAAGAATTACAACGGGGTGTTGGCGGCCTTGCCCTGCCGCTGATGAATTTTCTCGAATGCCCCTTCAATGGCATGTTTTAACACTTCGATTTTAACCGGCTTGCAAAGATGACCATCAAACCCGACATCTTTAAGTCGATCCGAGTCTACTTCTGTTAGGAAGCCGGAAAAAGCATAGATAACAGATGTTTCATTGATTTCTCTGATCTGTTTACACAATTGGGTGCCGTCAATCGCCGGCATCATCAAATCTGTTATTATCAGCGGGAAATATTCTTTCCGTACTATCTCTAAAGCTTCTTTGGCATTTCTGGCAAGTTCAACATCGTATCCCAGCATCATTAGCATATCTTTTATCGTATCTCTTATTAAGTCTTCATCGTCCACAAATAGAATCCTTCTCGAAAGTGTTGTCATTTGTGTTTTCCTTGTCAGCAAATTAAGTAATAGATGAGACCTTTGAAAAGCGGTGTGAAACCCGAGTTCTAATTTTATGAAACTTCCGAAGGTGAAACCATGAAGATTTCAAGTTTAAACCCGTCATTCAGTCTTTTGTTTTGCACGAATACGCACCAGTTCTACCCCCATGTCCCAACACAATGCAATAAATATTATCCATGCCACGCCCCATAACAGGACAAAAGTATAAAATGGATAAAAACGAGCAAATACGCTGAAAATACCAAAATAAAATAATAATTTCATGATTCATCACCTCCGGTAAATAGAAAAAGCCCATCCTCTCAAGAAAAGAACGAGCTCTGGTGTTCAGCGTATCCATTTGTCGGGCAACCCCGCCACCCATGATTACCGGGCCGATGGCTTTGCGTCCCACTCTCTCGAGAGGTTTGCCTTTTTCACAACAATACTAATATCGGCAAAACATCTGTAAAAGTTTAGCCCGATACGTTTAGCGCCCTTAATAATGAGCGTTTTTCCCATTAATAAAGGTTTAAATTATTTAAATTTCAATACTTTCACTTTAAATTTACTGAAATATGTGATATCATAACCTAATTTTATCCATTCCCGCTAAAGCGGAGCAGGCTGGAATAATCTTTGAGATAACATTGATGGTCTCGAAAAACACTGGAGAAATTAACACTTAGCACCGGACTAAAAACAACAAGGCGTAATCAAAAATGACACAACTAAAAGACCAAATGGCCGCTTTTGAAGGACTCAGCGAAAAAGAAGTGATCGAATTGTCCAGTCGGGCGAAAATCGATAAATTGCAGGCGGGTGAGATTTTGATGAAAAAAGACGATCCCGATCAAATGGTATTTGTCATTTTGGACGGAAAGATAAGGATTGCTCAAGGTCAAAAAACGCTTCGAAAAGCCATTGCCGTTTTTTCGAAAGGGGACTGGATTGAAGCCACGTCCCTTGCCAGGGATCCGTTACGAATGACATCTGCCATTGCTGCTGAACCGACCCGTGTCATGGCTTTGGATAAGGCCACCATTGACAGCCTGACTGACAAGACACAACTGTCCGTTTATAAACGTCTGGCACATCTATCCGCTGAACGCGCCCGCCTGCTCAAAAAGAGTGAAAACAATCTTATAGCAAAGAACATGCAGTTAAAAGAAGATATTTTCAATTACCGCTCTCCATTAAAAACAGATTTTCACCAATCTGAAATGATTAAAAGCATTATCAAGAAAGTTCCGCGATTGCCGGCCTTTGCATCGACCCTATCCAGTCAACTTTTTACACAGGAACTCGTTGAACAGATCAAGCGGGACCCGGCTCTCGTTGCCATTGTATTGAAAACCATCAACTCTGCATACTACAGTTTTCAGAAAAAGATATCCGATATTCACCATGCCGTTGTTCTTCTTGGATTTGAACAAATATACCACGTCGTCATTGCCGAAGGTGTTCGCCGCACCATGCCGAACAAACCGAAATTCAAGGCACTGCATCTTCATTCTGAAATTATCTCGCATATTGCTTTTATGCTCTCTTTAGAGTCACGTCATGGCCATCCTGCCGAAATGGCCTCTTTGGGTCTGCTACACGAAATTGGTCAGATCGTCATCCAGTTGCTCGAGGATCAGAATCCCAAGTTGGCAGCACTTATCGAGGTCCTGGATCAGACTCAATTGGGATCTCTTTTACTAAAAGAATGGAATCTGCCGGATATTTTGTGGAAAAGCGTTAAGTTTCAATCCTATCCCGAGTTCTCTTCTCCGCATCACATCCCCGAAGAATTAAGGTACAATGTCACTTTACTGTATCTTAGCCATCTTTGCTATGACTTGTTTCAGAACAAAGAACAAAAATTATCAACAACGTTTCTCGATGAATATACACAACTGATAAACTGGCAGGGATTGACTCTTGAGGAAATCGCCAGGGAACGGCTGCTGCCCGCAATGATGAAAAAGAGCAGTACTTATCCGTTACCCTTGCGGCAACTTTTAGAAAAACAGACATAAATAGGTGCTATTATGAGTCGGATGGTCTCTGGAAAACCCATATTGGCGATCTTTTTCACCCTCGCTTTCATCATGTCAGCCTCCATTAATTCTGCGTTTGCCGACACGCGCTATGTATCTGATCGGCTCATCATCTCTGTTCGCGATGGACAAAACCAGAATGCAGCGGTGTTAGGATATATTGAAACGGGAGCGCCGGTTGATATACTCGAAGAAAAAGAAGATTTTTTAAGGATTAGAACCGAAGACGGCCTTGAAGGGTGGGTTCTGACAAAATATATCGTTTCAGAAAAACCCAAGGTTCTGATCATCGAAAATTTGAAAAATGAAATCGAGGCGTTAAACAAAGATATCGATACGCTTAAAAATGTTCAGGGTTCTGCTTCAAATTCGTTATTAAAAACAAAGAAACTTTATCAGGAGAAAATCGAAGCGTTAAAAGAAGAAGTCAATATAAATCAGAAATTTACTGCAAAAGCAAAAAGTGACTTTATTGAGCTTAATAAAAAGTATACCACTCTTCTCAAGCATTCAAAAAACACGGAAGAACTGATCGATGAAGTTGAAAAGTTAAAGAAATTAAATGCCGAATTGAATACTGAAATGAAAAGTCTTAGAAAAGATCGTATAAATCCTTTGAAATCGAATAGAATACAATCGTTTATTGCAGGAGCAGGCGTTTTACTCTTTGGATTCATACTCGGTGGATCAATAAAGAAAAGAAAGAGATCCAGATTTATTTGACCCTGATCTCAAGTTCTCCATCCTTTATTTTCAACAACGTCAAAAGGAGAATTCAAGTTTATAAAAGGAATTCGGCAGGCTGGATACCATAGATTGATGGCTGAAGGCTTTTAACAATGTTTCGCCGGAATGCATCGGATTGCGCATCGCGTTCATCCAGATCCACCACCCCACTCTTCGTATACCCCCCCTGTTCGTCTGAGGTCAATAGTACGACTTTGGGCCGCGTCCCGTCGTCTGCTTTTCCGGCTTCTATCACCAGGGCCAATTCACCGGTGTCCAGTTCAAGAAGTGAACCGATGGGATATATCCCAAGCATATTGATAAACGCCTTGAGAAGGATCGGATCAAATTCCGTTCCTGAATGTTCCAGCATGTAGCCAAGGGCCTGATCTTGTGTGAAAGCTGTTGAGCGATAGTTTCGTGGTGAGGTGATGGCATCAAAAACGTCTGCAATGGTCAGGATCCGACCAAACAGACTCACGGGTTTCCTTTGAGGGGTCTGGGGATATCCCGACAGGTCATATTTCATATGGTGTTCAAATGGCGGAAGTAAAATTTTCGACTTGAGATCTGGGGCGGCCTGTAATTTGATAATTTGGGCGACACTGTAAATGGTATGTTTCTTTACCACCTCAAACTCGCTTTCGTTCAGTTTTCTGGGCATGCGGATGATTTCAACGGGTATATCCAGTTTTCCCAGGTCGTGAAATAGCCCGCATATCCCCAGCCGGTGTAGAGAGGTCTTCGAAATCCCGATTCGCCGTCCCAGACACATGGAAAGTATGGCAACGTTTATTGAGTGGGTAAAGGTATAGTCATCATAGTCGCGAATGGTACTGATCCCCAGAACGACGGACTCATCCACCATGACAAGATCCACCATGCTCTGAATCACACGAAGGGCCTTACGAACCCCCACTTTCTTTTGGGAGGTAATCTTTTCAGCCACCTCTTTTATGGAGTTCAACGCATAAAAGTAAGATTCTTTTGCTTTTACTTTCCTGAGTTGTTCCTCATCCAGGGGTTCGGTTTCGGTGGCCTGTCCTATCGACTCCATTTCTTGTTCATGGATATTTTCCACCCAGATAAATCCCTGGTTATCCATTTGGTCCACGAACCAATTTAAAGGATCCTTCTGCTGACCACTCTCATTCAATATATGCCCAAACTTGATAATCTCCTTGTCTGAAGCCTCCTGGACAGCAGCGTAAAAACAAAGCCCCTTAAGATCTCGCTTTTCGAAGTACTGCAGCATGTTTTTGACAAGTTTATCGATTTCACGACGGTGGAGCAATTTTTCGTCCTGAATAAAAATATTGCCGCGGGACACCTGCAAGGTAATCTGCTCATCTTCCGCCAGCAACCGGCCGGCAAATCTTTTGAAATCACCGATGCATTTCATCAACAAAGGATTGTTGACTTGATGGATCTTGGCCAGATAGACCAGTTTGTAAAACGTCTTGAGAAAATCCTCATGCATTTTTTCGGTTTCCGAATTCATTGATGAACCTTTAAGGCTTTTTGATATGCAGATCGAACACTTGGAAACAGGCTCCTCGAAGCTTTCTTGAGAACGTCCCGGGCTTCCTGTGTCTTCAGTTCGAGTAATGCCAAGGCAGCACCCTGTCGCCAAAGTGACCTTTCTGAACCGAATTCCCATCCTTGACCGAGAAGGGTTTCGCCTAAAAAAGGGATGGAACTCACCGTGCCGCAACAACCCAGAGTTTTAAAACAGTTCAAAATTTGATGATCATCCCTGTAGATTATCTTTTTTTGTTGGAGATAATCAAAAATCAAATCTCCGGTTTCCTCAGTTTTGTGCTGTTCCAGGTGGTTCCACATCATCCGGCGAATGGGAAGAACTGGGTCATCTACAAGATGAAAAAGTTCCTTTATCATATTTATTCCCCGGCGCTCCAGGGCCTTCAGAGCTTCCAGCCGCACCCGTCCCGAGGGATGATCCATCATCCTGATAAGAATTTGCATGGGTTTCTCGCCATCGATCTGTCCGAGAATATACACAAGCTTCTTAACCAAGGTCTCCTCCGGTCGATCCAGTAGGCGTTCCAAAGGTTTTATGTCTTTTTTTCCCAGCGATGTGATGATTTCCATGAGTTGTCGCTCCAAAGGAGCGGATAGTTTTTCCATCAACATTGGACCAATGGCAGTGATGGACATAGGTGGAAGACTGAGAAGAAATTTCCGAAAAACGTCAACTTGATCGGCGCGATGTTTATCTAAACTTGGCAAAACTTCCTTCACAACCCCGAGGATTTGAGGGTCGGCAATATCGATAAAGAGCCGGCGCAATAGGGGCTGAGCCCATGGTTTTTCGGTTTTACTGGACTGGTAAGTCTTTTTTAAGCTTGCCAAAAAATCGAGTGCGATTTGAAATTCACCTTGAGCGAGGGTGGTTTTAAACTCTTCTTTTATAAATTCAAGGACAATTGCGTAGTCCTCGGGTTCATTTTGGGTGCCAAGAATCAGCCACAGAACGTCGAGCACGTCTTCCATGCTGGTTTGGGTTTCTTCCTCTTCAACCATTTCTTCAAGACGCTGCAACTCTTCCGGAGTCATTTCCCAAATGGTCCTGTCCATGATCGACATGGCCATGTCACCTGCGGCATCCCTTCCCCCAGTCGTATCGGCCGTGTCCTGATGGTCATCATCCGTTGCCTCCGCCACACCCGTCGTACCCTGGGATGCCGTGTCCTCCACGCCATGGCCGTCTGCGTCTTGATTCTCACCTCCGGTAAGGCTGAAGTTGGAAAAATCTTTTACGGTTTCAGCCTTCCACAAAACATCCGTGGCCGCATACTGCATATGCGGTAAATCCTTTTCCCACAATGCGGTAACAAGATCTCCTTTTGGCTCTTCCTGTAACTTTCTGTACTGATTAAGTATTTTTATAAAATCAGAGATTTCACTCGGTTCGATCCCTGCTTGAAATTCCATCCACTGGATGCCGTCTCGAAAAAGGGGATACGCCAATTTTTCTCTTTTAGGTTCATCCTGGTAGACCGTTTCATCTTCGTAAAGGAGCCGATCCTTCTCGACATCGACTCTGAGGTTGCCATAATTTATTAAAAAGGGATCCAATCGAGACGCCACAGCCTGGAGGGATTCTTGATAGATAACATGATTTTCAGGATACATGGTTTGGTTTTTGGAGGCCATAAACAACAAATTGATGACGCCCTTAACCGTTTGATTTTTTTGAGTGATTTGTCTTATTTCAGGAATATCGCCACTATTTTTTTCAAGGTCTGCACGCATGGGTCTCTCATTGACATAAGACCTTTGCAAAATACCCCTTTTTGCCGGATTTCTATTTTTCAAAGGCCTTGCGTCACACTGGTTTTATCGCCATAAAACCGCTTTTTGTAATAAAATCGTGTAACGATTTTATGAAACGCGGCTATGCCGCTTAGTTGGCGAAAGGCTAAAATTCCTATCCCCCCAGCCCCGAAGACGGGATTTCCGCTTCGCTTCAACAAGCTACGGGGTATTTCGGAATTTTTGCCACAACCCTCCGGGATGAGGCACCGCACTTTCGCCTTAAAAAGGATCTTATACTTTATTTGAATTCATCCCGCGCTACAAGCAGCGGGGAATTCAAATTTAAAACACAAAGCATCTAGCCTGTTATCGGACAATACATTGTTTTTCTTAAGGCATTCTTTATTTAGGCGTTAAAAACCCGCCGAATTGCAGCGTTTAAACCCGTTCAAGAGCACATGCCATGGACACACCGCCGCCACCGCAAAGGGTGGCCAGTCCCAGACTTTTACCCCGATGCTTCATGGCATATAACAACGTCACCATAATTCTGCATCCGGTTGATCCCACAGGATGTCCAAGACCGATGCCGGATCCGTTGACATTGGTGATATCTCTGTTCAGGCCCAATTCCCGTTCACATCCGATATATTGTGCAGCAAAGGCCTCATTCACTTCAACGAGCTCGAAATCGTTCATCTTCAGTTGGCTGTTTTTAAACAGATTCTTAACGGCAGGAACCGGCGAAAGCCCCATGACCGAAGGATGGCAGGCTCCCTTGCCCACAGCCCGTATTCTAGCCATGGGAGTGATTTTCAATGTCTTTGCTTTTTCGGCGGACATGATCACCATCCCCGAAGCACCGTCATTTATACCGCTGGAATTTCCGGCAGTTACGGTACCGTTTTCTTGAAGAAATACCGGCGGAAGCTTTTCAAGCTGATCCAGGGTCAGGCCGGGCCTGAAATGTTCATCTTTTTCAAAGATCAGCGGTGCCTTTTTTCTTCGGTGCACTTCGACCGGGACGATTTCGTCCTTAAACGATCCGTCCATGGTTGCCCGCTCGGTATTATTGTGGCTTCTCAGGGCCACTTCATCCATCTCTTTTCTACCGATATCCAGATGATGTGCAAGGAATTCGGCAGTAACCCCCATAATATATGGTTTGTTCAAAAAAAGCCCGGCCGGGGTTTTGGCTGTATCCAGCGGTCCATCGTCGGCAAGGGGGATGATATGAGATCCGCAATGAAGCGCATGAATCATGGCGTCCACAAAAATCTGATCCTGCAAACGATACCCCCATCTGGCCCCGGGGACCGTGTACGGAACTCCGGACATGTGTTCGACGCCGCCGGCGAGGACAACATCGGCCATTCCGGCCTGTATCATTGCCATGCCCGAAATAACGGCCTCCATGCCGGATATACATACACGGTTGAGGGTAACGGCCGGGATGGTATTCGGTATCCCTGCCAATATAGCGCCGATCCGGGCCACGTTTAAGGCATCGCTGGGCTCCATGCAACATCCATAACGTATATCATCTATTATCGAAGGTTCGATTCCAGCCCGTTTAACAGCTTCCTTCATGGATACACTTGCCAGTTCTGCGGCATTGCTGTGGCAAAGGGTGCCGCCAAAGGTGCCGATGGGTGTCCGGCACGCAGATACAATGACAACGTCTTTCATGTTTTTTCCCCCTTTTTATAATGCATGGTGATGATCCTAAAAATATTATTCTAAAATAAACATTGACTATAATACAAGCTCATGTTTTTAAATTCAATCTCATGCTTCATTATCAAATGAGGGGGATACATGTATAGACCCGGCGCTTTTTTGATTTCCACCGCCGCACTGACGAGTATATTCAGTTTCTTTTTCGGGGGGTATTACCGGGAAAGGGAACGCGCCTATCGGTTTTATCGTAATGATAAATTGCATAGAACTCCTGTACATCAGAGTCGCCATGGACAGAATCAAAAAGTTCCCATTTATCAAAATCAGGCCCAGGGTTACCGGCCAGGAGAGACTCTCCAAGGTCTGGATGGTCCTTGGGTGCTCCAAACTCAAAACCCCGGATTACTCGCAAAATAAAATCCCCAAGAAATTTTATGACAACCAGGAATATTATTCCAAAGAAAAGGACAGGGTTTGATTGCGTGGAAGGAATTTTGAGGATGCTCAACCAGTGAACCCAAACACCTATGACGTGGTGATCATCGGTGGCGGGATCATGGGGAGTGCCACCGCATATTATTTGAAGCATGTCGATACCAAACTCGAGGTGGCCGTGGTGGAGATGGATCCCACCTATTCCAGGGCTTCGACCACCTTATCCATGGCCAACGCGCGCATCCAGTTCAGTCTCGAAGAAAACATCCGGATTTCACAATTTACCTTTGATGTGCTGGAAAAATTCGAAGAAGAGCTGGCCGTTGACAACCATCGACCGAACATCGGCTTTCGGCGTGAAGGCAACCTCTTTATAGTGGACGATACGGGAAAACGAGCGGCCAAATCAGCGGTCTCCTTGCAGAAGAGCCTCGGCTGTCAGGTGGAATGGTGGACATTGGAAAACATCAAAAAAAAATACCCGCTTTATACATCGGACAACCTGGTGGGTGGAACTTTTGGCCCTCTGGATGGCCATTTTGACGCATATGCCTTTCTCATGGGCTATAAGGCCAAGGCTCGATCATTGGGGGCACATTATATCAAAAACCGGGTAACGGAGATACTTGTCACCGGCGCCAGTGTTACCGGGGTCAGGTTGGCTTCAGGAGAATCTCTGTCAGCCGGTTATGTCTTAAATTGTGCCGGTGCATGGGCGGCAAAGATCGCACGTACGGCCAATGTGAATCTTCCTGTTGATCCGGTCAAACGACAGATATTTGTACTCGATACGGCGGTCAAGCCCAAAGGACCGCTTCCCCTGACGATTCTGCCCTCCGGTCTTTATTTTCGAACAGAAACCGGTGGACGAATTCTATTGGGAAAATCCATGACCGAAGATCCTGTGGGTTTTGACTTTTCATGGGATGACAAACGGTTTATGGAGATTCTCTGGCCTGAACTGGCCGAGTTCGTCCCTGCTTTTGATACGCTCAAACTGCTTCGAGGCTGGGCAGGCCTGTATGCCGTCAATACCCTTGACGGTAACGCGATTCTCGGTGAGTGGCCGGAACTCAAAGGTTTCTACCTGGCCAACGGCTTCTCCGGCCATGGGCTCCAGCAAGCCCCTGCTGTGGGCCGTTATCTGTCAGAATTGATTTTGAATCTACCGCCGAAACTCGATCTGTCGTGTTTTAGCCCCGAGCGAATACTTGAAAACAGACCCCTGAGTGAAAAGGGGCTGGTATAGTGTTAAACATTAGAATGGTAATTTCATACCCTCTTCTTGAATTTTTGAAAAACTGGATTATATTTGACTGAACTGTGAAAATTAAACCTATTTCCTGATACAGACTATATTTTAATACTTTTATTTTGAGTTATACCAGCTTATTATATCCTTTTACTTAATTTAATAGTATAAGTTTATTTTTCATTATTTTGACAGCATTCATGATCCATTATCTAACCATGCAAGAATACGAAATGAGGTTGTCCCATGGGAAATCAGATTAAAACAACGGTTTTACTTGCATTGATGACGGTATTTTTCATGTTTATCGGACAATTGCTGGGAGGACGGCAGGGATTGATTATTGCGTTTTTCTTTGCAGCAGGAATGAATCTTTTCAGCTACTGGTATTCTGACAAAATCGTTCTTCGCATGTACAATGCCCGTGAAGCGACTCCCGGTCAGGCACCGGAACTTTATGGTCTTGTCCAGGATCTCGCCAACAGGGCCGGTCTCCCCACTCCCAGAGTTTACATCATACCCCAGGAATCTCCCAATGCCTTTGCAACCGGCAGAAACCCGGAAAATGCCGTTGTAGCGGTAACAGAGGGCTTGCTCAAGATCATGGATCGCGATGAGCTTGCCGGTGTTCTGGGGCATGAGCTGGCCCATGTCAAAAACCGGGATATCCTCATCGGTTCAATTGCTGCAACCATGGCCGGCGCCATCATGATGTTGGCAAGCATTGCCCGGTGGTCGGCTATTTTTGGAGGTGGAAGCGACGATAATGAGGGGTTGGGCGGTTTTGGACTGATCATCATGTCCATCCTTGCCCCCATTGCGGCTGTTCTCATACAAACCGCAATATCCCGATCCCGGGAATACATGGCCGATGCTTCAGGCGCACGTTTTACCCAAAATAATGAAGGGTTGGCCCGGGCACTGGAAAAACTGGGAGCCTACTCCGGCAAACGTCCCATGGATGCCAACCCATCCACAGCCCACATGTTCATCGTCAATCCCCTTTCCGGTCAAAAAATGATGCGTCTGTTTTCAACCCATCCGCCTTTAAACGATCGAATTGCAAAGCTTAGGGGCTTTCAAGCGCCGAAAGGCTCTTCAGGTCATGGCAAAGGTATGGATCTGGACCAGGGCAAAGCGTTTTGGGATCGTCTGTCCAGATAATCTTGAATTAAAATCCCAGGTCTTAAAAATTTATGACCCTTCTCCAATAGTTGGGAAAGAGGGGTCAAGGATTCGAGGATTCGAGGGGCCAAGGGTTTGTTTTATAGGGACTTATCAGTGCTTTATCATTTTTTCCATTTATGCGATGTCCTTTTTAAATCTTCTCAATTCACCTTTTTCAATTAATTCCAAATCCCCTGATAGTGATATCTATATATCTCTAACTGAGTTCATATGACTTTTGTCAGTCTTTCAAGTCTTTGTAATTCTTTAGCATTCTTGTCGGCCTGTTCTGTGGAGGATCACTTGAACCCTTGAATCCTCGACCCCTTGTACCCTTTAGGATCACACCCACACAAAACTATCTATAACAAATCGGGAGATGTTTCTTAATCTTGCTCTTTTTGCCTCGTGTTGAACCTGCCCAATAATGGCCGTACCATTGCCAATTATCGTCACACGATATAGTATCTGTATTTTTTTCAATTCAATTAACTTCTTGAAATTTCTTCATTTCTTCAATTTTCGGAAGTATTTTTTAGTCATCTCGCATGATTCTTGCAATATTTTAGCCGCTTATGTTCTCACCTTTAGAGGCAAGGTTAAGATGGAGATATGGGGTTATGAAGAAGATGCATCTGAAATTCTGCATGTTTGTTTTTTTCTTGTTGAGCTACTTTTTTTTCCCCCCGATGCTTTATGGTGACGCTACCCCCTTTCCTGTTTATCCCAGCATAGAGCCGAATGTAAAATTCTGGACCAAGATTTACTCAGAGTACTCAACAGCCCAGGGTGTTCTCCATGACAGCCAAAATTTGAATATTATCTACGAGGTGGTGGAACTCAGAATCGGCGCAAAAACAATCAACGAAAAGCGGATTCAAAAAGCCAAGGACAAATACAAAACTATTTTAAGAAAATTGGCTCAAAATCCTTCTGTGTCTGATGCTGAAGCCAAGCGGGTGGCATCCCTGTTTGGTAAGAATGCGAATCAGGCCACTTTCCAAAAGGCGATATACCGAATCCGATGTCAAATCGGTCAAAAGGATAGCTTCCGCGATGGGATTATTCGTTCCGGTGCCTTTATGGACCAGATCAAGGATATTTTTCTTTCTTACGGATTACCGTTAGATCTTATCTATCTACCTCATGTAGAATCATCTTTTAATCTCAAAGCCTACAGCAAATTCGGAGCCGCCGGTATCTGGCAATTTGTCCGTGAAGCCGGCAAGCGTTTTATGACAGTGGACTATACCATAGATGAAAGGTGGGATCCCATTCGATCATCCGAAGCAGCAGCGCAGTTACTGAAGCACTCCTATGAAAAGTTCGGAAATTGGCCGCTGGCCATTACGGCATACAATCACGGAATTTCGGGGATGTTAAGCGCAACATGGACCAAAGGTGGTTACGAAGAGATCTTTAACCATTACAAAAGCAAAGTTTTTGGATTTGCGTCAAGAAATTATTATTCGGAGTTTCTGGCTGCACGGAAAGTCGCAGCCAATTATGAAAAATACTTTGGCAAAATAACACCGGACACGCCTGTTGAATGCCGAGAAATCGTGCTGGCCGGTTATGCATCTATTAAAGACCTGGGCGAATATTTCGGCGTGGACATGGCAACCCTTCGCAAGCACAATCCCTCTTTGCGGGCCCCGGTTTTAACAAAACAAAAGTATGTCCCCAAAGGATATTCTTTACGACTGCCGTCAGATGCCGTGCAAAACCGAATGGGAGCGTCCTTGGAATTGCCCTTGAGCATGTATAAACATCATCAGAAATCGAGTCGTATTTATCGCGTAAAAAAAGGCGATAACATCTCAACAATTGCAAAGATGCACGGAATCAACGTATCTGATCTGATCATCGCCAACAGGATCAACTCAAAAGGTGTCATTTATGTCAATCAACATTTGCGACTGCCGTTGCCCGGTGAAGCGGCGGATATGTCTAAAACATCGTACCGTTCCTTTGCTGAAGTCGGTCAACAAAGAACACAACCTCCGGAAATGCCTAATTTACGTACATCTTCCGCATACGAGACCACGACCCCGGCGGCGTCCGAGTTGGAAGCCGATCCGGTTATCGTAGCGGGCAACCTGGAGGTTGAGCATGTGATGATAGAAAAAAACAAACCCGTGGGAATCATTCAGGTTGAAATAGAGGAGACTCTGGGGCATTTCGCGGAATGGCTCGAAATTCCAACAAAAAATATTCGAAGATTGAATAGATTTCCCTACAGCAAAACATTGCCGTTACACATGAACGTGAAAATTCCCCTTGATAAGATTTCAAAAGAACAATTTGAAGAAACGCGATTTGAATACCACAAAAAGATTCAGGAGGATTTTTTCAGCTTCTATGAAATCGAATCCGAACAATTATATCAGCTCAAAAAAGGCGACAATGTCTGGACCATTTGCAATGATATCTTTGAAATGCCGGTTTGGCTCCTTAAACTATATAACCCAAACGTCGACTTCAATGATTTGAGATGGTCACAAAAACTCGTCATTCCGGTGATCAAAGAGAGAGCTCAAGATTCACCGGACATTGTTCAACCGTCTCCGACATTGCCTTCGAAAAGTTTTGAAGGATACAGGGTTGTCGGGAAATCCTGGGCAAATTCTTATTATCCTTTGCTTTTTATCGTCCTGATCATCACCTTCATTATACACCTGAAACCTCATGCGCCGGATCTTCGGCATAAAATAATAGTCAATATTTGTAATAATTGACAGACGTGGAGATTTTTCCGGTCCAATATCGTCAGATTGGCACCCAAAATGGCCTTTATGGGTACCAGCGAATATGAGAAATAGACGACCTTATTTTCAAACTTTACCTAGCCAATAGGGTTCTTCATTTTTCTTTTCATTTAACATGTCACGTATTTTTCGCAATGTGTCTGAATCGGCCTGATGAATTAATCTTGCAAGTTTACCGCGTTCATCTGACATGTCTTCGGTTGTATCTTCTTTACCTTCCCACTCTACCCCCAAAATTTTACATGTTGTTTTAATCAGGTTGGTTGTGGATATCGGTTTATCCAATATTACTCTTGGGCGCACGTTCGCCGTCAAGGCCATGAATTCCTTGATTTGATCGGTACCCATGTCATCACGGGCATGAGCGGTGATGATAATGATGGGCAATTTGGCCCACTTTTTTTGTTTTCTCAACTCCCGAATAACCTTGATCCCGGGCATTCTCGGCATGACCATATCGAGGGTCATTAAATCAGGAGAAAACGCTTCAATCTTTTCTAAGGCATCTACGCCGTCAAAGGCTGTCTCAACATTAAAACCGGCATCTTCTAAACACGCTGCTAGAAAATTACGAACGTCCGGTTCATCATCCACGACTAGAATCTTTTTTTCAGATGCTTGTGCCATTTTTAATCTCCTTTTTTAATCAAATTATCTAGTTTTTTGATAATATTTGTATAATCAATTTTATCATTTTTTTCGGATCAATCGGTTTGTAAAAAATGCCTTCTGGAGGCACAAGATCCTTGATTAGAATCATTTTGGCTTTGTTCATCACCGCACCTAATTTCAACAGAACTTTACAATCCGGAGTTACTATTATTTATTTTAGGCAAACGCCTTCGTGGAAGTCTGATACTGAACGTTGTTCCTTTTCCGGGCTTGGATCTCAAATCTATCGTTCCACCATGCTCGTGGACAATTTTCTTGGTCATCAACAATCCCAAGCCGGAGCCCTCCAAACCCTTTGTGGTAAAAAAGGTTGTAAAAACCTTACGCTTTACCTCATAGTCCATACCGCATCCGTTGTCAGCCACTTCATATATAATCGTACTGTACTCCTCAAAAATTCGAACCCTTACATAACACGAATTTACGTCACTCGTCTGACAGGCATCTATAGCATTACCCACAAGGTTTGTGAGGCATTCGTGCATGCTTTCAAAATCAATGGGAGCTGGAGCGATATCACCTATTTTTTCGTATTTAAGCGTTATACCCAGTTTATCGGCTTTGACGGAATATAAATCGATAACTTCTTTTGCGATTTCAGCAGGATCACAAAGTTTGGCTTGGATTTCACGGCCTTTGGAAAAGCTTAAAAATGCTTTCACAAATACGGAAACCCGTTCGATGTTCCGAGCCAACATTTCCATGCCTTTTTGAATACGGTCGATTTTTCCTTGTGCCAAACCTGTTTTCAGCATATACATACCGCCTTCAAGGGCGGTATTAAGATTCTTAATGCCATGAGCCAGTCCAGCAACCGTATGCCCCACAGCCGATAGGCGTTCGGCCTCAAGCTTTTCTCTTTCTAGCTGTTTGATTTCCCTTAGATCCTGAACTGAGAAGGCCATGCCGATTGATTTGTCGTCAACCATCAGCTTGTTGCCCACCAGACGTACCGGAAAAGCTTCACCCTCAATTGTTTTAACCTCCACTTCCGGCAGATAAACAGGTTCGCGCCGGTCGAACACCTTGGCCAAAAAATCTTTAGGGAGCATGGCGGTAAAATTTTCTCTCGAAACCACTTGGTTATCCTTGATTTTAAAAAATTTTCGAGCCGCCGAATTGAAAATCGTCACTTTTCCCTTTTCATTCACCGCAAGGATGCCGTCCATAGACGTTGAAATGATGGTATTCAGATACGTATTCGCAAATTTCAATCCATCCTGCAGTTTCATCGTTTCTGTAACGTCAACCGCCATCTCCATTACAACATCAAAGCTGCCGTCTTTGCGTTTTAGCGGTACTGTGATCACATGTAAATGAAGGGGCTGTTCTTCCTTGGATTTCCAAGCATGATACCCGGTGTGTATTTGGCCGTCTTCAAACGTTTGTCGGGCCGTACATTCACTACATTTGTGTTTCAATCCTTTGAGCGTTTCGAAACAGAAATTGCCCTCTGGATTGCCGAGGGAATCCTGAAGCCGTTTATTCGCCTTTACGATTCGAAAATTCTTGTCAATGAGTAAAATGTTGCACGGAACCTGGTCAAAAAGAATCTGATGCTCATCTCGAATCTGGGTTGCTTCTGTAATATTGGTAAAAATATGGACGATGTAAGGGAAATTACCATCTTCGTCCACGATAGGCGTTGAGTGCTGTAAGTAATTTATATGCCTTCCGTTTTTGTCATATCCCATTTCTTCGTTTACACGGGGAGTGCCGTCTATAAAAGTTAATGTACTTTCACAGTGAGCGCACATTTCAATTTTGTGTTTGTAAGCGTTGTAACACTTTCGATTTTTCCAGGTACCGAACAACTGTTCAAAAGTTTTGTTGGCAAAGACCAGATTATACTCAGGGTCGATGATGGCGATCCCCAAGGGGATGGTTTCAATCAATTGTAAATTCACCCATCTTTCAAGATCGGTCGTCGGTGCATTTTTTGTTGTTTTTTTTGTCATTTGAATGGCCGATAAATATGTTTTTTTCTTCAACGGGCGGTTGTTCAAATGAATTTTTTAAGTGCTTATGGAAACGTTTTTTATTTATATTCATTTATAACAAAACAATTTGAAAACACAAGAAATACTTTTAACTAACTGATATTTAATCGTATTTATATTGAAATGTAATCCATCGAAAATTTTTTGCTTGACAAGATATCTTTTTTGAAATTATATCATACTAAAACTATATATATTAATTTAATCTATAATTCAACAATTATTTTAGGCACATGAAACTTACCAAAAAAACCCGCTATGGAGCGCGATTGTTGCTTGATTTGGCCCAACATCAGGACAAAGGTGCTGTCCAAATGAGTGGGATTTCAATCAGACAAAATATTTCGGTTAAATATCTTGAGCAGATCATCCGTCCTCTCAAAAAAGGCAAGTTTGTCAAGAGCATTCGTGGGCCTAAAGGTGGTCACATGCTGGCAAAAAAACCGGAAAAAATCACCTTGGGCGACATCACACGACTGTTTGAGGAACAGTCTGAACTTGTTGACTGTATCAGTGAACCCGAAAATTGCCCAAAGAGTGATGATTGCGTGGTTCGACTGGCTTGGCAAAAAGCCACTATTGCACTTTACAATGAATTAGACTCCATTTCCATTGCAAATCTGTTGGAGAGTAAAAAATCAATCACTTAATTTCTCTTAACCGATGTTGTCTGACAACTGCGATGATTTGGGCTTTGATCAACAAATAAATATAATTTGAGGAGGTGTATATGAAGAAAATTGTTATTTTAGGTTCAGGTGCCGGTGGAACGATGATCGCCACCAAGTTGCGCAAAGAGCTAATTGATGGGGAATGGCAGATTACGGTCATCGACAAGGATCCGCTCCACCATTATCAGCCGGGATGGCTGTTCATTCCTTTTGGGATTTATCGGCCTGAGGAATGTGTCAAGCCTAAAGCTGATTTCATCCCGTCTGACATCAATTTTGTTGTGGACGAGATCGTCAATGTCGACCACGATAAAAAGCAGGTCAAGACAAAATTGGGGCACTACGATTACGACTGGCTGGTCATTGCAACAGGTTGCAGGACCGTACCGGAAGAAACCGACGGCTTGACGGATGACTGGAGAGGTGACGTCCATGATTACTACTCGCTGGATGGTGCCATAGCGCTTTACAAGAGATGGAAGTTCTTTAAAAAAGGGAGGGTCGTGCTAAACATCGCCGATATGCCCATAAAATGCCCTGTCGCGCCCCTGGAGTTCGTGTATCTCGCGGACTGGTTTTTTAGAGACAAAGGCGTTCGTGACAACATCGAAATAGAATTGGTCACGCCATTGGGTGGCGCTTTCACAAAGCCTGTGGCGTCAAAGGTTCTTGGAGATGTCTGCGGCAAAAAGAACATCAAGATCACGCCCAACTGGGCTATTGATCATGTGAACGCCGGTAAAAAGACCATCGAATCCGTGACGGGCGATGAGATTCCCTATGACCTTCTTATTTCCATCCCGCTGCACTCCGGCGCAAAGGTGATCTCAGACAGCGGTCTCGGTGATCCCATGGGATTTGTCAATACCGATAAAGGCACCTTGAAAGCCGCAGACTTCGACAATATCTATGTGATTGGTGATGCAACCAATGTACCCACCTCCAAGTCCGGTGCGGTAGCTCACTACCAATCCGACATCGTTGTAGAAAACATCCTCCTCGAGATAGAGGGGCAAGAACCAAGACCGGCCTATGACGGGCATTCAACGTGATTTATAGTCTCGAGCCATGGTATGGCTTATTTGATCGATTTCAGTTACGACACGGAGCCCCTTGCTGGAAAGTTTCCCTTCCCCGGTCTTGGGCCCTTTTCTCTTCTCGGTGAAAGTCAATCGAACTATATGGGCAAAATGATGTTCAAGTGGGTATACTGGAACATGATGCTAAAAGGTTATGAATTGCCACTTGAACCCCAATTCAACATGGCTGGCAAGATGCGTCAGAGTTTCTAAAAAAGGAGGCACCATGACGAATGAAGAATTGATTCTTGAGCGACTGGATCGCATTGAAAGCCGGATTGCCCCTTTGTCTGAAACCGCCATGAGTATGACGGAATTTAAAAATGATTTGATGGCAATGGCCCAACCGGTTTCCAAATCGTTAATCAAAGATCTTGAAAGTGTAGAGTCCGCTTTTCAGTTGGAAGATCTGGGGACCTTGTCCAAGCGGATGCTCAGAAGTGTCAAACACATTATTTATGCTTTGGATCAACTTGAAAATGTTATCGACTTTGTTACAACCATAGAACCTGTGCTTAGGCTGATGGTCCCTCAACTCATCGCGTATCTGAATGGTTTGGAAGAAAGGGGTGTTTTTCGCATCATTAAGGCGACGTATGATATTAGGGCTAAGATCGCTACAGCTTATACGGCTGAAGACATCGAGCAGATCGGAGACGGTCTTGTTGCTTTGCTCGGCATTGCCAAAAAGCTTTCCGATCCCCAGCTCGTAACGTTGATGGAAAATTTCGCCGAAGTAGGTACGAGTGTGGATCTGACCAAAAGTAAAGATGTTGGCCCCTTTGGATTTTTCTCTGCCTGTTCAGGAGCGGAAAGCAAAAGGGGACTTGGTGTTTTATTGGAGTTTACAAAAGCAATGGGCAATCTGAAAACCAGTAGCTTTACATCTCAGACTGAGCAGTAAAAGGCGTAAACAGATGATCCTTGGAACAAGATTCATCATACTATTAGGGTCTATTGGGTTGAAATGCTGTACCAGATTAGTTCCTAGTAAAGAATCCCCCGCAATGCGGGGGCTTTGGTTTGCCCCTGTCGTAGATCCCGGCTGTTTACGGGGAAAGGGGCGCAAAGCTGTAAAAGTCATTACCACCGGCGTAGCCGGCGGTAATGACTTAATGAACATCCATCGTTTAAATTTTTTACATTTTGGTTATATTCATTAAAAATTCGAGATTTTTTTATACCGTCAACCACCATCCATTATGATGTTCCATAGCTATGTAAACCAGGCAGATAATTTACTCCGAAATATGTAAAGAGCACGGCAATAAATCCAAGGATGGAAAGATAGGCAATGCGTTTACCACTCCATCCTCTCATCATCCTGGCATGCAGCACGGTCGCATAAATGAACCAAGTAATCAAAGACCAGGTTTCTTTGGGATCCCAGCCCCAATAACGGCCCCAGGCTGAATTGGCCCAGACCGACCCGGTTATGATGCCGATTGTTAAAAATAGAAACCCGAACATTATCATTTGATGGTTCAGTTCATCTAAGACCCTGGTATTCGGGAAGTGTGCAAGTAAACTGCTTTTGCCCTCGGTATCTTTTTGTTTGAAAAGGTACATACAGCTGATGCCAAAAGCAATGGCAAAAGCAGAGTACCCGACAAAACAGGTCATAACATGGGCAATCAGCCAGTTGCTTTTCAATGCCGGAAGCAGCGGCTGAATGCGATCACTGATATTTGGGTTCATCGAGGCGTATGCCATTGCCAAAAAAGCAATCGGCGTTGTAAATGCACCGATAACACGGTTTTTGTATTTTCTTTCAATAAACAAATAAACAATAATGATCGTCATTGAAAAAAAGACCATAGACTCATACAGGTTCGATAGCGGGGCATGAGCAATGCCGAGGCTGTAAGATTCCACCCATCGCATGATGATGCCTGCAAGATTACATACGGCACCGATTATTGCCGTCCAGGTTGCCAACCGACCCAGCAATGGTTTTTTGAAAATCCAGAAGGCAATATATAAAATAGCCGCGAAACCGTATATAAATGTTGTGATTGATAGTACGAGTGAACTGTTCATTATTTTTCCTCTCTATTAGTTTTGTCGCCTTATGTGAAATTCAGATTCTAGGTCAATGAGCTGTGTTCCGAATCGATCAGTTTTTCAGAAATCCTCTTTATCTTGTTCTGCATGCCAAATTTATTCTTATTAGCGGTACCTGAAACCATGACTCTGCACTTTTTTCCTTTCTTGACGATATCGATGCAAAGCCGTTGATGGGACATGAAAAAAGTTATGTAACACCCGATAATCAACAACATAAATCCTGAGTAAACGACCCAAACACCGGGATCTTTTGTAACCTGAAGACCGGTAAAATAACGCTGAGCGTATTCTGATACAGAAACAACCATATCCCCCTTTTGCATCCGGTTAAAATTCGGAAAACGCAAGGAGAGAACGACTTCAGCGGACGAACCATTATTATGGGTAAGAATCCCGATAAAGGCTTCTCCAATGGGTTGGCCTCTGAATTTATAGGAATTGACATAATCTTTAAGAACAAACTTCCCCCCGGTTTCCGGGATATCAATCTGCTGACCGACAACCGCTTTTTTCTTATATACTTTCCCTGTTTTTCTGCTTGTAAAATTCAGCGTAACTTCCTTTGGAGGAAGAGAGCCATAACTCGATTGAAATATATTTATCCCTTTGTAACGAAGGGGATCGTTTACAACAATATCTTTTTTATATACCGGCTTGCCATTATTAATGATGGTTAAACTTGAACGAAACTCTTTAGGTGTTCCTGAATCATAAAAAGTGACGTTAAAATCCTCACACTTGATCCCAAAATCTAAAGATTGTGTCCGTTCGGGATTACGTATTCTGATGCTGTTTACCACCTCGCCTTCCGGGATGTTGACATAACCGTCAAAACCGAAAAAAGATCCGATAAGCGCTCCCATTAGCAGCAAAATAATGCTCAGATGCACACCATAAACACCCATACGGGTCCATCGCCATTTCTCAGCGAAAATGCAATACCCCTTGTCCGTCTGTTCGGTCCTGATATAGCCAAAGCCTTTGGATACAAAGGGTTCGTATATATCTCTCAACTGTTTAGCCGAACGCCTATCAACAAAATATTCATTGTCGGCGTTGTTCTTGAACCTTGAAAGAATAAAAGGCGGCTTTTTGATAGAAACAATTTTCCATGTCGTGGAAAGCCGATCGATTGAACAGACAACAATGTTTAGAGTCAGCAAAACAATCAGCAGCTGAAACCAATAGGAATGATACATATCGAACAAGTCAAAAACTTTAAATAACTTGTAAAGAAACTCACCGTATGCCTGAAAGTACGCAGCCGGACTTTGGTTCTGCGGAATGACCGTTCCGATAATCGAAGTGGCTGCAAGAGACAGCAGAAGAACTACAGAGAGCTTAACAGATGAAAAAAATTTCCATAATGTATTTGAATTCTTCAGAAGATACCTCCATTTTTTTGATCATTAATTCTAATAAACTCCTATCTTTTTTTCTGAATCCTACAAGATTCAGCAGTTAATACTCACTTTTTTATTTAGTCATAAAAAAACTAGTCCTCCGGACCAGATCAGAGAATTATGGCGCTGCCTTAAGAATCGTTTGAAGTGAACTAAAGTTTGAAGTGAGCTAAAGTTAAGGAATTCTGCCAATTATATTTTAATGACAGCGCGTTAGCGCTACCTCAACTTTAGCACTTTAGATCATTTTAGATCATTTTAGGCACTTTTTTATGCGGCTTTAAGTAAAACAACCTCTTCCAAGGGTTATATCAAAGTCGGATTCATTTCACCCGGATTCTTTATTTGACCGTAAGCCATCTCTAATCGTCTTTTCCAATGGCATTTTGGTTTATGTATTTACAAATCCTTTTAACCGTCAATTCTGAATTTTTTATACAATCTCCCACAGAAATTCCTCCTCGGTAATTGCCGCTTAAAAAGATACCGGGGTTGTTCGACTCAAACTGTTCAAAGTATCTTTCGTGTTCAATATATCCAAGACGGTATTGGGGAATGGCTTTGGGCCACATTTTTTCTTTGATAAATACGGGGTCTTCATCAATATTCATTATTTCCTTGAACTCTTTGATCACGCTATTAATATGCTTATCATTCCCATTATTAAACAGTTCGGGGGATCGAGCGCCTCCGACAAACAGTGTAAATGCTGTCATATCATCCGTTGCCCGGTAAGGGAATATGGCTGAACTCCATATGGCTCCCAAAAAAGTTTTATTTTCTTTTTCTGGAATTAAAAATCCAAATCCGTCGAGAACCTGACCCACAGCTTCTTTCCTAAATCCTAAATACAGCACTTTTACCGGAGGATAATAAATGTTATTCAAATGGTTGACCAGTTTGCCTTCCCAATCGTCAAAAATAGACGAGGCATGATATGCCGGAACCGTAGATAGTACAATATCCGCAATAATTTCTTCTGATCTATCGTTATCACTGTATAATACTTTAAATTTAGACCCTGATTTCACGACCCTTTCAACCTTGCAATTGTATCTGACTTTACCGCCTAATTTGGCGGCAATGGCTTCGGGAAAACTTTGCATCCCTTTTTTAAATGAAAACATCCTTGCGCTTTGTTTGGATTTCTCTGCCCGTTTTTTCCTTTCTTTTGCGCCGAACACAAATCCTTTGAACAAACCGCCATATAATTCTTCCAATTGATATAACTTGGGTAACGCAGATTTAACGCTTAGATTGTCGGGATTTCCTGCAAATATCCCTGCAACAAAAGGATTTACTGCATAATCAAGAAATTCCTGTCCCAATCGTCTTTTTACAAATTCAGAAATGCTTTGGTAATATCCTTCATGAGATTTTCTCGAAAACGGTTCAGCCAAAAGACGCAATTTAGCTTTAGGTGAAAACAGTTTTGTTTTTAAAAAAGCAACCGGATGGGTTGGCAGAGCATGAAGTTGATTATTTTTTAAAATATATCTTTTGTTCGCTTTCTTTAAAGCATAAATCATTTCGTCTTTAAGACCCACATGCTCAACAATCTGTCCGATTAATGGTGTCGTTTCCAATCCACTGTTAGGTCCATAATCAATCAGAAACCCATCTTCACACCTGGTGACCATCGATCCGCCGGGCTCTTTTTTTGACTCAAGAACGGTTATCTCAAATCCCTGCTTATTTAACCAAAAAGCAGTTGAAAGCCCTGATATGCCTGCACCAAGAACCGCAATGTTAATTGTGCACTTATCCATTTCTTTTGTCATAAAAAACCTGGTCCTCTTGGGCAGATCATAGAGTTATGGCTCTATCTGAAGAATCGCTGGAAGAGTTTGAAGTAAACAAAAGTTAAAAAAGGTTGCGCCCGTCGACCCGTTATGCCGGTTCGCCCGTGATTTAATACCGGCCAACTGGCAAATCCCGCATTTCGGGACTAACCAGAAGATAGGCACTTTTAGCTTATACGGCTTTAAGTAAAACAACCTCTTCCAGGGGTTATATCAAAGCCGGGTCCTATAGTCCCGGATTCTTTATTCCAGAAGATTCTGATTCGATCACGTTTTGTATTTGAAGCGCTTGAACAGCCAACTCTTTAAGCGCACCAACAAATGTTTTAGAATCGTTTAACCCTTTCATTACAATATAATTTTCGATGTTTACTTCATCGGCGATCATCCTGTATTCAATGTCGAGTTCAAACAAGGTTTCAATATGATCGGATACAAAACTAATCGGGATAACGAGTAATTGTTTTTTTCTTTTTTCAGCCAGCCCTCTAATCATTTCATCGGTTGACGGTTTAAGCCATTTGGCTGGACCGACCTTGCTTTGAAAGCACAAATGGTATTCATGCGAAAAATGGCGAGCTTTCATCACGCACGCAATGGTTTTATCGATTTGCTTTGGATATGGGTCCCCTTGTTTGGCTATGCTTTCAGGCAGACCATGAGCACTGAACAATAATTGAATATCGTCCCGGACATTTTCAGGAAATCGTAAAATCGTTTCATCTATTCTTTCATTTATCGCATTAATATATCGGCGGTTATCAAAATAGTCATATACATATGTTAACTTCCCGACTTCTCCTTTATACGAGCGTCTCCATTCATTAAATGAAGATCCCGTAGTGGTAATAGAGTAATGCGGGTAAAGGGGAAGTAGTGCTATCTTATCAAATGCCTTTTCCGACACCTTTTCGGCGATATCTTCTATTGTCGGATGCCAATATCTCATTGCCGTGTACACGTTTATACCGGGAACCACCTTTTGCAGTTCTTGCTGAAGCATTGACCGCTGCAATTGTGTCCAATCATTGATGGGAGATTTTCCGCCGATTCGTTCATACTTTTTCTTTACTTCCGGTGTGCGAAAAACAGACATTATTTTTGCAAAAAATTTTTGTCCAACCGGTATTTTAAAGATATCGTGATCACTAAACAGATTGAACAAAAAAGGTTTTATGGCTTCCAAAGAATCCGGTCCGCCCAGGTTAAAAAGAACCACCGCGTATCTTTTCATATGGATATTTGCTTTTTTGAAAATATATGGCGATGGGCCGGCATTATTGAAATTTTATACGGTTCTGGAGTATCGAGCATGATCCTCCTTTCTTTCAATATAACCGTCAAAATTCATGGCGATATTTCTGATCAAGAGCCTGCCCATCTTGGTTATCTTCAGCGTTCTGTTTTCAATAAAGATAAGATCATCGGCCATCATCTCATCCAAATTGTTGAGCCCCCATTCAAAGTAGGTTTCGAAATCTATGTTAAATTTATTTTCAATTGAAGCAAAATCGAGTTCGAAATCACACATAAGTTTAATAATAACATGCCGCCGCAACAGATCATCGTCATCCAAATAACATCCCTTGGCTATCGGCAAAATTCCCTTATCAAGTGCCGCATGATATTCTTTTTCTTTTTTTATGTTTTGAGCGTAAATGCGTCCAAACTGACTAATGCTGGTAATGCCCATGGCATAAAGATCCGCACCCGCATGGGTGCTGTAACCCTGAAAATTTCTGTAAAGCTTTTTTTCTTTCAGCGCCAGCGTGAGTTCATCATCGGGTTTGGCAAAATGATCCATACCGATAAACACGTAACCTGCCTGGGTGAGTTTACGGGTTGACATTTTGAGAATGTTAAGTTTTTCTTCAGGCACAGGTAGATCTTCCGGACGAATTACTTTTTGATGTTTTTTCATCCAAGGAACGTAAGCAAAATTAAACAAAGCGATCCTGTCAGGATCAATATCAATAACGGTATCCACTGTTTCTTCAAAAGTTTTTGCAGATTGAAAAGGAAGTCCGTACATTATATCAAGATTAATGCTGTCAAATCCCAATTCACGCACCCAATCAACGACCTGTCTTGTCAGCGCTTCCGGCTGTACCCGGTTAACGGCTTTTTGAACCTTTTCGTTAAAGTCCTGCACCCCCATGCTGATGCGATTAAAGCCGCCGTTTCTCAACGCCGCAAGATGTTCTTTGGTTAATTCTCTGGGATCAATTTCACATCCGGCCTCCACATCAGCATTAAAATCAAACCTGTCATGTATGTAAGAGCTTAAATCGGCGATTTCCTCCGGACTCAAATGCGTCGGCGTGCCGCCGCCCCAGTGCAATTGGGTGGCTTTTCTATCATGTGAAATATGGGACGTAATCAAGTCTATCTCGCGCTTTAAATAATCAATATACCTTTTGATTCTATCTCTGTTTCTGGTTACAATCATGTTGCAGCCACAGAAGTAACAGAGTGTGTCGCAAAATGGCAGATGGAAATATAACGACAAATCAGGCAAAGCCTTCCCCTGATTGGTCTTGATTATCTCATCCAGATAATTTTCATGGGTAAACGATTCATTAAAATGAGGTGCTGTCGGATAGCTTGTGTAGCGCGGTCCGGGCTTGTCATACTTTTTTATTAAATCAATATCGATATCAAACACGATTATTCCCCCAATGTGATTCTTTTTCAGTCGTCAATGAATAAACATCATTAACTTCAATCTTTAGTCTTTATTGACTTTTCTATATTACATAAAATTCTCAATTCCTAAAATATTACGCAACGCTGCGATGTCAACGTTCATATCGGCTTTTTTAAATATATGGCGTTGGACCGGGGAGTTTTTATTGTAAACACATATATGTCAGCTTCCTGCTCGTAGAGCCTACAGGTAGGAGAGAGGGAAAGCGGAATGGATAATCTTTTTTAAAAAGCGTGTACTGTTTGACCCGCCTGCCATTGCAAGGCACGAGCGGGCAGGGTGGTTTAGGGATCGTTAGAAAGAACAGACGCATACCGAAATATTCTTAAATATAACTCATTTTTTCCCAGACGAAGTCATTTTTTTTATATTTAATTCTGTTTTTTCTTTACGATCCTTTAACCACGAGGCTTGTCCGCCTCAGGCGTGATTACACGGTTTGATAAAAAAACATTATCTATGAAGCGATTTAACAAATAAAAACTCCCCGACCCCTAAACTAACTTAAGCTGTGGTTTTTATCATCGAGGTGATAAGAAACACTCTCTTCTTTAACAAAATTCACTAAAGTCTTAAGGTTTTCCGGTTGGACATCGGGCAATATACCGTGACCAAGATTGAAAATATGCCCGCTTCCCTTACCAAAAGATTTCAATATTTTCCTTGCTTCATATTTTATTTTTTCATGACCGGCATAAAGAATCGTGGGATCAAGGTTCCCTTGAAGGGCAACCTTATCTCCAACCTTTTTTCTGACATCACCGATATTCATTGTCCAATCAAGACCCAAAACATCCGCGCCGCTTTCAGCAAGTTTGTTTAAATGATAGTGTACGCCCTTGGCAAACATAATGACAGGAACCCCTTTTCCTTTGACCTCGGAGATTATTTTTCTCATGTAATTCAAAGAAAATTCTTCAAAATCATCTTGGGAAAGAATGCCGCCCCAGGTATCAAATATTTGAACAGCATCTACACCAGCTTCAATCTTCGCACATAAATAGATTGCGACGGCATCAGCAATTTTATCCAAAAGGCGATGGGCCAGTTTTGGATTATTGTAAATCAAATATTTAACCTTTGAAAATGTCTTGGATCCTTGGCCTTCGACCATATACGCCAATAAAGTCCATGGAGAACCGCTGAAACCGATCAATGGAACACGTCGGTTTAATTCTTTTTTTGTCAAGGTTACCGCATCAAGCACATATTTTAAGTCGACTGTCGGATCGATTTTTTTAAGGCTTTGGGCATCGCTTTCATTTCTAATTGGATGCGGAAACACAGGACCTATGCCTTCATGCATTTCAAGATGCATACCCATTGCTTCGGGAATTACCAGAATGTCGGAAAAAATGATAGCGGCATCAACCTCGATCAAATCGATGGGTTGCAATGTTACTTCGGTCGCAAGTTCAGGCGTTTTGCACATGGTAAGAAAATCAGCTTTTTGGCGAACCGCTCTATATTCCGGCAAATACCGCCCTGCCTGGCGCATAACCCATATCGGAGTTCTTTCAACCGGCAATCGTTTGCAAGCGCGCAAAAACAAATCATTATGAAGCTTGGCCACCATGCCCCCCTTCTATTTTCCAAATTAAAAATTTTATGCAAAATTTATATATTAACATTAGATCCTGATTTTAACAATGCATTAAAAGGCTTATGTAAATAAAGTAGAATCGTTTATTTATTTGCCGATGGTTTCAACTCTTTTATCCGGGTTATGAAAATATTCATATTTTAAAAGCGCGTCAAGTCTATGACAGTCCATACAAACCATTTTATAACTCAAAGTTCTTAAAAATTTGCTCGTAAGATTCCCTTCCGGATCATCCTTGGCAACACGATTTTCAGGGTTCCATTGATGGACATTATGGCAGGTATTAATTAAATCTTTTTATCTTTGCTGATTTTTTTAGATTTTCGATGTAACCTTGGATTTCAGTTTTTTCCTTTTCTTTTTTTAAATGTTGTTCGATCATCGGTATGACTTCTTTATAGGGAGTGGTTCCGGCCGGCTTTTTGTCGTTTACTTTGATCAGATGGTAACCAGATTTGGTCTCAATAATGCCGCTGACCTCACCGACGTTCAAAGCAAAGGCTGCATCTCTAATGGGATCTGCCGTCTTGCCTCGCTTTAAATAGCCCCAAGTGCCTCCGCGTTGGGCATTGGGCCCTTCGGAATAGGCTTTGGCCAGTTTACCAAAGTCCTCACCCTGTTTGACTTTTTTTTGAACCATTTCAATTTTCTTGCGGGCTTGAATTTTTTTGGATTCTTCATCGTCGGGCGCCACTTTTATCCAAATAAGGCTGATTTTTACTTGCTCCGGCTGTTTAAATAAATTCGAGTTGTTGTTATAATATTTTTTTCTCTCTTCATCGGTTACTGTAATTTTTTGGCGCACGTTGGTATCAATCAACTGGTTTATGGCCATGGCGCGTTGAATCTCGGTTCGAAATTCTTTTTCGGAAACATGCATCCTTTCTATCGCTTTTTTATACGCCGTTTCGTCAGAAAAACGCTTTTTCATCTTCTCAATCTGTTCGTTGATGGCCTGGTCGTCGACTTTAACTCCTTCCTTTTGACTTTGTTGATAGAGTACTTCAGTATCAATCAAGTTTTCCAGAATCCGATTTTTAACTGTCGTTAGAGCTGCGTCGTCCAACGGCCCGCCTTTATGTGCGGCCCGTTTCTTAAAAACAGACAGCCTGCGTTCATACTGGCTTTTGGAAATAGCTTTGCCGTTGACCGAGGCGATTTCTTTACCGGAAGATGCTGCTTCATCTGCCCACACCGGCCCGGTGAAAAGAGAGATGGCCACAGCGACAATGATCAATAAGTTTATCCCTTGGAAAAATAATCGCATTCTGATACTCCTTTCAAAAACATAGATTTGAACTAAAGTTTACAAGGAGTGGAAGTTTGGAATCCCCACATCATCGCAGGAATGAATAGCCGACAAAAAAGAAATTGGAATCGATGCTTTTGTTATCGGCCTTAAAACCAGCATTGGAAATATGATGGTACCGATAGGAGAACCTGATGAATTGGCCATCTTTTACTGCGTAACGAAACCCAATGCCTACCTGGGGGGTAAAACCCCAATCCCCTCCAAAGCCTTTAGGGGAAAGGTTTGTTACAACAAAACCAACCCCTGCGTCAACATATGGAGTCAATCTCCCATATTTTTTAAAGTTATAGATAAGTAAAGGAGTTACACCGGCCAAGTAAGCGTCTTCACTTTCCTGTCTCGCATAACTGATAATGCCTTCCACACCATACTCCAAACTTGCATCACTGGTAAATTTCTTAAATACCTTATTCCAGGATACAATTAAGGGCACGAACTTGATATCTTCACTCACATTTGGGTGCCTTACGCCGTTGAAGTTTTTACCATAACCAACGCTAAATGACCATTCGGTCACGCCTTCGTTGAATAGACCTCCAGCGTAAACCTGTAAGGGCCAAAGCATACCTACAAATAATCCAATTGTCAGTGCTGCCTTTTTCATCCTGTATGCTCACGGTTAGGGCAAACAAAATAACTCATACTATCTTTTCATTTGGTGTCATCTATGGCATAGGCGACTTTTATTATGCCGGGAAAAACAAGGATAGACGCGGCCGGAGCCCTACACCACATTTAATGGTATTATTACGATTAAAGACCGTATGATAGCATTTATTGGTGTCGGCTAGTCCGACTTGCTTTCATCTACCCGGCGGATGCCGCCTACAAAGTATATTATTTTGAACTTGCGATTCAGATTTTTGCTATGAAAGTTGGCCACCGGAATGCCAGGAGGCACAAGGACCTTATCTCCGGGTTTTCCGTCAAAGGCCGGCACCGCAACCCAGACCCGTTGCTTTCCGGTGTCGATGTGAACATAAATGTGTCTGCCGGCATCGACCACCTCCACCACCGTGCCTTTAAACATCTCCGACATGTCTCCCGGCTTTATTGAAGGGGTTTGATTGCTCCCGGATGTTTTCCCGGCAGGCTGCTCTTCAGCCTGGCCGGTTAACTGCCAGAAACCAATGGAAATCGTCAGCACCAGCAGTATCAACATATACCGTGACAAGCGGCAATAACTTTTTTTCATATGCCCCTCCTTATTACCATGAAGTTATACACCTTTTGCTACAATGGATAACGTTGCCCATTATGGAGGATAACGTTGCCCATTATGGACAATTCCGTGGCACCTCAAAAAGCATTGACCAGTAAAGAGTCCGTCGTCAATATATTCAAGCCGTCCCGAATTGTTCGGTGAAACAATGGCCAGATCGAAATTGATCAGATGGCTGTTGTTCAGGGTATTGCCCTGAATGGCGCTTATACCGTGAGGGTCATGGCAGGCTGAACATGGCGCTTGTTGATCCACTACATGTAGCCGATGCTCGAAGCTTACATCGGTCACTAACAGAAGGGATCGGCTGTGGCATTGATAACATAGCGCATAGCTGGAAGGTGACTCCGGAGTATTATCATCGGTGATATACCTGTTGGTTAGGAGGTATTGAAAATCAGAGGCATGGGGCCCCGGGGGATCCAATGGATCATTGTTGCTATGGCAATCCGTACAGCTGATGATGCTGGCGACAGTATATGGCGGCAGAAGGCTCGGAACATCCAGATTTTTCCCCTGGGTCTCCACCGGATGGAACGACGGGTTTGCCGGATCGAACGAGATCCGTGTATTGAGCTCACTGATCTGACGGGTAACTGGCGGCGTACTGATGACATTGTTGTCGATGTCGCCATGGCATTTGAAACATATTTCATAAAGATAATGGGCCGAAGTTACCGACTGACCCGACGCGGACACGCCCGATACACCCCTTGTTGCACCGGAAACCACGCCTCCTCCGGGAGATGGGTCTCCATTTGCCTGGTGGGCATTGTGGCAGTCGCTGCACTCAACATGCTTGGGAACACGCCCCAGCGTAAAATCCTCGGCTGCATCATGCACGCCCGTATAGTCCTGAACCGCATGACGAGATGATTTTGCCAAAACCGATGCGATGTCAATGGATGATATGTTCCCGTCATGGCAATCAAGGCAGTTGTCCTCCTCGAATTCAAATAACAGCAGCCGCTCGTTGCTTCCGGCCGTATGCGGTATGTGACAGTTTTCACAACCGTTCTCACCAACGGTTGCATAATTGGTATTTGGCCACAGCCCGCCGGTTCTGTCGAGCGATGCCGTAGACCGAGCATGGGATGAATTGAACCAGTTTGTTTTGTCATGGCAAGCTGTACACAGGTATGAAGCCGTATTGTCCATCACCAGGAATTGACCATAAGTATTATCATGGGGATCGTGGCAAGCCGTGCACTGGAGTTGGTTGTTTTCAAGTTTCACTTGCGGGGGGAGAGCGGATGGGTCCCTGATCTCCCTGTTATCCAGAGAAAGCATTGTGTCATATACAAACGATATTGGATGGTCATCGGACAGGTCGGTGCCCAGATAAGACGAGCTGTCTTCGGGTATAAACCGGATGCCGGCCCTAAACGGTATTTCTGTTGGGGAAGAGGCGATCGCGCCCAGCGCAATCGTGCCATCATGGCAGCTCAAGCACATTCGCGACGCCCCGGTGGGCTGCCCCACATCTGCCTTCAGTGTCGAAGAGAAATACGGGATATAAGGATTCGCCGGGTCGAACCGATTCCAGAGATACCGTATCGCTGAACCTTTCTGATGAGGAATGTGGCAAAAAATGCAGATTTGGCTCTCCGATGAAGCTCTGATGGGGCCGGGTCCGCTAATGGAAAGATTATGTTTCGTGGAGCGGATGTCCACACCCCGGGTGGACGTGGTGTTATGCTTCGTGGAGCGGATATCCACGCCCAAAGCGGACGTGGCGAAAATCAACAGGATCAGGGCGGTACCACACAGTTTGGTATTAAAGGGTATCATTTGGTCATATCATCTTTCAGGTACTTGAAAATCTGCACCCGTCGGTTGCTTGAATCCGATACATAGATCAGATCGTTGTTATCAATATAAATCCCGGTGGGCAGCCAGAAGTCTCCATATCCTTTGCCATGTTCACCGAAGGACATCAACAGACGTCCATTTTTGTCGAAAACCTGGATATTGTCAAAAAGAGCATCCACCACATATATGTTGCCGTCGCTGTCAGCCGCCACGCCCTTGGGTCTTGAAAATGTTCCCGGTACATCGCCCATGCGGCCGAAGGTGAACAGAAAACGCCCCTTTGGTGAAAATACCTGAACCCTGAAATTCAAGGCATCGGATACGATGATATCACCGGTCAATGTCACGAAGATGTTCGTCGGGTAATGAAACCGGCCTTCTGTCGCACCATCTGCGCCGAATGATCCTTTCGGCAACCGGTTTGACAGATCAAATCTGAAGACCCGCGACTGCAGCGTGTCTACCACCAGCAGCTCCGATGTCTTCGGGTTGACGGCAATTCCTGTGGGCCGCTTGAAAATGTCGCGACCGATGGTTGAAAGGAACGTTTTGCCGTTATCTTTAAAAATGTAAACCATTCCCCTCTTTGAGTCGGTTATATAAACCATTCCGTCTTTGTCAATGGCAATACCCACGGGTGAAGCAAGCATTGTTCTGTCCGCAGGGAAAAAAAAATATTGATTTCCCGCGGCATCGAAAACATGAATCCTTCTCATGAAGGTATCGACGACATAAAGCCTGCCTTGGGAATCGGTATTGATGCCGTACGGGGAGATAATGGATGCTGCGGCCCTTCCGACGACATAGTTAACCAAACGTTTCAAAATGCCGGGGCGGATATTCAGATCCTCTGGTTTTGAAACAGCCTTGACAAACTCTATCCGCTTGACTTCCGGCGGATTCGGCCAGAAGATATCCGGACGCACGCTTGACACATCCGCATGCCTGGCGCAGCCGCTCATAACCAGGCAAACAGCCGCCGTAAATGCAGCTGGGATGATATACCGGCAACCCATATAAAACGATCTAAATCTTCGTACGCTTATTTTTTCAAGCACAGTCGGTGAAACCTCCCATGGAAACCGTTACCTGAAATTGCTACCAGAGGTGCCTGTTTAACTGAAAAATCATCTCTTGCCGCCGCAGGCTGTTTCCATACTGTTCATTATCTTGATCTCTCAGCCTGTAGGAAAGGCTGCACATCCAGATTCTATATCTCAATTTGACGGTGGTGGCGAACTCTGTAATGAGTTCGTCCCGGCGGTCCCCGGAAATACTGTTACGCAGGCCGTTCAGACTGAAATTACACCACGATTTCGGGGTCCAGCCAATGCTGGTTCCAAGCGAATAGAACCTTTCTTCTTCATTCACATCCGGGAAATCTCTGTCTCCGATATTTCCTAAAAAAGTGAGAAAGATATTTTTCGCGGGTCGGAGATTGACGCGTTCATTGATACTCCTGGTGACGCTGGAATTGCCATTGGTCCGGTCCTGATTGTCATATAGGAACTCCGTGTCCGACCATTTTGTGACAAAACCGAGGCGCACCGTGTTAGACATATCATTCAGGGGATCATTCGGCGGCTCTCCGGATTGAATGTGTTGATCGATGCGGCTGTGCGAATACGCCAGATGTAAAAAAGACCACAGCGCCAGACTGAATCGATAATTCTGCCTGAAACGCGAATCATCATATCCGGCATCCCAACGGTAGCTGTAATGCACAATGACCTGCTGACCATCTGAAATGGCGCCCGTCAGGGTGCGGCTGATACTCACAACCGATCCCACCATTTGAATCTGGTAATCGATATTTTCGGTATAAACGGTAGCTTCGGTAAGATCGGTCACCACGATCGACCCAAGGTTAACGTTTTCTTTATCCAGAAACGTCTGCGTGCCGGTCGACAAGGTAAGCCGCTCATCTTTTGGAATGATTTTTTGAGTGCCGCTGCGTTTTGTCACGTCATAATCATATGCGGCGTCAAGCTCGACGCTGCCCCAGGGAATGGCGCGGCGGTAAAGGAAGTCGAGATTCGATTTATAGAGATCTTCACCACCGCCGTCAAAATTGTTGATCGCGGCTGCAGCGCCCAGATCCGTCGTCAGTTGATCGAAGAGGTGATGGGTTAAACTGGCGCTGAAGCGTGTTTCTTTGTTGACGGAATCGCCGAATTCCCGCTGGTTGTAACCGGCACGATACCGGGTCAACAGATTTTTATTGTGTGTCCAAAAAAGGTTTTCAGATAAAATCCAAGTGTTTTGGTCGAGGCCGTTATAATCAGCCTGCATATTATATATCTGGGAATCGAGCTTTACCCTGTTGTCATCTGTAATGAAATAGGCATTGGTGAATTCCGTGTTCACCGTCTTTACTGGGATATTTATGGTCTCGAAGGTGGTGCGTGTCGTCTCGGAACTGTTGTAGAGCATGTTCAGTTGGGTGGCACTTCTTTTTGCATTATGTTGGATTCTTACCTGCGCTTCATCGCGCTCCTCTTCCGATTGATAAAATCCGGTCTGGTCAAATTTGCGGCGTATCAATGCGATGGATGCCGGCAGGGTCGGATTGGTAAAATTCAATCGGGTGCCATACGTTTCCCTTTCAATATCGGAGTCCTGGGCGTTGGTGAAATCGATTTCCCCTGTTTTCCGATCGGCAAAGATATTCAGTGAGAGGGGTTTGTGCTTAAGCAGCGTCGTCCCCACGTCGAAGGTAAGGACTGACGTATCCCTTCTGTAGGATTGTTCCGCATCAAATGCTGATTGAGATTGACGAAAAGTTTCCTGCTGCCACTCGGGCTCAAAAGAAAGGAGGAACTCCATTAGATTGGGATGATAAATCCACCCGTTCGCCTCGACAGTCAACCTTTCCCGGAACTTCTGGTTCGTGGCTTTTGTTTGAATGTTCGCGGTTTTCCTTTGTTCATCCACATGTTTGTAGTATGTACCCAATCCCAGTTTCGGCCGCTGAATAAAAAAAAGTCTGTCATACTGAGCATTCTGAACATTGTAATTCCCGTCTATTGAGGATTTCTTCGTCCGAATCATCTGATCTGTGCCCGTAGGCTCGGTCAATACAACTTTATCGAGATCAGCATGTAACGGTTTCTCCGTATCAGGCTCAGCATGCAAAGGTTCCTCTGTATCGGGCTTAGCATGCAGTGATTCCTCTGTATCGGGTGCAGTATCTAAAGGTCCTGCTTGCAATGAATCTACCAACTCACTTGTTTTTGGTGGTGAAGACATCCTGTATGCGTCAATGATAAAGCGGTCAGGATTTGAAAGAGAAAAGGTTTTTAGCTTAAAATCGGGAAAGGATAGTGTGATGTTGGCTGTCAAACGAGATTTTTCCTGAATCAGTTCAACGTATTGAATCCCTTTTGTTGTTTTGTTCAATATCTGGCGGGGTAAGGCTGTAGTCATGTCGAAAAAAATTACATTAAAAATTCCTCTGCCTATTATGGTAGGCGCCGTTGATCGAACCATGCCTTCAAATTCAAAAACAACTCTTGTAAAAGATCCATGTTCCCCAGCCCTAATATATTTTAAGTCAGCAGCCTGAGCCCATCCCAATGGACGCCACCAAAAAATCACAGCAAGAATCAGGATTGAGGCCAATTTCATAGTATATTGTTGAATTATTGTGGTTATAACGAAACTCCAGTTCTTTGAGATAAAGAGGGAAGTTGTCCTTGGATACGCCATGATGTTTAATCAGTCGTTCTTTGGCCCAACTCCAAAATCCCTCTAAACCGTAAATATAAACCTTGCCAGATGTAAACCTTTTGCCGTGATCAATTTTTAAATGACGGTAACCGCAAAACATCAGGCTGTCATAACTGCGGAATTTGTCGGTGTAAGAGCTGCGATACCGTTGTCTGGAAAACAATACACGATAGAATAAAAATGATGACGGCTGTCCGGGTATTTCGCATGAGAATCATTGAATCAATTAGCGCCCATAGCTCATATTATTTCACAAAAGAAACTGCTGTATCAATGGTCCGGATCATTAATCAGCGCCGAGTGTTTTATTCTCCAGGTAAGGATTCGCCGATCCAATGCCCGAAGCCATAAACATTCAGCATGTTTTTGCCAAACATATTGGTCACGTAAACAAGGTATTCCAGCTTGAAATTCTGATCCGCATATTTCTGGAAAGAGGCTGCATTGTTGTCATCAATGGCAATCCCGGCTGGAAGGTAGAGATTGCCCGGGCCGCTGCCTGGGCCGCCGAAAAAGAGCAGCATTCGGCCCTGGTCGTCAAATATCTGTACATTTTCAAACGCGGCATCTACCACATATAGATGGTCGTTTTTATCTACGGCCACCCCCTTGGGTCGCACAAAGCCGCCGATTTGATCGCCATGGAACCCGATGGTGTCAAGGAACTTGCCGTCTGGGGAAAACTTCTTGATCACAAAGTGAAATGCATCGGTGACGAAAACATTGCCTGAGGGGCCGACGGTCACATGGGACGGTTTGAAAAATTCGCCTTTCTCGCCGACGGTATTGATCACCTGGCCGGTATCCCTATTCAGGATAAACAACTGCTCTTTATCCATGTCGACCACGTATATCTGTTTCCCATAAACAGCGACGTCAACCGGCTTTTCAAATATCTCCCGGCTGCCGTAGGTCCTCAGGAAATGGTCGTTTCCATCAAATGCCACCACCTGCTTTCTCTGCATATCCGTAACATACTTGATATTCTCTTCTGAAACCCAGATGCCGGAAGGATCACCGAGCCTTCCGATCCCCTGATCATTTAAAAACGACATTTTCTTGCTGGCCAGGTCAAGGATAACAATTTTTTTATACATCCTGTCCAAGATGTATATTTTTTCCTTGCAGGCGGCGACATCATAGGGTTTTCCCAACAATTGATCATAGTTTTTGCCGAAAAGAAATTCCTGGAACGCGCTCTGTTTTTTCCCCAGATCATTCTCTCCGGATATCGAATGCAAAAACTGCAGCCGGGGCCTCTGCGGCAACTCCGGATAAAATATGGTTGCCGCTGGCGCGGCCGGCTTTTCGGGTATGGAAGCGCACCCCATGAAGATGATCAGCATGGAGAGAATAAAGGCCTGCTTTTTCATTTCAAAGCTCTTTCCTTCAGGTGATTCCAATCATCGCCGCATATCTCAACGGATGCGGCCAGCTCTATTTATTGTGACACGTCAAACAAAGCGCCGATCCGGCATTGTCTTTCACCAACAGTTTCGTTTTCGGCACCGCATATTTATTGTGAACATCATGACAGGATGCACATTCCATCCTGTTTAAAAAAAGCATATCCGCATTGATGGTTCCAGTGCTGCCGTTCAGGCCTGAAAGCCTGGTCGACGGATCATAGAGTTTACCGTCTTTTATAGCCAGTGCAGTGTTGTATACAAAAGAAATCGGGTGATTATTGCTCGGGAAGGTGTCGATTAGATTCTTGTTGAAAAGAATGGCGGTTCCACACGTATTACTGCCATAGGCATCAGGCGCAACAATTCCGTCGTGGCACGAAAGGCATGTTTTAGACATCCCGTCCGGCTGGCTGCTCACCTCCGCATCCATGGTCGGGGAGTGGGTTTTGCCATAGATGATGTAGGTTTGTGTGGGCAAATCATGATTCCACAGTGGGGCAGGCAATGTCTTTGTTCCGTGCATCGCATGACAGGGATTACAGATCTCTCCACTGCGTTTCCATTGATATCCTCGAAAATCATGGGGGGACCCCTCGATGGTCCCAGCCGAAGTGATGGATGATGAAAGGAATATTAGAATTATCGCCGCTGCCGATATTTTGTTCTTCCACGTCCTCATATGCTGCATTCTATTCCTTTTAAAATGAAATTTTGTGGCAAACAAGATGGACTTACAAATCGAATCCGCTCCCGCCCTAATTCATCTCTTATAAAAAAATTAGCATATCAGACGAATTGTGACAAGATCAATTTGCCGCCCCGAGTCATGGTAATAAAAATCACTTGTTCCATTTATTTATCTGAACCTCAACCTCGTCGTGTGTTCGTTTGCGGGGATCATGAAAAAATTTTATCCGTAAAAGTGTATCAGAGCCATGGCAGTCTTTACACAACACCTGCATCGCTTGTGATCTGAGAAAGCTATTGGTTGCATCGCCATCAACATTAATCCCTTTTCCCTTTGCGGGTATTCTTGAATTCCATTGATGGGCATTATGACATGATGGACATGAAATATTTCCGAAGGGAATCTGTCTTCCTGATATATCATCAAAAATTGGAAAAAAATTGGGCTTTCCTTTAATGTTTCTCCCGACATTCAAAATCAGTTTATCCTTAGGATGAGAAAAGATTTCAGGAATTCTATTTTTTGCAGAGCCGTTTTGTGAATGGCAGGACAGGCACATCGTTTCCATGATGCTGCTACCGGAGTCCATGGTCTGTGCCCATAGTAAAATCCGTTTTTTGTCGCCATGAACAATATGGCAGACGCCGCACACTCCCGATTCAAGAGGGGTCTGGTGAATGATATTTTTTGAAAAAGGCGCCGTAACGCTAAGGTCATGGTCTGTTTTTTCAACATAGGCCTTATCCGAATGGCAGTTTTCGCAAAGCTTTGGGGAAGATGAATTCTCAAGTCTTAAAAAACTGTTTTGTGAGTTGCCCTCCTGATCAAAGTGGTTTGCGACAAGCGTTTTCAGCGGGTTCCAACGATGGGGATCATGGCATGTACTGCAGGTCATGACGCCGTTTTTGGAAATTTTTCCGTTTCGTTGGAAAAGCGGCAGGGTCGTGTTCAGTCCTTTTTCAGCCGGTGAAATGTTTAGGGCATGAGAAGCGCCTGTGATGATTTTCTTATTGGAAATGCCCTTTTCATTGTGGCAGCTCATACACAAATCTTCCTGGATGCTCCCACTTTTTGCAGTTATTTTCCTTGCCCACATAAAATTTTCGTTTCCACCATGGACGGCGTGACAGCTTCCGCAGAGTCCTGATTCCGAAGGGGTTTGGTTTAAGATATTTTTACTTTCAGGCACAACCTTAAAAAGGTCATGTTTAGAGTTTGCGATGGAAAACTTTTTGCCATGACATTCACCACAAATATCAGGTGCTTGTTTTCTTAAAAAATAAGTTGTCTTATTTTCTTTTGCACTTTTTTCAATTTTTCTTTCGGTGGGATCCGTCCTTGATTCATGAGGATTATGGCAGGTCGAACAGGTCATATGTCCATTTTTATCCTGAACACCGAATTTACTAAAAAGAGGAAGTGTTAATTTATTCTTGTCAACATCGATGATGCTTAATCCTGAACGGGTATATTCTTTTTTAAAAGGGTTAACGTTTAGAGGGTGTGCACTTCCTTTGAAATCTTTTTTTGCGGCGACATTTCCTTTTTCGTGACAGCTCATACAGAGCTGCGTCGAAAAATCCTTTTCCCCGGAAAGTTTTCTGGCTGTTCGATGCGGGAGATGACAAGCAGAGCACACCCCCGCCTCTGCCGCTGTTTTACCTTCAAGATTCTTTTCCCGGGGCGCTGAGCGCATGAGATTGTGTTTTGTGTTCGTGACGGATTGTTTGTCGGGATGGCAGATCAGGCAAAAGGTGGATTTTTCATCATTTTCAACGACCAGCAATTGTTTTTTTACGTTGTTATTATGGACCTTATGGCATGACTGGCATGTGATTATTCCATTGTAACCGAATTTTGCCCCTCTTTGGATAAAGCTTGCAGGTATTTTTGCTTTTTTGGGTTCAACATTTATTACGTGAACGGTGTTTCTTTTTCCCTCCGGTGTTAAGATATTCTTGTCGCCGTGACAGTCAAGGCACAAGGCGGAATTCCCTGCACCATCAATTAACAGGCTTTCATAAGGAGAGCCGTGAGCGGTATGGCAGGTTTCACAAATCATCTGGTTCTTTTTTCCCCCAGTAATGGCACCCTTTTCGATCAGCTTTTTTGCGATGGGTTGTTTGGCGGTTCCCATCGGGTGATTTCCCGTTACGATGCCACCCGTTTTATCAGGGTGACATTCACGGCACATGGCAGAATCTTTGTTTGAGGTTCTCATGAAGATCGTCTCTTGCGAGTCCGGTCCGCTCGGAACACCATGAGCTGTGTGGCATGTGGCGCATTGCACTTTACCGTCTTTATCCAGCGGAAATATTTCGGGGATTTTCATCTTGTTCGGCGGGGGCATATTGGTTTTATGTCCGTTACCAGTAATCATCTTAACTCTTGAATCTTTAACACTGCCGTCATGGCAGGAAAAGCACATTTCAGGGGTTGCCACAACCTTTTCCGACTCATACTCGACAAGTTCCGAACCTTTGCCTTCTATAAAAAAGGTGTCGATCCAGCGGTAATGGCATATGGCGCAACCCTTTGCAGAATTCGGATTCTTCGGGGGTTCAACAGCTGCCGCCGGTTTGATTATTGCCAAAAGCAGGCCCGTCATAAAAAAAAGAATATATTTATTAATCAAGTGTAAAATCTTCTGGATCATTCAGTTTCAATGCGGTAGACACTGACCCTGTTGGCCAGCATTTCAACAACATACAGCCGGTTATTGTTGTCAATGAATAGTCCCATGGGTGTTTTGAATTTTTTTGGTGCGCTTTTAGCCGGGTCACCAACCACGGCAAAAAACTCACCGTTTGAGTCAAAAATTTGAATGACCCCCATATAACTGTCACTGACATAGACCCGATTATTTCGGTCTATAGCCACGCCCTTGGGCCTGAAAAATTCTCCTTTCTCAACACCCCAACCGCCGATGAATGCCACAAACAGTCCGTCAGGGTTGAGCACCTGAACCCTTGTATTGATGACATCGACGATATAGAGGTATTTATCTTTGTCTAAAGTAATCAAAAAGGGATATCTGAAGGCGAGTTTTCCGGAACCGGGAGAGCCGTATGTTCTAATCAACTTACGGTTTGAAAGGTCGTAAACCAGAATATAATGGTTGTCATTATCTACAATATAGCATCTGTTTCTGGAGTCATCAACAACGACATCGGTCGGGTCTGCAGGTTGTTTATTATTTGAAGGAATGGTTATTTTAGCGATAAATTTGCCGTCTGGATTAAAAATCTGAAGTCTGTGGTTTCCAGAGTCGGCGATATAGACTTTCCCTGAATTGTCAATATCTATCCCCAGCGGGAATCTAAATTCGCCGTTTTCAGAACCTTTTTTCCCAAAGGAGGATAAATATTTGCCGTTTCTATCGAAGATCCTGATTTTATTATTTCCGCCGTCGACGACATAGATTCGATGGTCTTTTGATACTGAGACATCGCTTGCCGCTTTGAGATCAGCGGTCATATCAAAAAGGTGTTTAACATTTATCCGTCTAATTCCATAGGCAGGTTTGGGTATAATCAATATTATCGAGATGCACAAGCATACAAAAAAAAAGTGACATAAAGAGTTAACGTTATGAGTTCGGATTATATTTATTCGATCTATTTCCATGATTAGAAAAACTATTTTGAGGTTGCTGTCGGTGCATTGAAATTTTTTCAAACGCTCTATGGATAATGCTTTTTTCAAACCGTGCAAACTCTCCAACCCCTCAACCGACTAACGGTCAAATAGATGAGGAAAGTAAAAGGTTTTATATTTGGTCACCAATCCTTTAATATTCAAATAGATGAGATCTTTCGTCTTTTTCTCGTCAAATCCAAGCTTATTGAAATCGAGAATACTGTTTGAAGAATGGCATTCATTGCAGGCCACGCTGATTTCTTTTTTTTCGATATCTTTGTGAAAATATGCCAATTCTTTTTTTTTCGCATCCGGCTTCAGGTTTTTTTGTTTTCCAAGAAAGGCTTTTGCCCTTGCAGTATCCCAGATATTTGTCAATGAACGTTTTTTCCCATTACTGGTTGTAAAGGCGGCTATTCTGGAAATAAAATGACTATCTTTATGGGCGTTTTTAGTACGTGGGTTATAGAACGTTCCGAAAGGCTTACCACTAAATTCCGCATTTTCAGAACTTTCCCACTCATAAGAAAGATTTTTAAATTTTTTTCTATTGATATGACATACTTCACAGAACATGAACCCGGCATGCAAGTTAAGAAAACCCCTTACCAAAGTGTTGTCACTGTGCGGATATAAAGGATGGCAGGCCCGGCAGGATGAGTTGTCCTTCAATTTGACAATGAAAGACTGCTCTTGTCTGTGAAAACCTTTGAGAGAATAGTTTTCGGGCAATTTTTTTTCCTTGTCGCCCTTGTCGCCCTTATGGCACTTGGTGGTGCAGTCAATTTTTGTCTCACCGGCGTGTGGAACCTTAACAATTGTGACGTGGCATTGAATGCATTGCAATTTGCCGTGGGGTGAGTTGAAATATTTGACTTCGTCAATATGAAGCGCCTTTAATCCATCAGGTTTTGCGAGTCTCACCAGGCCGGGGTACTGGTGACAGGTAAGACAACCACCCTCATCTAAGGCCAAGACGTTGTTTGTCGTTAAGGCAACCAGAGAGAATGTCATGGCCATTAAAATAGGGAGAAATATTTTTTTCATTTTTTTGTTTTACCGAGTCGAAAATCGATTTTATTTTTCAAAGGAGTTTTCATTGCCAAAATCAATTGCAGAAGGTAGATAAAACGTCTCGTATTTTTCGATCATGCCGACGACTTCGGAAGAATTGAGATGATTAATTCTTTGTATGGGAAATCCAAGCTTGGCATAATCAAGATAGCCGTCTTTTTTGTGACAATCCGAACAAGACACCGGTTCTGGTGAAATTTGTTCGTGCAGTTTCTTTTTTGCTTGAGCAACCTGGTCCGGAGAATATTTATCCTTTGTTAGTAAAAATTGCCGGGCCGCTTGATCGTCGACCGGTCTGTATATCTTTTTATGGCCGTCGGCGGTGATCTGTATCGAAAAGATTTTGGCCGGGTATTTGCCATACTGTCCTTGGACGTTAGCGGCGATCTCTCCGGTCTCACGATCAATCCAAGCGAAATTGATACTTTTGTCTCCAGGTTTTTTGCGGGCATGACAGACCGCACACGCGATATAACCGGCATGAAAATTTAGAATCGATCGCACCTTCTTTTCCTTGCTGTGGGGGTAGGTCCCGTGGCACATGAGGCAAAGTGGCGGATTTGATTCCGGCTTGGTGATATATTCATCAACCATGTGAAAATGTTCTCGAGCGATAAGCGCATTTTGTCGTAAAATCGTTCTGAAAATATTTTCACCTTCTGCCTTGTGATGCGTCAAATCAATTATTTTATGGGTATCGAACTGTGGAAAATAAAGCATCTGAATCAGCCACAGACCGAACAATAAAAACGGCAGTATATAAATGGCTTTTAAAAGAAAAACCGGAAATTTTGCTAGTTTGTTAAAAATTTTGCTCATGAGTGCCTTTGGCGGATGCTTGGTATTGTTATTTTATGAAGCCAATTTTTTTTAACCCCTGATCAGTAAGTATTCTAACTTCTGTATAAATTTTCTGTAGCTCAGGATCGTTCATAATTTTTTTATAGTGAATCGGATACTCTGCTTTCATTTCTTCCTCATCAATGACTCCGGTAAGCCACATATGATCTATGGGAAATTTGTGGGGTCTTAAATGAACTTCATACAGGTGCCAAACCATGATTGCCAGACAGGCCAGTATGGCTTCCATTCCATGAACAAGGGTGGAAATATCTATTAAAAATTTACTCCAGTCTTGTTCCGTCCACATCAACACGCCGGTTACCGACATCAATGTCGTACCGGCAAACAGGGCTCCATACTCCAGTTTATGTTTATAACTGAATCGATCGAATTCGGGGGGGTTATCCTCAAGCCCTAGATAGTACCGAATATTTGAGATCATATCCGTTATATCCTTGATTCTTGGCAACATGTCAAACAGTAACCGCCTGCCTGCCGGTTTAAAAGCAAGGTAGTAAATGTGATATAAGCTGGTCAGGATCATAATGACACCCGCCGTGCGATGCAACAAACTGCGGTAATAAAACACAATATTTCCAGCCGTTCCAAGCCAACCAAGCATGTCTTTGGAGATTTTTGTCATAAACCCGGTAATGACCAGGATAATAAAACAAATGACAAAAATTAGATGCTGCACTCGTTCGGAACGATTTAAACGGATAAAGTACAGTTTATCCCCGTCTAATTCAGTTTTAAAACTGATATCAGATATTTTGACGTCAGGTATTTTTTTCTTGGTTTCTTGTTCCTTTTCCATATTAAACCCTTCTAACCTGTGTGAGCATTAGTGATGTCTTTTTTTGGTTCGAATATAATCCAGCATCTGATGAATAACCATGGAGCCGATCACTACGGCAATTAATATTTTATAAAATAATCGAATTATTTTTAATACGTTATAATGAAATATCTCTTTATGTTCAATTTCTGCCTGGGCCCTTTCAGCCACCAGATTTTTTGTTTGACTTGGTATTTTCAATTTTTCGTTGTACGCAGCAATTTTAGCTTTGAAGCCATAGGCATGGACTCTGCCGCGGGCAAACTCGGCATGAGCGCCCGGATGGCAGGTTTTTAGTCCACCTTGATTGCTGCAGGTCATGACTCTATTCGTTATATATACCGGCGAGGTCGGATCGGTTTTAGGACGGATATAATGGGTGGAATAGTTGATCGGAACATGGCAATCAATACAATCGGGCGCATTCTCTACGCCGTATTTTACCTGGGTAAAGTGAAATGTGTCTTTATAGGTTTCAATGGTTTCCAGGCCGTGACGGGCCATTTTTTCTCGATTTTCATGACAGCTGGTGCATAACGTTATAATTTCTGCCTGGCTTCTTCTTCGCCGCATGCGATGGGTAAAATGTGAATAAAATCTTTTCGCCCATTGTTCTCGCGTGTGGCATCCCACGCATCGGGCCAGTGTTTCTTTGGACAGGGCTTCGCTTTTCCCCCAATTGGATCTGAAGGGATTATACATGTGATTGGTGTGACAGTATTTGCAGGTTGGAAGATCTTCGGGATACGGTTTAGCCTTACCATTTATAATTTGACCGTGAACGCTGGCCTCAAACTTTTCAATCATGTTTATGTGTGAAAATTCTTTATTGGTGGAGGGTTCCGCGATATGGCATTTTGTAGAACAGTCCACTTTTTCGATATTGGTATGGGGGATGGTATCAAGACCGACATGACAGCTCTTGCATCTCAAATTCCCATGAACGGAATTGGCAAACATTTTTTCATTGATATAGAGAACCCGTTTTTTGCCGGTTTCGTCATACCGGCCCATCTGAGGATAGCGATGACAAAAGAGACAATTTTCTTCATCAGGTGCAGCGGCTGATTGTGCGAAACCGATCCCGACAAAGAAAAAAAAGCAAAGAACCGCATAAATGACGGAATGAATAAAAACAGAAGATAGCATTTTTGTCTTTGCTGATTTTCTTCTGTAGTGTGTCATAATGTGGTCGAACTTCCCTTGCGTCACTCATTAATTCGGCGCGTTATTGTTGCTGAGCGCTTTCAGTCTCACTGTCGCTCAAACCCGGATGCAGCATTTTGGGTATAAAAAATTTGGTGTAGTTTCTGATCATACCGACAACTTCGGTGCCTTCAAAAGCATCGATTCTTTTTTTCTTATACCCAAGTTCCTCGTAGGGGAGTACCGACGCCTCCTTCTGATGGCAGTCTTCACACAAGTATGGTTTTTGGCTGACGATTTTATGGATGATCTTTTTGGCCTTTGCCTTTTGAATGTCGGTGAGTGTTTTTTCCATTTCACTGTAATCTTTAGCAAATTGAATTCTTTCCTGGGTATCAATTCTTTGAAGTTTTCCGTTAATGGTCACAAACGGTATAATTTTACTCTGATAACTTCCAGGGAAACCACCTTCTTTAACAGGGCTTGGAACAATATCCCCTGTGGTTCTGTCATACCATTTATATACACCGGTCTTTTCCGATCCTTCAAGCTTGACATGGCACGTCTGGCAGGCAATATAAGATGCATGCATGTTTGCAAATGCTCTTATTTCCTTTATTTTACTGTGGGGCATATCCCCATGGCATCCAACACAGTATGATCTTTGGTCCGACTTAAAGTCAAAATCAATATGGTGAAAATGATCTTTTATTCTCAGTTCTTCTAAAACTCTGTAACCCAGGTAATGTTTGACTCGCTCTTCGCCTTCGAGTATGGATTCTTTAAATGTAACTCCCGCATTTACCTTTTTCTTTTCTTGTTTTTCGCTGATATCTTTTGCGATCTCATCGATTCTTTTTCTGAGAAAGTTCGTATCGACCAGATGTCCGAACGTCACTTTCCAAATAATGACCATAAAAAACACTGTCAACATCATGAACGCTAAAATATATAATTTTGAAAATAGCTTTTTAATCATTCCGGCTTTCTCCCTTCCGTGGATTGACAGTTTGGAAATTTACGTCGGCTGAAGTTGTGTCCGATTCTTCACGAACCATTTTCCCTTTCGCCGGTTTTCTTATATAAGAATCATTGGGCGGCAATATCTCATGTTCGAGGCCGGCTTTTTTCATAATTTTCACATAATATTCGTAATGGTCTTCCACCATCAGCTTTTCGGATAAATAACCGGTGATAAATACCGTACCCATTGGAAAAACAGATGTTTTAAAATGGACATTATACCAGTGCCATATAAACAAAAAGAGTGCAGCAAGCAATGCCTCGTCACTGTGGGCAATCAATGCATAATTGATGATTTCTCCCGGTAATAATCTTGTGGCAAACTCTTTGTTCCACATCATGAGACCTGAGATTCCGAGGACAGGGATTCCCCAAAAAGGCGCCCAATAATCAAACTTATTCTTCCATGTAAATTCATCACCCTGGGGCTTTCGATCCGTTAAAAACAACAGATATTTAAAAAGCTTAACAATGTCCTTTAAATCTTTTCGATTCGGCATCATGGGTTGAGTGGCCAGCAGTTTTAATAACTTACCGATACTGAGTTCTTTTTTCTTTCTCAAGGGAGCGATCTGCCCGAAATATATGTTACATGACAGATAAATGATGTGGTAGACAAATAATAACATTAAAATACAGCCGGCTGTCTTGTGAATGATAGGGGCCACTTTAATTCCGCCGAACAGCGCATAAAGATAGGGTGCCCAAAAAGCATCATGAAACTTCAGCGGCATGCCGGTTAAAACAAGAACAATCACACACGTTGCCAGTATGATATGCTGTAATCTCTGATTCACCGTTGATCTGAAAAAGTATTTTTTCCCCTTTTTCTCCTTGATAATACGATATGCTTCCATTGACTTACTTCCTTCGCGTGATTTTTATATTCGGGAACAATCTTCTGAACAGGTCCAAAAACATGATTCCCATGAGTGGGAGCAGTGTCCCGCCGGTGAGCGTGATGAAAAATATCTTGAAATAATATTCTTTGGGGCTTTGTATTGGATCGAATTCCATATGAACCTTGTAATTGGCAAGTCTGGGCGTTGCTTTTGGGTGGCATTCTATATTTGCACAAATTGCAGCCTTGTTGGTCTCATAAGTGATCGAAAGAGGGTCTTTGTGGCTCAACATCTGGTGAACGGATTTTCCTCTGTTAACGTGACAGTCCAGACAATCGGGGATCCTTTCATCCAGATAGCTGGCGGCTTTGCCATGAAACGTCTCTCCGTATGAATAAACCGCTTTTGTGGTCAGGTTATGCCGTGCCACCACCTTGGGATCGTCATGGCATCGCCCGCACATTTCGGCAATATTCTTGGGGCTTCTGATGGTATGCAATCTTGTGGTAACGTGATTGTAAAATCTGAAAATAAACTCGTCATTTTTATGGCAGACCCTGCATCTGCCCAGCGCCATTTCAGAAATACCGGGACGGACCCTTTTAAAGAATGAAAGGGGCCTGTATAAGGGATTGTCGTGACAATCGAGACAGTACGGCATATCTTCGGCATATTTTTTGGGTTGTTGCTTTTCATCGAGCTTGGTGTGGACACTATTCGATAAAAATTCGGCGACCTCTTTGTGTGAAAATTTCTGTTCGCTGGAGGGTTCAATGATGTGACACTCCCTCAGGCAGTCGACTTTTTTTGCAGGCTCATGAGGAATCTTTTGGATATCGGTATGGCATCCTTCACATTTTACCTTGGCATGAACACTGTTCATGAAGATATTTTCGTTCACGTAAAAGAGCCTGAATTTGCCGTTCTCACCGATTCTGCTGAGGCCGGGGTACTTGTGGCATAGCAGACAGTTGCCCACATCCGCAGCCCGGGCGTCGCCGCAATTGAATAAGGCAACCATCAAAATGACCATCGCCATACCGGCAACAAATTGAAGATTTTTGTATTCTCGCATTTTAAAATTCCTATGACCTTTCTTTTGCTTTTTTGATAATCCAGTCCGTGTCGTATGACGAATCATCGGGTTGAGTCTTTCATATGGTTTTTTCATGGCGTTTAAAAAATAAAACCGTCCGCTTTAAGCGCATTACCCCCGCTGATGAATCCTCGTAAGATTGAGGTTTTAAATACTGAAAAGAAAGGTTGTGACAAATATCTCGAACGGATTTTTTTTATGACGATTTCTTGTCCTAAAGTATACCTTTATTCGACATCCCGGTCGGTGTCAGATCCATCGGCCCCTTTGTATTCGCCATGATTTTAATGGTGTCGGGCGCCGTTTCCATATAATACCCCGAATGCAGGTGGCAAAAAGGTGTATTCGCAGGTGGCAAAAATGTGTATTCACAGGCAGTAAAAAAACACTCGGGGAATTGCAGGTGGTTATGATAATAGGAGCGGGCCTTGCGGCCCGCTCCAGGTTTTTTAAACGGTAAAAGTCTCCATTTTTTAATCAGGAGAGTTTGTTATGGCCCAAGGCCCGCCGTTTTGAACCATATGGTCGGCAACCCCTGGGACATACAGGATATCTGGGTTAGCTGCTTCACCGACATGGCAACCGGCACAAGGCATCATGTATGGCAATGTCTTGTAGGTGCCCTCGAAGGTGTTGTCTGCCGGGTCGTACTGGCTGTTGTGGCAGGTGGTGCAGGTGGCGATCTCCCTCGGATAGGTTACACCTGTCCAATCGCGGCCGGTGCCCAACGTATTGCTGCCCGGATCGCTAAAGAAATAGATATCGCCTTTGGCATTGGAACTGTGAACGGCATGTACCCGGTTGGCGAGGGGAACGCCATGGACGCGTTCGCCATTGCCCGAATCATGGTGACAAGCCAGGCACTGATCCGTGTCAAACGGTACTGAATGGCGTTCGTCATGGAACGGAGCGGTTCCGGAGCCGTGACAGTTGACACAGGCATCTCCGGACACCTTAGGTTCCACTGTGGCGGTGCCGATCTGGATGGGAGTCCAGGCGGTCGAATCGATCAGGTAATTGCCGCTTCCCAACCGTCCGTAATCGGCAAATACGACGCGCACCAGGTAGGTTCCGGGATCCAGGTCAGCAGGGATCGGCAACAGCTGGTACCTGAAGCCGAGGCTGTCGGTTTTAACCTGAGGGTCAGTGCCGAGCACAAACAGGCCATGTTCATCTTCGATATCTGCAGGATCGCCGGCCCAGTTCGGATCGGTGAATGTATCCGTGGCCAGTACCGGAAGGGCCTTGGCACGGGGGCCGGACACTTGCACGTAGGCGACGCTCAATCCACCGCCGACGTTGCCCGCAGAGTCCTGCGGCGTGGTGTAGAGCGCGGGAGCCACAGGTTGGCCGTCCGAATGATCGACCAGCGTGGCCGTTACCTCCGGCGCTTCACCAACATCGTAAAAGGTGCCGTTGCTCGGCGGCGTAATACTGAGCGTCACATCAAATTCCCGAATATTTCTAGGGAGATAACCGTCATCTCTCGTACCATTCGTTCCTGGAACTCTGGGCGTCGTGTCATGGGCCGCGGGAATGGGGGCAATCACTGTGGTGCTCGGGCCGCTGGCCTGGTGGCAGATAGTGCAGGCGGAATTCGGTTGTACCCCACCTTCATGGTTTGCGCCGGTGGTGAAATCGACGTCTATATGACAGCTGCCGCAGATTTCCGCGGTCGGGTGGTTCTTCCAGTTGTCGATCTTGTCGCCGGTCCCCAAGGGCAGATTGTTGGGGTTGCTGTGGCAAATGACGCAGTCCCTGATTTCCTGGGGAAAGGTAACCGCACCAAAGCCCATGCCATTGATCTGGTCCTCGAAGGCCGGGTTATCGATGGCGGCATGAATTTGGTGGATCAAGACCGGCAAGTAGGCATCGTCAGTCTGCATTTCGTCCCCATAGTGCCCTAACGGGCTGTGGCAGACGACGCAGGTCCGGGTATCAAGGTACCTGTCGGCGTGTGCCGCTTCCACAAATTCCTGGCTGTGGCATTTCTTGCAGGCGTCGGCGGTGACGAATTGACGCTGGGAATCGAGCGCTACAGCGCTTGCACCGACAGCCGGAACGACAAAGTCCAGGAAACCGACGGTATTGTTGGTAAGGGCGTTTCCGCTGGCATCCTCATGGCCGCTGACAGTTATGACCAGCCGCTGGGTGTGTGTCGGATCGTAGTCGGGCGCTTCGACCGTAGCTTCCGCGAAGCCGGTAGCAAAGACATAGCTGTAGTCACCGTTAGTGAGGTTAGTTAAGGTCCCTTGTGGATAGGTACCGTAGCGGCTCGGGGGCGACTCATAAGCCCAGCGCTCGAAGTAGGGAGAATCCCAGGTCCCCCAGCCTCCCAGGGTGTCAGTACCCGCCGGTACGAGGTCGGCGATCATGAATTTGAAATCGTCAAGGACGAGATCAGTGACCGGTCCGTCGGCTGTGGCCGCATTAAAAGACACCACCGCAATACCGGCGGTGTTGGTCAGGACAATATTCGATAGGGTGACTTCCTCTCCTGTGGGGTCGGGGTGGGCCACCGCGATATCGGCGATTTTGCCTTGCCCATGACAGATTGAACAAGTTTCGCTGGTAGCGGAAAGCTCGCCACCCGGCGCCGGTGCTCCGGGAGGTCCTTCCGAGCCGGCTGGCCCGGGCGGCCCGGTATCCCCATCACTTCCGCATCCAAAAAGCAAAAATGCTCCTAAAATCATGACGGCGCATAAGAGTAAATACCCACCGCCCTTTTTCAAATTCCCTCGTTTCATAGTTCCCACCTTCCTTATCTACTGAGTTGATATGAGTGTTATATCTATTTTTTTCACTTGCCCATGCACAAAGCAAGCGATCGACTGATACCTTCGCCCTCCACCTTCGGCAGAATTCTCGGGTTTCAATTAGGCCGGTTCGTTAATTACAAAAAAATCCAAAAGTAAAATTGCGTGACGTTTGATAGCCGAGTTTTTTCTTATAACAATTTGGTTTAGAACTTAGGTTAAATTTTTGGTGCATATTGGAGACGAATAATTATCATTTAGATGATATACACCTATCACGCCTAAAAAAAACCTGTCAAGAAAAAAGTGCTACATAGTAGTAGGTGCACGGGAAAAACACCTATCACGCCTAAAAATAAACTGTCAAGAAAAAAGTGCTACATGGTAGTAGGTGCACGGGAAAAACACCTATCACGCCTAAAAATAAACTGTCAAGAAAAAAGTGCTACATAGTAGTAGGCGTGCGGTTAAAACAACGATCACGTCTAAAAAAGACCAGTCAAGAAGAAAGTGCTACAAAGTAGTAGGTGCAGGATGAAAACAACGATCAATTTTTAGTACGTAAGTGCTCAAAAAGTATGCAAAAACCGTGCAAATTTAGATGATTTTTTGATTTAAGAAGTGTTTTCAATTGGTTGCGCAAATTGGGTGAAAAAATAGACGCGATGCAAAATCAAAGAAAAACTAATAATTGTGGGGTAAATTACAGAAAATTGTTACATTAATTACATAAAAAAAAGCGTGTTTTTCATTCTCTTTTAAAAACGGCCTTGGTCGCCCCCATTTCAGAATGTATCAACAAACCAATTGATCGGTAAGAATTTTTCTATGGTTTGAATGTTGTTGACAAAATAAAATGAGCCAGATAATCCATTAAAGAAATGAAGACCACCGCTTATAATTATGCCATTTGTATTAAGAAACTCATTCGAGGAAATGCGGATATGTGGCTTCCTCAACTTTCGATCAATTGAGGTTTCAGTAAAAGAAAAAATAGAATCTAATGAGAAGATTCGTTCTATCAATAATTATAATACTTGGCGGTTTCAGCTACAGTTGTTATCGAAAAGATATCGTGCCCCCTGATCAAACACAGCAGCGTCGTTCAGATGAGCCTCGCGCAGATCTGCGTCGTTTAGATCAGCGTCTATTAGATGAGCGTCGCTCAGACCAGCGTCGTCCAGATCAGCAACGTTTAAAAGTTGAAAGTGATGCTGTGACAGACGACACGAACGTCCACTATACCGGCAAATATTGTATGGTATGCCATGAGAAAACACCTCGAAAAGGCAATAAATTTTTAAAATACGGAGATGATTACAAGCAATTATGCCGTTGTCATTACAGAAAGGCCGTCAGGGACATACATCCTGCAGATATCGAGCCTCCAAAAGAATTCAAGAAAAGGATGCCGAATAATTTTCCGCTCCGAAACGGGAAAATTGCCTGTATCACATGCCATGATGTATTTGCTCAGTGCCGGGATGGCAAACCAAAAGAAGTGTTTAAGAGTGGACGAAACTTCCTGAGGGGAGGGCCATATAAAAAACTCACCACGCTGTGTTTTAAGTGTCACGATAAAACAAAATTTGAGAAGTTTAATCCCCATAAGCAGTTAGATGATAAAAAAGAAATTATTGCACTAAAATGTCTATACTGCCATAAGAAAGTACCTGATGTAAAAAAAGAAGGGTTTAAAGACGTTGCCCTTATTGGAGATCTTGGACCCCTGTGCGTAAGATGTCATAATAAGGCAGACAAAAAGACGTTACATGCAAAGCATCTTCGCAAACCGTCTGACAAGGTTTTAGCAAGAATCAAACAAATGGAAATCGAATTCGGCATAGTACTTCCTCTTAATGTCGACGGGAAAATCACTTGCGCAACCTGTCATAATCCCCATGAAAAAGGTGTCATCCCTCCTGAGAGAGCTGGAGCAGTAGGTGCCGGCAAGGAACACAGGCATCGTCTCCCAGGAAACATATGCACTAAATGTCATCAAATGTAGGGCAGATCAATCGATAAGGAGAGAAGAGGTTTGAAAACATCAAATGAATATGTAAAAGTTTTCTTGTATGTTGCAGTACTGTTCGTTTTCTTGTTTGTCAGCTTCCCTGCAAAGGCAGCGGACAAGGAAAACTGCCTCATGTGTCACAAATATCGCTTTCTCGGCAGAATTGATGAAAACGGGAAAAAAATAAATTATAATGTCGATGAACATATCTACAGCAAAACCGTCCATCATAATGTTCCCTGCCGAGACTGCCATACCTATATTAACAAACTGCCCCATGACCCTGTAACAGAGGAGGTCAACTGCGCCAATGTATGCCATATCAAGCCGCCGTTTTCCAACGAATACTTTTCCCATGAAAAAATCATTAAGATTTATGATGAAAGTGCACATGCCATTAAACCAGGTGATCCTCCCGAGTTAAAAGAAGCCAAACCCTACTGCAAATTTTGCCATCTCAACCCGGTTTACACCAGAGTGGATGAAAAACGGATCGCGTTTGAAAAAACCTTGCAACGATGCCTGAACTGCCATCAGGAAAAAGGGGTGACTCAGGCATATATACATGTGACCCATCGTCTGAGACACAAAACATCGCGTTCACCCCAGGAAATTGTCCGGTTGTGCGCCAAATGCCACCAGGATTCGGCCTTAATGAAAAAATTGAATGTTTCCGAAGAGGGCCAGCATGCGGTGGAAACGTATTTGCGATCCATCCATGGCAAATCTGTTACACTGGGTTCTCAGAGTGCTGCGGACTGTATTTCCTGTCATGCTTCAAGTAAGCTCCATGATATTTATAAAAAGGACAATAAAAAAGCGTCGATTTATAAAGACAATATTTTGCAAACCTGCAAAGAGTGCCATGAACGAACCAACAAATGGCTCGTTCAGATTGGGGTTCATCCCAAAGCCCATGACGAGGGACATCCGATCATCCATTTTACAAGCGTATTCTTTACTTTTGCACTGTATGGAGCGGTATTCAGCCTGATGGGTCTTTTGCTGCTGGAAACTCGCACCCGGAAAAAAGACGGTATCAAATTCCTGTTAAGACAGGGTACGAGCTGGCGGGGAAAATTAAAACGCCGGGTTAAAAAGTAAATATCCTGACACAGAGGAACTTGCTTTGATATAATCCCTGGAGAGGCTGTATTACTTAAAGATATACAAGTTTGAAGTGAACTAAAGTTTAAAGTGAGCTAAAGTTAAGGAATTCTGCCAATTATATTAAATCAGCGGAGTGAAGCGACTCCATAACTTTAGGCACTTTAAACTCTTCGAATGATTCTTCAAGCAGAGCCACAACTCTCTGGCTTGGCCCGTAAGACCAGGTTTGTATGACTAAAAATTTGGGAGGTGTTATGTCAAATTCATCAGAAGTGATTGCTGCTCCCACCGAAAAAAGAGCGGTCGAGGACGATTATTATGCATATGTAGAAGGTGTCGGAAATATTCCCAGAGATATTTATAAGCATGTCGAATCCGATCCCAAAGGGGACTTGCCCCGATACTCGGCTCATATCGTTATTCAACATCTTTTGGTGTTGTTTACTTTTCTTGTTCTGGTTGCCACGGGGGTTCCGCTGCTTTTCGCCGAAAGTTTCTGGGCGCAATGGGTGATATCTCATTTCGGCGGCGCCGACATCGCTCGAATTGTTCACCGGACGGCGGCATTTACCATGATTTTCGCTTGTGCCTACCATGTTGTTACCATCATCTTTGGGACTCTCCGCCAAATGATCTCCGGAAGGTTCGATTACAAAAGGACCATGATCCCGAGGGTCAAAGACCTTTTGGATGTTGTCCATGATATCCGGTATTTCTTGGGTCTTGATCCATACAGGCCTAGGATGGAAAAGTTTATGTACAAGCAAAAACTGCATTATTATGCCATTATCTGGGGCAATTGTGTTTTGATGATCGCAGGGTTGGCACTTTTGTATCCGGACACCATGGCCAGAGTATTCCCTGAGACCCTTGGGAGATTGCTGCCTCAGGTTGTTGAAAAAGGGGTATCTTTTCCGGCTTTTTTCCAGGAGTTTGCCAGATTAATGCATGCCGATGAGGCGGTTATGGCCCTGATTGTAGTGGCTTTCTGGCACTGGTCGAACGTTCATTTTGTACCGGGACGGTTTCCGTTGCAATGGGCTTTTTTAACCGGCAAGATTACAAGAGAGCATCAAATCGAAGAGCATTTTCTGGAGTATATCAACAATCTTAAGGAAATTCCGGAAGAAAGGGAATATATGAAAAAGCTCCTCAAAGAAAAAGGTTTAGAAACATTACCGAAGGTGTCTGTTTCTGATCTGCCCAGAATTCATTGAAAATTATCCGAGACAGTGTCTATCCGGTACACGGAGGTAACTTAACATTGAACCAGACAAATAAAAAAAGAGGAAATCATCCGCCGGCATCCTATTTAATCGGATTTGTTTTTATGTTGATCACAGTGGTTGTGCTTGTCGGTGTTGTGTATCACCTTGCTTTTTCTTCCTACGGCCCTCAGCTTTTAATGCCGCTGAAAGAAAAATTTTTTACCAAACCCAAATCAACCATTTTAACAGAGGCCAAGCGTTTAGAGGATTTAGAGATACACCGGCATTTTCACAACATCGTTTCATTTCCTCAACTTCCTGAAAATGTACGCCCGGTATGTTTCATCTGTCATTCGGACTACCCCCACAGTAAAATCAAAAAAGTAAGATCGCTCTTGAATATGCACACCCAGTATTTTGTATGCGAAACCTGTCACATTAAGGAAAAAGAGGGGGCAGAGATTATTTATAAATGGTACAATCCTCTAAAAGACAATCCTAAGGGACCGTTTTTTGGAACCAGCTATGACCCTGAATCCGGAAGTATAGCGAAAGTTAAGGATTTGATTTCCAGAATAGCGCCTTACTTTAAAACTGGAAATACCATCGAATCGGCCATTCAGATGCAGGACGCACCCTTGGCTCAGGATTACATGAAAGTAAGAGATAAACTCACCCCCGAACAAAGAGACGGTGTCAAAAATAAATTCCATGTCAATATCAAACCTAAAGGTTATGAATGTAACACCTGCCATGCGAAAAACAGTATTCTGGATTATAAAAAATTGGGATTTGCTGAAAATAGAATCGTGGATCTCGAGGAGTTGAATATCAAAGGTTTGATCACCAAATACAAAAACTTTTACCTCCCGAATCTGTTTAAAGAAGAATAAAATCGTGTAACGATTTTATGAAACTCCCGCCACGCTGAAAGCGGGACGGGAGTTAAATGAATTTACCTTAAAAAATTTTCCCGGTCGGCTAAACTTTATTGGCGCTGCTAAAAATGGAGAGTGCGAAACGTGAGTCAAAAAGTGACAACATCCGGAAAAGAGGGGGCTGTTGTTTGGTTAAAACAAAAATTATGATCTATTTTGCAGTGATCTTTCCTGTGATGGTCATTTCAAATATTTGCTGTGCTAAAGATTGTATCACCAGCAAATTTCTTTTCGATATTAAGCCAAATGCCGACCAGCCCAGTGATATCGCCATGGGGCCCAACGGAGATATTTACCTGGTGGATGGTGTCAACAACAGAATCATCGTTGTCGACAATACCGGAAAGCGTAAGTTTGAGTTCGGACAAATAGGAGCAGGACAAGGAGAATTCAAATATCCGCTAGGTATCGATATTTCTGATGACGGCAAAGTGTTTATTGCAGATACGGGCAACCACCGAATCCAGGTTTTCAACCTAAAGGGTGATTTTAAATATTTGTTTAAAGTGAAATCCGGTCCTAAAGAAAAACCTTCGGATCCGGTGGATGTGCTCGCTTCCGGACTCAACAATTATTTATACATATCCGACAACGATAATCATAAAATTAGAGTCTATAATCAAAACGGAACTTTTGAATTTGAATGGGGAAAATTTGGAGAAGAGCCCGGAAAGTTCAGATATCCTGGGATTCTGGCGCAAAATGAATACAATGAGATTTTTGTTGTTGATGTGCTTAATACCAGAGTCCAGAAATTTGATCCATTCGGAAATTTCATTGCTGAAATCGGTTCCTGGGGGGTGCTCCCGGGAAAGCTTTTCAGACCGAAGGGGGTTGCCGTAGATAAAAAAAACAGGGTCTTTGTGACTGACAGCTATATGGGCGTTGTACAGGTGTTTTCCGATTTGGGGCGTTTTATCGGGGTTATCTGTGAAGAAAATAAAAATAGATCGTTTGTAACACCTGTCGGAATCATTATCGATGATAAAGCTAAACGGTTATTTGTTGTAGAGATGCGCACCAATAAAATAAGTGTATTGAAACTATCACAATAGTACTCCTAAATTTATTTACTATTCACTATTTACTGTTTACTATTTACTGTTTACTACTCACCATTCACTATTTACAGTAAAGCTCAATGATCAGAGCCTTGATATATATATGTATCTTTGTAATTTTTACCTTTCTCGTGATACCATCAGCCGCGACTGGGATGGAAATGTCTTCAAAAAGAGATTGTGCGATTTGCCATGTCATGTGGTTGGACGATTTCAGGACGGACAAGAAAACTCTCATTGAATGGCAGCCGGGCAATGTTCTCATGAAGGATACCCAGGGTGTCGTTAGCTCTGAAGAAATCTGCTACAGCTGTCATGACGGTTATGTTATTGATTCACGAGCAATTGTATGGAAATATAACAAGCATAAGACATTTGTAAAACCGTCAAACAATGTTGTCATCCCTTCAACCCTTCCCTTGAGCAACAAAGACGAAATCTACTGCGGCACGTGTCACTCGGCCCACGGGGTCGGTTCCGACTCCAATGACGATCGTTCTCTCTTTACTTCTTTTTCCAGAGTAAAAAATATTGATTCAAGCCTATGTGAAATGTGCCATGGAAAAGAGACCAATTTTAAGCGGTCAAACGGGCATCCGTTAAACACAACGCAGCTTAAATTGCCGGCCGTACTGTTTGAATTGGGCGGCGTGCGGAGTAAAGATGAAAATAAAGTAATCTGCCAGTCATGTCATAAGGTCCACGGGGCTAAAGGCGACAAAATAACCATCGTTGACAACACAAACTCCAAGCTATGCGTTATCTGTCATGAGAAACAGAAAAGTCTAATCAATACAAAACACGATATGCGCCTGTTCTTACCCGACATAAAAAATATAAAACAGCAGCGAGTTTCCCAATCAGGTCCCTGCGGGGCATGCCATACTCCTCACAATGCTGCCAACAAGCGACTTTGGGCAAGGCAGCTTGGATCAGGAGACCTTGCAACCCAAATGTGTCTTTCATGCCATGGCGAAAAGAACGGTTACGACACAAAACATATCGGCAACATCTCACATCCTATCAATGATGAACCCACATCAGATACATTCATCTCAGATACGCTGCCGTTATATACGGCAGGTCTCACCAGGAGTCCAAAGGGCCGGGTTCAGTGCTTTACCTGCCATGAGGTTCATCGTTGGTCGCCAAACAACTCTTCAACCGATAAAGGCGGTAAAGACATTGAAGGTGACGGTTCAAACAGCTTTTTAAGAATATCCAACAATGTATCATCCGCCTTGTGTCTTGATTGCCATAAAGACAAAAAACAATTAATTACGTCCGACCACAACCTTATTGTAACTGCACCCGGCGAAAAAAATATACATGGGTTGATGGCGGACCAATCAGGTCCCTGCGGGGCATGCCATGTGCCGCATAATGCATCAGGCGGACATCTGTGGGCTAAGACCATACCTGTAAATAAAGATATTGTTACCCAATTATGTGTCGGATGTCACAATAAAGATGGTGCTGCAAAAGCAAAACTTATCGGCAACCATTATCATCCTGTCAATATCCCATTTAAGACATTAAACCCCAAAGGCGCCGGAAAAAAAATCTCAACGCTGCTCCCTTTTTATGACAGTGCCGGGAATAGAATGCCCGAAGGAAAAGACGGAGAAATCGTGTGCATAACCTGCCATGAACCTCATACATGGGCACCGAAACAAACCGGACCTGTTTTGAATTACACGTTTAAAAATATTGAAGGTGACGCCACAAACAGCTTTTTAAGAAAAGCCGACTTTCCGTCTTCTGATCTTTGTAAGGCCTGTCATGCCGACAAGGCTCTTGTTGACGGAACAGTTCACGACCTTAAGCTATCAGCTCCAAAGGCGGTCAACCTGTTGGGCCAAACCGTAAAGGAGTCGGGAACATGCGGAGCATGTCACCTTGTCCATAACAGCCCCAACAAATTGAAACTCTGGGCCAGATCGTACGGCCCTGTTGCTGAAAATGAAAGCATTATGGACGCCTTGTGCACAAGCTGCCATTCAAAGAAGAACGTTGCCGAAAATAAAGTTCCTCTTATAGCAACCCATCCGGCAAAGAAATTAATCAATAATATCATGCGGGCAAACAAAGATAATAAGAACTATACACTTATATTTAATGAAGACGGTAAAGAGATAAATGTCGGTAATCTTTCCTGCCCTTCCTGCCATAATGCCCATCAATGGAGCCCTGAAAATCGTAATTCCAAGGCTGATCCAGAGAGGAAACTTACGGGCAAATTTTTAAGGACTGAGAGTTATAACATGGTTTGTATGGACTGTCATGGACTTGACGCGCTTTTAAAATATGAATATTTTCATGATCCTGATAAAAGAGCTAAAACCATCGGTGAATAAAAAAGCGGTTTTGCTATTCTTACAAATGTACTTTTATTACGTTTTAGGGATGACTTACGATCAAAGAAAAGTCTGTGTTTATTATGAAAGCCTTTCGAGATGTTTTAAACAAGAGTTGAAAATTTGGGTTTATTCGGTACAGTCAAGGAAATGACCTTATGGTCAGTATCAGTTTCGCCCCCAGCTGTAGATACAATCGGTAAAATTAAGGAAAGCATGAGAAGAAACAACAAGATGTTTAAGACGATGTGTTGAAGGGTAGAAACATCGAAATAGTGTTTCATGTGTACTATCCTGTAATAATGCCGGGAACCAGGGTTAAGGAATATTTTGAAAATTGACATAAACCTCGGCAATCTTAAATTGCCAAGAAAAGGTTTAACCGTTATTGATATCACAACTATTTGCTTTTATTCATTTTAGCTGTCTAATGTTACAAAAAAAGTGTGATTGTCGAACATCCCTTTCCCCTTTAGCCGATTTGACAAAGAGTTACCGTAATCATTTTCTAGTCGTCGTATAATCCGCTTAAGATTTTCAATGCTTGTCAATTGCACCACTTTATCTGAAAGTAACTGCTCAGGCGTTTGATCTTCGAGAATTTCATATGCATCTTCAAATTCATCTGCAACCAGTTGTGAAGTCAGGATAATATAGTCATCCACCTGGCGTTTCGAATTTTTTAATTCCGGTCTTGCAAGGAGAGATTCTCTCATGGTTTTTCCAATCAGAAGCATTAGGCTTTTTACTTCTTCTGCTTTAAAGCCATCCATATAACGTTTGTAAGCCATTGTTTGAGCATAAACCGGTATTATAGACCTGTCTCTGCTTCTCACTGTAGCTGCCACCACTTGATAGTTCAGGGTGATGTACCATTTAAGCAGTTCACTATACATCTTCCCATAATTCGCAAAGCGGTGTTTATTTGACGGATTTATCACTTCTTCTGCTATTTTATCTACCAATAATTCACGTAATTCTGTCAGGATATCGTAAATTATGATGCTTTTCCGGTATGCTACCTTTTTCATAATAACTTCATTGCGGAATGTCCAGTTGTTTGGATGATTGGTCATTTTTTCGGTTAAAAACAACAACCGTCGCAAAATATGATAGCGAGGTGTGGCCTTCCAGCCCAGAGCATTGTAGGTGGCGGAAGCATCCACGTTTAATTTTTTATCGACATACTTAATCATCCATGGCTGTTCCAGCTTATTTTTACCGCTAAGCCGACCAAATAACGATATGATAACCAGACCGGAAAACGCCAGAAACTTCGGCACTCGAAACGGCTTGACCTCATGCCAGTAATAGTATCTTGTAGCGGTTTTAAAAAGCTCGTTGTGTGATACACACTCTTGAGGACTGGCAAAATATGTCGCCAGTTGCGGCAGGGTATCGCTGATTTCAATGATTCGCAAGAATACTTTAATAACATCCCTTATATGGATATACGGCAAGGCCGATTCTCCGAGTCCAACCAGAGTTCTCGAAACGAGTTTATTTCCTGAGAGCCAGTACTTTAACAGCATATACAACATGGGATATTCACACCAGTCACTGTATACGGCTGCCAGCCGAACAATTGAGCATGGAAAAGTTTTCGAATATTTCCTAATAATTGTTTCTTCTTTTCTTTTGCACCGGGCGTAAGGAAAATTCGCATCAGGAAGACTCTCTTCGGTTAACGATTTACCAGGGGGAGGAAAATTGCAGGCAGCCACCGAACTGGAAAAAATAAAACGTTTTATCCCAAGCAATTTTGACATATCAAGAACATTGCGTGTTCCGGCCACATTGATCTTCTCATATGCTGGGTTTTCTTTATAGGTGAAGTCGTAGTATCCTGCCAGATGCAAAACATATTCCGCCCCACCATGATCTTTGATATACCTAAAGGCATTCCGTAAATTTTTTTGGTTTGTTATATCTACCTGAAGCCAATGTATATTGTCATGATACGGTATGCCAACCTCTTTTTGGCTGCGGCGTGCGATGCAAAACAATCGAAATTTATCAGATACGGCGATGACAAAATGCCTTCCAATAAAACCGGATGCTCCGGTAACCATGATCCCCGGTAATATCTCATTCATTTTTCACACCCAATGCTGTAAATTTTGTTGAACGAAGATAGTGCTGAAACGCCAAAAAAATCATCAACCCCATCGCACCATCGCCGATTCCGGATATAAAGACCACCCATTTAAATTCAGCGGCAACACAATACATCATCAAAAAGATCGTTGCGACCGCCTTTACGAAAATTGAAAATACAATGAAATGATGGTATTTTTCAATATGGCTTGCTCCCATTAAATAGACAACGAACATGAGAAGATGAAAAACACCGCCCTGGGTAGGAAAAAAATGTTCACCATCAGGATTGAATCCTGCAAATTTCATAAGGACGGCGGGTTGAGCAATCAATGTCAGACCCATTCCCAGAGAATGGATGGCTACCAACCCCAGCACCGTTTGAAGTATTTTTTCAGGATGCTTAAAAAAAATTTCTTTTAAGTTACCACGCATACCACTTTGTTTTTGACCGCATAAATTATAGTTTCATTTCTTATTGAATCATATTGAACAAACATTATCAAGCCGATCATTTAGGCTCATGAACAGTACCAGATTTATGATGAGGGATTCAACCAATTTTCCTAAATCGAAATAAATGATTCGGAAACAATATCTTGTGTATTATTGTTAGTTCAAAAATTGCGTGTCTGTGTGTGGTTTTTTTTAAGGAAAATTTTAATATGAGAGAATTGCTGGCGCAATATGCTACAAAGTGGTGTTTTTTTCGCCATTGATATAACCATTTGGTTTTGTGATATTTTCAGAAATATCAGGCCAAAGTGGTGCATTTTGAATCACATTGAAAAATCCGCTGACAGGGCAATTACTTTATATTTATCATATAATATATATTACGATTACAATTAGTTATAAACTTAGATAGAAAAGTTTCATGATTTGGCACCGATTATGCTTTTATCATAGGGTAACGATTCAGACGAATACATCAATAGAACCCTATGATTTAGAGTAAAGGAGGTTTATCATGGACAAACCAGAGACGAAAAAAATTAGAAACCCTTTTGTTTATGGTATCACCAACGATCAATGCGTGTGGAGCAGGGCCGGTGTGGTCAAGCCCATGAAGTGCATCAATGCCTTTGACTGCCTCGATTGTTCCTTCGACCGGGGGGTGCAATCCAATTTTGAGGCAAAACAAGCGCAAGCTGGGAAGATGAGAAAGACCCATATCACACCAAGAATGCGGATGCTGAGCAGCCAGCTAAAATGCCGACACATGCTCAGTGGCCGGGTTGACTATAAGATGTGTGCTCACAACTACAACTGTGTCAAGTGCCCCTATGACAAAATGATCGAGGACACGGGTTACATGCCCGGTATCAAGCAGCCGGTTTATGATCAGGCTTCTGGCTTCAATGTAGCAAGAGATCACTATTTTCATTATGGACATACATGGGCCAGGGTGGAATACGGTGGCCGAGTTCGAGTAGGCATAGATGACTTTGCCCTTCGCCTGCTGGGCCCACAGGATGAAATCAAACTTCCCAGGCTGGGAAAAACGGTTTGCCAGGGCCAACATCAGGCTACCCTGAAACGGGATCAAAACGAAGCTGCAACTCTGAGTCCGGTGGACGGGAAAGTGGTCGCTGTTAATTATAAAGTCAAAAGGAAAACCCAAATTGCCAATGATTCTCCATACTATGGCGGCTGGTTAATGGTCATCGAACCGACTGATCTGCGAAAAAATTTGAAAAATTTATTCTTCGGCACTGAGAGTCTATCCTGGATGGATGATGAAGCCACACGCCTGAATACACTGCTGAGTGAAGAAACCGGTTACCAGATAGCTGCCACAGGTGGTGAGGCCATCAAGGATATCTATGGGATGGTGCCGGGAATCGACTGGGATCGATTGGTAGAAGAATTCCTGGGTTAAGCCATGAATCTCGATCCTTAAGTATTTAGGTTGATCAATGTTTTCAGGCGTCGTTTGATTTCATATTCACATGCCGAGCAAAAATAAATGGATAGCGAATCCAACGGATCTAAATTACCGGAATGCTTCATCAGGCAGGTAGTTTTCCAGCAATGTCTAATGCCCAATAAATGACCGACTTCGTGAAGACTGATCTTGACGATCCGCTGGTAGGTTACCTCTGGGTCCTTGGCGGAAAGACGATGCAATGAAACCAAAGCCGCCTTGCCCCCGAGTTGTGATTCGCCGTAGACGAAAGAGAGAATCGGTGAGCATAAATCACTTTCAATCAACCCCAACTTAAGTGGTGCACCATCGGCTATGGCGCATAGTGTTTTGATGATCTTTGCGGCATCAAATTGTTTACGACCGGGCACGTAGGCATAATCAGGTTTGGCGAGTACCGGTCGGATGTCGGTATTGAGGCCCATTATCGCTTGAAGGTTTGCTGCGACGATGGAGACCGCTGTCTCATTTACATGGCCCAATAGGATGAGATCAAGCAGGGCCTTATTTGTCTGTTTTAGTTGATTTGTGTGCAAATTGTCTACATTTCGGATCGGCCTTAAGGCCGGGTCAAATGATAGCGTTTTATCTTTCTGTTGAGGGTGCTTCGATCAATTCCTAATTGTGTGGCTGCCCGGCTGATGTTCCAATTACATGCTTCCAGGGCGGCTTGCACATGGCTGATTTCAAGTTCTCTTAATGTAAGTGTACCCAATTGACATTCAACACCTGGGGCGTTCAAAAAAGTCAATTCTTTCGCCCCAATCATTCTGCCCCGTGCTATCACAACCGCACGTTCGATGACGTTTCGCAATTCACGAACATTGCCGGGCCAGGAATAAGACATCAACATACCCAGGGCTCTCTGAGTGAACCCCTCTATACGTTTACCGGTCTCCTGGGCGTAGCGCTCCAAAAAATGATCAGCCAGGGCGGGAACATCCTCTAAACGTTCCCGGAGCGGAGCGACAGGAACAGTGATGACGTTAACCCGATAGAAAAAATCCTCCCGAAATTGATTTTCTTTGATAAGTTGGGGAAGGTCCCGATGAGTGGCGCTGATTAGGCGGAAATTGGTCTCAATGGTACGACTGCCTCCCAGCCGCTCAAATTTTTTTTCTTCCAATACACGTAAAAGAGCAACTTGCATTTTGGTGGAAATTTCACCGACTTCGTCTAGAAACAAGGTGCCGTTATGGGCCATCTCCAGTCGACCACGTCGAGCTTTGACAGCACCGGTAAATGCACCCATTTCGTGACCAAAAAGCTCACTTTCTAGAAGCGTCTCTGATAAAGCCCCACAGTTTATAGCCACAAACGGCCCGTAAGATTGCTCGCTTTGTGTATGAATGGTATGCGCTATCAATTCCTTTCCCACCCCGGTTTCTCCTGTGATAAGCACCGGTGCTGAGGAGGGTGCAACATCCTCAATAATTGAAAAAACCTCCTGCATGGATTCAGACTGTGCGACAAAACCCTCGAAAATGGCCTCTCTCTGTTCGGCCAATTGCTCCCGCAAAGCGATGTTTTCATCTCGTAAAGCCTTACTTGCTATAACACGTTCCATGAGCAAAGAGAGTTGATCAGGATCGAAAGGCTTGCAAAGATAGTCGCAGGCACCACGTTTCATGGCCTCTACCGCCGTTTGGATGGATCCATGGGCAGTGATCATAATCACATCGACATCCGGTTGTTTCTCTTTTAATCTGGCAAGAAGTTCCAGGCCATCCATTCCAGGCATCTTAATATCGACAAGGTACACATCACAGGGTTTCTTTAGCATGCGCTCCAGCGCCTCCGGGCCGGAGCCTGCTGTTTCAACCCGGTATCCGTCTTTTTGGAACCATGCTGCCAGAGCTTCGCAAATGTTCTCCTCGTCGTCTACCACCATGATCTGCATCGCAGAACTCATCGATTTGCTCCTCCAAATTTAATAGGTCGTTTTTGACATTATGAACCTCATCTATATTGCTGAAGACATTGATTTGACATCCGCATAGTCCCTTTGATCGGGGGAACTTCTGGGCAGTCTAATCTTAAACACGGTGCCCTTGCCCGGTTTACTGTCGACCTCGATAACACCATTATGTTCTCTTATTATACCGTAAGTCATAGATAATCCGAGTCCGACCCCTTTGCCGTCCACTTTGGTCGAGTAAAAAGGTTCGAATATGTGTGGCAAATCTTCCGGTTTAATCCCATGGCCGTTATCGGCAACGCTTAGCCATACGATGTCTTTACCATCTTCCACTCCTCCGCTGATGGTCAGTTTTCCACCCTCAGACATGGATTCGATGGCGTTAAATATCAAGTTCATCAGGCATTGCTGAATCTGAGCACTATCGCCACACATTTTAAAAGGCCCTTTCGGCAGGTTTACTTCATATTCTACGTTGTTAGATTCGAGTTGATGTTTGGTCAACATCATGATCGTTTTAACGATTTCGGTCAGATCGATATCCTTTGCTTCAACACTTTTCTGCCGTGCGAAGGTCAGTAGATTGTTTACGATGCTACCACATCTCAGTGCCTCACGAACAGACAAATCCAAATACCGTTCAAATCCGGCTGAGCCTTCCGGATGCATTTTATTTTCCCGCAGATAGGATAGAATGAGTTTGTTGAAGGTAACAATGCTGGTGATAGGGTTATTGATCTCATGACAGACCGAAGCGACCAACCGCCCCAAGGATGCCAGTCGGTCTTCCTGGGCAAAGCGTGCCAAATCGTTTTTGATGATCTGGGTGCGCTGTTCGATACTATCGGCAAGAGCCTTTGTTATATCTCTTACGGTTATCACTATTTGGACGATTTCATTCAATTGGTTGAATATGGGATAGGTTGTCACTTGGGAAACTTGAGGTTCTTTATTGGAGGTGGAAATTTCGTGCAAAACTCGGGAGGGCTGGCGGGTCTTTAACGTTTCTTGAGCCGGACAGACTCTTCCAATACAGTCGCAGTGTTTCTGAGAATCATGGATGACTTCGTAACAGGACTTTCCGAGGACAAACTCACGGCCTTTACCTCCAGTGATTAACAGGGAGTCATTGCAGTTGATAATGCGAAAATCGCGGTCTATAACCATGACACCGTCCGGTGAAGCCTCTAAAAGCGCAGAGGCAAATGATGTGGCCAGATTGATTTCAGTTGCTTTATCGGCAACTCGCTCATATAAAGTTGCGATATCTAACAAAAGCATTGAAGCCTGACGGTCTAATATACCCACCGTAGGGTGTTTATGCTTAACCAGATCGGATAGTATTTGCTGATCTCCGGTTAATTCAAGAATAAAATCCAGATGGTCCATAGACAACATTTCTATATAGTCATCAAACACTTCTATTTCCATTTCGCCGGCGTATTTATAACATGCGATGGATTTGGTAACAGCCGCTATTCCGGCGATCTTAAACTGGAAATGAACAGGTTTAATTGATCTTAGCACCTGCATGATTGACAGACAACGAGAACCCTTGGCGACCACGCCGACATTAAGAACTATGCAGTGCTTTAACTCTTTAATTATGGCCATGCTATTCTCCTTCCGAAGACTAAACTCCTGAAAATGGTAGCGAGATATGTAGAGAAGGTGGATTCGAATGCGATAACAAATGAATGTTAACCAAACAGATTAATTCGTTTTATCTTTGACTATAGCTGCGATTAGCAATTCATCATTTACGGCTAAACAAAAAGCATTGTAACTTTATCAACGAAGAGTGTCAGTATGTACGTAAATATCGGCAGATATGGTAAAATGTGCATTTCAGTTCTATAAGTAACACAATGTATCATATTTTACTTTTTATATGGGGTCTTTGTCAAGCAACAAACAATGAAGAAGGGAAAGGAAAATTATGGCGTTTTCCGATTCATCATGACATCTGTATGGTTTTGCCTTAAAAAATTTTCCCGGCATACTACACTTTATTAATGCATTGGTGGTTCAGGTACGAAGGATACACGAAACAATAATGTACGTTTTCGGGAGTTGTTTCTTGATTTTAAATGGGTTTGTATTATATGAGATAGTTTTATTCTGATTATAATTTAATTTTCGAAAAAAAGGCTGGTGATATGAATATTTGGGAAAAAAAGAAGCCTTCATTCGGTTTTATTTCTACTAGATTTTCAGGATTGGACGGGGTTTCACTTGAGACGAAAAAATGGGTTGATGTTTTAACTTCAAAGAAATGCCCTGTCTATTATATGGCAGGAGAGTTGGACACCAACCCCTCAACATCTCATCTTGTAACCAAAGCACATTTTAATCACAAAGAAATTATAGAAATACAAAATGCCATTTTTGTGAGAAAAAAACGAACACCTGAGATCAGTAATAAAGTTCAGCAAATTAAAGAAGAACTAAAGGTTGAAATAGAAAAATTCCATTCAAAGTTTGGATTTGAATTTCTTGTCGTACAAAACGCTCTGGCAATTCCTGTTAATATTCCTCTTGGTCTAGCAATAACCGAATTCATAATGGAAACCCAAATGCCCACCATTGCGCATCACCATGATTTTTTCTGGGAAAGAGAAAGGTTTAACAGCACGAGTGCTACAGATTATTTAAGAGCCGCATTTCCTCCAGTTCACCCAAGCATACAACATGTTGTGATTAATTCTTTGGCAGGATACGATATGGGAAGTCTTACGGGAGCAAGTTGGACTTTAATTCCAAATATTTTCGATTTTAAAACTCTGCCGCCTGAAATCGATGATTACAATTCCGATTTTAGAAAAGAAATCGGAATTGATGAAGACTCACTACTCGTCCTTCAACCCACACGGGTTGTTTCAAGAAAAGGAATTGAGACTGCAGCCGAGCTTGTAAAAAGACTTGATTATCCAAAGTCTTCGCTTGTTATCACTCACGAAGCCGGGGATGAGGGTCAGGAATATTTAATTCGCATCGAAGATTTTGCCAACTTCATCGACGTTGACCTTAAAATGATATCTGACAGAATCGGTTTGGAAAGAGGTGCCGGCGAAAATGGAAAAAAAATTTACACCTTATGTGAT
>Ga0307425_1000024_pt1 | contig 71164 bp, 57 predicted proteins | sample SalMarWE160330MG_FD_202152 | JGI IMG/M metagenome (GOLD analysis project Ga0307425, IMG submission 202152) | Salt marsh sediment microbial communities from the Plum Island Ecosystem LTER, Massachusetts, United States - WE1603-30 | ecosystem: Environmental > Aquatic > Marine > Intertidal zone >... | reverse complement strand
CTGAAGCAGAAGCTGGGCACGGCGGAGCTGCCCACCGCCGAGATGACCTACAACGGCGCCGTTGCCTACCCGGTGGGCCCGTTGGAGAAGGGGCTGGCCAATATCGTGGCGGTAACCCTCACGCTTTCCCGCCTTCACGTTGCCTTCGGGATGGCGGCGGCCATGCTCCGCGCGGCCCGGGAAGCGACCTGGTACGCGCAGTTTCGCAGGGCCTTCGGCTCCCCTGTGGCGCAGTTCCCGCTGGCGGCAAACCAGCTCGCCGACCTGAACCACGGCGCCCGCCGGGCCGCGGCCGGCGTCTTCAAGATGTACGGTGAGCTGCTGGCTCTCGGGGAGCGGCTGCCCGCTGGTCTCGGGGAGCTCGGGCAGATCCAGGACATCGACGAGCGCAAACGCCGGTTCCGTTTGCGCGAGCTGATCCTCCTGCAGAAGATCACCGTCGCCTACGATGCACCCGGCCTGATCCGCCTCGCCATCTCGCTGTTCGGGGGTCACGGCATCATGGAGGACTTCAGCGCGCTGCCGCGCCTGCTGCGAGACGCCTTCATCATGGAGCTCTGGGAGGGGCCGCGCAACGTCCTGCTGACACAGATCCACCGCGATCTGTCGCGGGTGCGAGAGTGGTACTCGCCCGAGGAATTCTGCCGTGATCTGCTGGCCGGCGCGGGCGCTGCCGCAGAGCCGATGGCCGTCGAGCTCGGCCGGCTGATGCGGCATCCCAGCCTGGTGTCTGCGGACCCGGAGACGTTGCAGATCTGCCGTGATTGGGACCGCTTCTCACTCGATCTGTGCCACGCGTACCAGGACCAAGCCCTCACCGAGCTCGGCGATCCGGCCGGCCCTCCTTCATTTGCCGAGCTGGTGGGCTGACCGCGCGCGGGAGCCATCGGTACGGACTGGGCGTCTCAGTTTCGCAGCATGGCGGCGACATCCACCGCCTGCTGCTGGAGCTCGCCTGCGTTGGCCGGATCGACGAGGTGGCCGTGGTGGACGACGAGCGTCCGGCCGCTTCCCTCGAGGCGGAGGCGCGGCTCGCCGAGGTGCATCAACCGGGATCGCACCGAGGGGTTGAATGTGGCACGTACCGCCTCCTCGTCGTCTCCGGCCAGTACGAACGCCCGCGAATACGCGGGGTCGTCGTCGAAGTCGAAGTCCTTGACTCCGAACAGCTCGCCGATGCGGTCGATCAGGGCTCGCTCGGGGCGCATGAAGAAGTTTGGCAGGTTGAGCTCTTCGCCCCGCAGCACACACACCGTCTGGCGGTGGACCGAGCGGTTGCGGCCATAACCGACGGTGTACTGGTAGTCCGCCAGCAGAACAGTGGCGTCCCAAGCTGTCCCTTCAACTCCGGCCCGCATCCGGTGATTGTGGCCGCGACTGAAGGTGTGGAGAGCGTTGGCCTCGGGCGTGAGTGTGGGCGTCAGGTTCCATGCCAGTCCGAGCCGGCCGGCCGCACGCTGCCACGCCTCTGCTCGGCGTTGCCACCAGAGCCTGCGCCCGATCAGCACGGCCGCGGCCACGGCCGCGGCCGCGAGAATGAGGAGGAGGACGGTCTTGGCAGCCATTGGCGACTAGGGTAGCGCATCCTGCGTATCCCCTTGAGACACGTTGTCTCCGTGCACCCAAAATCCTGGTGGAGCAGCGATGAAGCCGCCAAGGTGTGAAGAACGCAAAGATAGGAAGACATCTTCTTGTCAAGCTTGGCGTACTTGGCGGCTTCGCGGTTCACAATCAGGCCTCATCAACACTCAAGCCGGCGCCCAAAGCGGGGCGGTTCCCAAGCTATCGTTCGCTCGCCGATATCCCGCGCCGGCGAGCGCGGGCTATGATGGAGGGACGAGGGTGAGGCGGTGAGATCCGGGAGTCGCGGGTTGCGTAACCGGGGCCGTGCCGTTGTGGTCGGTGGGAGGTCGTCATGCTGCCTTTGAGCCTGGACCGTGGGAAGCTGGCGGGCCTGCCACTGCCCGACGAGGCACAAGCTCACGTGCTGGCCGGGCTCCTGAACGTCATCATCGCGCGCCGGGTGCTCCCGTACTTCAAACGACGGATGACCGATGCCGTGCGGATGGCGCGGGTGGCGGAACGGCACGGGATCTCCAGGCTCGAGGATCCGGCCTCCGAGATCCGTCTCGCCAGTGTCGTGACCGGGAGCCTGGATGGGTGGACCGTGCACCTCAACGAGCGCGTGTTCGACTACCTGGTCTTTATGGCGCCGAGCGAGCTGTCGACGCGGCTGGCGGACGCCAGCGAGGAGCAGCGGGAGGCGGTGGCACTGGCCGAGTTTCTCCTCCGACACGAGATCGAGCACATGCTGCGTCCCGAGCTGGAGGAGGGCGCGGTACTGGCCACCGATGTCGCGTTCGCGATGGACCGGAAGGAGCTCGATCCGACCTACTACCGAAGCCTCTGTCGGGCTCTGGCCGGCGAAACGAGCGGTATCTCCGGAACCTCCTATCTGCGGCTCTTCGAGATGGCGGCGCGGGAGGAGCCCCTGGAGACAGGGCTCGGGGAGGTTGTCTCCTCGGTCGCCGACGATGCGGCACAGCTGCCTGCGGACCTGCTCCGGCAGGCGGCGCCGGTCATGGGAGACCGGTTTCTGGCCGAGGTTCTGGGTCGGTGCCTGGGGACGGCCCTCGAGGGCGAGGGTTCGATGGCTCGTCGCGGGCGCCGCCTGCAGGCCGCCGTGAGGCTTCTCGCCTACCTGCTCGGCCGCAGGCGCGAGGTCGGCCGCGAGACGATCGCCGGCCTTGTCGAACGGTATGGTCGCGCCGCATTGATGGCCGAGCTCGAGGTGCCGCCGGTCGAGGGACAGGATTCCGAGGCCGTGGTCGATGCGATTGCGGACAGAGTGGCCAAGACGGCGGCCCAGCTCGAGACCGAAAGACCAAGCGGGGAGGGGTTGCCGGTGCATCCCCGTCTCGCGGGCGAGCCGCTCGCGGGCACCTCGTTGAAGGACCGCATCGAGGGCCTGCGTTCCGACCCGAGGGTCCCAGCTGCCGTGTTCGGCCTGATCGACCGCAACCGCGGCGCCCTGCACGGTGGCAGCAGCGCCAAGTACACAGAGCTCATCGAGACCCTGATCGCCATTCCCTGGGGCCGGCTGGCCCGGATCGACGTCTCGCCGGAGCAGTTCGTTTCCGGGCTCGACGCCAGCCACTACGGCCTGGCGCGGCCAAAGGAGCTGCTGGCCGACTTCTTCACCAACCTGATCTGGCGCTACCGCAGGTTCAGCGAGGAGGAAGCCTCTCGCTGGCAACGGACGGGCAGTGCGTTTCTGTTCGTGGGCCCACCGGGAGTCGGCAAGACATCACTCGCCATCTCCGCGGCCAGTAACTTGCGTATTCCATACCACAAGGTATCTCTGGGCGGGATGCGCGACGAGTCGGACCTGAGGGGGCACGGCTTCACCTACGAGGGCTCCAAGCCAGGTGCGATCCTGCAGGGGCTGATCCGGATGCAGGTCATGAACGGGATGTTCATCCTCGACGAGGCCGACAAGACCGAGGCGTTTGCGGTTGCAACCCTGCTCGAGATCCTGGATCCGGAGCAGAACCACCTCTTCCACGACAAGTACATCACGACCTCGGTCGACATTGATCTCTCCAACTGCCACTTTGTCCTCACCGCCAACACCCTGGAGACGGTGCCGGCGCCGGTGGCGGACCGGTGTGAGGTCGTCTACCTGGACCGGTACGCGGTCGAGGAGAAGCTCGCGATCGCCGAGAAGTACCTGATCCCGCGCGTCCGCGAACGGTACGATGTTGCCGAGGACCAGCTCGACTTCCCGCCTGAGCAGCGGGACGAGCTGCTGCGTCACATCATCACGACCTATACCCATGAAGCAGGCGTGCGGCAGCTGGAGCGCACGCTGAGAACCCTGTTCCTTCGCCTCCACCGCACGGAGGTGCTGGCGGGCCGCGGTCCGGTGGTCCTGACCCACGACGTGATCAAGCACAGCCTGGAGGAGCCGACGCCGGTGCGGTCCATCGCCACGGACGATCGCGTCGGTGAGATGCTGGCGCTGGGTGTCAATGTCGAGCGGGGTATCGGCTCGATCATTCCCATCCAGGCAACCCGGATCCCCGGTTCCTCGACCGGCGACCACCGGGGAGCACTCAGCGTCATCCACGCTACCGGCAACATCGAGAAGGTCATGGACGAAAGCCGAACGGTGGCCCTGACCGCGATCCTGCAGTCATCGACCGAGCTCGGGGTCGACCCGGCGCAGTTCGACCAACCGATCCACCTGCACTTTCTCGGTGCCTCGACACGGAAGGACGGGCCGTCGGCCGGCGGCGCCATCGCCCTGGCGCTTGCCTCCCTACTGTCGGGGAGGGCAATCCGGCGGGACGTGGCCATGACCGGCGAGATCGACACCCACGGACGGATCACCAGGATCGGTGGCCTCGACGTCAAGCTGGAGACGGCCGCCGAGTCCGGTTGCATGACGGTGATCATCCCGACGGAGAATTTGTACGGTGATCAGGGGGTGGAGCGGTTTCCAGACGCCCTGAAGCTCGAGCTCCAGGTGCTCACTTTCGACGAGTGGCACGGGGAGCACCCGCCCATCGATCCGGCGCAACACCGGCTGCAGGTGGTCGCCGTGGACCACATCGTCCAGGCGGCCGAGGTGGCGTTCATCAACGAGGCGGAGATCGATCGGCTCGAAGACCTGGCGGCGGCGCACGGCCGCGGTGCGGCAATGGAGCTCATCGCCAAGGAAGGTCGCCGCTGCCTGCAGCTGGTCTATGTCAAGGAGGCGGGAGAGGTTGACCCGACCTTTCCCGACGGACCCTTCTGTGACAGGTGCGAGGGATGTCGCCTGCTGACCCTGCCGGCTGCGGTGTCTGCATTCGAGGAGACGCAGCAGCCGGGTGGTGAGGCCTCTTGCCTGGTTCCACTCGAGACCGAGAAAGGCATCGGCGAGGTGATCGAGCGGCAGCTGCGCGCCGGCTGTGCGGACCCCGAGGCCGGAGTCGCGACGCTGGTCGGACCCTACTACTGGTTGCGCAACCTTGAGCTTACAGATGCTGTGCGGAGGCGCCTGCAGCTCGTGGCCTCCAACTACACCGTCCAGGGCATGAAGCTGAAGGGCCTGAAGCCGCGCCTGACGAGGGCCGCGTGCCACCTCATCCATCTGTCGCCGGAGATTCTCGCCGCCTGTCCGTTCGCCACCGTCGGTGATGGCATCGTGCTCGCCGATCTCGGGTTCATTCCGGAGAAGTACCGCCTCGATGCATCTCGGGCAGAGGAGATTCTCGGGCGCTGCCTGAGCCGGTGGTTGGACGAGATCGAAAACGTCGCGGAAGAGCAGCGGCCCTCCGCCCGGCTCTGACCATCGCGCTGGCTCGAGCGACCGAGAGGGGACGAGCCACAGAGGTATCGAGGACACGGGGAAACACACCGGGGGAGCCTCGTGGTCGGTTGTAGAAGATCGCGAGTAGATGATCCCCGGCACGGCAGATCCGCGGCCGACGGCCGCACCCCTCGGGGACCGTCAGTCCGTCCTCGAGGCAAGCCTCGGTCCGTCCTGCCGGCCACGAGGGGCCGCTGCGCTCGGATCTGCCTCCCAGGTTCTCCGAGAGGTTGCGAGCCCCCCTCCCTTCTTGTTAGGGGAGGGATCGCGCAGATGCGCCCTCTCGCCCCCCGCCCCTGCACTCGCTACGTCATCGCGACCACGAGGTCAACGACTCCTTGCTCGCTGGCGGCGAGGCGCGAGGAGAACGCCCTGCGCGATCCCGCTTGGAGAGGTGCTGCGCCATCGCTTGTCCCGTGCGGGCTTGCGCCCGCAGCCCGCTGCGCGGGCCGCCGGGGCGGGAACGGACCGGCGCGTCGGCTCACGGCTGCACCCGCCGCTGACACCGGGGAAACCGTGCTCGTAGGCTTACCCTCACCAGAGCTCGGGCCAAGCCTCCTGCGCCAGGTCCCCCCGCCGCCCGCGGCGGGATGGCCGCTCGCCTCCTTCCGCTCCGTCCCCGCCCCGCCGCGGGCCCGTTCCTGGGGAGGGTCCGCGCCCGCCCCGGAGTGCTGGACGCGAGACGTAAGACGCGAAACGCCCCCCATCCACCCGGAGCACGTACTTGGGGCGCGCCCCAGACGGTCGCCGAAGTCTCAGAGGAACCTCCCTCCACCCTCGCGAAAGACGTCGGCACCATGTCTTGCGCATCGCCGGTCGCAGTCGGCAGCGGGTGAGTGGTCCGGGTGAGTTCCCCTTCGAGTGCGGGTCAGTCTGGGTCGCCGGCGGGGGTATCGCCGATGATGTCGCGAAACAGCTCCTTGTCGATCGCCTTGTCGTAGGCCGCCCGCGCGGAAACGGTGCCTTCTTCGTAGAGGCGGCGGATCGACGTATCCATGTCGACCATGCCCAGTTGGACGCCGGTCTGAATGGCGGAGGTGATCTGTGAGCTCTTCGCCTCGCGAATCATGTTCGCGATCGCCGGCGAGGTGAACAGAATCTCGATCGCCGCCACGCGGCCACCGCCGATCCTCGGCAGCAGCTGCTGGGCGACGACGGCGCGGAGCGTGTCTCCGAGAAGGTGGCGGGCTCCCTCCTGCTCGCCGGCAGGGAAGACGTTGACGATCCTGTCGACGGTCTTGACGGCGTTGTTGGTGTGCAGGGTGCCAAACACGATGGTGCCCTTCGCGGCGGCCTCCAGTGCCATGGAGATCGTCTCCAGGTCCCGCATCTCACCGACCAGGATGAGATCCGGGTCCTCGCGCGCAGCGGCACGGAGGGCGGCCGAGAAGCCGGGGGCGTGAGATCCCACCTCTCGCTGGTGGATCAGACATCTGGCGTTCTGATGAACGAACTCGATCGGATCCTCGATCGTGATGATGTGGTACCGCTTGGTCCTGTTGATGAGGTCGATGATCGCTGCCAGGGTGGTTGACTTGCCGGAGCCTGTCGGCCCGGTGACCAGTACCAGTCCTCCGCTCACCTCGGCCACCCGTCGGACGGCCGGCGGCAGGGCCAGCTGCTCGATGGTCATGATCTTCGATGGGATCACCCTCAGCACGGCGCCGGAGCCCCGCTGCTGGCGGAACAGGTTAACTCTGAAGCGCGCAACCTCGGGCAGCTCGTAGGCGAAGTCGGTATCGCCGGTGGACTCGAACTCCTGCCAGCGGTGGGGCGGTGAAATGGGCTTCATAAGACCTTCGTAGTCGCCTTCTGTGATCGTCCGGTACCGGATCTGTTCCAGTGAACCGGAGACTCTCAGCATTGGCGGCCTTCCCACCGCGATGTGGAGGTCGGAGGCCCCGCGGTCGTTCATGAGCCTCAGGAAGCGGTCGAGCCGGTGGATGCCGGCCGTGCTCACAGGAAGGTCCCTTCCTCGAGGAACTCGTCGGGGACCAGGGCCTCGAAATCCTTCTTGGAGCTGGCCGCCATGTAGGCGGTCTCGGCGCCGATCAGCTCTTTGCGTAGGAGAACCTTGAGCGCCTCGTCGAACGTCTGCATCCCGGACTCACGGCCGGTCTGTAGCACCGAGCGGAGCTGCGAGGTCTTCCTGTCGCGGATCATGTTGGCGACGGGCAGGGTGCCCTTCAGGATCTCGAAGCCCGCTACCAGGCGTCCGCTGGTGACGGCCGGCAGCAGCCGCTGCGCGATCACGAACCTCAGGGACTCGGACAGCGCGGCCCTGACCTGTGGCTGCTCGGCGGCCGGGAAGCTGGACAGAAGACGTTCGACGGCCCTGTCGGCGGTCGTCGCATTCATGGTTGCGAGGACGATGTGCCCGGTCTCGGCGGCGGTCAGAGCGAGGGAAACGGACTCGTTGTCCCGCAGGTCACCGATGACGATGACGTCCGGATCCTCCCGCAGCGCGGCGCGCAGGGCCCGCGAGTATGACTCGGAGTGGGTGCCGACCTCCCTTTGGTTGACGAGACAGCTCTTGAAAGGATGTACGAACTCAACCGGGTCCTCGAGGGTGATGATGTGATCGTGGCGGGTCTCGTTGAACAGGTTGACCAGGGCCGCCAGCGTCGTGGACTTACCACTCCCGGCGGGTCCACAGATCAGCACCAGTCCTTGGTGGTAGGAGGCGATCTCCGAAAGATGCGGCGGTAGACCGACCTCGGTGATGGTCGGCGGCTTCTCTGGGATGACGCGAAAGGCCGCGTTGTAGCCTCTCTGATCGAGGAACACATTGGCCCGGTAGCGGCCCGCCTTGGGCACGTAGTAGCACATGTCGAGCTGCTGCTCCCGGCCCAGGCGTTGCCACTGCTCGTCGGTCAGGATTTCGCGCAGCATGCGTTCCGTCTGCTCTGCGGCAAACGGCTCGCCGCGAACGGAGACGAGCTCGCCCGCAACCCGGATCACGGGGGGCTCGGAGACCGACAGGTGGAGGTCCGATGCGCCCTGGTTGCGAGTTGCGGCGAGCAGGGAGTGGAGCTGTGGCTCGTCCTGGGCCACCGTCGCCGTCAGGGCCTTCTCACGCAGCACGTTGGCGTTGGCAATCTCAGTCTCGTCTCGAAGTGCCACGTGCTCCGCTATCTCCAGCGCGCGTGCGCGGACGATCCGATCCGGGTCGGTCTCCGCCACCTGCAACAGGGCGGTCATGATCTTGGGGTGCTGGAACTCCTTGAAGGCCAGGAGAACCTCGATGCGAACCTCGGGGGAGGGGTCCTTGAGAAGCTGCGCCATCGCTGGGAGCGCATGCGGATCACCGATCTTGCCCAACGCCTCCACCGCCGCCCACCGCGCCTCCGGGTCCGTGAGGACCTTCAGCAGCGGCCCGACCGCGCGGGGGTCCCGCAGGCGCCCCAGTGTCTCCGCCGCCGTGATACGGAGCCACCAGTCCGGGTCCTCGAGAAGGCCGATGGTCGCCGGAACGATGCGAGGGTCATCGAATGAGCCCGCCACCACCAGTGCGGCCGAGCGAATGTCGGGGTCGGGGTGAGCGAGGAGCTCGATCGTGGGCTCGATGAGATCGCCGCCGAACTGCTTGATCGACTCGAGTGCCCGGTCGCGCGCCCACCCGGCCAGGCCTTTGGAAAAGCCGAGATACCGCCTGACGATCTCGGCTCGGTTCTCCATCCCGACCAGGATCTTGAGGACTGCGGTGCGGGTTGCGGCGTCACCGGCGGCCATCAGGGGCAGAAGGCGATCGGCGAAGTCCGGTCCTCTGCCGCGGGCGGTGTGGGCCAGGGCGGCGACGAGGTGCTGCTGCGTCGCGTAGCTCGCTTTCGGCAGCTCCTCGACGATCAGATCGACGGCCTCCTCCGCGGCGTGGTCAGCGAGAACGACGAGCGCGCGCTCCCGGATCTCGCGGTCCTCCTCGCGAGCCAGCTGCATCCAGTGTTGCAGCGCCTGCTCCGTCGGTTCCCGATCGGCGAGACGATCGATGGCCCCGAGGCGAGCCTCGTGCGAGCCGGCGCGGGCCAGCGCCCACAGCACCGGATCCAGATCGGGTGACGGTGGTGCTGCGAGAGCGAGCTTGCGCACCGTGGTCCGGATCTCCTCGTCTTCCGACTGCAGCAGCTCGCGTAGTCTGCCGGCCAGGCCCGGAATGGCGAGCTCGAGAAGGGCCGGAGAGGCGGCCCGGAGGGCTGCATCTGGCTGCCTCCTGCTCTCGGCGAGGAAGATGTCGAGCAGGGCGGCATCCGCGATCGGTCGCAGTATCTCGAGGGCTGCCTCGCGCAGTGCGCGGTCCGGCCGGAACAGCATCCAGACGACATCCCGCGCCTTCAACCCTTCGGATTCGGTGACCGTCTTGAGCAGCTGGTCGCGCTCCTCGCTCGAGGCGTAGCCCCCGCTGGCGAGCTTCTTCAGAGCCTCCTTGGCATCCGAGCGGAACAGAGGCAGTGGCATGCGGTGTGAAAGTGTACCACCCGGCGGCTGGCGGTTGGCAGCGAGCCGGGAGGCCGGAGTGCGTATAATTGGGGAAACACCGGCAGCCGAGCTCACGCTTGATGAGACTGCCGGCCCGACGCGACGGTCACCGTAGAACCAGGGAGGATCGCGAGATGGACCTGCAGACGGCCCTCAAGCGTCTCGAGAAGCTTGAGCAAGAGATGGCACAGCTCTACCGGTGGCTCGCCGACCGGTTTGTAGAAGACCAGGAGACCGCGGCGTTCTTCAGGCAGATGGAAGCGCAGGAGACCTCCCATGCCGAGCTCGTCCGCTTTCAAAAGCGGCTGGTTCGCTCGGACCCCAGCTCGTTCACGGACCCGGAGATCGATGCCACCGGCATTGACGAGATCGAGGGCTGGATGCGCGCCTTCAGGAGCGGCGAGGAGCGTCCGTCTCTGGGGCAGGCGCTGGTGTTCGCAATGCGAATCGAGTCGCATGCGGCTGAGCACCTGCATCGATCCATCTTCGCCAGCGTCAACAGCGATCTGCACGCGCTGATCGGAAACCTCTCACGGTCGGACTGGAAGCACTTCGAGGCCCTGCGCGACTTCGCCGCCGCCCACGCCGACTCTCTGGATGACGGCCCACCCGAGTGATGCGCTCGCGGTTCGCTGCGGCCGGCGAACCGCGTGCCGCGTCACGCTTTCCCGGACGTCAGGAGGTCCGGCCGAGCAGGGAGGCCGGAGGCGTCCTGCAGAACCGCCCGGCAGGGGTAGTTGAGGAACGCCGAGCGGGGTGTTGCGCCGGAGAGAACGGCGACGAAGGTCACGGAGGCCCGACAGGCCGCCGCGGCATCGGTGACGCTGTCGCCGACGAACAGAGCCTCTTGGCGCTCGATACCGAGCCGCTCCAGTGCGAGGATGATTCCGTCGGGAGCCGGCTTCGGCCGGGGGACCGTGTCGCTGCCGACGACGACGCCGAAAAGACCCTCCAGTCCGTCACGAGTGAGGACCTCCTCGATGCGTCGCCGCCGCTTGGTCGACACGATGCCGAGGTCGAGGCCGGCATCACGGAGCGCCTGCGCGGTCTGGGAAACCCAAGGGTACACGGTGGTGCAGTCCACCATGACCTGGTCCGCGCGGGAGATGAAGAGGCGGCGGAAGCTCGCCGCAAGGCGACCGTTCTGCGACGTCAGCCGAGCCAGCATCTCCTCTAGCGGCAAGCCAATGGTGGCACGAATGGAGTCGGGAGCTGCGGCTCGCAGACCCAGCTCGACCAGCGCGTAGTTGACACACTCGATGATCCCGCGCTCGGAGTTTGCCAGGGTGTAGTCGAAGTCAAAGAGGATGGCTCTCATACCGCCATATTGTAAGCGGTCATCTGTCGAGGAGGTTCCGCCGCGGTGGTGGAGCGCCCTTCCGTCTTGAGGTGAGGGTCCGGACGGGGTAACGTGGGACGCCTGCGGCCTCGGGCCGCACATTCCGACCCGGGAGGCGCGATGCGGGAGCCAGCAAGGGTATGAGATGAGGTTGAGCAACAGCCACGTTGATGTTTCGTACTCGGGTAGTGTCCACCGCGTGCCGGTGGGGACCCGCGTTGACGAGTTTCTCCGGCAGGTGGACGGTGAGCTGCCCGACACCGTGCTCGCCGCCCTCGTCAACCGGCGGCAGGTGATGCTCGACTTCCCGCTTCGCGGCAAGGTGGAGCTCGAGCTCGTGCACTACGGCAGCCGGGGAGGGGAGCTCGTCTACAAGCGGTCGGTGAGCCTGATGTTCTATGATGCCTGCCTCGACCTCTACCCCAAGGTGCGGCTCACGATCGGCCAGTCGCTCGGCAACGGCTACCACTACCAGGTGAGAGGGGATGACGTGCCGGACCTCAAGGTCATGGCGCGCAGGCTCGAGACACGGATGCGGAAGATCCACAAGGAGAGCCGTCCCTTCATCCGCGAGACCGTGACCATCGAGGAGATCGAGGACGTCTTTCGCGGCTGGGGCTGCGAGGACAAGCTGGCCCTCCTGTCGACTCGCCGCAGCTCAACGGTACACACGATCCGCTGTGGGAGGTTCATCGATATTGCGCACAGCCCGTACGCACCCCATACCGGCTGCTTGCCGACCTTCGGCGTGACGGCATACGGCGACGGCCTCGTGCTGCGCTTCCCCCGACGCGGCAACCGGGAACGGCTTCCCCGCTTCTCAGCTCGTCCCAAGCTGTACGCGACGTACGTCGAGACGAGGAACTGGCAGGAGCTTCTCGGGGTCCACCAGGTGGGACAGCTCAACCGCCTGTCGTTGAGCGGAGAGATCACCTCCCTGATCCGTATCTCCGAGGGGCTGCACGAGAAGAAAATCGCCCGCATTGCCGATGAGATCCACGGACGCTCGGACCGGGTGCACCTGGTGGCGATAGCGGGACCGTCCTCCTCGGGGAAGACCACATTTGCCAAGCGTCTCGGCATTCAGCTGCAGGTCAACGGGATCGAGCCGGTCGCCCTGTCCCTTGACAACTACTACGTCGACCGCGACAAGACGCCTCTGGACGACGAGGGCCGGCATGATTTCGAGAACCTCGAATCGATCGACCTCGAGCTGTTTCATGCACAGCTGGCAAACCTCCTGAGAGGGGGGAAGGTCCTGACCCCTGAGTATGACTTCGTGACCGGCAGGCGCAAGCCGAAGGAGAAGTGGAAGCCGCTTGAGCTGCACAGAGGTCAGGTCCTGGTCATTGAGGGGATCCACGGCCTCAACCACCGCTTGACCGAAAGTGTGGCGCGGGACCAGAAGTACCGCATCTACATCTCTGCCCTGACGCAGCTGGCCATCGACGACCACAACCGGATCTTCACGGCAGACGCGCGGCTCATCCGGCGCATCGTGCGTGACCGGTTCTTTCGAGGTTTTTCGGCAGAGAGAACACTCGAGCTGTGGGAGCATGTCCGCCGCGGAGAGGGGCGCTGGATCTTCCCGTTCCAGGAGGAGGCGGACGTGATGTTCAACTCTGCGCTCGTCTACGAACCGGCCGTGCTCAAGACGTACGCCGAGCGGTTCCTGCTGCAGGTGCCGAGAACGAGCCGAGCCTATTCCGAGGCGTATCGGCTGTTGAAGTTCCTGTCGTTGTTCGTGCCGATCTTCCCGGACGAGGTGCCTCACACCTCGATCCTGCGTGAGTTCATCGGCGGCTCCGGCTTCAACTACTAGAGATTCGGCCGGGTTCCCGGCCGAATCTCTACAGCCAGAGCATTGAGACGGCGTCGAGGAGGCGTGTTGCCACCAGGCGGTTGTGACGATCGATCTCGGCGCGTCGTGGAATCGGGTCGAACGCAGGTATCGGGTCGTGCAGAGTCTGTGGTGGGTCCTCTCCGAGTATCTCGCCCCAGTGCTCGAGCCAAGGTGCCGGAAGTTCGTTGGGAACCGGGAGATCAAAGAGGGTAAGGCAGAGGAGAGCCCAGATTCGAGGGGTGGCGCGAATCGAGTACCCGCCGCCGAGTGTGACCAGCATGCGACCCTCGGTGTGGGCGTCGGCGTACTCGAGCAGGCGTCTGAAGAGGCGCTCGTAGTCCTGCGTGGTCAGCATCAGGTCGGCCAGCGGGTCCGAGAAGTGGGCGTCTGCCCCGGCCTGCACGACCAGGACATCGGGCCTGAAGTACTCGAGGGCTGGCTCGGCGACGGTGTCCAGAACCTCGAGATAGCTCTCGCCCTCGGTGAAGGGCTCGAGAGGCAGGTTGAGCTTGAAGCCCCTGCCCATGCTCCGCCCCAGCTCGTGGATGCCGCCGGTGCCAGGGAAGAGGTACTCGCCCGACTCGTGGAGGCTGAGTGTGAGCACCTGTTCGCGGTTGTACAGGATCTGTTGCACGCCGTCGCCGTGGTGAACATCGATGTCGATGTAGGCGACCGTGAGCCCGCGGCGAGTCAGCTCGTTGATCGCAACGGCGAGGTCGTTGAAGATGCAAAAGCCCGAGGCCAGCTGCGGCATGGCGTGGTGGAGACCGCCGCCGAGCTGCAGCACCCGCTGTGCGCTGCCGTCGGCAATCAGGCGGGCGCCAAGGAGCGTACCGCCAACCATGCGCCTGGCGCCGAGGTCGATTCCTTCCACGATCGGGTTGTCCGGTGCGCCAAGGCCATAGTCCGTCCGTGCCATGCCGCCGTTGGAGCTGGCCGAGGCGACCGCGCGCAGGTACTCCCGAGCGTGAACCGTCAGGAGCTCCTCCGTCGTGGCGGGATCGGGAAGAACGGGTCTGATCTCATGGCCGAGCAACCGCAGCAGGTCGAGGACCATCGTGATGCGGACCGGGCTGAACGGGTGCTCTCCCGCGAACGCGTACTTCCCGTACTCCGGGTGATAGATGGCTACCGGCATGCGTGTTGCGGCGGCCAGACAACCTCGATCTCGGCCTGACACAGGGCGGATGCGAGGGGTCGTGTGTCGATCGAGCCGACTCGCAGCACCAGCCGCGTGTGGCCGTTCGGGTCCGGGTAGCTGAGGATCGACTGGATGTTCACCCGTTGCATGCTGAGGATGCCGGTCAACTTAGCCAGCTCACCCGGCCGATCGGGCAGGCGTACCTCGATCCGCCCGGAAGGCCGATAGACACCAGTCAGCCTGAGCATGGCGTCCAGCAGGTCGATTCCGGTGACGATGCCCACCAGACATCCATCGTCGATGACGGGAAGACAGCCGATCCTGAGCTCCCTCATCGTCCGTGCCGCGTTTTCCACCGGATCCAGAGGGTCCGCAGTATGGACCGGTTGTTTCATCACCCGATCGAGGCTCGTCTCCGCTGGGAAGGGGGTGGGGCTCAGGACGCTCGTCGCCAGGCGCAGGTCGCGGTCGGTGACGATTCCCACGACCCTGTCGCCCTCGACCACCGGCAGGTGACGAACCCGATGCCCGTTCATGATGCCGTAGGCTTCCTGCAACGTCGTGGCGGGCCCGGCGATGATCGGGTCGAGGTGCATGATCTCACGCACGAGCATGGACGCCTCCTGATCTCATGGCTTCTCCTGACTGGCGGCGGTCGGTGAGGGAACGAATCCGATGCGGACTCCGATCATCATGGCGCAGCTGGGTCCGCCGGCAGGCGGCGGTACGATCCCGGCCCTCATCGCCGCGATCCACGGCAGCTCCTCGATCAGCTGTGAGATCCGCCCCAGGAGCTCGTGGGCGCAGTACGCGGAAGGAACTCCGGCGTTGGAGACGGCGTCCTCGACATCCTCGTCGGTGAGAGGAGTGATGCGCACAACTGGGTCTCGCTCGGGGCTCGTGAGCTCGATGATGGGACCGAAGAATGGATTCGAACGGATCGCCAGCGCGATCTCGAGCCCGGGCTCCTCCGGAGCGCTTCCAACCGCGATGCCGAAGTGAGCGAGGAGACTGGCGGCCGGCTCGCCCTCGACCCATACCAGCCCGGTCTCGTCCGGTGTCTGTTTGAGTGATTCCGCAACCTGCTGGCGGGCCGCCGCGGCGTCCACGTCCTCGTACCACACGAGCTTGCCCAGCTTCCGCTGTTGGAACGTGGCATAGCGCACGACCTTGGCCAGGGCGCGGGGCGCCGACTCGGGGAACAGAAACAGCGGGAAGATCGGTCCCTCGGGCTCCTCGGACACACCTTCCGGCGGTGTCACACCGAGCGCACCCTCGAAACCCATCAGGCAGAGCAACGTCGGTTTGCCAACACCGGTCGCCTCGGTGGCGGCGACGTATCCCTGGCGGATCGCCCTGGCGATGGGCTCGCCTTCGCACTCTCCGACGCAGGCGAACGTGACGAGCAACGCGTCCACTTGGTCGTGCTCGAGAGCCTCACGGACGGTCTGCTCGTACTGCTGCGGAGTGGCCATCGGACCGAGGTCGACGATGCCCGGACCCGAGAGGTCGAGATCGTTGGCGGCGCAGGCGTCGGCGAGCAGCGTTGCCACGCCTCTGGAGTTGCTGATGATCGCGACGCGGTTGCCTCGCGGCAAGGGTTGGTGTGCGAGCAGCACGGCGACGTCGAACAGCTCGTCGAGCGTTCCGGCTCGGATCAGGCCGGTCTGATGGAAGAGGGCCTCGACCTCCGACTCGCTGCCGAAAGTTCCCTTGGACCGTCCGACTGCAGAGTGCTGTCCGGCGGCGCTGCGGGCGCTCTTGACGCACAGGATCGGCTTGCGCCGCGTAAAGCGGCGCGCAATGCGCACGAAGCGTCGCGGGTTGCCGAAGGTCTCCAGGTACAGCAGCGCCATGTCGGTGGCGGGGTCCTCTTCCCAATACTGGAGCAGGTCGTTGCCCGAGACGTCGGCACGGTTGCCGGCCGAGACGAAGGTCGAAAAGCCGATGCCGCGTCGGGCGGCATGTTCGAGGATAACCAGGCCCAGCCCTCCGGAGTGTGAGAAGAAGCCCACTCGCCCCAGCGGTGGGATGCTGGGTGCGAGGCTGGCGTTGAGGTGGACTCCGGGGTCGGTCGTGATGACGCCCAGGCAGTTGGGGCCGATCAGCCGCACTCCGTGGGCGCGCACCAGCTCGACCAGTCGGCGCTCCCGCTCCCTGCCGTCTTCCCCCGACTCGGCGAAACCGGCGCTGACCACCACCAGACCCTTGGCGCCGGCACGGACGGCCTCCTCAGCCACACTGAGCACGTTGTTTGCCGGTACCGCCACCACCGCCAGATCGACCACCTCGGGGAGCTGGTCCAGGGCCGGGTAGGCGCGCACGCCGTGGACCGACTCGGCCTCGAGATTGATCGGATAGACGGTGCCCTGGAACGGTGCGTGCAGAATGTGGCGGAAGATCAGGTTGCCGATGCTCGCAGGGTCGCGCGAAGCGCCGACGACGGCGACGGTACGTGGGCGAAGCAGGGGGGCCAGGGAGTTGGCGACGGCGATCCGCTCGCGCAGCTCCCCACGCTCGTGAACGGCGAAGGCGCCCCGAACCGGCAGCTCGACGTGGACCACCCCGTCCTCGACGCCCCGGTGGATCTCAAAGCCCGAGCTCTTGAACACACTCATCATGGCCTGGTTCTCGAACAGGACGTCGGCCTCGAACTCGACGTAGCCGTGGGCGGCAGCCAGCCCGGCCAAGCGCTCGAGCAACAGTGTGCTGATGCCGCGTCCCTGATACTCGTCAGCCACGAGAAATGCCACCTCGGCCGTCTTGCCGTTGCCGAGACCGATGTAGTTGCCGATCCCCGCGACCCGCATGTCTTCGTCCTCGCCGATGATGACGAGGAGGCAGCCCCGCTCGGAGAAGTCGCCACCGCACATGTCGTGGAGGGTGGACTCCGGGACCTCGGAGACGCTGGCCATGAAGCGCATGCGGAGGCTGTCGCTGGAGGTTGCCTTGAAGAGCTTTCGCACGGCGGGGAGGTCTTCCGGGGTGCCGGGCCGGAGGAGGACTCCCTGCCCGTCCTTGAGGAGAACGTGCTCTCTGTAGTCGGCGCCTTCGGTAATGACCCTGAACATGATGCCCCGACCTCAACGGTACCACCGAGGCAGGCGATCTGTCATCAGCCTGGTGCGCCTCGGCCGCTGATGTCACGCGGGCGATCGATCCGCGATCTGCTTCGGACGATGGTTCGCCGACGGTCACCTCAGTCACCGATGAGGGATCCGGGCTGAGAGAAGAAAAGGGCCGGGCCCCGAGGGCCCGGCCTGGAGTGGATAGATGAGCGATCAGGCAAGCTGCTTGATCTTCTCCACGACATCGGGGTTGGCGAGGGTCGTCGTATCCCCGGTGTCCTGCTTGTTGGCAACGGCCGCGAGGACCCGTCGCATGATCTTGCCCGACCGAGTCTTGGGCATGTCGGGGACGATCCAGACCCGTCCCGGCTTGGCGATGGGACCGATCTCGGAGTTGAGCATATCCGTGATTTTTTGCTCGATCTCCTTGCTGGCCGGGATCCCCGGCTTGAGGGAGACGAACACGTGCGGGACCTTCCCCTTGATGGGGTCCGCGACCGGCACGACCGCAGCCTCGCCGACTTCCGGAACCATCAGCGCCGCCGACTCCAGCTCCTTGGTGCCGAGACGGTGGCCGGCAACGTTGATGACGTCGTCGATGCGACCGAGGATACGGAAGTAGCCGTCGGGCGCCTCCACCGCGCCGTCACCGGCGAAGTAGGGCCAGTCCCGCCAGTCCTTGCTGTCGGGGTTCTTGCAGTAGCGCTGGTAGTACTGACTGACGAAGCGGTCATCGTCATGCCAGATCGTCTGCATCAGGCCCGGCCACGGGTTCTGGATGCAGATGTTGCCGGCCTTGCCGCAGCCCGCGGGCAGCGGCTTGCCGTCGTCGTCGAAGATGATCGGGTGGATGCCTGGCACTCCCGGGCCCGCGCTTCCCGGCTTCATGGCATGAAGGGCGGGGATCGTGGAGCAAAGGAACCCCCCGGTCTCGGTCTGCCACCAGGTGTCGACGATCACGGCCTTCTTCTTGCCGACGACGTTGTAGTACCAGCGCCACACCTCCGGCTCGATCGGCTCGCCGACGGTGGTCATGTGCTTGAAGTCGTAGTTGTACTTCGCTGGCTCGTCCGGCCCTACGCGGCGCAGGGCGCGGATGGCAGTCGGCGAGGTGTGGAAGATGTTGACGTCCAGCTCCTCGGCGACCCGCCAAGGCCTGCCGGCATCGGGATGCGTGGGCACTCCTTCGAACATGACCGACGATGCTGCCAGCGCCAGCGGACCGTAAACGATGTACGAGTGACCGGTGATCCAGCCGATGTCGGCCATGCACCAGTAGACGTCCTCGGGATGGATGTCCTGGATGTACTTCGAGGTCCCGGTGACATACGCCATGTAGCCGCCGATGGAGTGCTGCGCCCCCTTGGGCTTGCCCGTGGTGCCCGAGGTGTACATCAGGAACAGAATCTCCTCGGACAACATCTTCTCGGGCTCGACGCGGGCACGGTGGTATTTCTTGAGAACGTCGTTGACGAAGAAGTCGCGTCCCTCGACCATCGGCGTCGCGGCTGAGACCTTGCCGGGGTAGCGCTGCCAGACGAGGACCTTGTCGACCTTCTGGCCCTCTGCCTCGGCCGCGGCCACGGCAATGTCGGCCTTCTCCTTGTGGTCGATGAGCTTGCCGCCACGGTAGTAGGCATCCTCGGTGATCAGGACCCGGCTCTGGGAGTCCACGATCCGGTCGGCGCAGGCCTTGCCCGAGAAGCCGGAGAACACCTGTGAGTGGATCACGCCCAGGCGCGCGCACGCGAGCATGGTGATGGGCAGCTCGGCCGTCATCGGCATGTGGAGCGTGACCCGGTCACCGCGCTTGAGGCCGCAGAAGTCGCGCAGGAGAGCCGCGAACTCGTTGACGCGGACGTACAGCTCCTGGTAGGTGATGTGCTCGATGCGCTCGTTCTCGGGCTCCGGCACGAAGTGCAAGGCGGTCTTGTTCTTGTACTTCGGCAGGTGGCGGTCGACGCAGTTGTAGCACGCGTTGAGCTTGCCACCGACGAACCACTTCCAAAACGGCGGCTTGCTGTGGTCGAGCGTGGTGTGCCAGTACTCGTACCAGTCCAGCAGGTCGGCGTACTCCTTGAAGCAGTTGGGGAAGTTATCCAGCCCGTACCGCTCGAGGACGTTCTCATCGGTCAGGTTGGCCTGTGCGATGAAGCTGGAAGCAGGTTCGTAGCATTCCTCTTCTTTCCAGTGCACCGCAATCTGGGCTTCGGAAACTTCGGTTCCGGTCTGATTGGATTGAGCCATAGACGGGCCCTCCTTTTAGCACCCGAGAGATCCTCGCCGGGGTGGATTCCCCGGCGAGGATCGAGAACAACAATGAGTTCTATTCGATACCGGTTCCCCTCAGAACACGTAGCGCCAGCTCGCGGCGAGCTGGTTGCCCGACACGGAATCTCCGTGAGTCCCGATCTCGACCTTGTCGTGCAGCCACTCGAGCCCGAACCAGTAGGGACCGATGGCGTAGCGAAGGTGGAGGTTGTACATCTGGTTCTTGGTGCGGCCGTTTGCGCCGACCCAGTCCAGCACGTCCTGGTCGTTGGGGTTCTCGTAGCCGCAGAAGCCGTACAGGCTCCAGTTCTTGGTGAAGTTGTAGCCCACCTGGAGCCACGCCCCGTTGGACGAGATGTCACCGAACTGGGTAATGGCGCCGAACTGCTGCCCGATGCCCTTGCCCCAGTATGCATTGCCGTGGATCAGCCAGTTGCCGGGCGTGACCATGCCGCCGATCTCGAAGGCGGTGCCGGTGATCTTGTCGGTGATGGACGGCGTCGGGTTGATGTCGTTGGCGCCCTTGAGGTCCTTCTGGTCCCAGTGCCCCACCACGTAGACCTTCCAGTGCTTCTGGGAGAAGTTCAGGCGGGCCTCCACCTGCGGCCTGAAGGAAACGTTGCCGGCGGTTCCGCCGTTGACGTTGTCGCCGGGGCCGCTCCAAGAGCCCTCGAAGATGCCGACCTGGAGCTGGGTCTTGGTAGCCGCCCCCTTGGAGCTCAGATCATGCCAGAGGTAGAAGCCGGGGAAGCGCCAGCCCACGTACCCGGCCGAGCCGTAGCCGAGGGGGAAGGCGATGTGCGAGGACGAGACCGGCCACTCGCCGAACAGCGGGGACCAGTCCTGGCCGATGCGGATCTTGGTGCCGGGCTTGTTGAGCTCGACGTACGCCAGACGCAGCCGCAGATGAGGCTGCTGGTGGCTGAAGGGGCCGCTGCCGTTGAAGCCGCCAAAAAAGTCGGTCTCGACCAGACCTCCCGACGTCCACTTGGCCAGCTTGGGACCGCTGAACCCGATGTCGAGCCGGGTGTTCCGGACGTCGCCGCCGGAGAACCACTTGTTCTTCGTGAACTCGGTTCCGACCGGGAACTCGGCAGCCTGGCCGTTCGAGAACGCGAAGTTCTGGTCCTGTGAGTAGAAGGTCGAGCTGATAAATCCCTTGATGGTGATCTTCTCGTGGCCTCCGGGCTTGACCGGGGCGTACTCGGCCATCTTTTCCGGCATCTGCTGAATGGCCTGGTCCTGCTTCTTCTGCGTGTCGGCCAGGGTCGCAACGGTGCTCTCGAGCTGCTGCAGCTGCTGCTGCAGGGCCGTGTTCTGCTGCTGCTGCGTGGCGAGCTGCTGCTGCAGCTCCTGGATTCTCTGCAGGAGCTGCTGAACGTTGGGCTGGTCCGGCTGTTGTGCGAGCAGCGGGGCGCCGATCAGTGCCAGCCCGATGGTGAGCACCAGAACGAGTTTGAGTGAAAGCATACGGTGGAGCTTCATTCCCCTCTCCTTTCTCGACCGGGGTCGCTCATGGGAGGGTCGGGAGTCACCCATCTCGGCCCTCTCGTCGGATCCCCAATCAGCCGACGGGCAGGACGGTCTTGCCATAGGTCTCGTTGAGAACCTGGGCAAGGGCAAGGTAGATCGCGGAGAAGCCGCAGAAGATGCCTTCCCAGCCGGCGAAGTGCTTGACGGCGGCGCTGCCGGTGGCATCGCCGATGGCGAGAAGCCAGAACAGGACGAACAGCGTGAAGAATACGACCTGGAGGGCCCGGTTGTGCTTCAGGGTCGCGATCCACATGACGAACGTGAACAGGCCCCACATGAACAGATACGACACCATGCCCTTCTCCGAGGCGGCATCGAACCAACCCCACTTGCCCATCAGGATCAGGAAGACCAGCGTCTGCCAGAAGAGGCCGTAGGACATGAACGCGGTCAGTCCGAAGGTGTTGCCCTTTTTCCACTCCATCCAGCCGGCGAAGATCTGCGCCATGCCGCCGTAGAAGATGCCCATTGCCAGGATCATGGTCCCCAGGGTGAAAATCCCCGCGTTGTGCATGTTGAGCAGAACCGTGGTCATACCGAACCCGAGGAGCCCGAGGGGCGCCGGGTTGGCGGTGGTGTCGGCGATCTGAGTCGTCTCGGCCATTGCTGCAACCTCCTCTTTCTAAGTGAGTCGAATACAAGCGCTGAACTTGTTCCGGTTTCCGTGGTGGATCGCAGGCGTGCTAGGCAAAGCCGAACCAGGGGAGCAGCGCGTCCGGCGCCGCCGGACCGCACTGCTCACACAACATCGAGTGGGTCAAACCCAACCTCCCGGCTCTCGAGGATGTCGTCTCGGTTTTGGGCCCCGTGGAATCCGCTCTCCGCGGAGCCCCCCCCCCGGGGGCATGAACGAGAGTTGCTGACAGTAAGGGTTACTCGCAATTCAAAAATTGTCAAGCGCTCATATATACGATCGTCAGTCGGTCACTTGCGGTGTCGGTGGGCGGGCGAGGTAACCCCTGGAAGGCACGGTCCCGGTCCAGGAACCTCGGGTCATCGCCTCTGCTGTCGCGTGCGGACCGATCCGAGGGCGCTACAATCCCGACATGAAACGCAGCGAGCAAGCGTGTCTGGTGACCGGGTTGCTGGCCGAGGAGTTCCCGAAGGCCGAGTGCGAGCTCGACTACGAGAGCCCGTGGCAGCTGCTCGTGGCGACGGTGCTGTCGGCGCAGTGCACCGATCAGCGTGTCAACCAGGTGACGCCGGAGCTGTTCCGGCGCTGGCCCGGTCCCCACGAGCTCGCGGAGGCACCGGTGGTGGAGGTCGAAGAGGTCGTTCGGCCGACGGGTTTCTTCCGCAACAAGGCGCGGTGGCTCGCTGCTACGGCGGCCGTCATTTCCGACGACCACGGCGGTCAGGTGCCGAGCGACCCGGAGGTCCTGGTCGAGCTCCCCGGGGTCGGGCGCAAGACGGCCAACGTGGTTCTGGGAGAAGCGTTCGAGATTGCGGCCGGGATTGCCGTTGACACCCACGTCAAGAGGGTCGCTCGCCGACTGGGTCTGACCGCAGAGAGCGACCCGTTGAAGATCGAGGCGGAGCTGGAGGCACTGCTGCCAAGAGAGGACTGGATCGGTTTCTCGATGCGGACGATCCTGCACGGACGGCGAGTGTGCATTGCACGCAAGCCGAGGTGCGAGAGCTGCTGCCTCGAGCCGGTTTGTGCCAAGGTGGGTGTGTAGTGCGTCTCGCGGTAGGAACGCTGCGCGCGGCCAAGCTGGACGCGGTGCGCCAAGCCCTCTCACGGCTGGCGCTCCTGGGATGGCCGCTGGGCGGCGAGGTCGAGACCGTGCCGGTGCGAGTTCCCAGCGGCGTGTCGGAGATGCCCATGAGCGAAGCCGAGGGGGTGCAGGGGGCTCGACAGCGCGCCCGCGCCGCGCTCGAGGCGACTGCTGCCGACCTCGCTCTCGGCCTCGAAGGTGGAGTGGTGGTCCTGAACCGCCAACCACCGGTTGTCCTGCTGCGCAACTGGGCGGTGGCGTGGGACGGTGAGTGCGCTTGGGTTGGCAGCGGCCCGGGGCTGCAGCTGCCCGGGGAGCTGGCTGCCGCCGTGCTCGGCGGCGTCGAGCTCGGAGATGCGATCGATGACTTTGCCGAGGAGCACGATGTGCGCTCCGGGCGGGGGACGTTCGGCGTCCTGACCCTGGACCTGATCGACCGCGCACACGCGTTCGAGGATGCGGTGCTGGGGGCGCTCACTCCCTGGTACTCGTCCGGCAGGCACTCCCGCCGTTGACCTACGTCAGCGCCTTCTCGAGCACGGCAGAGATCTCCGCCAGGGCCCCTTTGCCCACGATATCGCGACGCAGCAGCGGCAGCTGGATCTTCTCCAGCTCGGGGAAGGTGGTGTCGATCTCCTGGAGGTAGCGGGCCTCCTGCTCCTGGCGAGCGGCGAAGAACGGATGCTCCGCCGCCGAGCTCGGGAGGATCCGATTGACGATCAGACCGCCGATCGGCACGCCGTGGTGCTCGAGGAGGGTGACCGCCTTGCGCGTTTCGGCGATGGGCAGTCGCTCGGCCAGCAGGACGAACACGAACGAGGTGGTTCCCGGCGAAAACAGCAGCCGCCGGACATGGTAGAACTTTCGCCGGCGTTCCAGAAGGACCTTCTCGACCGGATCTTCGGGCTCCTCATCGGCGGCGCCGCCGACGGTCATGTGGCGCCACATGGCGTTCAATGCGCGGATTCCCTGGCGTTTCTGGAGTAGGCCGTCGACCCATGCTTGGAGGAGCTCGGGCAGGGCGAGCAGGCGCAAGGTGTGTCCGGTCGGGGCGGTATCGAACACCAGTGTCTGGAAGTCCTTTCTCACTGAAAGAACGATGTCCGCCACCCGATCGAACAGGGCCGCCTCCTCGGCGCCGGGAGACACCCTGGCCATCTCGAGCTGCCGCTCCATCTCCGCCCGTAGGTTGACCGGCGTGACGTCGAACAGGTTGTGACGGACCCGATCGATGTAGGCAGCCGCCTCACGATCGGCGTCGATCTCCATCGCCCACAGGCCGTCCGCGACCGGCGCCGGCTCCGGGCCCAGCTGATGCTCGAGAATGTCGGACGTGGAGTGGGCGGGGTCCGTGGAGACGAGAAGCGTCCGCTGCCCCCTCCGTGCGGCGAGCAAGGCGAAGGCGGTGGCGCTGGTCGTCTTGCCCACGCCCCCCTTGCCCCCGAAGAAGACAATCGCCGTGTCGAGCAGAGAAGCCAGGCCCAACCCTCACCTCCATACTGGGTGGTCACAACACCGCGAGCATTTGCGCTGGCGGTGTCCGACCTGTTCGCGGCGCAGAGAAGAAGCAAGGGGCCCCGCCGGGGCCCCTTATTTCAACATCATCTGAACCCCTCGAGCGGCGAGCGCTCGATTCCCTGACGCTTGTGCCACTCATGGAAGCGCCCCAACATGGTGGGAAGGAGCTCCAGAGTGTAGTAGCTGACAGGGTTCGGTATCCCGAGCAGATCGGAGAAGCACATCAGGAGAAAGAGCTCCTCGCGGTCCCGCCGTTCGCGTGCCACCGCCGAGCGGTACGGGGCGAAGAACATGCCGTCGTACCACCGGTTGAATGACCGCCAGCCGCGGTACATCCGCTCGAAGAGGTCCGTCACTCGGAGGTCTCCTCGGTCACAGGGGCGCCACCCTTGGCGAAGGCCGTTGCTGCCTCCAGGATCATCCATGCCGTTGCGCCGAGTACGATGACGCCGAGCACGCCCAAGACGTAGTTCGGCGAGTCACCGAATAGCCAGCGGCCGAGGTTGGCGAGCATCGCCCACACGGTCACGATCGACAGGAAGACCATGGGAACCAGAACGGGCCAGGTCTTCCTCTTCAGCTTGCGCAGGTAGACCACGACGACCACCATCGAAAGAGCGGCCAGCAGCTGGTTCGTGGTGCCGAATAGCGGCCAGATGACGAGGGCGCCGGTGGCGACGCCGCCACCCGGGCTGTGGGCTCCGAAGACCAGCGCCAGGCAGGCGCCGACCGCAATCAGCGTCGCCAGTGTCGGGCTGCGCAGGGCCTTGATGTTGTAGATCTGGCCGACCTCGGAGACGATGTAGCGTTGGAGGCGCACTCCCGTGTCCATCGTTGTTCCGGCGAAGCTGACGACGACCACCGCTGCGAACACGGCGCCCAGGTGGTGGGGGATCCCCAGCGGCGTGATCAGGTGTGCGAGGCCGTTGACGAAGTTCCCGGCGGCGCCTCCGCTGGCAGCCTTCCAGCTGGTGTAAACGGAGCCCAGCCACTCCGACTGAGTGGCCGCGAGACCGGCGGTAACGGCGAGAATGGCACCCAACGCCAGCAGGCCCTCGCCGACGGCGCCGAGGTACCCGACGGCCCGCGCGTGGGTCTCGTTGTCCAGCTGCTTGGCGGTGGTTCCCGAGGAGACCAGCCCGTGCCAGCCGGAGATGGCGCCGCACGCAATCGTGATGAACAGCAATGGCAGCAGGGGCGGCGCTCCACCGGCCGCGGCGTTGTGGTTGAAGGCCGGCGCGGCGATGTGCGGGTTCGAGATCAGGATCCCGATGTACAGCAGGCCCAGCGCCACGAACAGCTCGTGGGAGTTGATGAAGTCGCGCGGTTGCAGGAGCAGCCACACCGGCAGGCGCGACGCGATGAAGGTGTAGGCGAACAGAATGATCACCCACCATCCGACGTCCGGGATCCCGCCCAGCATCTTGGGCAGGGCCAGCGGCACCTTGTCGCCGACCCAGATGAAGAAGTAGAGGGTGAGCAGGGCGCCGATCGACGGCCACAGCAGCTTGCCCTTGCGGCGGTAGATGATGTACCCGACGGTGATGGCGACGGGGATCTCGATCCAGATCGGCAGCACGCTGCCGGGGAACTTGACGAACAGGCGGGCGATGACGATGGCGAAGACGCCGTTGACCATGAGCAGGAGAAGGAAGATGACGATCATGAACAGCGATCGCGTCCGTCGTGACACGACGTCCGCCGACAGCAGGCCCATGGAGCGGGCCTTGTGCCGGTTCGAGATCCAGAGGGTGCCGAAGTCGTGCATCCCGGCGAAGAAGATGGTCCCCAGAACCACCCACAGCAACGCCGGGAGCCAGCCCCAGAAGACGGCAATCGCGGGCCCGATGATCGGAGCCGCGCCGGCCACGGATGTGAAGTGGTGGCCCCAGAGGACATGCTTGTTGGTTGGTACGAAGTCGGTCCCGTCCTCGAACTCGTAGGCCGGCGTCACGAAGTCGGGGTCGAGCTTGTAGACCTTCTCGGCCAGGAACTTCGAGTAGAAGCGCCAGCCGAGGTAGAAGGCCCCCAATCCAAGCACCATGATGACGATTGCAGGCATACTCACTCCTTCCTCCCGATGGCCGTCAGCCGGCCATCGAGCGCCACAAAACAAAACGATAGAAAAATTTTCTCCCCCTCAACAGCGATCTTCGGAATACCTGCAGACAACTGTGAGCGCCAGGGCGCCGGTTGTCAAGGGAGCGTAAAGGCCGGTGGCCGGCGGACAAGGCGAGCGGTGGTGCACGTTCCGGACGCGGGCGACGCCGGGAGCGGCGGCTCATGGAGAGAACGGCGGCGGAGCTTCCAGTGGACCTGTGGAGCGATTCGAGACCTCATCGAAGACACGGTTCTTGAGCCTCCCGAAAGACCCCTCGCGCTCGCTGGGTTTCAGACGTCCGAGTGGTACCCTGTGGCCGCATAGGAGGGTTGATGAGCGTCTTGCGACCGGGCTCAGGTTGGATCGAGGTGATCACGGGTCCCATGTTTTCGGGCAAGTCCGAGGAGCTGATCCGTCGGCTGCGGCGTGCCGCCATTGCCCGGCTGAGATTGCAGGTGTTCAAACCCGCGCTGGACAGCCGCTACGGTGAGAACGAGGTTGTCTCACACTCGAAGTGGCGGCTGCCATCCCAGGTCGTAGAGCGTGCGGAGGAGATCCTGCACCGGCTCGATCCGAGGACCGAGGTTGTCGGTATTGACGAGGCGCAGTTCTTCGACACCGATCTCCCCGGCGTGTGCTCTCACCTGGCCAACCTCGGGAAGCGGGTCATCGTGGCCGGGCTGGACATGGACTACCGCGGGGTACCGTTCGGTCCCATGCCGCAGCTACTGGCGATTGCGGAGCAGGTTCAGAAGATCACCGCCATCTGTACCCGCTGCGGCGCTCAGGCGGGCTACACCCAGCGCTTGGTCGCGTCCGACGAGCAGGTGGTCGTCGGCGCAGCGGACATGTACGAGGCGCGCTGCCGACGCTGTCATGAACCGGAGGGGGCGTTCGACGCCTTCCAGCAATGGCTGTTTCCGCCGATTGCAACGGTTGAGGACGGTACTCCGGGCACCGGCCGCTGAAGGACCCGGAGAGCGAACAGCGGAAGAGAGCCAGGGCTCGACCCTGTCCCGTCTGCGACAGCGATGGTTGACAAGCGGACTTGAACCGAACCAGCCGGTCAGCCCCTCACGGTGCTCGTGACAGGCCATCGGGAGGCTGAACGCGACCCCGACGTCGTATGATGGAGGGAGCTTGACCGCAACGATCACCGAGGGAATGCTGCTCGGCCGGTATCGGCTGCTTCGCCTCCTGGCTCGCGGGGGGATGGGCGCCGTGTGGGTGGCCCGGGACGAGCGGTTGGACCGTGAGGTTGCGATCAAGGTCCTGCCCCAGATGCTGGTCTCGGATCAGGCGGCCAGGCAGCGCTTCGAGCGTGAGGCGCGCGCCATGGCCCGGATTCTGCACCCTAACGTGGTGCCGGTTTTCGACGTCGGGTCCGCTGATCCGGCGACCGGGGAGGAACTCCCCTACATCGTCATGGAGCTGGTCCGGGGGACCTCTCTGGACCGCCTACTCGTCGATGGGCCGCTTGCCCTGCACCGGGCGGTGGCACTGGCCGAGCAGGTGGCACGCGCGTTATCGGCGGCGCACTCTGCCGGCATTGTCCACCGCGATCTGAAGCCGTCCAACGTCATGGTCATCGCGGACGACTTCGTCAAGGTGTTCGACTTCGGGCTCGCCCGGCTGCTCCGCGCAGAGGACCGGCCGATGGAGGAAACGCTCACCCAGCCGGGGATGGTATTGGGGTCCTGCCCGTACATGTCGCCGGAACAAGCGCTGGGCGACGCGGTCGGTCCACGAACGGACGTTTTTTCCTGCGGTACGGTCCTGTACGAGATGCTGACGGGGAAAAGGGCGTTCACCGGCGAGACTCCGGTCGGCGTACTGCAGAAGGTGGCACGAGCGGAGTACATGCCGGTCGAAGCGTGCGCGGTTGATGTGCCGGCCGAGCTTGCAGCGGTCGTTGGCAGGTGCCTGGAGCGCGAGCCTGGGCGGCGCTATGCGGATGGCGGCGAGCTCGCTCGGGACCTGGCGGCGGTGCACGAAACGCTTGGCGCGAGGCTTGACCGGACGCCGACACGCAGAGTGTCGTCGGCTCGCGTCAGCGCTCTGCGCCAGCGACGCCGCAGGCGGGGCGCCGTGATCGTCGCTGTTACAGCTGCGGCTCTGGCCATAGGGCTGCTCGCCGGCGGCGTGCTGGGACGGCGCGGGACGGAGGCAAGGCGACCCGATCCGGGAGCATGGCGACCGCGACAGCTCCTTGAGCTATCTGGTGCGCTGTGGCATCCAACGTGGAGCCCCGGGGGTGACACGCTCGTGGTCGAGCACATGATCGGCAACCGCGGAGAGCTGCTGGCCGTGTCGGCTGAAGGGGGAGCGCCGCGCCTGATCGAGCGCGCGCGCCCCGGCGAGATCCTGGCATGGCCCCGGTTTTCGCCCGACGGCAGTGCGCTCGCAGTTACCGCCGTCGGCAGCGAGAGCCAGCGGCTGGAGGTCATCCCAGCAGTCGGCGGAGCCGCCCTCGCGGCGGTTGAAAACGCGTCGAGGGGCGTGTGGTTGGACCGCGAGCATGTGTTGTTTTCGCGGGTCGAGAACGGCGTCGGCAGCCTCTGGTTGCTCGAACCTGGCAGCGGTGCCGTGTCGTCGTATCTAGGTGGGGGGCAAGAGCTTTCCTGGTGGGGTGCGCTGCCCCGGCCGGGTGGTGGGCTGGCCCTGCTCGGCGGTCCCAGCGACACACAGGCCGGCGTGTTCGTAACCGCCGCCGGACAAGCGGACGGCCCGCGACGGCAGTGGCTGGCGCCCGGACGCAGTCTCGGCGGGGTCTCGTGGGCGTCTGGCGGGCGGTCAATGGCGGCAGTTGTCGACGGGCGACTGCTCCGGCTTACCGAATCCGGTGCGACGGCGGTGATGCCGGCACTCGAGAACCTCGTGCACCCGGTGTTCGATCCATCCGGCACTCGCCTGGCCATGGTGCGCACCCGCACTTTCAACGAACTCGTGTCGGTCGATCCGATGGGGGGCGCCTGGACCTGCCGTCTCTGCGGTGTGATTGGGGCAGGGTGGGGGAGCGTTGCCGGGGACGGCGCGATGGTGTACCGGCGCACCGCGGCGGGCAGGCGAGTCCTCGTGCTGCACGGCAAGGATGGGAGGGAGAGGTTGCTGCTGTCGGAAAGAGAGACCGGTTCCTGTCCGGCGTTTTCACCGGAGGGCCAGAGGGTTGCCTACCTCGCTCCGGGAGACGGTGGCGTCACTGAGCTGCACGTCGTCTCGCGGTCCGGCGGCCATCCGGTGGCGCTCGCCCGAGGCGTCGAAGCCTCGGAGTTCCCTTCCTGGTCGCCAGACGGCCGGTTCCTGGCGTACGCCGCCGGGTCCCCGACCGCCGTATGGGTCGTATCCGCCGCCGGTGGAACTCCACGCCAGCTGACTCCGGGCGGCGGCGACTACCCGCGCTGGAGCCCTAACGGCAAGTGGATCGCTTACGTTGTGTGGACGGATGCTTCCGACCCAAACCAGGGGGCGTGGGTCGTGAGCCCCGAGGGAGGGGAGCCGAGACGGATCGGCGACTACTCGACACAGCTCGCGTGGCGTCCTGATGGCGGCGCGTTGTGGCAGGTGCGGCGGGGCAGAGACCACCTCGAGCTGTGGGAAGCGAGGCCCGGGTCGTGGCGGTGGCGGAAGCGCTCGACCCTCGACATCGGGGCCGAGCCGGCCCCTCAGGCGGAGCATCTGCCGCTGACGGTCAACCCGGCGACCGGCCGCCTGATCATGAATCGTCGGTCGTCGACCGGGGAGCTCCTGGTCCTGGAAGGGATCGACCCGGCTCGCTGGTAGCAGCACGTGACGCGTGACGGGTTTGCAATCGGTGAGGGGGAGCGATTACAATCGGGCCTGGATACGCATGGCGGAGTCTTGGGCCGTCAGCGAAAGGAGGGTTCGGGATGAGAAGCGTGATCAAGTGGGGGGTTGCGGCACTGGTTCTGGTCGTGCCGTTCGCCAGCGGCGCCCAGGCCGGCGAGCACACCTACGTCGGTGCCCAGAAGTGCAAGATGTGCCACAGGGTGGAGTTCACCTCGTGGGAGAACACCGTTCACGCCAAGGCGACCGATGTTGCCAAGGCGGCGAAGGACCGCAAGTTCGGGCCCGAGTGCCTGAAGTGCCACGCCACCAACAGCGACGAGGCGATGGCCGGTGTTCAGTGCGAGGCGTGTCATGGTGCCGGAGGCGACTACAAGAAGATGAGCATCATGAAGGACGTCGAGATGGCCAAGTCCAACGGCCTCATTCTTCCTCACCAGGAGACCTGCAACGGATGCCACGACGGGCAGGATCACCACAAGAAGGTCGATTGGAAGGCCTCGCTTCAGAACAAGAAGGCGATCCACGAGTTCAAGAAGGATCCGACTCAGTTCGAGTGACATTGTAGTCCGCATGACAGCCGACGGGGCGCGGCGAGAGCCGCGCCCCTTGTGCATGCTGGCCGGTGTTGCACACCGCCGTCGGCCGGGCCAAACTGGTCGGCGGCGATGCTGAGAACCTCGACCCACGGCCCTCTGACCCGAATCCAGCTCCTGCCGACAATCCTGGGCCGGCCTGTGTATCAGGTGTCGGCGTACCTGCTGGGCGACACCCTGATCGACAGCGGCTGCCCGCGGACGGCGCCCGAGCTGCTGGCGTGGAGCAGAGATCACGGTGTGCGCCGGATCGTCCACACTCACCACCACGAGGACCACGCCGGCGGTGACGCGCTGCTCGCGCGCGAGCTTGGAGTGGAGATCGTCGCGCCGCCGCGCACTGTGCCGATTCTCCGCAGCTACTATCGTATTCCGCTGTACCGGAAGGTCGTCTGGGGTCAACCGGTCGACGTAGATGCCCATGTGATGGGGGATGAGATCGTCATTGCCGGCCACCGGTTCCAGGTCATTCCGACGCCGGGCCACGCGTCCGACCACGTGTGCCTGTACGCGCCCGACACGGGCTGGCTGTTCACGGGAGACCTCTACATCTCGGCCCGGGTGCTCTACCTCCGGCGGGCGGAGGACGCCTGGACCCACCTGCAGTCGTTGCACCGTGTGGCGTCGTTGCGGCCGCGGCTCGTGGTGTGCTCACACGCGGGTGTTCTCGAGGAGGGGACGACGGCGCTCCAACGCCGGATCGGCCACTGGGAGAAGCTGGCCCGTGATGTTTGGCGGTTGCGAACAGAGGGGCTGTCGCTGCGGGCCATGACACGGCGGCTGCTCGGGCGGGAGGGGTGGATGACGTGGATCAGCGGTGGCGACTTCGCCAAGATCAACCTGGTGCGATCGCTGCTGGAGTCGGACCCGGCAAACTGCGGCGGGCCGTACCGTGATAGCGTAGGTGCAGGAGGACCCGATGCAGTCGTTTGAGGTGCCGGGGATGGGGCCGGACGCTTTCGTCGAGCGGGTTCGCGAGGAGCTTTCGGGCCGCGAGCTCGGCGAAATCGTGACGCTCGAACGCGACGGCGACGAGCTCGTGGTGAGGTTCTCCCGTATGGGGACAAGCGAGCTGAGGTACGCCCTCGATGTCGCCGACGGAGGTTTCAGCGCGCGGCTCACGGACGAGCGGATCGCCCTGTTCCACGGGGCGTTCCGACAGACGTTCGAGGACAAGTTCGAGCAGATCATCGCCCACGTCGGTGCTCGAGCCCGGTGAGCCAGCGAGGTTCGGCACTCGACTGGACCGGGTTCCACCTATCCCTTTGAGTCAGGTTGTCTCCGCGCAGAACCCGATATTGGCAAAGCGATGATTGAACCGACAAGGCGCAGAGAACGCAGAGACTTAGACTCAAACATCTCCTTGGCGAACCCAGCGTACTTGGCGTCTTCGCCGTTCACAGCCAAGCCTCAACGGCACTCGAGACGGTGCCTGACAGGAGGGAGCCTGGACGAAGGAGATAGGCAGGGACGGTGTAAGAAAGCGGGCCCGCGCTTGAGCGCGGGCCCGTGGCCTACAGGTTCCAGAGAGTAAGGTCAGTCGGACCCGGGCCGGGGGCTGGCGAAACCACGGACGGAGCTGTGGCGTCCACCATGCTCGCCATCTCCGTGCCGGGTCACGTTGATTGTTCCCTCCTTGGCACAGGTAGCCCCGTCCAGCGAGGCGGTGAACGTCCACGAGAAGGTCCCCCTGTTTCCGTAGGCGTGGCGAGGGTCCGATCGGTCCGAAGAGCCGCCATCGCCGAACTGCCAGAGGTAGGTCGGCGTACCGCTGCAGCCGTCCGAGGGAGCAACCTCCGACGAGAACCGCACTCTGTGGCCCACGATTGCCGTGCCGGGGGCCTCGGCAGAGCACTCGATCGAGCAGCCGCCGCCGACATCGCTGACAGCGATACTACCCGTGCGTGAGCAGGACGCCCCGTTGAGCGTGGCGGTTACGGTCCAGGTGAAGGTCCCACTCGAGGAGTACGCGTGCTGGGGGTTCTGGGTGTTCGAGGTCGTTCCGTCCCCGAAGGACCAGCTGTACTCCGGTGTTCCCGAGCATCCGCTCGGCGTGGCGAGCGCGGCGAACTGGACGGTTTCCCCGACCTGCGCAACGTCCGGCACGGTCGCGGAGCAGGACAGCGTGCACGGGGTGCCGCCGACGCTCACGGTCACGCTCGCGAGGTTCGAGTCCGCCATCCCGTCGGAGGCGGCATACGTGAACGAGTCGGAGCCGGTGAACCCCGGGTCGGGGATGTAGGTGGCCGTGCTGCCGCCCACGCCGGCCCGGCCGTGCGCTGGCTGGGATACGATGCGAAGCTGCAGTGAATCGCCATCGGTATCATTGGCCTGCAGGGTGAGCGTCAGGGTGGCGCCAGAGGCAACGCTAGCGGTCAGATCGGTTGCCGACGGTGGATGGTTGGGGTTGGCATGTTCGCTCCTTGGGCCGTTGTGGCACGTGTAGCAGCCGATCTGGTAACCCTTCCAGAAGTTCTTCGTGCCAAAGGCGGAAACCGTACGATCACCGAGGGCCCGTGAGAGAACGGTGCCGCGGTAGTCGGTGCCGTGACACGCCTTGCAGGCCGACGCACCGCCCTCCTCGGCGATGTCGTGGTGACGCTGGACCCAGGTCTGCCCGACCGGGTGCATCCCGTGCGGCCCCCCGGTCGTGGTTTGCGGCTGGTTGCCATGGCAGGCGGAGCACTCGGCCACGGTGCCGCCGTGCCCCTGCAACTCCTGATTGCGGATCTCGTCGTTGGAATGCGAGCTGGGGAAGATGGCGTGAGTCGAGCCATGGCAGGACTCGCACTGCAGGCCGCCGTGCCCGGTAGAGAACCGAAACAACGAGAATCCCGCTGCAGGCGTGTCGGGGTTGGTCGCGAACACCGTGCTTGCAGGGTTGCGGTAGTGACCGGGCGAGTCGAACGCAGTGAGGAAGCGGATCTGTCCTGCGTTGTTGGTAGCGGTGCCGGTGTGGCAGCTTTGGCACGTCGGCTCCTCCAACCAGCCCGCGCGCGCCGGATTGGCCACCGTGCTCATGGCCCCGTGACAGCTCTGACACTGAATGGAGAGGCTGGCATCCGCCGCCGTCGCGTGCCCCATCGCGCCTCGCAAGCATCGGGTGTCCGAGCCGGGGTGGCAGCGGTAGCAGGCGGTGCGGTTATCGGCTGCATCGAGGGTCATGCCGGTGGCGGGGTCAGTGACCGAGGCGTGGAGACCGTGCACTGCGGCGGTGAGCGCTGAGATACCCGTCATGCCGGTACCGGGAAGGGCGTTCGAGCCGTGACAGCGATCGCACAGAACGGGTGTTCCGTCGTTGAGGACCGTGTCGTAAAGCCCGGCGGCGCTGTAACCCGCGTCGGCCAAGGCCTGCTGATAGGCGGGAGTGCCGAGCTGGAGATCGTCGTGCTTGAGCAGCACGTTGAGGCGGTAGTCACGCACGGGATCTGGGTCGTTCACCCAGCCGGCGGCCGGCTCGCCTGCCGGAGGCGAACCGGAGGCGTGGCACGCGGTGCAGGTCATCTCGTCGGAGATAGGGAGTACGATGTCGGTGGTCGCGATGACGGCACCGCCGGAGTCGCGCGCAACCAGCCGCATCAGCGGGTAGTAGTTCTTGTTGCCACTGTCGTCGTACGGTGTCAGCGGTATGCCCTCGGCAGTGAACCACTGCAAGCCGCTCTCCCATTGCATCGGCTGCGGCACGTTGCCGGCGCCCGGCATCTGAGAGCCGGTCAACCCCTGGTCGACCGGCGGGGACGCGCCGAACAGCTGTCCCACGTACTGCCAGAAGTTGGTCTTTCCGGCCGATGTGGTGTTGATTGAGCCGGTCGGGTCGGCGATCCCCTGGTAGCTGACCGTGATCCCCGACGGGTTGGTGAGTCTGTTTCCGGATGGATCGATGAGCTGTGCGTGAATCGTGTTGTACGGTGGCAGGATCGAAAAGACCTCGTAGCTGTCATCCATGCAGTGCATGCCGAGGTCATTCCAACCGAGGATCTTCCACTGGTTGCCGGTCTGCGCTTGGGCCTGACCGGAGACCAGCAGCAGAGCCGCGGCCGTATATCCGACGGTTTTGAAGATGCATCTCATCCGCATAGTGCCCTCCCTTTCGAGCTTCGCAGAAGCGAGCCAGTGGATAGTGTGTCCACATATGCTCAAAGAGACATGTCTCCAGTAGGCGGCTGTGACTTGTGTCACGGCGCCGTCGATGGTATTCGAACGGTCTCCTTCGCCTGCTCTGCGATACTCCCGTGGTGGAACGCGATCCCGACCACTGGAGCTCGGCCCGCGTCCGAGACCGTGAGCTCGTGAGGGCATGCCTCACCGGTGACGAGGCTGCGTGGAACGAACTGTGGGTACGCTATGGTCCGGTCGTCAAGGCCGTCGCCCGACGTACTGGCTGCGACCAGGAAGAGGCGCGCGACGTGCTACAGCGCGTCGCGCTCGTGGCGCTGCAGGGGCTCGATCGCCTTCGCGAGCCGGAGAAGCTGCCGGGTTGGCTGGCTGGGGTCGCCCGCTATCAGGCCAAGGAGGTCATCCGACGGCGTCGACCAGGCGACGAGCTCTACCCGTGGTCGGCCGTCGACACTCGAACCCCCGAGGAAGCTCTCGACAGGGACCAGCGGTTGGCACAGGTGCGTCAGGCGCTGAGCCGGCTCGACGAACGATGTCGGCGCCTGATCCAGCGCCTGGACCTCAAGGAACCTCGCGACTCCTACGAGGAGGTGGCTGCGGGGGAGGGCCTGGCAACCTCGTCCATAGGCCCGATCCGGCGGCGCTGCCTTCAGCGCCTGAAGAAGATCTTGATCGGGATGTCTCGATCGTGTGATCCAGATCACTGGTAGGTGGAAGGGAATGATGACACACCTCAGCGACGAGCGAGCTCTGGCGGTCCTCGGCGGAAAAGGGTCGGAGGCCGAGCGGGAGCATCTGGCTGGATGTGGAAGGTGCCGGCAGGACCTCGCTCGCTGGGAATCTCTGCTCGCCGACCTCGATGAGCTCGAGCGTGAGCAGACCGATGCCCGGGAGCTCCACCTCCTTCGCTCGCTGTTTCGTGAGCTCGGGCCGGGTTCCCGGCGCCAGACTTGGACCGGGCGCCTGCGGTCGTCGTCGGCCGCCGAGCCGGCATTCGCCGCGGTTCGCGGACCGGCTGGGGCGGCCCAGATGTTCGACTTCGAGGCGGGACCGTACCGCGTGGTGCTGCAGGTACTGCCCCAGGGCGGCTCGCGGTTCGACGTCCACGGTCAGATCACGGACAAACGGGGAGAACCGGCCGGCAGCGGCAGGGTCGTGCTGGGGCAGGAGTCCGGGGCGGCGGCCGAGGGAGAGATCGACAATCTGGGCGAGTTCCACCTCGACCACGTCGCCGGTGGTGTCTACCGCGGGACCTGGTGGCTTCACGAGCACAGGATCGACCTGCTGTCCCTTCTCATCGGCGAAGGTGATGACAGCTAGAAGCGTCGGTTTGCCGCCGCTCGTGCGGCGTGCCCTCGACGAGGGCGATCCGCAAGCGGCCGGTGAAGCCCTGCGGCGTTTCGCCGAGGAGCTGGTTCGACGTCAGCCCGGCGAGGCGCGGCAATGGGCGAGAGACCTTTCCGGGAATGCCCCGGCGGAGCTGAGCGGCTGGGTGGATTGGGCGGCTGGCATCGCGTTCTACCTCGCTGGGGAGGCGGAGGCTGCCGAGAGGCACCTCGGCACAGCGGCACGGATCTTCCGCCGCCGTGGCCTTGTCGAGCAGGCGGACCGCGCGGCTCTTCCCCTGATCGATCTGTACGGCGAGCGGCTGAACCTCCGGCAGGCGCGTACCCTCGCGGGGCGGCTACGGGGCAGCTTTGGCGCTCGCAACGACAACGAGAGAAGCGCTGCCGTCCTGATCAACCTGGGCTGTGCCGAGGACGCCGCGGACCGGGTGGCGACGGCCCGCGGACTGTGGCGGCGGGCTTGCCGCACGCTCCCCGCGGGATCGCTCCGGCGCCTGGTGACCGAGGCCAACCTGGCCAATGTCTGGGTAGCGGAGGGGCGGTTGCGAGAGGCGGTGGCGGAGTATGGCAGGATCGCATCGGTGGCCACCGATCGGGGGTGGTCCGCCGTGGCGCTACAGGCTCAGCTGAACCGGGCCGAGGCCGAGTTCAGCGCCGGCTGGGTCGATGAGGCTTTGGCACGTTGGCAGGCGGTGGCTGAAGCCGCGCGCAGCTCGGGCGACGTCGGCGTGGAGGTGGTGGCTGAGCTCGACCTTGCCGAGGCCGAGGTCAGCCTCGGCGATCCCGCTGCCGCTCGCCGCCGTCTGGCGCATGCGGTGCTGGTGGCAGACGGGACGGGGTTGGAGAGAGAGGTGCTGCGGGGTCGGCGGCTGGAGGCAGTGGTGACGGCGGCGGAGGGCGAGGTCGCCATGTGGCGCCGCGCTTTTCGAGAGCTCTCCGGAGGCCGCTACGCACTCGCCCGTGATCTGCTGCTGAGTGATGTCGCACAGCTCGACCCGAGCTGCGATCCTCGGGCCGTGGCCGGTGCCGCTCGTCGTCTCCAGAAGGCGGGCCTACGGCGAAGGGGCTGGGTCGCCCTTGCCTGGGCGGCCCGCCGCGCCCTCGAGTGGGGTCGCCGCGAGACGGCCCTGAAGCTGGCACGGGAGGTCGTGGTGGCGCGTCGTGCTTCGCCGTGGGCGAAGCTGATCGCATGGCACACGGTTGGCAGATGTAAGCCGGACCGCGCGATCGCCGCATTGACGAGGGCGGCGCACTACGCCGATCTCCTCAACGGTCGCCTGGCGGCGGCTGCGGACCAGCAGGCGTTCCTCTCGCTTCGCGGAGAGGTCTACGTCGATCTGCTGACGCAGCTTCTGGACCGCGGCCGCACGAGTGACCGCAAGAGGGCTCTCGAGGTGGCGAATAGGATGAGAACCGGCTGGCTGGTCAACGAGCTCGGCCGCCGTGCGGACAGGGGAGACGATCCGCAGATCCGACGCTGGAAGGAGCTCAGGCGCCGCCTCTCCGCGCTGCTGCGCGAGGCCGAGGGCGACAGTGAGCGAAGGCTGCGGCGCTCGGGCCTGAGGGCTGCCGGCGCCATTCGTGCTCTCGACGACGAGCTCCGGAAGGTGGAAACAGAGCTGGCTCGCCGTCACCCCGAGCTCAGGCCGGGCCTCGGCCGCGGGACGGATGTCATCGACGAGCTCGCCCAGCTCCTGCCGCACGGCAGCCGCTACCTGGAGTACTTCCTGGGGCGGGACGACCTGGTGATCTTCGCCGTCTCGTCAGGTTCCTTGCAAGTGGAACGCCGGCGCGGCGTTGCCGGGGAGATCCGGCGGCTCGTGGCCTCGGCCCGATTTCACCTCGACGCGGACGCCTGGGCGGCTGACGGCGCCCGTACCGCTTCGCGGCGCGTCTTCGATCAACGCCTGCAGCGTCTGAGCGAGCTGCTGCTCGGCCCTATCGCCGCTTCCGGAGAGGGGCCGCTGTGGCTGGCGCCCCAGGACGGCCTCTACCACCTCCCGTGGGCGGCTCTGCCGGTCCCCGGTGCGGGACGGCTGGGGACTCAGGGGCCGTTCACGCTGGTGCCCGGGGCGGCAGCGGCCGTCCGGCTGCTGTGCCATTCCCCCCGAAGACCGCAATCAGTGGCGCTGAGCGGAGCGTCTGACGAGGGGCTGCCGTTAGTCGGGGAGGAGATCCGACGGCTGCGGCAGGTTCTTCCGGACGCCAAGGTGGTGGAGACGGTTGGGCGGAGCGGGTTCCTCGCCCTCCTGACCAACTATGAAATGGTCCATCTTGCCGGGCACGCCGTGTTTCTCGATGGCTCCCCGTCGGCCTCAGGTCTCCGGCTGAGCGACGGCTACGTGACCGTACACGACGTTGCCGCCACGCGCCTCTCGGCACACGTGGTGACCTTCGGCGTGTGCTCCGGCTTGCGGATTGGAGCGCGGGGCGGAGATCACTACGCAGGGTTCCTGCAGGCCCTGGTCGCGGGCGGGGTCCGGACAGTGGTCGGGGCGACCGGGGCGGTGCGGGACGAGGTCGCCTTTACATTCGGAACCGAGCTACACCGCAGCCTGCGCGACGCCGGCGATCCGGCGCGCGCCTACCGCGAAGCCGTGACCGCCGTCACGGAGCTGGACCCACATCCGGCGTCGTGGGGAATCTTCCATCTCTACGGCGACATGAGACCTTGGGAGACGTCATGAAACGCAGCCGTGCCACGACCCTGGCCGTTGCCCTGGCCGGCGTCATACTCGCCGCCTCAGCAGGTGCCACATCCCTCCGCGAGCATCAGCTCTCATCCGCGGTGACGCTCGAAGGGAGGGTGACGGCGCTGCATCTCCCGACCGAGGTTGACCTGGAAGGTGGGACGACCCTCCACATCGACGCCCGCACGCAGTGGTTCGGACCGCGGATCGCCCTTGGCGACGTGGTGCGCGCGGTCGGTACGGCGGAGGCAGGCTTGACTCTGACGATCGTGCACGCCACCCATGTCAGCGTGGCGCGGCGGGCCGCCGGCCGCGCGCCGGCGCAACCGCCGCTGTGTACTCAGGCGGTCGCGTCGCTGGCCGGCCTGTCAGCGTCGGGGGCAATGGATAAGGCCGGCGTTGCCGGAACCGAAAGTGCCGCCACGGCCGGCAACCTCAGGTCGCTCGCGCTCGAGTCGGAGACCTCTCTCGAAGGTGTGGTCACGGCCGTGGCCGAGGACGGCTTTTCCCTCCGCATCCAGGAGGCCGAGGACTACCAGGTTCTGGTAACGGAGGGAACCGTTTTCAAGAACGTCGAGTCGCTTGCAGCTCTTTCCGTCGGGGACTCGGTGACCGCGCGCGGGCAGCTCGAGGCCACGGTCATGACGGCCACGGAGGTCGAGCTCCACGAGGGCGACGGGGGCGACGGGGGCGATGGGGGTGGCGATGAAGGCGGCGGAGATGGAGGTGGATGCAGCTCGTGCGACGGCGACGTCGAGTTTGACGCCGAGGGACTGGTCACCGGGATGCTGCCGCCCGAGGGCTTCTCTCTCGATGACGGACGGATCTATCGGGTCACGGCCTCGACCGCCTACGAGGGCCCGCTTTACGCATACTCCGACCTCCGCGCGGGGCAGTTCGTGGAGGTCAAGGCCGCCTACATCGGCGCCGGGACCTACGTCGCCGTGAAGATCGAGCTCCAGGGAGAGGAGGACGCCGGCCAGGGATACCGCGAGATCGAGGGCACGGTCATTTCAGTCACGTCGAGCTCTCTGTCTCTGGACGACGGCCGCACCGTTGCGCTGCAGCCAACGACTCGGTTCGAGGGTGATGCCGACTCGGCGGCGGACATTCAACCGGGGTGGACCGTTCACGTCGAGGCGCTCCTGAACGTGGCGGGCGACCTGCTCGCGCGGTCGGTGCGGGCGGAGAACCCGGCCCCGCCGACCATCGAGGGCCAGGAGTTCGAGCCCCACGAGGCGCTCCTCGTGCTCGTGGATGGCGCCAATCCCGACTTGGTGGCGGCCCGTTACGGCGCCAAAGTCATCGGAACGATTGGAACTTTTGGGGTTCTCTTCCGGTGGCAGGACGAGCTGACCGATCAGCTGCTTGCTGCAGTCAAGGCCGATCCGGACGTCCTTGCCATTGAGCCCAACTATCGTTTCCGCGACCCCGAGACCTCCCGCAAGCGGTTTCCAGTCGTAGACCGGTTCCCGACCCAGCAGAAGTACCGCGGGCAGGCAGCGGTGGCGCAGATCGACCTGGCGCCAGCCCTCACCAATGCCGACGGCAGCGGTGTGGTGGTTGCAGTCATGGACACCGGCGTGGATCCGTGCAGCCAGGTGCTCGCCGGACGCATCCTGGCGGGCGGACTGGATCTGATCGACGGCGACACTTCGCCGTGGGAAACCCGTGACGGCATCGACGAGGACGGGGATGGCCTGGTGGACGAGGCCGCCGGGCATGGAACGTTCGTCGCCTCGATCGTGGCCCTCGCTGCTCCCGGCGCTGAGATCCTGCCGTACCGGGTGCTCGACGATGACGGGGGCGGGACTGCGTTCTCGCTCGCGCTGGCGTTGGCGGACGCCATCAGCCGGGGTGTCAGCGTGATCAACCTGTCGTTGACCTACCACGCACGGTCCAGCGTGGTCGATCTGCTGCTCGAGCGAGCCGAGTCGATGGGGATCGTGGTTGTGGCCTCGGCGGGCAACGACGCCGCGACCACGCTCTCCTTTCCGGCCACCGACAGCAACGTGCTAGCGGTCACGGCGCTCAACGCTGGGGGCACTGGCCTGGCGACGTTCGCCAACAGGAGCCCGAGGGTGCCGCTGGCAGCCCCGGGCGAGAACGTTTACGGCGCGCTGGATGAGGGGCAGTTCGGCACCTCGTCCGGGACCTCGATGGCGGCGCCGTTCGCGGCCGCGGGGGCGGCGCTCATCAGGAGCCTCGATCCTACAGTGTCACCCTCGATCGTGCGTCAGATATTGGTGCAGGCCGGCGCGCCGCTGGTGGACGGAGCGTGGGGTGGCGCAGCGCTCGATCTGGGCGCGGCAGTCTCGGTCGTGGTCAAGTAGTCGGCGGGGTCGGGCGTCACTCCGGGTCGTTGCGCGTGCAGTGGGCGTGCGACGCGCTCGTGCATCTCGATCCCATTGCAGCGTCCTCCCAACCTTGCTCTTCCAGTCTTCTGCTTTCGTCAGGTGAGGATGCGCGAAGCGCATCCATGAGGAGCGCGTGCCGTCTGGCCCGTCAGAACCTCCCGCGGTCCTTCCCCAGGCGGGCCTAGTGCTTCTTGCCGAAGAGGCTCTTGAGCGAGTTCATGGGGCTCTTGTGTTCCTCGTCCTGAGATCCGTGTCCCTTGCCGTTGCCGCCCTGATCCGGTGAAGCGCCCATCTCAGGTAGTAGTGGAGCTTCGGAGTATCCGGACGGCATGGCGAAGATCGAGTCGTCGACGTTCTTCTGGACCAGCTTGGTGACCTCGAAGTGCGTCGTCGATGTCCGTTGCTTGCCCTTCTTGTTGGTCGTGATGGTGGTCTGGTTCATCTTGAGCAGGAGACCGTGGCCCATGACTCGGGTGTTGGTCTTCAGGATCTTGTCCAGGTCGGGATCTCCGGTCGTCGGCACCGTGGCGCGGAGCCAGGAGAACAGGCCCGGATCGAAGACGTCCTTCGTCACCCACGCGTCCGTCACGGTGTCGAGGCGGTCCCTGGTGTGCATGAAGGCCACCTTCATGTCCATTGTGAAGCCCGACTTCCACTTGTAGTGCGTTGTCGAGTGACCGAGGACGGTGCCGCCCGGCTCGGTGACCAGCGTCTGGCTGTGAGGATCCTGGAAGTCGATCTTGACCATGCCGCCGGTCGACTGGCCGAGACGGTTCATGAAGGCGAACAGCTCTTCCATGCTCCACTTCGAGTAGGTCTTCTTTTCCGGGTCGATCAGATAGACCGTCTTCCCTCCGTCGAGGGTCAGGAGGTAGTCGCCCTTGTGCAGGATCGGGTTGTTGCTGTCCTCGTAGAGGATCTTGGCCTTGCCGGACTCTGCCCAGCCCTTGATCTTCATCTCCATGCCACGCCCGTGCCCCTCGGTGGTCACGCTTTGCTCGAAGTACAGCCCCGCCGAAACCGGCAGGACCATCAGGAGCATGGCCGCGAGGACCAGAGATCCGATGCCCAGCGCTCTCATGCCTCTCATCTTCGTTTCTCCTCTCCCGTCCGGCCGAACGAGGTGGTCGGACGCCGTCCTTCGCTTGGGGCTGACCCGCCGGTCTGCCATTCGCATCGACAAGGCCTGCCAGGAGCAACCCCGCACCCAGCGGTTTCCTACCACAACACTCTGTCGGGGCCGGCATGTTCCCGTTGGTCTTCCGATCTCCACCAGCTTGACGCCTCGGTTCAGCTGGTGCCCTTCCTCGTCGGCAATACGCCCTGGAGGGCCTTTCGCCTAGACGAGTTGGCACCGCGCGTAAGTGATGCTGGACAACTGCAGGTTGACTCCAACGCGGCGTCACCCGATGTTCCTATTGAGGGCGGCGCCTGCGCGGCCCGGCGTTCGACGGCCTTAAGACCTGCCCGAGACGACAGAAAGGAGACGCGTTGGCGGGGCGTCTACGGTATGGCGAAGCAACCGAGAGCATTCTCGAGAGCATTTCGGACGGCGTGTTCACCGTCGATGGCGACTGGTGCATCACGTCGTTCAACCGCGCCGCCGAGGAAATCACCGGGATCAGCCGCGATGAGGCAATCGGACGGCGCTGCGCCGAGGTCTTTCGGGCCAGCTTGTGCGAGGGAGCCTGCGCCCTCCAGCGTACCCTGGAAAGCGGCCGCCCCATCATCAACCAACCCTGTTTCATTGTTGACGGTCACGGCCGGCGTATCCCCATCTCTGTCTCCACCGCGCTCCTGCGCGATCCGGAGGGCACTGTCATTGGTGGAGCCGAGACGTTCCGTGACCTGACGCTGGTCGAGGTGCTCCGGCAGGAGCTCGAGGGCCGGTTCGCGATCGGCGACCTGATCAGCTGCAGCCGTACGATGCGCAACATTCTCGAAATCCTGCCCGCCGTTGCGGACAGTGACTGTACCGTGCTCATCGAGGGGGAGACGGGCACCGGCAAGGAGCTCCTTGCCCGAGCGATTCATGGCGAGAGCCGTCGGCGGGCGGCGCCGTTCGTGGCGGTGAACTGCGCGGCGGTTCCGGAGACGCTGCTCGAATCCGAGCTGTTCGGCGTCCGTGCAGGAGCGTATACCGACGCTCGCCGCGATCGCCCCGGACGCTTTGCCCGTGCGCAAGGCGGCACCCTGTTACTGGATGAGATCGGCGAGATCAGCACCGCTGTCCAGGTGAAACTGCTGCGCGTCCTCGAGGAGCACCGTTTTGAGCCCCTTGGTGGCACTGGTCCTGTTGACGCCGACGTGCGGGTGATTGCCGCCACCAACCGCGATCTCCGTGCGTTGGTCCTCGATGACGGCTTTCGCGAGGACCTGTACTACAGAATCAACGTCATGCGCCTGGAGCTGCCACCCTTACGACGGCGGCGCGAGGACATCCCACTGCTCGCCGACCATTTCGTGGCTCGGCTCAATCGGCGGCAGGGACGGCGCGTCGAGGGGCTGAGCGCGGAGGCCATTGCGCTGCTCGCCGCCCATGACTGGCCGGGGAACGTGCGCGAGCTGGAGAACGCCATCGAGCATGCCTTCGTCATCTGCCAGGACGAACGCATCGAGCCCCACCATCTGCCGGAGCATCTGCGTGGTCGGGTGGTGGTACAGATGGACGTCCGTTCTGCGGTGCGAATCGCCGAGGCCGAGGTCATCGCCGAGGCTCTTCGCCGCAACCGGAACAACCGGGTTGCCGCCGCCCGCGAGCTGGGGATGCATCGCTCGACCTTCTTCCGCAGAGTGAAGGCGCTCGGCATCGAGCTTCCTGCCGAAGACGGACGTAGTCGCGGGGCTCGGCGTCGGGCCAGAGTGCCTGCAGACTAGCCTATCAGGCAGGCGTTGGACACGGTCGCCACGAGGACACAGGAGCCATTCTCACACGCCGCGGCAAACACTTCCGCCAGAACGAGAGATCGATGCCGATGACCTCGAACCCTCTGGCGGCGAAGAGCCGGTCGACGTGGCCCCTGCCAACGCCGATCTCGAGAACCGAGCGCGCCTCGGGCACATCCACCAGCAGCCTTCTTAGCAGGGCTATCTCGAGACGATCGGCACGCCTGCCGGGGCCCACGTGCCACGCCTCGTATCTCGTAGCCTGTAAAGGGTCGGCGAATGCGTTGGGCGCTCCGGTTTTCAACGGCTCGTAGCCTGTGGAGGCCACGACCGGCACGCCGTGACGGGGCAGCTCAGCCCGTGCCAGAGTGGTGCGTACGAGTCGAGACGCCGGTCGACGAAGATCTGAGCTCGCTGCAGGGAGGGCATGGCGCGGATCAGCAGGCCGCCGTCCACTGTCTCCTCCTGCACCACGATCGAGTCATCGACGGCCAAGATCCTGATACACCCTGTGACACAGGTGGCGTCCGCACGGATGACTCGCGCCGCCACAAGCCGGCCGGGGAGTTCCCCCGGTTTCAACGACAAGAGGTGGCCCCGTCGCAACGCGTGGATCAACTCGCGGTCCGTCATCGGCCCCTCCTTTCGGGAAGGAGAGAGGTACCACCATCGCATCCCCTTACCCCTTAACCATCTGCCTAGGCCTCTGTGTGCTTGCTCTTGGCCTCCGGGCCGCAGGGACGCTGCCGAGGGCTGCTGCGTGGCCGCACGCAGTGGCATCGATGACCTGGCCCGGGATGACCGCATCGCCGGCGACGACGACCTCGACTCCGGCTGCGCGCACAGCGCTGGAGAGCGGGTCATGGGCGCGGCGGCCGGTGGCGATGACTACGGTGTCGAATATTCCCAGTGAACGTGCCTCGCCGCCTCCTACGTCACATACAAACACCTCACCGTCTTCCATACGGTCGATGCGGGTCCTAGTGAAGATATCGACTCCCTCCTCTTCGAGGTGCTTCAGGGCCAGCGCACGACCCACGGTCTCCATGTCACGGGCCACCTCGTCGAGCATCTCGACCACCATCACGACGTGCGGCCCGGAGGCGAGCCACTCGGCAATCTCGATGCCTACCAGGTCGCCGCCGACCACCAGCACCCACCGACCGGCCGTGCACCGTCCCGTGAGGAGGTCTTCCGCCGTGACCGGGTGCAGCAAGCCGGGAATGTCCGGAACCCTGGTCAGCGAGCCCGTGGCGACGATAACGCGTTCCGGGTCGAGCGCCAAGACCGATGAGGCCGTAGCCTCGGTGCCGGTCCGCACGTCGATGCCGGATCGCTCCACGGCCGCCACCAGGGAGCGCAGTGGCCGGGCCATGCTTGCCTTGCCGGGGGGCAAGTGAGCGAGATTGAACCGCCCTCCGAGGTGGGCTTCCCGTTCCAGAAGCGTCACGCCAAAGCCTCGACGATGAGCAGACAACGCCGCCTGCAGACCGGCCGGCCCACCGCCGACGACCACCAACCGGGTGCCCAGAGCCGGCGCCGGCAAGCTTGGATCAGCCTCGTGGCCAACTTCTGGGTTGATGAGACACCCGATAGGGCGACCTGCACGGACCCTGGCCAGGCAGCCTTGGAGGCAGGATCCACAGCTCATAATCTCGGCCTCCCGCCCGTCGCGCATCTTCTGCGGCAGGTCTGGGTCCGCCACGAGCGGCCGGCCCAGCGCGACGATATCGGCAAGCCCTTCCTCCAGGATCATCCTGATACGGTCGGGATCGCCGAGCCGATCGGCCACCAGGACCGGCAGTGTCGTCACCTTCCGTAGCTCGGCGGCCAGACTCTCGTTGACCCCTGCCGGTAGGCTCATGTGCTGGTAGTACCAGGGTGGGGTGTCACAGGCCGAACCGGTCACGACGTGAACTCCGTCGACGCCCCAGGCGACGAGCTGTTGCACCAGATTGATCGAGTGCTCCAGTCGGAGACCACCGATGACCTTCTCGTCCGCAGACAGACGGATGATCAGAGCGCGCCCTTCCCCGGTGGCTCCTCGCACAGCAGCAACGACCTCCCGTGCAAAACGCCAGCGGTCGCGCCCCCAGGAGTCGTTGCGCCGGTTGGTGAGGGGGGAGAGAAACTGCGCCGGGAGGTAGCCGAGGCCGAGCTGCAGCTCGATGCCGTCGAAACCCGCTGCGCACGCCCGCTCCGCGGCTCGCCGGCATCTCGCGAGGACTGCGTTGATTCTCGCCTCGGTCATCGCTTCCGGAGTGGCGCCGGTACTCCGGCAGGCGACGGCGGATGGAGCCTCGATAGGACCGCCGACGGCCTTGGGGTTAGCTGCCCGGCCGGCATGGTTGAGATGCGCGAACGCCACGGCGCCGTGGCGGCGCACGACCCCTACCAGGGCGCGCATCCCGGTGATCAGCTGGTCGCGGTCCGCGCCCAGCTGGCGCGGATGCTCCCGTCCGCGTGGGTCAACGTACATCGGCTCCACGATCACGAGGCCGGCACCACCCAGCGCGCGACGCTGGTAGTAAGCGAGGAGCTCGGCAGTGACCGCACCGTCCAGGCTGCCGAGCGCGGTCTTAACCGGCGCGAGGGCAAGGCGGTTCGGGACCCGGACGGGGCCCAGCGAGAGCGGTGTGAAAACGCGATCGTTCATGGCACGGCGAACAGCTGCTGGCTGTCGTCTTCAGGCGCTCGTCAGCGGCAGAGAGTGCACCACCGCCTGGAGCTTGGTTACCGTTTCGATGTACCGCCGAAAGTAGACCCCCGAGATATACCCCTGGACGGTGTAGCCGAGGCGAGGATCGGCGTCCAGAAGACTCTTGAGCGCGTCCGCGCGGATGCGGAGCAGCCTGGTCCGCGCCTCACATCGCGCGCTCAAGGTGTAGCTGTCGCGGCCGAAGCAGATGCAGGCGCCGAAGATCTCGCCGGGTCCCACCTCATCCACGTGCAGCCCAAGGCCATCCGCCCGTTCGCCACGCAGGGCGACTGCTCCCTCGCGCACGACGTAGAAGAAGTCGGCGCGGTCGCCGTGGCGGTACACGGGGCTGCCGGCCTCGAGGACCACCTCCTCGGCGGCATCGCTGATGGCGGCCACCTGTTGCGGTTGCAGCATCTGGAACAACGTGTGTCCCCGGAGTCCTGTCTGTTGCACGGCATCCTCCTTTCAGTTGCCGAGCCACAAGTGGCAAGAACGTCGGACCTCTCGGGCCCGCATGTACCAGGATCGGACATGAGAACGTCACCGGTCGCTCCCGGCACTCCCCGGATCGGGGACGGCTAGCAGGCGCAGGGACGAGCCGGCGCCAATCTGACTGCGCTCCGGTGGCGGAACCGTGCGCGATCCTGGCGCGAGCCACGTTGGCCTCGGGCCGAAGGGGAGCTTATTGAAACGCCCTCCGTGGAGGATCGGATCTCCCGGGTACCCCAGTTTCCTGAAGCCGAGGTAGTCTGTGATTCCGACCAGCTCCTCGACGTCGTAACCCCGACGGCTCAGGGCGGCGAAGCTGATGCCTGTCCGTGCCAGCCTGGCAAAGTCGACACCGGGTTTCGAACGGTGGCAGCGATCGCAGGTCTGGGGGCCATTGAGAGCGGGGTGGCAGTGCGCGCAGGACAGGGCCAGCTCCTTGGGCATGACCTCATGTTCGATGCGCCAGTACATGGCCGTGCGCACCCATTCGTACTCGCCGCTGTAGGGCAGGGACGCCGCTTCCATCCCTGCAACAAGGGCACGTTTCCAGTCGAGCAGCTTCCAGTAGGCGGTGGTATCGCCGGGACCAGAGGGGAACAGATGCGGTATCAGGAGAGTGGGATGATGGGCATCCGCAGGCTGCACACCCCTCATGATCTTGAACGGGGTGATGCGGGACGAGGGATCGGCCCTGTCGCCGACGGGCTCGATGATGTGGATGTACCGGCCGCGCATCTTCTTGGAGATCGGCCAGTGCGGGTTCACCACCGTTCCATCCAGAGTCACGACATCACCGGCGAGCACCCGTCGGGTGTACCCGTTGTACCAGGCGTACTCTGGCTTGGCCGTGCTGGTCCAGCGGAACTCGCCCTTCAACCAGTTGTAGGTCGGCATTCCGAGGTGATCCGGCCGTGGCGCCCTCTCCTTGTCGCCGGCGACGGACCAGTCCCACCAGATCCTGGTTGGGCGGCACTTGGAGTAAAGGGGTGAGTGACAGGTATTGCATGCGACCGTTTGGCAGTGCTCGTTGAGGTGATAATCGAGCAGGGTGTCGCCATAGTGCGGACGGGAGGTGTGGCAGTCCTCGCACAGCAGCGACCCTTCTGCAACCGGTGCCGATGAGCTGCGTCCATAGATCTTGTGGCTGCGGGTCTGGTGGCAGTCGGTACACGAGAAGTCGTAGCCACCCATGTGGATATCGCATGTGCGGTCGGGATAGCGGAGCGCACTGCACATCTCTGCGTGCTTGACCGCGTCCCCTCCTCCTCCGGAGAAGTGACACTCACCGCAGGTCGACCGTGAGGTGGCGCCGACGTGGGTCGCGACGTAGACGAGGTCGACCTCTGGCGCCGGAAACCCGGCCGCCGTTGGAGGCTTGAAGTAGCTGCCGGTCGTGTCATGACACACGAGGCAGTCGATGTGCGACGGGTCCTTGAAATCGAAGGTAGCGTTCCTCCACCCGTAACCCGCGTGACAGGACGTGCAGCGGGGCCAGTTGCTCGGCACCCCGAGACAGAAGTTGTTGATGGCGTTGGTGGCCTTGCCGCACAGAATCTCCTGACAACGACCAACCGTGTAGGGGGAAGGGCCGCGCCACAGCCAGTGAGCGCTGTGGAGCACGTCTTCTCCGACCTCGGGGTGGCAGCGCAAGCACTCCAGGGTCACCTGCTCGGGTGTTGGATCGGGCGGGAGCCTCACCAGAGTCTGGTGATCGGGGACGTGCCTGCGGTGACATCCACCGCAATGGGTCGGTCCCTTGTGCCTATCACGGTGGCAACCAACGCAGCTGAGATGATATGCAGCCTTGAGGCTCACGCATCCGGGGCGGTCAGGATCGGCGACGGCACGATGGCAGGCTCGGCATGCGACGGTTTCCTTCCGCTGCGGGTCGGAGGGCCTCGCGTGGTGGCAGAGGGCGCAGTTTCCCATCAGTGAGGCGGCGTGCTTCGCGTGCATGAACCGGACCGGGCCGTAGAGATCCTCGAAGGCGTTGGCCAGTGGGCTGGCCAGCAGCACACAGCCGTGCTCGATGTCGGCCGTGGATGGCCCCAGCTGGCGCAACCTCTGTTGCCGAAGGACCGAGTCCTCGTATCGTACCTCGAGCACCTCTTGCTTCTGCTTCCCCCCGGCCTCGAGCGCTCGTGCGGAGTCGACGGCAACCCAGCCGTCCGGTCTCGGGTGCCTGTCGGCTCGCGACTTCTGTGCCTGCTCTGGGGAACGAGGAGCATCATCCCTTGCCGGGGCCGGACCGCTCCCCTGGGCGAGACACAGAACCGCCAGTAGTGCGGTGCCGATAACTGGCGAAGCACTGCGCCGCCAGGCGGATGGTCGGCGAACGGGGGGCATCAGTGCACCTCTTCGAGCTTGCGGGCGGAGAGAATCGGGAGGTAGGTCACCGCCGCACGGTAGAGCAACAGAAGGGCGGCAACGCTCCCGGCGGTGATGATCAGCTCCCCGACGGCGGGAACGTACGCGTGCTCGGCAAACGGTGGGCGGAGCGCGACCGCGAAGACGTTGACACGGTTCATGAGCACCCCCAGCACCACCAGAGCCGCAGCAAGGAAAAGCCCACCGCGGGAACGCCGTACCGCCGGGATCACCAGCAGGATCAAGGGCAATACCCCTCCGAGGGCGAGCTCGACCAGTAGGGAGATGGAGGCGCCAGAGCCATCGATGAAGAGGTAGGACCTTCTGGCGACAAAGTCGCCCAGCCTGACCGCGAGCGCCACGCCCAAGGCGGCTGCTGCGAGTCGGGACATGGGAACCAGCACGGGCATCTCCGAGTCAAGCCGAAGGGAGCGCGTCGCGAGCCCGGTCTCGACAATGACCATTGGGAATCCGACCGCGATGGCCGAGAGGAGGAAGTGCAGTGGAAGCCAGGGCGTGTACCACAACGGATGGAGCTTGGTTGGAGCGATGACCATGAGCGAGCCCAGGCTGGACTGGTGGCAGCACGACAGCACGACGCCGAGGATGATAAACACCCCCATCGTCTTGCGGACGCCCAGATCGAGCCAGCCGAGGAGCCTGACCCGTCTGCCCAGGCGTCTGGCAACCGCCGGTACCAGCTCGATCCACAGAACCAGCAGGTAGGTCATGACGCAGATGCCGACCTCGAACAGCACCGACCGGTGGTTCTGAAAGACCAGGAACTTCCAGATTGCCCAGGAGCGGCCGAGGTCGACGAAGACGGCAAAGGCAACCATCGTGTACCCCAGAGCCGCGGTGAGCAGGGCGGGGCGGGTCACCGGCTGGTAGTGACGACGACCCAGGATGTGGCCCAGGAAGGCGGTCGTAAACCCGCCAGCCGCCAGGGCGACCCCGGCGGCCACGTCGACTCCGATCCAGATTCCCCACGGATGGGCGTTGTCGAGGTTTGTGACCGTGCCGAGGCCGAAACCGAACCGGATGATCAGAGTCACTGCCGCGGCGCTCACGAGAGCCGTTAGGACCCACACACCTGGTGTCCAGAAACGACGGTCTACCGGCCTCGGCTCCGCGGTCACGGCGCACTCCCCTCGGTGTCGGAGCGCTCGTCGCCGGTCCGCCGAGTCACGGCCATGACGGCCGCCAAGAGGGCGAACAAGGCAGCCGGTGACCACAGGTTGTGGAACAGGGCATGCTGAATCGATTCGGTGGTTCCGGGGGTTGCCTGCAATGGCAGGTCCGGGAAGGCCAGCTGGGGAAAAGGAGCTCCGGAGAGGTAGAGCCAGCAGGTTCCGCCCACCTCATGCTCTCCGTAGACGTGGTTCACGTAGCGAGCCGGCCGCTCCCGGATCCGGCGCCTGGCCTCGGCCAGAAGAGCCCGGCGACGGCCAAAGACAATGGCGTCGGTGGGGCAGGCCGCGGCGCAGGCCGGCAGCTTTCCCTCGTCCAGACGTTCGAAGCAGAAGGTGCACTTGCGCACGCGTGGAGCCAGCGCACGCTCGTACTCGTACGCCGGGATCTGGAACGGGCACGCTATCAGGCAGTAGCGGCATCCGATGCACCGGTCCACGTCGTACGTCACCGCACCGTTTGCCTGCTTGGACATCGCGCCGGTCGGACATGCCGAAGCACAGGCGGGATCCTGGCAGTGCATGCACTGGATCTTCACGTAGGTCGCCTGCGGCCGGCGGCCGGCGCTGAGGGCACTGGCCGTGTAGCGGTTCACCACCGTGTAGGCGGTCGTATTAGGACGCCGTTCGGCCTCGAAGACACGGAGGTCATCGAAGGACTGAGTTGGCCCGGGGAGGTGGTTGACCCGGTTGCACGCCTCCTCGCACTTGCGGCAGCCGATGCACCGTGTGAGGTCGACGAGGCATGCAAACGGGTTGTCCGGGGCACGAGATTCCCACGCGTGAACCGAGGTCGGCAAGGTCGAGGCGCCGGCCACCGTGGTCGCGAGCTGTAGGAACCTCCTCCTGCTGGTGCTCATCTCAGTGTTCCTCGGCCTGCCTCCCAGGGTGTGCCTGTGATCCCTCTCTCCGCGGCGTCGCGGGCCCACGATCGGGTACCAGTGGCCGTTGCGACACCTGGCCCGACTGGAAGGAACAGGCAGCGAGGACCGGGCTCAATCCGCCCTGTTGCTTCAGGCTTGTTGGTCATGACGTCCTCCCAGCGACGAGCATTACGGACCTTCCCCGTGTTGCTCCATTCGCACAGGCCGTGCCAGCGCGCGGAAGGCGCGCTGCAGAGCTCGGATCTGCCGGTCGCACAAGCTGATGGCCGGGAGACACTCGTCGGGTAGCTGCCGCCTACTGTCGCTCACGCGCGACGCTGCCCGGAGAAATCCCCTGACTTGGGCCGCGGCGGGGGTGCGGCCATCCAATCTCCGGGACCTTTGGGCGCTCCTCCGGCCGCGGATCGCCAGCCCGTCAACGTTGCTCCTCGGCGGTCGCGTAAGCTGGAGGAATCTCAACTCTTGGCGCGCTCGCGACAACGTACGGCCTGGGTCGTCGGCATGAGTGCTCGGGACGGCGGTTCGAGTGGCGCGATCATGCAACACTGCATTGTCGTAGCGTCGCTGATTCGCGACGGTTGTACCGCCGCCAATCTTCACGGACCCGGCGAACTGACTGTCCGCGCTGGATGTTCGGTACGGCTGCAGCTACCGAGCAGATTGGCACCAAGGTTGCTCAGCTCAGGGGCGTGGCAGAGGAACGGGTTGCGGTGACTGTATGGGGCAGGCGGATCTCGCCGTTGTTCGACGTGTCGCAGCGAGCACTACTGCTGACGATCCGGCGAGGGCAGCCGACCGAACAGGAGGAGGTGACGTTGCCAGGCGGAAGCGGGGAAGCAAAGCTCGCCTTCATCCGCAACCAGGGAGTCGATACCTTGCTGTGCGGCGCCGTATCCCAGGCGCTGGCGGCACGTGCCGCGACTCTGGGCCTCCGGATGATCCCGTTTCTCGCCGGCCAAGTCGCGGATGTGCTGAGCGCCTATGTGCTGGGTCAGCTTCCGAAGGAGGAACTGATTATGCCGGGCTGCCACGCGGATGGTGCGTGGAGGATTAGGGAGGAAGGCGGGCAGCCGCCTGGTGGCGGGTCGCGATCGAGGAGAGGTCGTCGTTGAAGGCTCGTGGCAGAAGCCGAGTCGTCGGTATCGCCGGCTGGAGCGTGCAGGGCCTGGGAATGCGGCGCGTGATTCTGCCGAGCCAGCAGTCGCGCCGAGGGCACGATGTCAGGGGTCTGGGGTGAACGAGGAGAATCAACCAAGGGGTCCCGCACAGGCAGATCGGCTCGGCGGTCATGCAACGCCGAGGGGTGTGGATGTGGCTGAAGCGGAGCATGAGGCTCTCGTGCACCTCGCCGCGGTCGTCGCCCACCAGCTGAAGTCGCCGCTGTCCGCGGTGCAGACGGTGCTCAGCACAGTCATCGGCGGCTTCGCTGGTCCTCTTCAACCCCGTCAACGTTGGCTCCTGGAAAAGGCGTGGGGTCGCTGCACGCATGGCGTCCGATTGGTTCAGGACCTTCTGAAGTTGCGCAGCATCGAGCAGCTGGCCGACGATGCTCTGGGACGGGTGAACCTGCTGGCCACGTTCAGGGTGGTCGTGGACTCTCACGCCGACGCAGCTCGGCAACGTAATGTTCAGGTCGAGAGCCGCATCGACCTGTCTGAAACCGAGCACGCGTGGATCCACGCGGAGCGCACGATGGTGAGTGAGGCGCTGGCGGTGGTCCTCGACAACGCGGTCAAATACAGCGTTGACGGGGGGCGGGTCTCTGCGCGTCTCTACTCCGAACCGGTGCCCGACGGCGAAGGAGGTGGAACTCGGGTCTGTACCGAGATCATCGACACTGGGATCGGCATCCCGCCGGAGGGGTACGCGCAGCTCTTCGGGGAGTTCTACCGGGCGCCCCAGGCCAAGGCGATGAGCCCCGAGGGAACCGGCTTGGGGCTCGCATTCGCCTCCCGCGCGGTGCGCCGTCTTGGTGGCGAGATCAAGCTCGAGCCGGCCGACACGGGCGGTGTGCGAGCCGTCATCTGCTTCCCACACTGCCCCGGCTGCGCGACGGACGCCGAGACTCCCTTCCGCAATCTGGCTGGGTTCTCGCCCCAAGATGATGGCGGGGAGCCCTCCCGTCGAGTGGTTGTCATCGGTGGCGTAACGGCCGGTTCGAAGGCGGCCGCCAAGATCATGCGCTGCGACTCACGGGCCGACGTCACCATTGTCGAGCGCGGCCGCTTTCTCGCCTATTCCGGCTGCGGGCTTCCGTACTACGTTTCAGGCGCAGTGCCGGAGCAGCGGATGCTCCTCGAGACCCCCCTGGGTCTGCTGCGCGATCCCGCCTCTCTATACGAGCACAAGAACGTACGCGCGCTGGACCTGACAGAGGCGGTGAGCATCGACCGGGCAAGGAAAACCGTCTCGGTCCGCAGCCTTCTCGGGGGCAAGGAACGTGAGCTCCCATACGACACCTTGATTCTCGCCACCGGAACCAGCGCGGTCATCCCCGAGATCGAGGGTGCACGCCTCGATGGCGTGTACACCCTCCACGGAGTGGAGGACGCGGAGGCGATCCGAAGCGAGCTCGCCTCGGGTCGGGTCAAAGAGGTGATTATCGTGGGGGCGGGCCTTCTCGGCTGCCAGATCACCGAGGCCGTGGTTCTTCGGGGAGCTCGGCTGACGCTGGTCGAGGCCGGCACGACAATCCTGCCCATTGTCGACGAAGAGATCGGTGCTCTCGTCCGAGCGGAGCTCGAACGGCACGGCATCAAGGTGCTGACGGGCCGGACGGTGACCGGCTTCGAAGGGGAGGAGCGGGTCAGGGCAGTTCGCCTTGAGGACGGCACAACGCTTCCCTGCGATTTCGTGCTCCTCACAGCCGGCCTCCGACCGGAGGTGACAGTCGCCGAGCAGGCCGGGATAGGACTGGGTGCCACCGGTGCGATTGCGGTTGATGCCACTCTGCGCACCTCCGACCCAGCAATCTTCGCCGTCGGGGATTGTGCCGAGCAGCTCCACCTAGTGACGGGCAGACCGGCGTGGTCGCCCGGGGCCGCTGCAGCTTCGATCCAGGGACGGATCGCGGCCATCAACGTCTGCGGTGGCGACGAGAGCTACCCCGGCCTGGTAGGAACTCTCATCGTGAAGATCTTCGACTGGGGAGTGGCCCGGACGGGCCTGACCGAGGCTCAGGCCCGGGAAGCGAGCCTCGAGCCGGTATGCGCCATCGTTCCCGGACCGGACCGTGCACACTTCATCCCGACGGCCAAGTCGCTGGTTCTCAAGCTCGTTGTGGACCGGGACAGTCGTCGGATACTCGGCGCTCAGGCCGTGGGCCCGGGTGAGGTGGCGAAGCGCATTGACATCGTTGCCACCGCGCTCATGGCGAGGATGACGGTTGACGATCTGGCCCACCTCAACCTCGCGTATGCGCCGCCCTACAGTATGGCCATGGACAACGTGATCGTTGCCGCCAACGTGGTGAGCAACAAGCTCGCGGGCGCCTTCTCTGGAATCTCTGCGGGTGAGCTGAACCGACGCCTGATGCTGAGAGAGGAGCTGTTTCTGCTCGATGTGAGGCTCCCCTCGGAGTATGGGACCAGCCGACTCCGTGGCAGCCGCCACATTCCCCTGGCCACCATGCGCAGCCACCTGCGGGAGCTGCCCCACGACATCCCGATCGTGATCGTGTGCAGCCTGGGCTTGCGCTCCTACGAAGCAGCCCTGATCCTCAAAGCGCATGGCTTCGACAACGCGCTCGTGCTCGACGGCGGGCTGGAAGCCTGGCCGTTTGCGGTCGAGCGACTGACGTGAGGGGGGACGTTCCATATGGAAGGAGGAGCGCATGACAAGACAGTCGATACGGGGTATCGGGTACTGTGCACGCATGACACCCGCGGGGGACTGGGCGTTCGAGTTCGCGCTCGACCTGGCCGTGTCGCACGAGGTACGCCTCAATGTCTTCTTCTTTCCTTCGCCGCCCTGTCAGCCACACTCGTCGCGTGGTCGCAGGGGCGAGCGGGCCGAGCTCTCGGCGGAGAAGATGGTCGCTCTCGAGCGGGAGACCCGGCTCTACTACGACCAGCTCCTCGGTGACTACGTCAACGTCGGCTTTCGGCTCTGCGAGGGTGACGAAGAGCCCGAGCTCAGGCGGTGCCTGATCATGAAACGCGACTACGATATCCTCGTTCTCGCGTATGAAGGCCACCGTTGCCGGTTCGGCAGCAAGACGATCGAGGAGCTCGCCGAGGCGATGCCTTGTCCGACCGTCTTGGTTGGTCCCGAGCGCCCCGACCAGCTGTTCCTCAACTCAGCGGCGGAGCTGTGGCTCGAGGAGCTCGGCCTGTCCGAGCAGCCGTGGCATCCGCTGAGCGGCGTCGTGGTGATGGCGCCGCAGGACAGCCCGACAACGGCGGGCTGATCCAGCCGTGAAGCGTGCACTCTGGCTGGCTCTGGGCCTGGTGGCGATTGCCCCGTTGACGGAGGTGACGATGAGCGCTGAACCACGAGATGCGCGGCCGCCGTTGCGGATCACCGTGGTCTACAACAACCTGCCACACTTACCCGGGCTCGCCACCGCCTGGGGCTTCGCTGCCGTGGTCGAGACGGGTCGCCACACGGTGCTGTTCGATACGGGTGGCGACGGCCGGACGTTGCTGGCCAACCTGCAGCGGCTCGACATCGATCCGAGGTCGATCGACGCGGTCGTGCTGTCGCACATCCACGGTGATCACACCGACGGTCTCGATGATCTTCTGGCACGGCAGCCGGATGTCATGGTCTACGTTCCTCGTTCTTTCCCAAGAGCGTTCTGTAGTGCAGCAGAACAGCGCGGGGCACACATCGAGAGGGTCGGCGGCGCGCGACGACTGTTCGCCAACGTGCACTCTACCGGCGAAATGGGAGAGGACATCCGGGAGCAGGCGCTGATCATCGAGACGCGCTCCGGTCTGGTCGTCATGACCGGCTGCGCCCATCCCGGCGTCGTCGAAATGGCGAAGGCGGCACGGGTGCACCTGGGCCAAGAGATCTGCTTGCTGATGGGGGGCTTCCATCTGCTCCATCACAGCCCCGCCGCGCACCGGAGGACGATCGACCACCTGCGAATGCTCGGCGTGCGCAGGGTCGCGCCCAGCCACTGCACCGGCGACGAGGCGGTTGCGATGTTCCGCGCGGCCTGGGGCGAGGACTTCCTCGCGGGCGGTTGTGGCGCCGTCATCGAGGTGCCATGAACGGAGTGGAGTGTGGGGGATGTCAGGAGGTTGCCCATGATGAGAAGACCGGGCGAGACGATCGTGATCGACGGAGCCGGTGAGCACGGCCCCGTATCCGTAGGAGCCGGCTGTCAGAAGGGAGGCTCAGGCGATGAGGTACATCGTAGCCACTGATGGCTCCCATGCGAGCCTCAAAGCTGCAGGCTTCTTCGTGCAGCACCTGTGTCCCAGGGCAGAGGACGAGATCTTCGTCACGTACGTGTTCCCGCTTCCTTCCGATCCAGAGTGCTACGAAGGGGTGGTCCAGCTGCCTACCGAAGCCTCCGACAAGCGCGTAGTCGAGGTGGCAAGACCCATCCTCGAGAGAACATTGACCGCCTTGGCGGGGGCGAAGAGCTCGATCCACGAGGTGATTCTGGTCGGGAACCCGGCCAAGGAGCTGGTCGTGTTCGCCATGAACCTGGGCGTTGACCTGATCGTGGCCGGGACGCGGGGGCGCTCGCCCGAGCAGGAGCTGTACCTGGGTAGCGTCTCGAGCGGCCTGACGCACCGGGCGTCGTGCTCGGTCCTGGTCGTTCGCTGATCGTAGGGGTCGGATCATGCGGCGTTCGGTCGTCGAGGAGGTCTCGCCAGCCGGGCGGGACCGGTTGCCCGGAACATCAACGCCGGCCACATCGGGCCGGACGGCAAGGAGGAGGTGAAGCGATGAGCATCGAGATGCTGGTGCAGGAGCTCAGGAAGATCCAGGCCGATTCCACCGTCTTCTATCAGAAGCTGCGTCAGTACCACTGGAACGTCAGGGGCCGTCAGTTCCTCGCCCTGCACGCCAAGCTCGAGGAGCTCTATGAGAGCTGGGCCGAGACCATCGACGAGGTGGCTGAAGCGGTGGTCATCCTTGGCGGAACTCCTCTGACCACACTCCGCGCGGTGCTCCAGGAGGCCAGTTTCGAAGAGGACGAGGAGATTCCCGCGGCCGACGAGATGATCCGTCGAACCGTTGCCGACCTGACAGCACTGGTTGCGCGCTTCAATGAGGTGGCGGCCGAGGCGGGGGACGGCCGGACCGTCAACCTGTTGGAGGGAATTCGTGACGAGCAGCAGAAGCAGCTGTGGATGCTACGGGCGATGCTCGCCGTCAGGCCTCACTTGGTTCAGGGTGAGGGACCGTAGGTGCAGTGCCGGAGCCATGACTGGCCGGCCGGCGGCGCCCACGGTGGGATAGCCGCTGACGCCTGCACGAGGGCCACGACTGGGACGGCACACCTGGGTAGCCAGGAGGAAGCGGCGCCGGGATTCAACAGAACGGGGCCGAGGGGCCGCGACCCTGCCGTCGCGGGAGTGAACGTCCGAAGACAGAGAGTGACGCAAGCTCTCAAAACGGGAGATCCTCCGCGGTGACACATTCGCGTGGCCATGTCTACGGCCCGGTCAGAAGCCGGCGTCTGGGCGCGAGCCTGGGTGTCGACGTGGTGCCGATGAAGGTTTGCACCTACGACTGTATCTACTGTCAGCTCGGCCCGACTCAGACGCTGACGACCGAGCGGGCGGTCTTCTTTCCGGTGGACGAGATCCTCGCCGATGTCGAGAGGTGGCTGCGCACGAGGCCCGCGCCGGATGTGATCACCTTGGCGGGCTCGGGCGAACCGGCCCTGTGCTCGCAGCTGGGTGAGATCATCGAGGGAGTGAAGGGAATGACGCACACGCCCTTGGCGCTGCTCACCAACGGGGCGCTCTTACACCGACCCGACGTGCGCCGCGACGCCTCCCGAGCGGATATCGTGCTGCCCAGCCTCGACGCGGGCGATGAAGAGACCTTCCGGCTCGTGAACCAGCCGGCGCCCGGCCTCATGCTCGAGGACGTGGTACGGGGTCTTGCCGACTTTCGCCGCGGGTACGCAGGTGAGATTCGGCTGGAAGTGATGCTGCTGGGCGGGATCACAGACACACCTGATCGAGTGGCTCGGATGGCCCGCCTCGCGCGCCGCATTCAGCCGGACCGGGTCGATCTCAACACGCCGGTTCGGCCGACCTTCGACGAGCGTGCCGTCCCGGTTCCGCCTGCGCGGCTCGCCGAGCTCGCAGGGCTGTTCTCACCCATCGCCGAGGTCGTTGCGGATACCGGAGGGCCGGCCGATGACGCCTCGCCGTCACGAACCCCGGAAAGCGAGGAGATCCTTGCCCTCCTGCTTCGGCGGCCGTGCACGGCGGACGACGTTGTCGCCGGGCTCGGCCTTCACCGGAATGTGGTCGCGAAGACGCTTGTCGTGCTTGAGCGTCGGGGTGAGGTCCATCGTGTTGTTCGCGGCGGGCGAGTTTTCTGGCAGACGGTTGTGGAAGGCACGAGCACGGTCCGGGAAGACATCCGATGAACCCTGTCGCGATCCTCGGCGATGCCCTGATGATCACGGGCTTCGTGTTCGTGATGATGCTCATTGTCGAGGTGGTCAACGTGGCGAGCGCTGGGGCGTTCCAGCGTGTCATGCGGCGTGGCGGGCCCGTCACCTACGTGGGCTCGGGGTTGCTGGGTAGCGCTCCTGGCTGCCTGGGCTCCTTCGCCGCGGTGGCCATGTACGTTCATGGTGCGTTGCCATTCGGGGCGCTGGTGAGCAACATGATCGCAACCAGTGGTGACGAGGCGTTCGTCATGCTCGCCCTCTTCCCCGGCAAGGCCGTGTTCCTGTTCGCGATACTCCTGGTTTACGGGGTCGTGGTGGGCGTGCTGACCGATCGAGTCATGGGTGGTCGGTCCTACGCCGGGGCCTGCTGCCCATCGGGCCTGGCCGTGCACGAGACGGAGCAGGTGCGGTTGTTCTCTCGCCCCGCCGCTCTCGAGGGATGCTCGTTCCCACGAGCAACGCTGTGCCTGTTCCTGGCGCTGTTCATCCTCGCTGTGGCCACCGGTACCCTCGGGCCGATCGAGTCGGGCTGGATCCGGTTCACCCTGATCACACTCGCTGCGATCGCCTTCTGGATCTCGTTCTGGGTTCCGGAACACTTCCTCGAGGAGCATCTCTGGCGTCACGTCGCGCGCGAGCACCTGCCGCGGATCTTCCTTTGGGTGCTGGGCGTTCTCGTGCTCCTGAAGCTGGCGGAGGCTGGCCACTTCCCTGTGGTGAGCCTAGTTCGGGATCACCCGTGGGCGGCGCTGCTGGCCGCTGGCCTGATCGGGATCGTGCCCGAGTCGGGTCCTCACTTGGTCTTCGTGACGCTCTTCGCCCAGGGGGGGGTGCCGTTCTCGGTGCTCCTCGTATCCTCGGTGGTACAGGATGGCCACGGAGCCCTGCCGCTGCTGGCCGAGTCCCGCAGGGAGTTCGTGAAGGTGAAGGCGATCAGCCTCGTGGCGGGACTGGCCCTTGGCAGCTTACTGCTGGCCGTGGGACTGTAGGCGCGAGAGAGACCGCGTGGATCAGCGGACCATCTCTTCCCTGATGTAGGTGAAGCGGCCCTTGTTGACCATCCCGAGGCGGTCCTCGAAGTCGTTGATGAGGCGGCTCACGGTCTCGCGGCTGGTGCCGATCGAGTGCGCGATGTCGGAGTGGGTCGGCCGGCGGACGACGAGCCAGCCGTTGCCGAGCGCCTGCCCGTGGTCCCGCGCCAGATCGAGGAAGTACCGTGCCAGGCGGCCCGCCACGTCCATGTAGGCGAGCGACTCCATTTTCGAGTTCGCGCGCCGCAACCTTTGAGCCAGCATTGTCAGCAGCTTGCGGGAGATCTGTGGCTGGGTGTCCAACATGCGGTGGAACTCGTCGCGGTTGATGACCAGGAGCTCGACCGCGGTCGCGGTCGTCACCGCAGCCGAGCGGGGCGAGGAATCCAGCAGGCCCATCTCGCCGAAGACCTGGCCGGCGCCGAGGACCGCCAGGATGAGCTCCTTGCCTTCCGAGCTGGTGACCACGATGTTAACCTTGCCGCTGGCCACAACGTAGACGGCATCCGCAGGATCCCCGGTGTTGAACACCACGGTGTCGCGCGGAAGCTTGTGAACCTGGGCCACCTGGGACACAGCCGTGAGCTCCTCGGGCGTCAGCTCGGAAAAGAGGTCGATCCGCGACAGCAGCTCGGCCGCGCGCTCACTCATCGGTTACCCCCTTCCACGATCTGCAGCACGAGATCACTTACGCGGTGTCCGGTCACCGGCTCCTCGAGCTGAACGCATCCCGGCGCCGGCTCGCCGGCGGAACACCAGGTCGGTGCGGCCTTGTCGAGGATCCGACAGAGCCGGTCGATCGCTTCGCGAACGGTTTCGGGCTCAACCTCCCGGTCTGGAAAGAAGAGGTGCTCGATCTCGTCGGAGTCGATCAGCCCGGCGCGGACAGCGACCAGGATCTCCCGGTGCCCGGGGAGCTCCACGATGTCGGTCAGCAGGGGAGAGGCGCTCGCAGGCACGCCCTCGACCTGGGGCGCCAGCGCCACCAACAGAACTGCCAGCTGTGCTCGGTTGAGGTCCGGAGACGCGATCGCGTCCTGTACGTACTGTGGCATGTTGGCGAGGCGCCAGCGGCGACGTGCGTGATCCAGGAGCTCTTCTCGCTTGGGATGATGCAGCGGGAGGTGGTCGTAGAGGTTCATCGCCGCCGCCCAGTCTTCTCTTCTCTCAGCAATGTCCCCACGCAGTACAAGCGCCTCGGGATCGTCCCCGAGCCCTTCCAGCTCACGCTCCGCATCCTCGAGCGAGCCGGTGGCGGTCAGCGCCTCGGCGTCGAGCAGGCGAGCCTCGCGGCTATTTGGCTCGACTCCGAGCACCGCTGCCGTCAGCTCGCGGGTGCGCGCTGCATCTCCTGCCGCCAGCGCCTCCCGGCCAGAGGCCAGGCGTTCCCCGACCCACCGGTCCTCGAGGTCCGCAACCCGCTGCCGCCAACGTCGCGCGCCCCATAGCTGGGCGCCCTCGCGAGCCGCATCCAGCGAGGCTTTCTCGTCATCGACCCGTTCCCGTGCCACCGACAGCGTGAGAACAGCCGACGCGTAGTCGGGGTGGCGGGCGACGATGGCGCGGAGCTCGTCTGACGGGTCTTGCTCCTGAACCAGGGCGATCTGCGCGGCGAGCAGGCGCGCCGGGTCATTCTCTCCGGCCTTCGCCGCCGCAACGGTTGCATCGTCGACACGGCCGGACAGAAGAGCGTCCCATCCGTGCGCCAACACACGGGTCGTCCGTGAGTCGGTCGGCGGACGCCCCGGGCCGGACAGCGGCGACGGGAAGTCGACCACCACCCTCGGAGCCGGCGCCCGCCCGAGCGGCTCGCACCCCACAACGAGCAGGAGAATGCTGGCGCCCGCCGCCAGCGCGGCGTTACGACCGATCCTCATTCGGCTGCGGCTCGGCGAACGCACCCGCAGGCGCGAGGCTGGCGATCGCGTGCTTGTAGACAAGCTGCTCGTTGCCTCGGTTCTCGATCACGATCGCGAACCGGTCGAAGCGACGCAGAACGCCCGTCAGGCGCTTGCCGTTGACGAGGTAGACGTGGACCGTGCGCGCTTCCTTGCGCAGCTGATAGAAGAAAGGGTCTTGAATGTTGATTGTCGCGCTTCCCGGCTTGTTCATGACACTCCGCCTTCCTCGAGATGTCGATGCCAAAGATGAATTAAATCCTTCGTTCCGCCGGCCTCGACCGGAGCGACCCAGTGGAGGTGGCCTTCACGAAGGTGACGTAGCCAGGACAGCTGACGTTTTGCAAGCAGGCGGCTGGCGTGCTTGGTGCGGGCCACTGCGGTGTCCAGATCCCAGTGTCCACGGACATATCCGACCACCTCGCCATACCCTATCGCCTTGAAGGCGTGAGCCCGGGGAGGCACGCCCGCAGACAACAACCCGCGAACCTCATCCACCAGCCCCTCAGAAAACATCATGTCCACGCGCGCCTCGATTCTAGCATAGAGATCGGTCCGGTCGCGTCGGGGCGCAGTGAGCAAAGGCCGGTAGCGAAGCTGCTGTCGCTGGCGTTGCCAGTGTGTCGTCAGCGGCACGCCGGTAAGCTCGAACACCTCGAGAGCGCGAAGAATCCGCTGCTGATCGCGAGCAGCGATCCGCTCGGCTGAGGCGGGGTCGATCTCTTGCAGCTGTTGCCGCAGGGCGCCTGGGTCCATCTCCCACTCCTGCTGCAGCCGAGCTCGTACGGTAGGGTCCCGGGGGGGACCGTCGAACAGACCGAACAGGAGGGCACGCAGGTAGAAGTGGGTTCCTCCGGCCACCACCGCCGTTGCATCGCGTGCCGAAATATCGGCGATCGCGGCGTCGGCAGCCCGTCCGAAGTCTCCCGCCGAGAAGCGTGCAGTCGGCTCCACGATGTCCACGAGGTGATGTCGGATTCGGCGGCGGTCCTCGGGCCGCGGCTTGTCAGTGCCGATGTCGAGGCCGCGGTAGACGGCAAACGCGTCAGCGGACACGATCTCGCCTCCCAATGCTTCGGCCGCGGCGAGCCCGAGAGCGGACTTCCCGGATGCCGTCGGTCCAGCGACCACCAGGAGAGGCCTCGTCACGGCCTCGGCCGCCAGCGTCTTCCGTCCCAGACCGCGGCGCACCAGCCGTCGCGGGCGGGAAAGCGAAAGGGGATACCCAGCTGCGCCAGCCTCTGCAAGACTCGGCGGCTCGGGTGATGGTGGGTGTTCAACGGCGCTGCCGGTATCAGGGCCACGCGCGGTGAGACCGCGCGCAGGAAGGCCGACGAGCTCGAGCCCCCACTCCCATGATGGGGAACGACCAGCACCTCTGCCTTGAGAGCCGACGGCGTTGCCAGCAAACGTCGCTCGACGACCGTCGAGATGTCCGAGGTCAGCAGTACGCGGCCGCCGTCGACGGAGAGAACTCCAACCAGCGAGCGGTCGTTTTCGTGAAGCGGAGGGGCTGGTGCCGGCGGCCACAGGACCTCGAGACTGTCGCCGGCCGCGGTCACCACGAGACCGCGTGCGAGCGGCACGACGCGAACTCCATGCCGGCGTGCCACGCGTAACAGCGGTACGGCCTCGATGCTCGAGCGCATCCACTCCGGTAGCAGCAGGCGCCCGACCGGTAGCGTTTCCAGAACCTGTGTCAGGCCGCCGATGTGGTCCTCGTCGGTGTGGCTGGCAATGACAAGCTCCAGCCTGTGCACCCCACGGTCGGCCAGGAGCTCAGCGGCCTGCGAACGCCACCGCCCGCCGTCGACCAGGAGCGGTGCCCCACGGCTGGGCAGCAGTGCTGCCAAGCCGTCCGCAACGGGAAGCACGGAGACTTCGTTCCGCGCCGGACCCGGCTGCAAGCTCCACCAGGCGGCGCCGGTCAGCAGCAGTGCGAGCCAGGTGACGGCGCCGGCGCGCCCCAGGCGTCCAGGCCGCAGGGCGGCGAGCGCCGCAACGACAAGCAGTACCACCATCAGCAGAGGTAGGCTCGGTGTCGTGATGAGGCGACTGCGAGCGATGGCTCCGCAGGCCAGCAGTGCTGTCGAGCAGAGGTGGAGAGCACCGAGGGCAATCCCTGCGGCGGCGGGCCAGACGCTCGCCGACAGGGCGGAAACGAGCGCCAGCGCCAGGGTCGGAGTCAGCAGTAGCGGCGCCAGCATGTTGCTGAGGACGGCGCCAGGAATCGCCGCGCGGAAGTGCCACGCGAGGATCGGCGCAGCGGCCAGCTGGGCCACCAGCGGCACAGACAGCGCTCCGGCGAGCCACCTCGGTCCCGGAACATGATCGACGAGCGGCGGTACCCACCGGACCAGGGCCGCCGTGATTCCGACCGTCAGTTGGAAGCCGGCGTCGGCGATCAGAGCGGGGGCCGCCAATACCATCGCGGATGCGGCCAGCAGCACCGCCGCCATTGGCAGGATGGCACGGCCGGCAAGGCGGGCGCCGACATAGGCGACGACCATCAGAGCGGCTCGAAATGCAGACGGGGACGCTCCAGCGAGCAGGGCATAGGCGGGTACGGTAGCGAGAACGAGGAGGCGCGAGGTCGTGGGCAGAGCGCCGCACAGGATGGCGATCAGCCAGACCGCACCCGCAGCGAGACCGACGTGGAGCCCGCTCACCGCCAGCAGGTGGGCAAGCCCGGATCGTCGCCACAGGTCGCGACGGGCCCTCGGGATCATGTCGCGGCGTCCGAGCGCCAGGGCAGACGCGAGCTCGGCGGCGCGGATGCGGTCCACATTGGTGCCCGCGGCCTTGAGCAGTCTCTGGACCAGGTGCTGGCGGAGCCGGTGAAGACCATGTGGGGGGGCGGTTTGTCGCAGCAGGCGACGAGAGGCCACGACCAGCACCGGTGCACTGGTAGGGCCGTGGAGCAATGCCAGCGTCGCGAACGTGCTTCCCGGTGGGGGGAGACCGGCCGTCGCTCCGCCGCCACGGACCTCAACGATGCACGAGTGTGGTAGTGCCACCCCATGCCCGCTGTGGTGCGCCTCACGGACGACGACATGTGTGCGGTGTCCCCAACGTGCGGAGGTCCATCCCGTGGTCACGGTCGCTTTGACGCGGACCGCGGCGTTGTCGAGCGTGGCGAGCCTGCGCGCCGCGTCGATGGTTCCGGCTCGGTGTGTGAGGCTGCTGAAACCGCCCGCTGCGAGGCCGACAGAAAGCCAGAGGGCGGCCGCCCCGCGACCGTGGCGGCGACCCAGCGCCGCCCACGCCGCCGCGCCGGCCAAGCCGAGGAGCAGCCACCGTAGCCAGGAAGGGCCGGTGTCCACGCAGAGGAAGCCGCCGGCTGCGGCAAGGACGATTCCGGTCGTGAGCCACCAGAGCGGCCGCAGCGCATCCGCATCGCGTGTCACTGGGCCTCCAGTACCGCCAGGATCTCGATGTGGTGGGTGGAGGGGAAGAGGTCGACGAGCTCGAGGTGAGCAAGTCGATAGCCATGCTCGAGCAGGACGGCGGCATCACGTGCCCAGGTTGCCGGGTCGCACGCAAGCATGACGATCCGCCCGGGGTGCCAGGCGGCCAGCTGACGCCGGAGCTCGCGAGAAAGACCAGCGCGCGGCGGGTCGGTGAGAGCCACGGCATGACGGGGCAACGCGGGATGGCGCGCCAGGTAGGCCTCGGCGGTACGGCCAATGATGACCCGCGCGTCGGGGAGGTTCGTTGCGGCGGCGCGAGCCGCAGGGCGAAAAGGCTCGACCAGGGTCAGCTCTCGCGACGCCGCCGTGAGTGCCGCCGCGGCCAGGAATCCAACCCCTGCGTGCAGGTCCCAGGCGGGGAGCGGCTGGTCGCCGGCCAGCTCTGCGACCCGCTGGAAGAGCCACGGCACGAGGTGACGGTTTCCCTGAAAGAACGCCCCAACCGGCACCGAAAGCGGTATCGGCAGGTCCATTGTCACGGCCCGGACGCCCCAGGCCGGCCGAAGGCTGCCCGACCGTGTCAGGACATGGAAGCCGTCCACAGTGCCTGCGACGGCCTGTCTGTCAGGCACCTTCACCGGGTCGATCACGGACGGTCCTGGTCGTGCCGGCCGCAACGCCGCAACAGCCATCGTGCCCTGCAGGTCCTCCAACCACTCGAGGTCGGCCGCTTCGGGACAGCTCACGGCTAGCACCTGCTCGAGGACGGGGAGTGCCTGAGTCAGCCGCGGTGAGGTGATCCGGCAGCCCGAGATCTCGACCACCTGCCAGGTTCGATGGCGGTAGAAGCCGAGATGACCGGACCATGGGTCCCAGTGGAGGCGTGAACGAAGTCGGTAGGAGAGGGGAGAGAACTTGACCGGCGCCTGCGCAAGGCGTGCGGCGAGGTCCCGCGAGGCTCGCGCCGCTCCTGCCGCCACCGCCGCCTTCAAGGTGGCTCCTGCCTCCGGATCGACGTGTGGCCAGTCACAGCCGCCGCAGTTAACGGCGTGCGGGCACGGCTCGCGCATCCGTGCTGCGTGCTGGCCCGCCACGACCTCGAGCGTTCGCCCATGCACGACCCCGGCACGCTCGATCACGTACTCCGCCTCGATCTCTTCGCCCGGCAGCGCTCCGGCGATCATCCAGGTGGCGCCCCCGGAATGCGCGAGTGCGACACCGCCGCCCACGAGCCGTCCGGTCGTGAGCCGGATGCGGCCGCGCTCCGCTCGTGCGCCGGAGTGGTTGGGTGTCCCCTCCATCGTCTCAGTGTACCCGGCGCTCGAGCACCGACGCCTCCGTCATGCCGGGTGAAGGAGCACGACTCGCTGGCTCACGCCAGCTCGAGACGCGGCAAACCGAGGCGGCGCCGGATCTCGCGGTCGCGGTGTGTGCGCGACACGCGCTCGGCGGCGGCGTCGTCGCCTGCCGCCGACTCAGCGACCTTGCGGCACCCTCGATCGAGCTCGATCATCTCGTCGTGGGCCAGAGCGTGGTAGCAACCTTCGAGAAGGGTGGTCTCGAGAGCGAAGAGGTAGGCATCAACCTCGGAGACGGGCAACTCGATGGCGGCTGTGAGCTGCCGCCGAGCCAGCGCAATGACTTTCGCTACGGCGGGACGCTCACTGCGCTGCATCGACTCCGCCCGCGCCAGCAACTCATCCAGTCGCGTGACCTCGGCCCGGACCTGCTCGTCGGCTCCGGCCTCTTGGTCGGTGGCGGTGCCGACGCGCATCTCGGCGACGTGCGCGGCCTGGCGCTTGACCGCATGCCGGCAGTAGCCGAGGCTGACGACGGGGTCGGCCTCGCCGCGCTCGCGGCGGCGGGCGAAGACCTCGGTAACGCCGGACACCACGGCCGCCAGCGCAACTCCGTCCCGCCACCAGGTGCGCAGCAGCTGAAAGTCCTTTGGTGACAGGGTGTGAGGAACGCCTCGTAGCTCGGCAAAGAGATCCTCAACCGCGCGGTAGTACTCCAGCTCCTGCTCGTCCTTGCCCACGGGGACAGTGTACCCGCGTTGAGCTCCTGTTCTCGCCCGCTTGGTGAGCTACTCCCCGACCTCCAGCACCCGCAGGACGTTGGTCGTGCCCGGCTCATTGATCGGGACACCGGCGGTGACGATGATGCGGTCGCCGGCGCTGGCAAGCCCGTGGTCCACCGCCCAGCGTCGAGCCAGCTCGAACATCTCGTCGGTGCCGGCGAACTCGTCAACGTGCCCGGGGATGACGCCCCACGAGAGCGCCAGCTGGCGCTCCACCGATGGATGCGGGGTGAGACCGACCACAGGCGTCGCCGGCCGGAAGCGCGCCACCAGTCGCGCCGTGGTTCCTGACACGGTCGAGGCTACGATCGCCCGTGCGCCGACATCGCGCGCGAGCCAGCAGGCCGCGTGCCCGATCGCCTCGTTCGTGAGCCGCAGAGGCGCCTCCTTGAGCCGTGCCAGGAAGCCGGCGTAATCGAGCGCCGGTTCAACGGCGCGCGCGACGCGGTCGAGAATACGCACCGCTTCCACCGGGTAGGCGCCGACGGCGGTCTCCTCCGACAGCATGACGGCATCGGTGCCGTCGAGCACGGCATTGGCCACGTCGGAGGCCTCCGCGCGGGTGGGGCGGGGGTTGTCGACCATCGAGCGCAGCATCTGTGTCGCGGTGATCACCGGCTTTGCGCACGCTACCGCGGCGTGGATGATCCGTTTCTGGATCAGCGGCACCTGCTCTACCGGCACCTCGACCCCGAGGTCGCCGCGCGCCACCATCACGCCGTCAACGCGCTCAAGGATCTCCTGCAACCGTTCCACAGCCTGCGGCTTCTCGATCTTGGCAATCAGCATCGGCCTGACCGGGGCACTTGCGAGCCGCTGGAGGACCGGATCGAGGTCGTGCTCGCTGCGCACGAACGATAGCGCCACGAAGTCCACACCCTCGGCCAGCCCGACCTCGAGGTCGAGCCGGTCCTTGTCGGTGAACGCCGGCACCCGGAGCCGTGTGCCGGGAAGGTTGACGCCCTTGTGGGAGGACAGGCTGCCGCCGACCACGACCTCGCACACGAGGGCTTCCGCACGGCGCTCGATGACCCTGAGCTCGACGAGGCCGTCGGCCAGCAGAATCGGGTCGCCGGGCGCGACATCCTCCGCCAGATAGGGGTAGCTGACCGGCAGCGCGCCGGCATCGGGATGGGAGTCGGCGGCCAGCAGCACGCGTTCCCCCCGTGTCAGCTCCACGCCCTCCTCGGGCAGCCGCCCGAGGCGGATCTTGGGGCCTCCGAGATCCTGGAGGACGCCGACCTCCCGACCCACTCTCGCCGCAGCCTCGCGCACCCGGACAATGGTCGCCCGGTGCTCATCGCGCTCCCCGTGCGAGAAGTTGAGGCGCACCACGTCAACGCCCGCCTCGACGAGTGCCGCCACTCCCTCCGCCGATGCCGTTGCCGGCCCCAGCGTCGCCACGATCTTCGTTCTCCGCCGCGCTTCCGATCGTTCCATCATCGCCTCCTGCTGCGCGAGCCCGATCCTACCGCAGCGGCCAGCCAAGCCGCATCATTGACAATGCGGTCTCCTGGCTAGCAGAATGAGGAGAGCCGATCCAGGGAGGCAAGACGGCGCTTCTTGCCGGGTGTTGTGCCCGGCTCAGCGCTCACGGTCAGTGAGTTGACCAATCGATCGCGGCGCGGGAGCTGTGAGCACGGGGTGGTTCAGCCTCCCTCACTCAACTTCGGTGCCGGGACCGCTGGGAAGGGGGTCGATATGCACGCCGCAGTGAAGCAGGAGCCGCCGCGCTGGGCGAGCTTCGTAGGTGCCTACAACGCTTACATGACGCAGAATCTGCTCGGCGGGTCGAGGCGGTTCAAGATTGCGTGGGCGATCAACTGTCACAAGGCTCTGACTCCGGCGGTGGTCGTCCTCCTGATGCTCGGCTACCAGAACTTCAGCGTGGCGGCGTGGGTGTACCTCGCGCTACACGGTACCTACTGCCTGTGCTGGTTGCTGAAGCACGTCGCCTTCCGCGACCCGAGGTGGGAGATGCGAGTGACCATCGGCGGCGCCGCATTCACGTTCGTGCTTCTGGCGACCTACTGGGTGGCTCCGTTCTTGCTGATCTCCAACGTGCTGAACCGGCCCGGCGACGTGGCACCGAGCTGGCTGCTTGCGCTGTGTATCGGCCTGCTCGTTCTCGGCGCGACGGTCATGATGACCTCCGACTGTCAGAAGCGCTTCACGTTGAGGTACCGTGCGGGTCTGATTACCGAGGGTATGTTCAAGCGCATACGCCACCCCAACTACCTCGGCGAGATGATGGTCTACGCATCGTTGGCCCTCCTAGTCCGGCACTGGATTCCCTGGGCCGTCCTTGCTTATTGGTGGACCTGCGTGTTTCTCGTCAACATGCTCCTGATCGAGGCGTCCCTGTCGAGGTACCCCGAGTGGGCCGAGTACCGCAGGAGGACGAGCATGCTGATTCCATGGGTGGTTTGATTGAAGGATCGGCTGACTGCGGACGTCCGGCGCTGGTTCACGTTCCTCCTCACCGGGGCGCTGATCCTGGCCTGCGCAGGTGGTGATCGCGCAGCCCGCCTCGAGCTGCCTCCGCGAGAGCTCTTGCGGGCAAACCTGGCCGATGCAGCCTACGTGCTCGAGATAGAGGTTCTGAGCCTCGACTCGACCGCCACGTTTCGGGATGACTCAGGCGCTATCGGCTATGTGCAGTACACGGTGATTGCGCGCCCGACGCGGATCATCAAGGGCGACGTTGATCCAGAACCGGCGTTGAGCTATCGATTCACCGTCGAATACGATTCGACGAGCAAGCCCCCGGTCGCGGCCGGGAAACGCTATGTCGTGTTCCTGAAACGGGTCGAGAGCGGGCAGCTCTGGCTCTTCTCGGAGGCAGCACAGTTCCCTTCCACAGTGTCTCTGCTCAGGGAATTCGGTGTAGACTGAGACCGTGTTTCAAAGGACGTGATTCCTGAACCGGAGGTTCGCATGCTCGATCATCTTCTGATGACAGTGTCCAACTACGAGACCAGCAAGGCGTTCTATCTCGCTGCCCTAGCGCCGCTTGGCTACAGTATCGTGATGGAGCACGGCGGGGCCGGGGGTTTCGGCGTCGCCGGCAAGCCTGACTTCTGGATCCGCGAGGCCGAGCCGGTCATGCCTCACATCCACGTGGCATTTGCGAGCCCGGATAGGGCAACCGTCGATGCTTTTCACGCTGCAGCACTGGCCGCCGGCGGACATGACAACGGCCTTCCGGGCCTGCGTCCCGATTACCACGCGAGCTACTACGGGGCCTTCGTCTTCGACCCTGACGGCAACAACATCGAGGCCGTTTGCCACAAGGCGGAGTGAGGACGCGCCACGGCCAGGCCGGAATTCGGGGGGGGGGGGAATGAGAGAGGCTTTGGAC
>Ga0307425_1000023_pt1 | contig 71666 bp, 57 predicted proteins | sample SalMarWE160330MG_FD_202152 | JGI IMG/M metagenome (GOLD analysis project Ga0307425, IMG submission 202152) | Salt marsh sediment microbial communities from the Plum Island Ecosystem LTER, Massachusetts, United States - WE1603-30 | ecosystem: Environmental > Aquatic > Marine > Intertidal zone >... | reverse complement strand
ATTATAGGATGTCCCGCCATTCAAGAGGTTTTAATTTATAAACCAAGATAATTGGCTGCGGGTTTATGGATAAAACGCGGACAAGCGAAGCCGCCAATCATACTGGCATGAATACTGCTTACATTAAATTCGATATGGGTAAAGTCTCCATTTTTTCTTTTTCATCATAATTATGTTAGCAAATATCGCATAATTTTGATAAAAAATAAATAAAAAAAACCGATAGCTTTCTCTGATTTTATTTTTTATATCAGATAGTTCATGAGAGATATTTAAAGAAATATACGCATGATTATGGATTCTCGGTTTAGTGTCAAGATAAAGATTCAGAAGGTAACGGTCATTATGAAAGGACGCTTTAGTAATGATAAGTGTTAAATATCGCCCACACCCAAAATATTTAATGTGTCTCTTTTTGGTTTTGATAACCCTTGCTGGGTACTGGCAATTACCCGGTCACGATTTTTTACGTTTTGATGATAATGGGTTTATTACAAAGAATATTCATGTACACAAGGGGATCACCTGGGAAAGTATCGCATGGGCGTTTGGTATTACAGACAATGCGTATTGGCATCCATTAACCTGGTTGGCGCATATAATGGCTTTTCATTTTTTCGGATTAAAAGCCTCGATGCATCTTCTAACCAATCTTTTTTTACACATTGCAAATATTTTGTTGCTGTTTTTTGTGCTCAAACGGATGACCGGTTCGCTTTGGAAGAGTGCCTTTGTAGCTGCCCTGTTTGCTATCCATCCTTTGAATGTGGAATCGGTTGCATGGGCGTCGGAATGTAAAAATGTGTTGAGCACACTCTTCTGGATGTTAACCCTTTTGACGTATGCCCGTTATGCAGAAAGTCCCGGCGTCTATAGATATTTGATGACGTTTTTGGTTTTCGCATTGGGGCTTATGGCCAAACCCATGCTGGTGACGTTGCCGTTTGTGCTTCTTTTGTTGGATTATTGGCCTTTGTGTCGTTTTAAACGGTTTCAATCCGGAGATATGGGGCATGGAATTCGTCAATCCATATTGTCTGACTTTCGATGGTCACCGGTGTTGCGTCTTATTTTAGAAAAAGTTCCGTTTTTATTTCTTTCAGCGGTTTGTATTCATTTAACATCTTTATCGGTTCAACGTCTTGACATTGTAATATCCACGGCTTCGGTTCCCATGAAACTCAGAATCTATAATGCACTGGTTTCATATGTGACCTACATCATAAAGATGGTCTGGCCTCACAATCTCGCGGTCTATTACCCATATCCGGAATCAATCCCGTTTTGGGAGGTTGCCGGCGCTGCTTTATTCCTGGTGTGTGTATCTGTTCTTGTATTTCGGGGATACAAATCCAAGCCTTATTTTGCGGTTGGATGGCTTTGGTATATGGGAACACTGGTACCGGCAATTGGATTAAAACAGGCGGGCTTATGGCCCTCTTTAGCGGACCGTTTTGCTTACGTGCCGCTCATCGGGCTTTTTATTGGTGTTGCCTGGGGCGTTCCCGATCTTGTAGCTTCATGGCGACATAAAAAAATTGTACTGACCACAACTGCTACAGGACTTGTTGTTATCTTTACGGTAACAACCTGGTTTCAAAACAAGTACTGGCAAAATAGTGTAACACTTTTTACACATACCGTAGCCGTAACTCAAAATAACAGCATGGCGCATAACATATTAGGAAATGCTCTGCAAAAGCAAGGAGAATTCGATAAAGCCATTTCTCACTATACCGAAGCCTTAAAGATAAATCCAAATTTTGCCGAAGCTCACAACAACTTAGGGTTTACTTTAACTCGTCAAAAACATTATAACCAAGCTATTTATCACTATAATGAAGCTCTGAGGATAAACCCGGCCTATACTGACGCTCACAATAACTTAGGAACTGCTCTACTTCATCAAGGGAATGTGAAAGAAGCCGAATATCATTATTATGAAACACTGAAAAGCAATCCAAAGTATGCGGGTGCATATTATAATTTGGGAAAGTTATTTTTAAATCAGGGTAAAACTGAAGAAGCAATTAATCTTTTCAGAAAAGCTTTAACATTTGAACCTGAAATGACGCCGGCACTATATAACCTCTCATGGATACGGGCCAGTTCTGAAAAGGAAAAATACCGAAATGGCGAAGAAGCGTTAAAGCTGGCAGAAAAACTTTGTAACATCACCCAGTACCATCAGCCTCTGGCACTTGATGCGCTTGCAGCGGCTTATGCAGAAAAAGGAAGGTTTGATGAGGCGGTTTTAACCGCTAAAAAGGCGCTTAAACTGGCATTGAGTTATGGTCCAAAACATCTGGTTTTGGGTTTACAAAAGAGGCTAAGTTTATATCAAACTAAACGTCCTTATCGTCAGTCCTTGCTGGGGAAAAATGAGTCGTAAATTCTTTGAAAACACAACGACATTTATTTTACTTAGTGCTATTTTGGTGTTTTTAGTTATTGAAATTATATTTAATCTAACCCCACCCATATCCCGCGATGCCCTAATTCATCATTTGGCTGTCCCCAAACTCTGGCTTAAACACGGCGGATGTTATGAAATATCGTGGGCGGAATATTCCTATTATCCGATGTATATAGATCTCCTTTATCTTGTCTGCCTATATTTTAAAAATGACATTGCTCCAAAATTCATCCATCTTGGCTTTGGACTTGGTACGGGCTGGCTGATTTATCTTTATCTAAATGAAAAGTTTAACCGTAACTGGGGATTGTTGGGCACGGTTATTTTTATCACAACGCCTTTGGTGGTATGGCTATCTACTTCTGCATATGTGGATTTGGGAATGACTTTTTTTATTACCGGGAGTGTTCTGGCGATTATACGGTGGCGTGACTCGGAATATAACGGTTTTAAATGGCTTATTATTTCTTCATTTTGTATGGGAATAGCAGTGGGATCAAAATACAATGCCCTCATTGCCTGGTTTATTGTAAATCTTATGTTGATATTGAGCTATGTTCGGGACACGAATCGGCAGACAGGCGCTCTAAAATACGGTATAGTGTTTTTTGTTATTACGGCTCTGGTGGCTTCACCCTGGTATTTGAAAAATTATCTTCAGACCGGCAATCCGTTTTATCCTCTTTTTAACAGCTTTTTTAAGTTACTACATCACCAGCCGGTTCAACAAGCATTGCATGGACAGGCAATTGAAAAAGCCGGAAAGACGAGTTTTTTTACGTTAAGGAAAGTTATGTACGGCGAAAGTTTCTGGGAAACATTATTGATTCCCATACGTATGTTTTTTCAAGGGAAAGATACCAGTTACCAGTACTTTCAAGGATCTTTGAATCCGATGTTGATTATATTCTCACCATTTGTATTGCTTAGTAAAAAGTATGGCAGGGACAAAATATTCTTCGCATGCTTTACGGTTATTTTTATATTCATGGCATATTTTTTAACTGCAAAACAGGTTCGTTATATTCTTCCTGTTCTGCCGTTTCTTGCCATTCTCGCTGTCATGGGGATAAAAGAAGTTTTGGATAAGTTAAAAGAGGAGACAAAATTATGCTCTTTTAAACTCGGGGAAAATGCAAAATCGATCGTCAGGATACTTCTGCTTGCCGTTGTAACAATCTTTTTGATCCTTAATTTGGCTTACTTGAAAAGCCGGACAAACATTATAAAACCGTTTCCATATGTGATGGGCAGTGAAACCAGAGAAGTTTTTTTAAAGCGTCATCTTATGCACTATGATGCAGTAAAATTCATCAACGATACACTGCCGGATGATACCGTTGTTTTTACTATGTTTCTGGGTCGACGTGGATATTATCTTAATAGAAATTATAAAAATGAACCTTCTTTTGGAATGAATACGATTCGACAGATGATTTCAAGTTCAGCCAATGAAAAAACATTTGATCACTATATTCGCTCCTTGAATGCTACGCATATTTTTGTGCGAAGCGATCTGTTCTACAGTTTTTTACATGATAATTTTTCAAACACTGAGATCAAACGTTTTCTAAACCTTATCAATAAAAAATGGACAAAACTTTATGATAGCAACAACGGATATACCGTATGGGATATACACGCAAAGGTTCAATGGTAAAAGATCATAATCATACACTTTTCAATCTCTTATTAGTGATATTATGTTTAATCATAGGTATTGTTGTTGTTTATATAAAGGTTCAAAATTTTGACTTTGTTGGCTATGATGATGAGTTGTATGTTACCAAGAATCTTCATGTTCAAAACGGTGTTACATTTGAAGGGATTAAATGGGCCTTTACAACTTTCCATTCGGCAAACTGGCATCCGTTAACCTGGCTGTCTCATATGTTGGATTACGAGCTATACGGGTTGGATCCATCAGGGCATCATTGGACAAATGTCGAGTTTCATATCGCAAATACGTTGTTGTTATTTATCATCCTTTTTAGGATGACCGGGGCAATTTGGAGAAGTGCTTTTGTGGCCGCCCTTTTTGCCTTGCATCCGCTTCATGTGGAATCCGTGGCCTGGATTTCGGAACGCAAAGATGTTCTAAGCACCTTTTTCGGTCTGCTGACTGTTGCCGCTTACTGCCGCTATGCTAAAAAATCATCTACCACAAACTACTTGATGATTATAATATGTTTTAGTTTAGGCCTTATGGCCAAGCCCATGCTGGTGACATTGCCCTTTGTTCTTCTTTTACTGGATTATTGGCCGCTAAAAAGATTTCAGTATCAGCGTGATTTTTATTTAGAGTCTGAAAAGGTCGACAATGATGTCATTAAGAAAAAACAATGGATTATTTTAGAAAAGATACCGCTTTTTCTTCTAGTAGTGATTTCATGTATCGTGACTTTTTTTGCCCAGAAAAGTGAGGGTGCTGTAAAAACGTTAGAGACTTTTTCGCTGAAAACACGTGTCGCAAATGCACTTGTTTCATATGTAAGTTATGTTTTCAAAACTATTTGGCCCCACAAGTTGGCGGTTATTTATCCGCATCCGGGAAACACGCTGCCTTTGTGGCAGATCATCGGGGCGGCACTTTTGATCGTTGCCGCTTGTTGTGGGGCGATATGGGCGGCTAAGAAATATCCGTATATACCAGTCGGACTATTTTGGTATTTCGGGACCCTTATACCGGTAATCGGACTGGTACAGGTCGGAGATCAGGCAATGGCGGATCGATATACATATATTCCACTCATCGGAATTTTTATCGTTGTTGCATGGGGTATTTCAGATCTTTTTGCTAAATGGCGATATCAGAAACTCTTTTTAGGCGTATTTGTTTCAATAATCATTGCCGCATTGACATCCAAGACCTTTTTGCAATTAAGGTGTTGGGAAAATGCCGTATCGCTATTCGAACATGCCATTAAAGTCACGGAAAATAATTATCACGCTTATAATAATCTTGGGACCGCATTGGGGACGATAGATCCAGATCGAGCGATTGCCTACTATAAAGAGGCATTGAAAATCAATCCCGCATACGGCTTTGCCCTCTACAATCTGGGAACAATTCTTATTCAGAAAAAAGATTATCATGGAGCGGTTTTATACCTGAACAAATTGCTTAAACTCAATCCACGACACATAGATGCGCGCAATAACCTGGCAAAAATATTTTTTTTACAGTCAAAGCCGGATGAAGCCATATCACAATATAGAGAGATACTTCAAATCGATTCCGAAAATGCTGATGTAAACTATAATCTTGCATATGTGCTGTCTATTCAGGGAAAGCTTGATGAAGCTGTGTTATTCTATAATGAAACGCTCAGAATTGATCCGGAATATTCAAAAGCACATTATAATCTGGGGAATATTTGTCTTAATCAAGGAAAAACTACAGAGGCATTCATGCATTATGCCGAAGTTGTTAAAATAAAACCCGATGACGTTCAAGCCTATAATAAATTGGGGCTTATATTGTTACAATATGGGAAATTTAACAAGGCGAAAGTATTTTTTTCAAAAGCTATACAGATCGATCCCAATTATCCTGAAGCACGAAAAAACCTTGACATACTAAATCAAACTTTACCATCAAGTGATAGATCATATATACCGTTGCCACTTAACCATTGAACGAATGAAACGATCAGCCAATTAGCGATTTGACGAGGTTTGGATGTACAAGGATAAAAAAGTTGTCGTTGTCATGCCGGCATACAATGCAGCAAAGACCCTGCGAAAAACTTGGGACGAAGTTATGGCTCAGGAAATCGTCGATCTGGTCGTTGTGGTTGATGATAGTAGCCGTGATGAAACCGTACTCGTCGCAAAAGAACTGACTGACACTTTGGTGCATATTCATGAAAAAAATCTTGGTTATGGAGGCAACCAGAAAACCTGCTACAAGCTTGCTCTTGAAACTGGTGGTGATATCATTATTATGGTGCACCCGGATTATCAGTATACCCCAAAACTTATACCGGCCATGGCTTCTTTGATCGGAAACGGTCTTTACCATTGTGTTCTGGGTTCCCGGATTCTCGGAGGTTATGCCATAAAAGGCGGTATGCCGGTTTGGAAATACATTGCCAATCGTTTTCTTACATATGTACAAAATATTCTGATTACTGCAAAACTTTCAGAGTACCATACGGGGTACAGAGCCTTTTCTCGCGAGCTTTTGGAACGCTTACCTCTTGAAGTAAATTCTGATGATTTTGTATTTGATAATCAAATGCTGTCTCAAATTTTATGGCTGGGTTATCGGGTCGCCGAGGTGAGTTGCCCGACAAAATATTTTCCGGAAGCTTCGTCCATCAATCTGTTTCGAAGCATCAAGTATGGTTTTGGGTGTCTTTTTACAGCACTACGGTTTCGCTTGACGAAGATGAAAATTATACAATCTAATTTATTTCCAAACTAATAGACAGTTTGTTAAGAAAGATAGAAACTTTTTAAGGACAAAGGTATGCATTCACAGAAAAAGAACCTGATCATTTTTCTACTTTTATCCTTAATTGTACTGAGTGCATACAGCACCAACTATAATGCATCCTGGCATTTTGACGATTACCCTAATATTGTTGATAACCCACGGATTCACATCAAAGATTTCAGGTTTAAGTCTTTCAAAGAGACTTTATTCGCTGGATTTGATAAGGGACAATATTTAGGAAGACGATTGTTCCGTCCGGTTTCCATGTTCTCGTTTGCTCTGAACTGGTATATCGGAAAAGATAATGTCCTTGGGTATCATATCGTAAATAATATCATCCATTTGATGTCGACTTTTTTCCTGTTTCTGACTGTTTTAAACCTTTTTATGTCACCAAATCTAAAAGGAAAATACCAGGGAAATGAATACGTCATCGCATTTTTTTCTGCAGTATTGTGGGCAGTCAATCCTGTTCAAACCCAGGCTATTACCTATATTGTACAACGCATGGCATCGCTTGCAGTGTTGTTTTACATTATGGGTATCTATTTTTACCTAAAAGCAAGACTTTCGCCGACGGATAATAAAAGATTTGTGTTCATGGCCGGATGTCTTCTCAGTTTTGTTTTTGCGCTCGGTTCAAAGGAAAATACGGTGACATTTCCTCTATCTTTGGCCATTATTGAAATATTGTTTTTTCAAGATCTCAATGATAGAAATACAAGAAGAAAAGCGGCTGTAACCATTACGATTGCCGGAGTTGTTGCGGTTGCATTTGGAATGGTTCTTTTTTTAAAAGGGGGGCTCCCCTCCATTTTTAACGGCTATGAAAATCGCGCTTTCACATTAAGGGAGCGTTTGATGACCGAATCAAGGATCATTATTTATTATCTCAGCCAAATATTCTACCCAATGGTTCACCGTCTTTCACTGGTACATGATATTAAAATTTCAACATCACTTTTTAAACCATGGACGACGATCCCATCCATCCTGGCCATTATTTCTCTGTTGGGCATTGGATTTTCTCAAACAATAAAAAGGCCGATTATCGCTTTCAGTATTTTTTTCTTTTTTATTAACCATATCATTGAATCTACAATATTGCCTCTGGAGCTTATCTTTGAGCATCGAAACTATCTGCCGTCCTTTTTTTTGTTTTTCCCTGTCGCAACCGGTTTAATATGGTTGATTGATGATTTTAAGAAAAGGAATCCTTTCATTCGTATACTCTTTGTTGTTTCTATAGCAGGGGTTATTTTTAGCTTTGTTACAGGCACTGTTGTCAGGAATAGGGCGTGGGCGACTGAAAAAACGCTGTGGGAAGATTGCATAACAAAAGCACCCGGCATGGCAAGGCCATATCACAATCTGGCTTATTATCATTACCAGAAGGTTGGAGATATGAATGAGGCCATGGAACTATATAAAAAGTCTTTAACAAAAAAATACACAAACTCTAAAACAGGCCATGCACTTACCTTTAACAATATGGCGACAATATTACATAATTGTGGTGACTATGAAAGTTCAATAAAGTTTTTTAATAAGGCTTTGGGAATTAAACCCGACTATCTGAATGCAATGCAGAACATTACTCTACTCTATGTCAGGACCGGCAGATTTCCAGAAGCGCTTAAAAGTGCGGACGAGCTATTGTCCCAACGCAAAGAATCCAGTGATTTTCTTCAAACAAAAGGCTTTGTATTATTAACGGCAGGCCGACGTGATGAAGCCATATCTATTTTGAAAATGGCACTTGATATCGATCCGATAAATAAAAAAGCTTATCTGTATATGGGAGTGGCTTTGAGCTTAAAAGGAGAATACGGGAAGGCTGATACGTTTTTAAAGAATGCTTACCTCCTTTCTCCGGATGACATTTTTGTGCATTTTGCCCGGATTGAAAACAGTGTTAGGAATAAAGACAAAGAAAATACTGAACATCTTCTGGATAACCTGTTAGAATCATTTAATAAGAATACCATAATACGTTCGTTACAAAGACTGGATAAAAATAATATTATTGCCCCGCTATCACAAACAATATTGGCAGATGCAATTACCACCAAAATACCTATTCTTGCAAATAAAAATCTCGAAACTTCTGGTTTTGAGAAACGTTAAGGGTTTCCCAACTATGTATAAAGATCAAAAAGTGGTCGTTGTCATGCCGGCATATAATGCGGCACAAACTTTGCAAAAAACCTGGGAATAAGATCGCCGAGGTGAGTTGTCCGACAAAGTATTTTGCCGAAGCTTCATCGATTAATTTGTTGCGAAGCATAAAAGATGGTTCTGGGTGTTTGGATACCGCCATGAAATTTCGCCTGGCAAAAATGAATTTAATTGCTTCCAAATTATTTCCTAGCAAAGAGTGATCGTGAATCATTGCCATGCCAATATGTTGTTAAATAAATAAAATTGAAAATCAGGTAGTTGGACAGATTTATTCCCTTGACACAAAAGTTCCTTTTTTTCTATAGTAATTATCAAAAATCGTACATGTTTGGGAGTGTGCTCTCCTGATTCACTCCAACGTTTGAGTATCTGGCCATTTAAATGACCAAGCAACAAATCAGGTTGCAATTCATACGAATATCGATAAAAAAATGAATGAATTCAAAATATCCGTTATTATACCTGCCTATAATGAAGTATCGACCATTGGAGATATCGTTTCGAAAATCAGAACACTTTATCCTGATTTTGAAATTATCGTTATCAATGATGGCTCAACAGATGAAACAGCCGATGTAGCCAAACGTGCTGGTGCCAAAGTTTACAGTCACCCTTATAATATAGGTAATGGAGCGGCCATAAAAAGTGGGATTAGAACGGCATCCGGAGATATTTTGGTGTTTATGGATGCTGATCTTCAGCATAACCCTGAAGATATAGCAGTCATGCTTAATTATTTCCCAGACTATGATATGGTCGTCGGGTCGCGTTCAAAAAAAGATCAGACCTCTTTAGGGCGGGCTCTTGGTAACAAAATATATAACTGGCTTGCGTCTTATGTGGCAAAATTTGATGTTCAGGATCTTACTTCAGGTTTTCGAGCGATAAAATCGGATATCGCAAAGCAATTTTTATATTTGCTTCCCAACAGCTATTCGTATCCCGCGACGCTGACATTGGGTGTTTTAAGAACAGGAAGAGCACTTAAATATATTCCAATTACAGTGAAAGTACGTAAGGCAGGTAAAAGTAATATTAACATTTTTAAAGACGGTGTTCGATTTTTCATGATCATCGTCAAAATCTGCACCCTTTTTTCTCCTTTCAGGATATTTCTTCCGGTTAGTTTATTTATGTTCTGTTTGGGGTTGTCTTATTATATGTATACTTTTTTTGCATGGAGGCGTTTTACGAATATGAGTGCACTTTTATTTACGACTTCTATTATCATATTTATGATGGGGCTGATATCAGAGCAGATTTGTCAGATGAGATTTGAAAGAAGGGAAAGGGGTACAGTTACAGAGAGAATCTCTGACAGATCAAGCAATGATGGATGATAAAGTTATTCTACAATTCTCATGTCATTAGAGTTGACAGTGCAGATTGAGCAATGTGGGCCGCCAGAAGGATCTATTGGTTCTTTAGCCATTCCCATGTCAATTCAATGCCCTGTTCAAGGGATACCGCCGGATGCCATTTTGTTTTTTTACTTAGAAGAGAGCTGTCCAGAACGATGTTTTTAACATCTGTTTTTCGGCTTGGCCGATAAATTGCTGACAGCTTATTACCACAGACAGATTCGATAATCTCCTTAAGTTGATTCAGGCTATATCCAATGCCCGATCCGACATTGTAAGTATTATTATCATGAGGAAAATCAATCAGGCTGATCAACGCGGAGAGCATATCATCGATGTAGAGAAAATCTCTAATTGACGTACCGTTTCCCCATATTTCCATTACAGTTCCGCGGAGAACATGTTCAAGCATTGTGCGTATGACTCCGAATCCGCTACGAAGGGGTTGTTCCGGACCGTATACGTTGGATGGACGAACGATGGTCGTATTTTTCTCGGGCAAAGTTGAAAATGTTCTTAGAAATGTTTCTAATGCCACCTTTCCGGCGCCGTGAAAGGAGAGGGGATTCGTCGGATGGGTTTCATTTACAGGGGTCGAATCCGGATTTCCATAAAGCGTTCCTCCCGAGGAAACGAAGATCATGTGAAAATTATGGTAACGTTGGAGAATATCCAAAAAACGAAGCGTAGGCGCGATATTTTTGTCTGCTTCCAACGCCGGTTGTCTCGAGGAACTGCCCGGGGTGGTGGAAGATGCCAGATGAATCACGGTCTTGCATTCCGGTAATACCCGCTCAAGAATTTCTCTATTATCCAAGTTGCCTTTGTGAAATATCATATTCGGCGCAATTAGTCGGTCGGGAAAGTGTTTTGACAGGATATGCACATTAAAGTTATTCTCGCAAAGACGTCTAGCGAGAGCCGTACCGATAAACCCTCCGCCGCCTAAAAGTAAAATGTTTTTCTCTCTCATTTGTTTCACCCCAACAGGTCATGGTATGCAGTGATATAGCGTTCGGCGCAGTCGTCCCAGGTTCCGATGTTTTTCAGAACCCAGGAGCGGGCGGATTCTCCCGCCCGGATAACGGCTTCACGGGTATTGAAAAAAGATATTGCGTCTTTCAGGTCTTGAGGAGTGGATACAATCCAGCCGCTTTCTCCATGCTTTATGATATCCAGATGGGCAGGTACGTCGGAAGCAATGATCGACAGGCCGGCAGCCATCGCCTCAAGCATTATCTGTGGCCTTCCTTCATCGTGCCGGCTGAGAGTGATCAACCCCGAACAGAGGGGAAACCATTTGCTCCAAAGTTCATCGGGGCTTACCGGGCCATGATAGACAACCCACTCCGGTATAGAAAGCGTTTCTTGCATAGGTCCGAACAGATGAAAAGCAAATAGGGTCAAATCATGAATAGTGAATAAATTTGGTTGAATTTTTTCTTTAAGTCACGGTTGTCCTCCATTCTCAACCTTACAGATCTTACGATATGGCTGATCGAGGAATACATGATTCCAAATACACGACCGATTTTATCGTTTGTCAAGTTATCTATCTTCCAAACAGAAAACACCAATAGATCGCGGTCATCTCTTTCAGCTTTTAATATTCTTGGTGAACGCCTGAAACAATCGAGATCACAATTAAGAATCCTCCCTGCTTCCTTTAACTTGACAACAGGATCCACACCTTTGGCCAGATCGCGTTGTTGAGGAATCTCTTTATGTAGTTATCCCGACAAACATGTGCTACGGATTTTTTTGACAAATTTCTTTGACCCTATAATCATTCCATGCTTCTGGAAAGATTGGCGCCATTCGTCTTTAACAGAAGATGATAGTGATTTCCAATTAACACATAGGCAAAAACATCTATCTCAAAACGCTCGGACATCTTGCCGATTGTCTCTAAAAACAATAAACGATCTTGATCGTCAAAGAAAATGTCCTTCTGCTCATTGCCTCGTGACAACATATGATACAATACACCTTCACATTCAATTCGCCATGCTCTTCCCATAATATTATTTTTTACAGTAACTATTTTTTTATGTCAAACTCGATGAATTCGTAAAAAGTCAAAATATTCAAAAATTGTCCTTATAACCTATTGGAATAGTTAAGGGCGTAATGGATAACATGCCAATTTTCGAACTTTTTAAGAGACCGTCAAACTTTATTCAATATCCAAGATTTGACACGATCACCTCACTGCCACGCCTTTGACGTCTTTTATCGAAAACGCGCGCCTGGCATCTACAATATCGGCGGCGGCGACACGGCCATGTCGCTGCTCGAGTGCATCGCCTTTCTGGAAAAATTGAACAGCCAAAAGCCCGATCTCCGCTTCGGTCCGGAACGCAATGGTGATCTGTGATACTTTGTCTGTGATATCTCAAGGGCGCAAGCCGTCCTGGAATGGTGGCCAACCATGATGCCTGAAGAAGGCATCAAAGCCCTGGTCGCATGGATCGTATAGTGCTTCGGCCCCGACTTGTGATTGAAAGGAGGCAGGGCGTGAAAGTATTGATCCTGGTTGTAGGAAGGGGAAACTGCATCAACGAATTTTCAGAAAACCGGAACAAGTGCATGGCTTCCCTGAAGGGCCAGCCACTTCTGGAACATACCCTTTTGCGTATGGCCGAAGCAGCGCTGTCCGAGCTTGTTGTTATGTTCGGCTATAAAGCCATTGAGATCATCAACCATTTCGGCATCCGGTATGGAAACAAGCGGATTCGGTATGTCATTCAGAAGGATCAAAAGGGCCTTGTGCATGCCATAGGGTGAGCGAAAGATGTCTTTGAAGGGGAGAATTTTTTTCTGGCCCTTGGCGAAGAGGGGTTGACCGACGTCCGCTGCGGCGATATAATCTTATTTTTAAAAAACAACATGAGACCTTTGAAAAAGGTTCATTTTTGTTCAGTTCGAGGAAGGCAAAAAATTTAACCACATGAATACATTGAGCATTTCGAGGATTAACCCTCCAAAGTTCGGTGGCGGGTTAAAATTTGAGCGTGACGCAGATCACCACGAACGCCGCGAAAAGGAGCTTCGGGACCTGGTTCAGTGCGGCATTGACGACGGGAAAATCGTCCTGGCTTTCCTGGTCCACGATCAGTACGTGAACATCAATTCCATGGAAGACCTGATGACAGCGGAAAGCTTGGTGAAAGAATGAAGGCAGCCGGTAGGCGCCATCAAAAACGAAAATAAGGCGAAACACAATGAACTATTCAGGGGGAAACACCATCTCTGTACTTCTGGCAGGCACTTCCTACCCCCGCAACGACCAGGACTGGCGGGGCCGCTTTATCTCGGACATGGTGGATGCCTTATCCTGCCGCCGGGCAGTTTCGCTGCGAACATGGCTGCCGCCGGGCAACATTTGCTCCAATGTGGCAGACGCCGCTTTGCCGGAAGAGTCCCGGTTTTTGGAAAAACTTGCGGAAGCGGGCGGCATCGCGCATATTCTCCGAAGCAAAAAATTTACAGGTGTGCTTTGGGCGCTGAAGCTGATGAAACACCTTCGTGCCGTTTACCAAAGAGAGTCGCGGGCCGATGTGATGCAAATCAACTGGCTGCAGAATGCGATCCCGCTGTGGGGAAGCCATACACCTGCGTTGATCACGGTGCTGGGTACGGATTATAAACTGCTGGCGCTTCCGGGAATGGTACCTCTGTTGCGCGCGGTGATTAAGCAGAGAAAAACCATTATCGCGCCCAATGCCCACTGGATGCGGAGTGCTCTTGAAAAACAGTTTGGCGATATCGCCCAAATCCGGCCCATTCCTTTCGGGGTTCGACGCAGATGGTTTGATGTATTCAGGCAATTTCCCGGCCAAGGTGCCAATCAATGGCTGACGGTTTCCCGGCTGACGGCAAATAAGATCGGCCCCCTGTTTGAATGGGGGACAGGTGTGTTTAATGAAAAAAATGTGCTGTGGCTACTGGGGCCGAACCAGGAAAATTTACCTATTCCAGAGTGGGTCGTATACAAGGGGGCGACCTGTCCCGAGGAACTGGAAGAAAAATGGTTTCCCTCGGCAGCCGGTTTGATCACCCTGAGCAGGCACGACGAGGGAAGGCCCCAAGTGATTCTGGAAGCCATGGCTGCCGGTATTCCGGTGATTGCTTCGGACTTGGCTGCGCATCGGGATGTGGTGATACACGGAAAAACAGGCTGGATCGTGACCGCTTCGGAAGATTTAAAACAGGCAATCGATTTTATAAGCATACCGGAAAACAACAGGCGCATGGGGGCCGCGGCAAAAAATTGGATAAAAGAGCATATCGGAACCTGGGAGGATTGCGCCCGACGCTATGAAGTTGCCTATGCGGCGCTGACAGGAAAAACTGGGGAGGAAATATAGAAACATCACTGGAAGAAGGAATCGGCTTAACGTGGCAATGGATGCTTCATCAATAACCAGATCGGCCTTAAATCTCCTTGAGTCTGAAAGATCTGATTTATTATTTTGAGGGATTGCCGGCGGAAGGCATTGAAATGGCTAAATTTTATGAGCAAGCCTTATCGTAGTTCCCGATTGGCCCGGATATTTCACGAAATATTTGGAGCAGGCTATAAAAACAGGGCGGGGTGAAAATGAGCATAGATTCAAATCAAGATATTGTCTGCTCTGTCTGCATCGCCAATTATAATGGTGCCAATGTGCTGGAGGCGTGTCTGGATTCCGTTTTCCGGCAGGATTTTCCCCAGTCTATTGAAGTTATCGTGCATGATGACGCATCAACCGATGGATCCGTCACCATCGTTACTGAAAAATATCCTGCGGTACGACTACTTAAGAGTGAAACCAATGTCGGATTCTGTGTCAGCAACAACCGCATGGTGGCTGTGGCAAAAGGAAAATTTATCCTGTTGTTGAACAACGATGCCGAACTGCGGGGGGACGCGCTTTCTGTTCTTTATAATTATACCGTCCAGGCGAATGTATGCGGAGTTATCGGGTTGCCGCAGTATAGCAGGGAGACGGGCGAGCTATTGGACATGGGCAGCCTGTTTGATCCCTTTCTCAACCCGATTCCCAATCAGAACGATTCTCGTCGCGACGTGGGTATGGTGATCGGGGCATGTATGTGGCTGTCTAAACAACTTTGGGAGGAATTGGGCGGATTCCCGGAATGGTTTGAGAGTCTTGCCGAAGACATGTATCTATGTTGCCGCGCCCGGCTGAAAGGCTACCCGGTCATCGCCCTTGCGGCGTCCGGTTTTGATCACTGGGTCGGCAGCAACCTCGGCGGCGGGAAGGTCATACGTCGCACACTGCAAACCACCTATCGCCGGCGCGCCCTGAGCGAAAGGAACAAGAGCTATGTGATGTTCTTGTGCTATCCCGTCATCCTTGCCCATGTGTTGATTCCCCTTCATCTTTTGTTTTTAGCGCTGGAGGGTCTGTTACTTTCGGCAGTCAAAAAAGAAGGGCGTATCTGGAGGGAAATTTATCGTCCCTGTTTTGCGGCGCTCTGGTGCAATCGCAACAAGCTGATTCGACTAAGGCGCGCGATACAGGCCGGACGGCGGGTGTCTTTAATAGCTTTTTATTCTGCGCACACCTTCTTGCCCCATAAACTGACCATGTTGATGAAATATGGAGTGCCGACGTTAAAGTAGCGTGGCACAGAGGTACCCATAAATTGTCCATGCTGAAGAAGCAGGGCTTGCCCTATGAAAAAAAATGAGAAATAACGATTGCCAGGCGGCAACACCAAAACAACCATTGATCAGCATTATCACGGTTGTTCTCAATGGTGCCGACACCCTTGAGAGGGCCATAAAAAGTGTCATTTGCCGAAAATATAAGGATTTTGAATATATTATTGTTGATGGGGGATCCGTAGATGGCAGCATCGGAATAATTAAGCAGTATGAATCAAAATTGGCTTATTGGATCAGTGAACAAGACAGGGGCGTATATGATGCCATGAACAAGGCGGTTTCCCTAGCCAGTGGGAAGTGGGTTTATTTTCTGGGAGCAGACGATCAATTGCTCGATGGATTTGAAACAGCGGCGAGCTATCTAAAAGATGAAAAGACTATTTACTATGGCAATGTTTATCGCCCCATTATAGACAGAATCTATGATGGCAAATTTTCAGCGTATAAATTGGCATGCAGAAACATATGCCATCAAAGCATTTTCTACTCAAGGTGCATATGGGATAAATATTCTTATGATTTAAAGTATCCAATCTTCGCTGACTATGAACTTAATCTGCGATGTTTTGCCGATGCTCACATAAAATTTCAGTATATTCCGGTGACAATCGCAGTTTTTTCGGATGAAGGCGGCCTCAGCCCGACACAGGTAGATGTTGCGTTTGAAAAAGACAAATTGTCGCTGATAAAAGATGTATTTCCCCTTTGGATATATTTTTTGATTTTTATCCGGTCATTTTTTTTAAAAATATTAGCTCACTTAAAACTTCAAAAGGTATCCACAACGATCTATCATTATTTTCTTGGAATACAGCCAGTTCACTTAAAAAAAAACGTGATCAAAAAAAAGGAGGAGAAAAAAGAATAACGGCTTTTTAACGGTTGTCACAAACGATTTGGGCCGTGGGAAATGGTTAGAACTGGGCAGTCGTCATCTGCCATTGATTTTCTTGTCGTGGATCGGCTTGCGAAATGACAGTGGAAGTATAAATATTTTTTCGGGGCATGTTGCAAAATTCTGATAGACGACGAACTATCGGCATCCATTTTACGTTGTTCCAGAAAGCTGAAAGACTGGTGCCCCGAGTCCAATTTAATTGCAGGCGTATTTCCTCAAGAGACTGTTTGGCTTCACGGATATAGGTATTATTCAGTTGACGGCTACGATTTTTACCATGAATACGAAAGCCCCCCAGTGGGTGATCGACGCCATACAAATCCTCATAAAGAAAGAACCTCGCCCATAGATCAAAGTCACCGGCCAAACTGAATTTCGTTTTTATCCCGCCAACCTTCTCCCATAATTCACGTCTCCAAAAAGTTGATTCCTGTTGAATAAAACCCAAGCCGGAATATTTTCTTGTAAAGTAAAGCCCATCAAGGAACGCTTGCCTGGAAAAACCAGGAATACATTTCACTGACTTGCATCGCCCACGGCTATCGAAAACCAGTTGTTGCAAGGTTGTAAGCCACGCCAAATTCGGAAAATGGGAAAAAATGGTCCCCACTGTTTTAAACGCATCCATGCAATACATATCATCACTGTTAAGCCACGCAAAAATATCTCCACTGGCCTTTGCAAACCCTTCATTGACTGCACAATAGTGCCCATCATCAGCTTTGCTGCACCAAAAGTGTAAATGTGGAGAATACTTTTTAATTATTTCCAATGAATTATCAGTAGACCCCCCATCGATTATAATATATTCAAGGTTTGGATAGCCCTGTGAAATCACTGAAATTATGGTTGATTCAAGATATTGCCCCTGGTTAAAGGAAGGGGTGACGATACTGATTTTTGGCCATTTAATAGTACTCAAAATTTTTCCATTTTAACGGAGAACCCAAAACAGGCTTTATCTATTTATAATGAGGATATTCAAAAATTTTTTCGTCGTTCCTGCAAAAAAACAAATCCACTTGCCAGAACGATTTATCATAATCCCTGAGCATGAGATCGGCAATGTCATAGCAGCGGAAACCCAGATTCTCCATAATGGCACACATCTCGTGAAATCGCAGGGCGTTGTCGGAAATCTGGAAATTATAGGCTTCCATTATTATTATTGAAGTTTTATTGAGAGTCTGCCTTGCGCCTTTTAAAATGGGCAATTCATAACCATGGGTATCAAATTTTAGCAAAAAAGTGCCGGTCAACTTGCGTTGCGAAACAATTGCGTCGATCGTTTTTACAGGGACCTGCCTTGATTCGCCTCCCTGTCCATTTATCGTGCTGCCGTCCAGGTCATCCGAAATGTTAAGCATGGCTTTGTCGCCGTCAGTCTCTCCCGCTGCACATAGCTCAAAAGAGAAGTTCGGGAATTTTTGCGCAAGATTGCAAAGCGATTCCTTTCTTTCCATGAGAGGTTCGATGGCAATAAATGAGACCGAGGGGAATCGCTTCATTGCATTGATACTCCAGATGCCATTTGATCCACCGATATCAATAATATTGTCAATTCTAATCCCATGGTCATGTATACGTTTAATCGCTGAATTCATATCAAAATTATCAGCACGCCGATTGATAATTTTGGCGCCGACAGGTTTTAAAATGCAATTAATAATCTTAATGGTTCTCGAAATAATTGAGTTCATCGTATTATCTCTATCTAAAGTTTAAAGATGGTGATATATTTAATAGATTGATAAGTTTGACCCAAGACGCTTTGGATTGTCTGCTCAGTATGATCTTCACTGTTCAGGTTTCAATTTATTTTGGACAGCAGTGATCGAGAATATTGATATCTCTACCGGCGACAAGTATCCCGTCCGGTTGCTCTTTTGTGTAGCAATCCTCAAATCCGATCATATAGCCTCTTTCATTCAATAGCTCAATACATCCTTGATGCTGCTTTTTGCCATGAGTTCCAATCAAGAATGTTCTAATGCTTCCGCCTTGCAATGAATGTCGAGCACCTCTTAAGACATCCAATTCAAAGCCCTGGACATCCATTTGACAAAGATCCACAGGTTTTTTTATTCTTTTAAGCATGTTATCCAAGGTTATTGTTTTGATTGTAATAATATTTTTTGTTTTTTGTAGCCCAAAGAAAGAAAGAAAAGTTTTGATATATGTTTTAACAGAATGTTCTTTGTTGCGATTTCGTTGAATGGAACTTCCGTAAGCTTCGTCGACAAATTTCGCTTCACCGTCCGCTAAAGAAATGCCTTCATTGTATATAATAAAATCATTTTGAATAAATCCATTAAGGGCTATATTTTCCATAAAGAATGCACGGTGACGTTCCAAGGGCTCTATTGCGCAGATAATCAGACCGGGAGACAATCTTTTTGCCAACAGCGGATAGTATCCAATTGCAGATCCGATATCGATATAACACCCGTTAGCGGGAATGGCCCGAATAATATTATTGAATATGTTTTCTTCTTCAGCCTCATGGACGTTGTGCCGTTTGTAACGTTGCCGCTGCACATGTGTCAAATGGTCATTATAAACTTTTAAACCATTATCAAAAACATGTATTTTTCTTTCCATTATATAACCTCTGGTGCGCATGTGGGCGCTGTGCCATAATCAATATTGTCATTCGCGGATAGTGTCCAGAATTCCCGGCATTTTTGATTATTTTGTGTTATCCCATCAATCTGGTGGGTTGGGGTTCCTTCCCAAGCCATACAGAGACAAGAACGAACTCAATTTAAGGCGACTGTTTAATTTGCGACATTCATTTTTTATATATTCAATATCTTTCTTTTTAATCGGTATGTTCCTGTTCCCGGTAGCCACAAAATCGTAGTATTCCCGAACAGGCGTTCCTTTTATCAATTCTCTTTGTCCATTCTGTTTTGCCTTTTTCTCAAAGGTTCTCATTTTTTCACGACTGGAACTGGATAAAGCCCTGAGTATCTGATCATAAGAAACCTCCCATTTGAACAACGGGGGTAAAAATTTTATCAACTTGTCGATTTCACCGGTATCTTTTTCAAGCAGTTTTTCATAAATAATTATAAAATTCGATACGGCTGAATATGTTTCGACATGTTTAACCCATTTTTTTATCCCTCTATCGCCAGATAAGAATTCGCTAAATGAGCTGGAGCTGTAGTTGTCGACCTGTGTGCTGTACAAATAATATGAAATCATCACATCTATCGGATTTCTAATGATATAAATAAAGTTATTTCTAAAACAATTCTTCAAAACCAAATGGTTCAAGGGTGGTTGATGCACTTTTACGATAATCGGTTTTTTTTCAACCAGACCGTTTAAATTATAAGGCCAGGTTGGAACATAATTTTCTATGTTACTGAAATCAACTTCACTTTTATGTTCAAATTTGTCATTTAAAATATTTGCCAACAAGAATCTAATCCACGTATTCCCAGATTTTGGGAAAGAAATTAAAAATGCATCAGTTTTGTACAACAATTTTAAATTATATAATTTTTTTAATTTTTTAAACATATAAAGATTACCGCTTTTCAAATTCAAGAAATTTACTACTTTCTTAGGTGTAGCTGCCCTGTCGTTACCCCTTCGCTAATCTAAAAATGCTGACAATTCCGGTTTTTTTGTAAAGCCACCGGGCAAGCAACACATTCCAGATCGCAAGGCTTATGCTGCTGGCAATCGCCGCACCTGTCAGCCCCCAGAAAGGAATCAGAACTGCATTGAGAGCCACATTGGTTAGTGCAGCGATGGCGACGCCTCGAGCCACAAGGTGCTCCAGTCCGACCATGTTCAAGATGAGCCCCACTGACCCCGCACACGCATTGACCAGTTGTCCCAAGCAGAGAATCACCATGGGGATATAGGCCGGGGTGTATTGCCTACCGAAGACAAGCGGAAGAAGCCATCGTCCACCCAGTATGAGGCATAATGCCACGGGAATCGCAAAGGCCATTATCGCTATTATACTTCTGCTGATCATGTGCTGCAAGCGTTGCGTTTCGCCCTTGGCAAAGAGCTCCGCAACGATCGGGGCAATAGCCATGTTCACGGCCAGCAATCCGAAGGTCACAAGACCCGCTCCTTGCTGGCCTACGCGGAAAAGCCCGACAGCTTCCGTTCCCTGCATGGCGCCGAGCAGAACCACCGAGGTTTCATTGTTCAGCATCTGCATTGCGTCGGAAAACATAAAGGGCAGCATACTGTGCATCCATCGGGAGTTTTCGTAGGCGGGCTTGATGGGGGTTGTGCTTTTGGGAAAAACCAGCTGCATCACTACATGGGTCGCTATCACCAGAAGTCCGGCACTGGTCGCATAGGCCGCAAGAACGATTGTCGGTGTTAATGCAGATCTTTTAAACCAGAATATGCAGCTAATCAGAACAAGGCACAGTGCGGGAAGTAGCACCCGGTTCGCCTGGCCCAGCAGCACATGGCGCAGGCCCAACAGAACAGCGCCTTGAAGGTTCATAGCGGTTATCAAAGGAATCAGCGACATGGCGATCAGAAAGGGCCATCGCAGGGGACTCTCCTGATATATCCACCAGCCGACACCTGCTGCGCAAAGCGAAAGAAGAATGGAGGCTGCCGTGGTCGCTTGACGCATGCGTCGAAGCAGGCCGAAAAGAAAATGCAATTCATCCCTGACATTATAAGCGGCGACCTCCCGGACCAGAAGCTGCTGTCCGCCCAACATGGCTGGAATCGTCAGTAGATTGACAATGGATATGCAAAAAACATAAATGCCGAACCCATCAACTCCCAGCAGTCGCGCCAGCACCACAGCCCAGACAAGACTCAAGAGGGTCTGGCCTAATTTAAGCCCGAGAGAGCCGAACGCGCCCTGGATCAGGTGGTTGCGAAGTGAAGGCGATGGGGTATCGGTTTTTATCATAAGCGCTTTGAAAAGATCTCAAACATACAGCTCCGCTTCCTCAGTTATATTATATAATATGCATAACCAATTAATATGTTAAGTTATTTATTAAAAATAACAGCAAAGAACAGGATAAATAGCTTCTATTTTTCGTTGGTTTCCCAGATCAATATATGCGCAGACGCTTTTAATTTGGGTTCAAAAGCCTTGTATTCTTCCCGGCTCAGAACTAGGGAACGAATCTTTCGCTTAATATATCGTTCAGTTTTTCTGCTCAAATCATTGAGATGATATTGATCAATATTTCCAACAAGAACAAGATCAATAATTCCGGAATCTTTGCCTTCTGCATAATCGTCCATTAAGAATGCTTTCTCTATGTCACCGAGCCGAGCAACGATACCTTCGATCACTTGATCGATGCCCATAACCTTGCCAACCATGGATTTCAGTTCCGGGAATAATGGATGATTTTGATTTGCTTTGTAAAAAACTTGTCTTCCGCTTTTTTTTGATGTGAGGAGTTTCGTTTTGGTAAGTTGGTTGAGCTCTTCACGAACCGAGTTCGTGGACACATTAAATTCTTTAGCCAATTCACGCAGATATGACCGTGTAGCCGGATTAAAGAAAAAACGAATGAGTAGCTTGATTCGGGTTTTGGATGAAATAATTCCTGTGAATAGATTTTCCATGATATTTCCTTTATGAGTAGATATTATACTCATAAAGGAAAATGTTGTCAATTAATTTTTGAAAAAAGATTAATTGTCATTCAAGGTATATTTGTGGTAAAAGTTTACCCAAACAAGCCGAAAAAGGATTGTGAATTAAAATCTTCATATAACCCAATGGTCTTTGTTCATCTGTGGCCAAGCCATTATTTGGATTGAAGCTTTAAAATTGGTGCGAAAATAAAATGGAAAAAATAGAACCTGAAACTCACGACAAATATATCAAGGGCTTGATGGACATTAGCCGGGCCATTACATCGGATCTGTATCTGGAAGATATTCTCAAGTTGATTGTGATGGTTACGGCCAAAGTGACAGGGGTTGAGATCTGTTCTTTGTGGCTCATTGACGAAACGGAGACCCCGAAAAAAATACGCCTCAAGGCGACTCAAGCCATTGACCCTGATTACGTGAAAGATCGCTCACTCAACATGGATGAAGGGGTTGTCGGTTTTGTGACCACCCATAAACAACCGTTGATTGTCAGAGATGTTTTGAAAGAGCCGCGATTCAAGGAAAAAGAAATGGCCAAAAAACTTGGGTTGGTGTCTATGTTGGGAGTGCCGCTTCAAATAAAGGATGAAAAAGTGATTGGTGTGCTCAATTGTTTTACGTCCCAACCCCATGACTTTTCCGAAACCGAGGTAAATTTGATAAAGACAGTGGCCAATCAGGCCGCAGCAGCCATCATCAATACGGAACTGATGGTCAAAACCAAAGTTATCCAGGAGGAACTCGAGACCCGGAAGCTGGTGGAACGGGCCAAAGAGGTGCTGATGCGCCGTCGAAAAATGGACGGAAACAATGCATTTCGATGGATTCAAAAACGAAGCATGGACTCACGAAAGTCCATGCGTCATGTGGCAGAAGCCATTTTACTTTCCGAAGAGTTTGAATAGGTGCTCAAGTCTAAAGCTCAAATTAAATGGGACACAGATTTCCGCAGATATACACAGATAATATTCATAAATATGAAGATCTTAATAATCTATGTTTATCTGTGTTCAAAAAAGGAAATCCCTGTAATATTGAATTAAATATCTTTTAAAAGACGGTTGGCAGGCGATTTTTCAATTTCATCATTCAGTGTTTTCAACGCTTCGGATAAATGTCTTAATTCAGCCGTCTGTGCAACGGGGATATTATCAACACCTTTTTGCTCCAACGCTTCGATAACAGAGTTTATGGTAATCGCATTGATATCCCGGGCCGGTTGATAGGACACTGTCTTGTTTTTTTTGATTTCAGTATCTGACAAAATGTCCGCCTCAACCAGTTCATCGAGTATTTGTTGTACCAGACGAATCGGGATTTCAAGGGTTTTCGATATGTTAAAAGCCGATAAGGGAGATTCTGCTTTTAAAAACGTGGATATGATAAGACGTGAAATTTGAAGGGAGAGTAATTTTTTAAATGCCGGGCTAATTAAACGACGGTCCGGCTCAAAATCATAGGTATCTACATATTGATACGCATATGAAATTTCCGCACCAAAAAGAACAATCAGCCAACTCAACTGAATCCATATTAAAAACAGCGGAAGTGCTGCGAAGCTTCCGTATATGGCATTATACCTCGCCATTCCTACCTGAAAAGTAATATAGACCCATTGAGCAATTTGATATATGGTTCCGGCAATAATGCCGGCAATCAGCCCTGAAAAGAAATTAACCTTGGTATTGGGCATAAGTATATATATAAATATAAAAAGGATCCATATCAAACCATACGGTATAAATTTCAGCATGAAAGAAATGACCGGATTGAACATTCCTATCAGTGCGACTTTTTGGGTGATTACCGTAATCTGTGTGGTAATAAATACCGTAGCACTGCTGGAGAGAATGAAGAGTATGGGAGAGATCAGCATGATCGAAAGATAGTCGCTGAATTTTCGCCCATAAGTGCGGTGGTATTTTACCGCCCAGATATCATTGAACGAACGCTCGATTTGACTCAAAAGATTAATCACGGTCCATAAAAGAAATAGGACACCGATGCTGGCGATAATGTGGCCTTTTGTATTTTCGAGAAGTGAATTCGCAAATGCAACAACACGATTCATTACTTCTTCCTGCCCCTGAAATTTTCCCAACAGCTCTTTTTCCAGAAGCTTTTGAAACCCAAAACCTTTGGCAATTCCAAAGGCCATGGCAACCACGGGAACAATGGAAAGTATGGAATAAAAAGTCAGTGCGGACGCACTTAGCGAACATTTATCTTTAGCAAATCCACGAATCGCCAAAATAAGAATTCTGAGTTGTTTAACAAAAAAACATTTTGTTCGAGATATATCTTTAAGTCGAATTCTCCAAATATCGACACTGATGAATTCGATTATTTTCGTTTTTAAAGTAAGAATATCCACCATTTATATCATCCTCCGCTTTGTATTCCCTAAAAACTGCATGAAAATTTTTAAAAAGATAAATATAAACAATATTTATAAACAGATAAATCCGATTTCGAGGTAGATTCGGACGCACTTTATTGCTGTGTAACGACTTTTAAGAATTTTTCAAAATTTTTCACCCTTCAGGATCATCGCTTTCACCGCATTTGCTGTGTTACAGGGCGTTCGCGGTAGCTTATTACAGCTTCACGCCCTACGCCTTGCAACTGCGGCGAAATCGGCAATTGCAGATTTTAGGTATTCGTTAATTCTTATGGCTTTGCTGTCTTTATACGCACCAAAAATTATAAAAGACGAACTGCATGTTCGATGGGAAGACCGGCCGCTATAATTTTATCGATAACCGAAACAATGTCATAAGGTATGAATTTAACCTCGATGTTATCGTTTGATGAATCCCAGATGACGTATTTTGCACAATTATTGCCGTCTCTTGGCTGTCCCACACTTCCGATATTGATGATATACTGACGATTTTTATCGAGGTTGATGATATTCTTGGTTAGCGGTGCGCGGGTAACAATTTGGCCGTTAAAGTCGATGATTTCAAGACGGTGAGTATGCCCCAAAAAACAGATTCTTTCTTTCATTTGCTTGAAAGTTAGCAGCAGTTCATCTTCTGAAACTTGAAAAAGATACATGGCGGCCGAATCAGGTGGGTAGCCGTGAACAAAACGACATTCATAACGAATCAGGAATGGTTCTAATTCGGAAATGAAATTCATGGTTTCTTCAGACAACAATACGATTGTCTTTAGCAAAGATTTCCGGGCAAGGGGATTAAATTGAGATAGATAATTTTGATCGATCACGGCTAGTTCATGATTTCCCATAACCGTTGGGATATGATGATCTTTGATTATAGCGACAACCTGTTCAGGCTCAGGGCCGTAACCGATATTGTCTCCAAGACAAATCGTATTGTCAATATTTGATTTTTCGATATCAATAAGAACCTGTTTTAATGCTTCCAGATTTGCATGGATATCTGATATCACCGCCATTCTCATGGGTAAGCCCTATCACTTTTATGACATTTTATCAATAAGATATATTCTTCGTGCACCTTTGTTGTTTCATCGTTGAATCAAAACACGTTGACTGGACATCAAAACTATACATAATCTATACATTAATATTTACATTGACCTTTACATTTTGCTGTGTTAATCAAAAATATAATATATGTTCGCAGGTTCAGAACTCACGGTTCCAGGTTGAAGACTCTTATTTTTACAAGAAATTAAGAAGGTTTAGAATGTAAGAAGGTTGGAGAACTTGAGAAAAACCGACCTTCTGATTTTCTCACCTTCCCACCTTCTGTTCATATATTACAACCCTTGAACCTTTAAACCCGTGATAGGGAGACTTGTTCCATGCAACCAGAACTCACTCCAAAACAGCAACGATTCTTTAACTATTTGGAGCGTGAAATTGTCAGAACCGGGAAAGCGCCCAGCTTGCGGCAGTCGGCAGTTGAGATGGGGGTGAGCCATGCGGCGATATCCCAGCTTATCAAAGCGCTTGAGAAAAAAGGAATTCTCAAACGTGACGGCCGTTACAGCCGCACGATCCATCTGCTGAATCGCATCCGAAAAACGGCAGGCATCATGCGGTGGCGGGAAGTGCCCATTGTGGGAGACATCGCTGCTGGATTACCGTTGTATGCTCAGCAGGAATGGGGAGGGAGCGTTGTGATTGATTCAACCTTGTATCGTGGTCCAAATCTGTTTGCGCTTAGGATAAAAGGCGACTCGATGAGAGATGCCGCTATTTTAGATGAGGACCTGGTGATTTGTGAGCCGCGTCAGTTTGCCGAAGATGGCGAAATCGTTGTAGCGCTTATCAATCATGAAGAAGCGACGGTCAAGCGTTTTTTTCGCGGAAAAAGACATATTGAACTGCGCCCTGAAAATCCTGATTATCAACCGGTCAGGTATGATTTCAATGAAATCCTGATTCAGGGTAAAGTTGTCGGTGTTCAGAGGTCAGAGATCAGAAATCAGAAATTAGAAAAGAGGAAATAGGAGTCAGAGGCAGTTATGTGAGAAGGTAAGAAGGTAAGAAGTTTGGAAGGTGAAAAAAAACTAACCTTCTGATTTTCTAAGATTTTACTGGGCGGTGCAATACCACAAATTTTCAATCTTCAATCGTTCAGGTTCGGAGCAGCATATGACGGCAATAACCCCTAAAGAACAAAAAGATCTCGAAACCTGTCAAGTGCATGTGGGCACAAGCGGCTTTTCCTATGCAGAATGGGTCAACGCCGGATTTTACCCCTTTGGCACAAAATCGGGCAAGATGTTGCAGCGATATGCCCAATGTTTTTCAATTACCGAACTCAACTATACCTGGTATCAGATGCCCAAAGCCGAAGCCATTGAACGCCAGCGCCAACAAGTTCCTCAGGAGTTTTTGTTCGCTGCCAAGTTAACACGCACCCTGACTCATGAAATCGACCAGCAGCAATGGCGTCATCAGGCGGTTCTCTATAGGGAGGGTATCGTTCCACTCGTTCAGGCCGGACAACTCGTCGCTGTCTTGATCCAACTTCCCCCCTCGTTTCTCCGCACAACATCAAACCGAGAATACCTGGCAGCTTTGCTCGACAAGCTTCATGGTTTGCCTCTGGCCATTGAGTTCCGACATCATTCTTGGGCCAGCGATCGTGTGTTTTCTGAATTGGAACGCCGTCAGGTGACGCTGGTGGGCGTTGATGTACCGGATTTACCGAACCTGTTTCCGATGTTGGATGTGGTCACCAATCCGGATCTGTTTTATGTGCGTTTTCATGGCCGAAATGCCAAAGGTTGGCGTTCGGGGAATATGCAGCTTCAGTTTGATTACAGCTATTCAGATGATGAACTTTGTGCGTGGATCGAAAACAAGATTGAACCCATGAGCCGTCGGGCGGGTAAGGGTGTTATCTTTTTTAACAATCATGTTCGGGCTCAGGCGCCGGAAAATGCCCAAAGAATGGCGGCGTTGTTAAAGGAGCGGGGATTGATGGTGATCTGATATGCGCGAACGCTCAATCATCCATATCAATGTGGCTGATTTTGCCGTGGCCGTAGAACGACTTGTGGATCGACGTCTGAAGAAACGTCCGGTGATCATCGCCCATGATCGTGCAGTACGGGCAACAGTATATGACATGAGTGAAGAGGCTTATCAAAATGGTGTCCGTAAAGGAATGGCCCTGCGACGGGCACTTCGCTATTGTCGGGATGCTGCTGTGCTGCCGCTTCACCCTTTTCGTTACGAACGTGCAATGGTTCAGCTTTTTAAATATGCATTGCCTTATTCGCCGTTGATCGAAAAAAACGACCACGATGGACATTTGTTCGTCGATGTCACCGGAACAGGGAGGCTTTTCGGTCCGCCGCCTGACATTGCATGGCGCATCCGGAAGGCGATGCGCGCTGATATGGACGTTGATCCGATCTGGTCGGTCGCCCCCAACAAGCTGGTGGCCAAAGTGGCGACACGCATGGTCAAACCCGTGGGTGAATATGTTGTCGGGGCAGGTGAGGAAGCGTGTTTTATGAGTCCCTTACCAATTCATCTTGTCCCCGGTATCGAAAGGGAAGACCTGAAATGTTTTCGGGAATTCAATCTGACCCGCACCGGCCATGTGGCCAATCTGTCCATGGGACAACTGTATGCGATGTTTGGCAACCGCAGTCACAGTTTCTACAATGCCGTGCGTGGCATCGACCCGTCGCCGGTTTTACCTGTGGGGCGGGAGCACCCCATGGTCAGTGTCGATCATACGTTTGGAAGCGATACCAACACGGTAAAATCCGTGGAAGGTGCATTGTATCGGCTTGTGGAGAAGGCCGGTATCGATCTGCGCAAACGACGACTGACAACAAAACAGCTCAGAATCGTCCTCGACTATTCCGACGGAAGACGGATGACCCGACAGGCCACCGCCGATCCGGCGACGGCCAACGATTTTCGTTTATTTACTGTGGCAAAGACAGCTCTTGAAAAGGCTTGGAAACGCCGTGTGCGTATCCGTTATCTACGTTTGATTTGCCATCGTCTGACCTATCCCCCGGCACAAATGGCGCTTTTTAGCGAACACGAACAAGAAAAAAAGAAAAGCGACAATCTGGTTTTTGCCCTTGATTCCATCCGTCGCCGCTACGGATTCAATGCCATTCAAACGGGAATAACCCTTAATTAGTGTCCATCCAGATATGGCCCTTTTGGTCCTGATCGGCGTTCTCCGCGGGTTTCCGGCTGCGGCGTACAGACGTACGCCTCGCCGCAAACCCTTGTGCGGCCTTGATCAGAACAAAAACTGCTCATTTCTGAATTGGACACCCATTGTGTTCATTTTGACTTCATGGATCGACACTAATTAGATTGATGATTTATGACTGTCGATTGGTTATTTAAAGGAGAATTGACATGAGGTTGTTTAAATTTTCAATCATAAATCTTAAGTCATTAATTTTATATCACTTTCCATAAACATGTTCCGATTTAATGACACACGTTCACAGTTTCGGTAAGCCGAAGGATGATTCCGTTTTCATCGGGAAGCTGTTTGAGCAAATTAGAGCGCGTTAAAGCGAACAGCATATGGATGGTCAACAATTAAGAGTAATTATCATATTTCCGAAGTGTAATTTAAATCCCTTGGTCCTGTTCGCTTTTACGCGGTTTTATTTGCGAGTTCTTGCCGATGAAAACGGAATCATCCTTCGGCGATAACGGAATGTTATTCTGAAAAAGGCTATAATATGGTTCCTTTGACCGTTCATTCGTATTATTCATTGATGTGGGGCACATGTTCTCCAGAGAAGATCTGTGCTGCTGCAAAAAAACGAGGCTATCGTCGTCTTGCGATCACGGATACCAACAATTTATATGGCCTGTGGCCCTTTTTAAAGGGTTGTAAACATGAGAATATCACTCCGATTATCGGTGCGGAAGTGACGGATCCCGAAACCGGATACCGAGCTGTTTGTCTTGTGAAAAACGATCAGGGCTTTCGTAATCTTTGCCGTATCATCACATGTCGTCATATGGATGCGGCGTTTGACCTAAAATCCGTCATCCTCACCCATGCCAAAGGACTGGTGGTCGTCACACAACAACCAGAGCTTCTGACACAGTGGCATGAAGCTGGATTAACGGTTGCAGCAGCGGCTTCAGGTAAACCAAACGGCATTGTCTTTCGATTGCGAAAGATGTCTCGATATCTTGGAATTCCGATACTGGTCACGCCGGGAAGTTTTTTTGCAGATCCGGGTGATTTCAAGACACACCGGATACTTCGGGCCATTGATTTGAACACCTCTCTTTTTCGATTAACGACAAAAGATACAACGTCGCCCGATGCATGGCTGGCAACGGCATTAGAGTATACCAGACGTTTTGCCATATGGCCGGATGTACTTCGAGCCACTGAAGCCATTGCAGAGCAGTTGACATTCACCGGTCCTTGCCATGGGCTTGTTCTGCCGACATGGACCGATACACAATCTAAAAATACCGATCAAGCACTGCGGGAGGTCGCTTATAAGGGGGCGAGAAAACGGTACGGAGATGATCTGTCTGAAACGGTTGTGGATCGCATGGAGCATGAACTTCATATCATTAAAAAGATGGGATTTTCATCATATTTTCTTGTGGTTCAGGATATCGTGTCTCGCAGCCCGCGTATTTGCGGCCGGGGAAGCGGTGCAGCATCGCTGGTCGCTTACAGCCTGGGAATTACCAATGTCTGTCCCATTAAACACAACTTGTATTTCGAACGGTTCCTGAACCCCGGGCGTTCAGATCCACCGGATATTGATATCGATTTTGCCTGGGATGAACGGGACACGGTGTTGCAATCCGTATTGGAGCAGTATAAAGGTCACGCCGCGCTGATCTGTAATCACGTCACTTTTCGGCCGCGTATGGCGATACGGGAGGTGGCCAAGGTCTTCGGGCTTACCGAACGAGAGATCGGTCGTGTCACCAAACGTCTTCCATGGTTCTGGCGAGCGGATCACACGGAAAAAGATTTTTTTCAAAAGCTTAAACAATTGCCCGAGCTTTCTGAATTTGATTTTCCGGAACCCTGGCCGGAGATCATTCGTACAGCCCAACACATCATTGGCGTTCCGCGCTACATTTCTGTTCATCCGGGTGGTGTAGTGATTACCCCTGAACCCATAGACCATTATGTTCCTGTTGAACTTTCCCCTAAAGGTGTTCCGATTATTCAGTGGGAAAAAGATGCTGCGGAAGAGAGCGGCCTGGTCAAAATCGATCTTCTCGGCAATCGAAGCCTGGGGGTCATTCGGGATGCCATTGCAAACCTTAGAAAGAACGGCACAGGATTTGACGAGCAGTTCTGGGAGCCGGAAGATGATGGCCCTACACAGGCCAATGTGGCAAAAGGGAATACCATGGGCTGCTTTTACATCGAAAGCCCTGCCATGCGAATGTTACAGAAAAAGACAAACATCGGCGATTTTGAACATCTGGTGATTAACAGCAGCATTATACGACCGGCGGCCAATGAGTTTATCCGTGAATACGTCCGTCGGTTGCACGGCGGCAGATGGGAGCCAATTCATCCTTTACTTTCGGATGTCCTCGAGGAAACCTATGGAATCATGGTCTATCAAGAGGATGTTTCCAAAACCGCTGTGGCGCTGGCCGGATTTTCACATACTGATGCTGACGGCCTTCGCAAGATCATGTCCAAGAAAGATAAGGTCCGAAAATTGGATGATTATCAAGCACGTTTTACTAAAGGTGCAAAGGCAAAGGGGGTTCGTAACGATCAGATTGCGGCCATATGGAACATGATGACGAGTTTCAGTGGATATTCATTTTGCAAGCCTCATAGTGCAAGCTATGCCCGGGTTTCTTTCCAGGTAGCCTACCTGAAGACCCATTATCCGGCAGAGTTCATGGCCGCGGTCATCAGCAATCAGGGCGGTTTTTACAGCACTTTTGCCTACGTGTCGGAAGCACGCCGCATGGGTGTAAAAATTCTACTCCCTGACGTAAACAACAGCGATATCCTTTGGAAAGCAAGCGTTGGAATCATTCAGGTGGGGTTGTCTTCTGTAAAGAATGTAAGTTCAGAAACATGTAAACGCATTGTTTCAGGACGCAAAGAAAAACTTTACAACGGCATCGTTGATTTCCTTGATCGAATTCGGCCGGCCGGCCATGAAGCCCGCTCTCTGATCAACGCCGGTGCTTTTGACTTGCTTCATCCAAAAGAGAATCGTGCTGCCCTGTTGTGGGAGCTGGTCTGCCGGCAAAAAGCCGGATCAAACCGATACAGGGCAGGGGATTTGTTTAATGAAAGAATGGCAGTTCCAAAACCGGCGTTCCCTCCGGAAAAGAAAAGAGACCGTTATCGGAAAGAATTTGAGACCCTGGGTTTTTTGTGCGACCGGCATCCCATGATGTTATACGCCGATACGTTAAAAAAGCTAAAGACTGTCAAAGCCATGGACTTGCATCGTTTCGTTGGCTGTCATGTTCGCATTGCCGGTCTGTTGATTACCGGAAAGGTTGTGCATACCAAGCATGGCGATCCAATGGAATTTCTGACCTTTGAAGACGACACCGGGCTGATTGAAACGATCTTTTTCCCCAAAGCCTACCGCCGCTTCTGTGCCATCCTGGACCGAAGCCGTCCCTTTATCCTCCATGGGAAGGTGGAAGAAGACTTTGGCGCCATCACCATGACCGTAAATCGGGTGGAGCCGATAGGCGCAAGAGGGGAGTAACACTCAGTTTAGTTTCTACAAACCTCCGGAGGTGTCACCTAATTTGATACCTTCTGAATCCATTTCTAAGTCTTTTCTGAGTTCTTTGCCGATCTCTATTAACTTTGAATATATATCAAAGGAATGGGTCATCATTTGCCGATTGTCTTCATGTAAATATTTTGCTGCTTTCTTTTTTTCCTCTTCTGCAACTTTCTCTATTTCATAAATGATGTCTTTATACCACATTTTAGACATCGGCAATTTAATACTGTAATCTTCTCTTTCCTCATTTAGGGAAAAATTAATTTCAACAATTGGATAATTGCCGTCATAACTGATTTTCATTTCTGCCATGATTCCTCTCCTTTTTCAGGATAAACATACTTTTGGTGTTAAGTGTTTTGTGTTTATCAACTTTTATATTTTTTTTCAAATAATTTTTATTAAGATAAATTCAACAAGTTATCATTCAAGTTTCACATCATTTTATTAACACCTTAATTGTGAATTTTGTGTTTTTTTTGGCAAAAAATCTAAATTTATCAAGTGTGAAGTGACTAAAGTGAACTAAAGTGACTAAAGTTTTGGAATTTTATCAATTTAATATAAACAGCCGGTGCGTAGCGACTTGTCAACTTTAGATCATTTCAAACTTTAGATCACTTGTAGCTTCTCCGGTTTATCCGGATTAGAGTGCACTCTGAAATTATCATTTGCTTGACACGCCTACCACATTATCTTACATTTCTTGTGCAATACGCATATTTTCTAAATTATTGCCAGATAGGAATAAAACATTATGGAACTAACATCTTTAAGTGCAATTTCTCCTGTTGACGGCCGTTACCGAAAAACGGTTGAACAGCTTGCAGAATATTTTTCGGAAGGCGCATTGATAAGATATCGTGTACGAGTTGAAGTTGAATATTTTATCGCATTATGCAATCTGCCGCTTCCTCAACTGGCAGATGTTGATAAGCGCATGTTTGAAAACTTAAGGCGTCTTTATCAATACTTTTCTCATGAAGATGCTCAAAAAATAAAAGACATCGAGCAGGTGACCAATCACGACGTCAAGGCGGTTGAATATTATCTCAAAGAAGCATTTGATGGGCTGGGATTGCATCGTTACAAAGAATTTATCCATTTTGGTTTAACCTCTCAGGATATTAATAACACGGCAGTGCCCTGTTCGTTAAAAGACGCCTGGACAGATATTTTTGAACCGGTCTTGGAACAGATTATAGCGGCATTAATTAAAAAAGCAAAACAATGGCAACATGTTCCTATGCTGGCCCGAACCCATGGTCAGCCGGCCTCACCCACAAGCCTTGGTAAAGAACTTTATGTTTTTGTCGAACGATTGATAAATCAAAAAACCCTGTTAAAAACAATTCCTTTTTCAGCAAAATTTGGAGGAGCAACGGGTAATTTCAACGCGCATTGTGTTGCTTATCCAAACATCGACTGGGTTGCATTCGGGAATTACTTTGTGAACGATGTGCTGGGCCTTGAACGATCAAAAATGACAACCCAGATCGAGCATTATGATCATCTGGCGGCATTTTGTGATAACCTTAAAAGAATCAATACCATTCTCATTGATATGGATCGAGATTTATGGTCGTATATCTCAATGAATTACTTCAAGCAAAAGATCAAAGAGAATGAGGTGGGATCTTCCACCATGCCCCACAAGGTCAACCCCATTGACTTCGAAAATTCAGAAGGAAATTTGGGGGTGGCAAATGCGACCTTCGCTCATCTTTCCTCAAAGCTCCCGATTTCACGGCTTCAGAGAGACTTGACCGACTCCACGGTGACAAGAAATATCGGTGTACCCCTGGCCCATACGCTGATTGCCTTTAAATCATTGCTAAAGGGGCTGGACAAACTGCTCCTGAATAATGAAGCGATTCAAAATGACTTGCAGAAAAACTGGGCGGTTGTGACCGAGGCGATTCAAACAATTTTGCGCAGAGAAGGATATCCGGAACCTTATGAAGCTTTGAAATCATTGACACGGGTCCATTCACATATTGACCGCAATACCATCTTAGAATTTATAGAAAGCTTAGATGTTACGCAAACCGTTAAAAATGAATTAAAAAAGATTTCACCTGAAAACTATATGGGTATTTACGATTTTTGATAATCGGCGAAATGCAATAGAGTGGCCAAAAAATGTTGGCAATAATATGAACCCTCGGGGAGTTTCTTTTCTAAATCCTTTAGTATTAGCCTCCGGATCGGAGAGCCTACGCCTCGGAGAGCGGAATGGATAATCTTTTCTTGAAGCGGGTGCTGTTTGACCCGCCTGCCACGTAAGGCACGAGCGGGCAGGGTGGCTTATGGTTCGTTAGAAAGAACAGGCGCATGCCGAAATCACATCTTTAAAAAATTGCAGACCGTATGCAAACGTATTGATTTTTCAAAGATGGGTTCCTGTTCTTTATTTTTGAACCCTTGCCACGAGTCTTGTCCGCCTCGGGCGTGATCACGCGGTTTAAAAAAAGATTATCCATGGAGCGACTATTTAGAAAAAATCCCCGACCCCTTAATTAAATATGAAAATATTTGATCCCATCAACACCCCCCTCACAGGAACCAATCTCATTGAAGCAAGTGCAGGTACCGGTAAGACCTATACCATCGCCGGTCTCTTTTTAAGGCTTATTCTTGAAAGACAATTAACGGTCAATCAAATACTGGTGGTAACATTTACCAAGGCTGCTACTGAAGAACTTAAAGAAAGGATTCGCAACACGCTTTTAGAGGCAAAATCCGATTTTTTAAAGGATTCGAGTCATGATGTCTTCATCAAAGCCATTGTTAAAAAATATGATAATCGGGCTTTAGCCGTTCAATTGATTCAAGATGCGTTGATGGACTTTGACAATGCCGCAATATTTACCATACACGGGTTTTGTCAGCGGATTCTCCATGAGAATGCTTTTGAAACACAGAGTTTGTTCGACACAGAACTTGTGGCCGATCCCACCAGCATAACACGGGAAATTGTGGATGATTTCTGGAGAAAACATTTTTACAGTTTGCCCATGGAGTTTATCAGTTATCTTTTTAAAAAAATATCCGGACCAGAGTATTTTTTAAGGCTTCTGACAAAAAATAAAACCCCAGATATAAAGATTATTCCAAAGCTTGAAAAGCCTGATTTGGCAAGCCTTGATGACTTTAGATCGATGTTTAAAAGACTGCAAACTATTTGGCCCGACTCACGTGTCCAGGTGACACATTTGTTGAAAGATTCATCTCTTAGCGGATCGGTGTATGGCAGCTTGAAAACAGTAACTCTGCAAACGGGTGTTTCAAAAAGAGACCTGATGGTTGCCTCCATGATCGCATTAATGGACAAGTATGTTGATGAAAAATCCACCGGTTTTCCTTTATTTAAAGGTTTTGAAAAATTTACTGCAACCAAAATAGAAAAATCGATCCGGAAAAATTATAGACCGCTCTCACATGAATATTTAGATATCTGTGATTCACTTTACCACAAAGGTGTTTCCCTTGAATCCGAGATGGAAACATATTTGATGTTTTTTAAGGCCCAGTGTTTCAATTTTGCCCGTGAACAGCTTTTGGTCAGAAAAAAACAAAACAACATCCAATTCTATGACGACCTTTTAATAAAGCTAAAAAATGCACTCGAAGATAACGTTGGGAAAAAGCTCGCTAAAATAATTCGGAAAAAATACAGTGCCGCCCTTGTTGATGAATTTCAGGACACGGATTCTTTTCAGTATATTATTTTTACCCGGATTTTCGATTCAAAAAAAAGTACGCTTTTCATGATTGGAGATCCAAAACAATCCATATACAGTTTTCGTGGAGCAGATATTTTTTCTTATATGAAAGCGGCTCAAAACACTGATTCAAAATATACCTTGATAAAAAACTGGCGATCAAATCCCAATTTGATAGCCGCAGTAAATACCATATTTTCGAATATAAATGCACCGTTTGTTTTTGATAGGATTGGATTTGAAAAGGGTGTTGCCGGAAAGAAAATAAAATCGATAAGCAAAAGGTCTTTGCCAGCGTTGACATTATGGTATTTGGGAGCAAATAAAAAGGCCGAATCACCCAAATCTCTGAGTAAAACCGATGCTGTGCCGCTCATCGCAAGGGCGGTGGCAGGTGAAATATCCCGCCTTATCTTGGAAAATAAAAACAATCTCTCCCATGCTATTAATGCAAAAGATATTGCTGTTCTTGTAAGAACAAATCGACAGGCACAAATCATTAAAAAGAACCTTTCATTAAAAAATATTTCATCGGTCCTTTATCATACAGGAAACATATTCCATACCCATGAGGCAATGGAAATGGAAAGAATTCTGTTAAGCATTGCAGAACCCGGAAACGAAAGGGCACTTAATGCCGCGCTGGTAACCGATAGCCTTGGTATGGTTGGAGAGGACCTTGATTTGATCAGTGAGGAACCCTTCCGGTTGGAAGCCAAATCCAGCAGGTTCAGAAAATATTTTCAATTATGGACACGGCATGGCTTTATCCGGATGTTTCGACTATTGATGGCCGAAGAAAAGGTTAGGGAACGTCTTTTGAGTTTTTCTGACGGTGAAAGGAGGTTGACCAATCACCTCCATTTGGCAGAAATTCTACATCAGGAATCGTCTGAAAAAAAGCTGGGTATCACCGGTCTGCTTAAATGGCTTTCAGAACAAAGAAACGCTGAAGTGCCTGAATCAGAAACGCATCAACTTCGTCTTGAAAGCGATGATCAGGCCGTAAAAATTATCACTATTCATAAAAGTAAAGGACTTGAGTTCCCTGTTGTGTTTTGTCCTTTTGCATGGGAGGGGTCGTTAATTAAAGACCGCGAGGTTCTGTTCCATGAAAAAGATAAAAATGAAACCCTCACCCTTGATCTTGGGTCAAAAGACTTTGCTGCACACCTCGCCATTGCTCAAAATGAACGATTGGCCGAAAACCTGAGGTTGCTTTATGTGGCAATAACACGAGCGATAGATAAATGTTATCTGGTATGGGGTAGCTTCAACACCGCTGAAACTTCCGCCATCGCTTATCTGTTACATTATAAAGGGAAACCGGGAGATATTCTAAGAGATAATTTGCTGACATCTTTAAGAGGAGACGTCTTAGAAAAAAACGAAGCGGAATTGCTCCAAGACTTAAAGCAGATAACCACCCGGTCAGAAGGATCAATAGAAATTGTTCCGCTACCGCTTGACGGCCCCATGGAATACCTGGCAGAAGAGGGTAAAGAGGAAGAGTTGTCTTGCAGACATTTTTCAGGAAAAATCGATACCACATGGAACATTTCCAGTTATTCACATCTCATATCACAACGGGCACTGGATGCAGAACTTCCGGATCGTGACGTATATCATGATTTGCATACACCTGTCACGGAAAACGAATTGCATTTATATAAAGATGAAAACATTTTTTCATTTCCAAAAGGAACCCGGGCCGGGATATTTTTTCATGACGTTTTTGAACATCTTGATTTTTATGAAAGCTGTACAGAAGAAAGAATACAATTGATATCAAATAAATTAGAGGAATACAGATTTGAATCCAAATGGCTAAAATCTGTTTGTGACATGGTGGACAATGTTCTTTCGGTGCCACTTTGCATAAACAAAATATTTTTGACGCTTTCATCCGTTCAATGCCGCAATCGGATCAATGAAATGGAGTTTTATTTTCCACTCAAACCGTTGTCACCGAATCGACTCAGAAAGATATTTGCTGATTATGGGGGCATTGAGTTTGTTGATGATTTCCCGGACCGGCTTGGTAAACTCAGTTTTTCTTTAACCAAAGGTTTTATGAAAGGGTACATCGATATGGTGTTTCAAAACCAGGATCGCTTTTGGTTGGTGGACTGGAAATCGAACTATTTAGGAAGCAGCGTTGAAGACTATGGCAAAAATATTTTGAATAATATGATGAGCAGGGACTTTTACATTTTGCAATATCATTTATATGTTATAGCACTTCATCAATACCTTCAGTTGAGAATACCTAAATTTAGCTATGAGCGACATTTTGGCGGTGTTTTTTACATTTTTATAAGAGGGGTGGACCCGGAAAAAGGCCCGGAATTCGGTATTTACAAAGATATTCCTGATAAAACCCTTGTGGACGAGCTTCTTAAGGCGCTTATATTAAATGAACAAAGATAATATAACCAATTTAATAGAAACAGGATATCTATCTGAAATAGATGTTCATTTTGCTAAGTTTATTACAGGTCTTGATAAAAATGATCATCCTGATATTTTTATTGCTGCTGCCCTTGTCAGCCGAGCAACCGGGGACGGAGATGGGTATCTCGACCTCAATTCGATAACCCGCAAACCGATTCTTTTAGAAATTAATGGTGATAAATGTCTTAAAAGTCCGAAACTTTCAAAGTGGTTAGAAACACTAAACCAAAGCCGGGCGGTGGGAAGACCCGGTGAATTTCGTCCCCTGATACTGGATGATAAAAACAGACTTTACCTTTACAGATATTGGGATTACGAAAACAGACTTTCAACTGCAATCAAAAAGCGCATCAGAGAAGATATTCAAGGAATAGATCAATCCATTTTAAAAGACAGCTTAAACAGGCTTTTCCCAAATAATGGAACTGATGAATTCAATTGGCAAAAAGTGGCAGGGGTTATCGCTGCGTATAAAAATTTTTGTGTCATTACCGGAGGTCCGGGAACCGGCAAGACTTTCACGACGGCAAAAATCCTTGCCCTTCTCTTAGAATTATCCCGAAAAGATAAACTCAACATTTTGCTCGCTGCGCCCACAGGAAAAGCAGCTGCAAGGATCGGCGAATCTATTAAAGCTGCAAAAAAAAGACTCAACTGTAACGATGATATTATCGATGCCATACCTTCCGAGGCATATACGATCCACAGAATGCTGAAAACAATTCCCGGTTCCCCATATTTTTACCATAATGCTGACAATCCTCTCACTGCCGACATCATAGTGGTGGATGAAGTTTCAATGGTGGATCTTGCGTTGATGTCCAAACTCCTTTCAGCGGTGAAGAATGATGCCAGAATCATTATTATTGGAGACCGGGATCAGCTCGCTTCAGTGGAAGCAGGTTTTGTAATGGCAGATATCTGCGACAGAGACAATATCCACTTATTCTCAAAAGATTTCTGCCAACAGTTTGAAATACTAACCCAGTGTAAAATGGAAGTCTCGAGTAAGAAACTTAAAGACAGGCCTGGACTTTATGACTGCATGGTTGTTCTAAAGAAGAGCTATCGATTTACTGATACCAGTGGAATTGGAGAATTCAGCCGAGCGGTAAATAACGGCAAACTTGATGAAACTTTTTCCATCCTTAAAAACCATCCGGATCAAATCGATTGGAAAAAGATCTCAGACTCAAATAAACTTTCAATGGCCCTTCCCAAAGAAGTCATCAATGGATATTCAGATTACCTTCATTGTCGTGACCCTCATAGTGCACTTGAGCTGTTCAATCGGTTTAGAATACTCTGTGCCGTCAAATTCGGCGCATTGGGTGTTACTGAAATCAACAGATTAACGGAAGAAATATTAAACCGAAACGGCCTCATCGAGCTCGATAATTTATCAACCTATCCATGGTACCAAGGAAGACCTGTTCTGATTACCCGGAATGATTACCGCTTGGAACTTTTTAATGGAGATATTGGAATCACCATGGTTGAGCCGGATTCAAAGAGCAAAGATTTGTATGTTTATTTTTCGGGAGTTTCCTGTAAAGTTAGGCGGTTTCTCCCACACCGGCTTCCTGAACACGAAACCGCTTATGCAATGACGATTCACAAAAGTCAGGGGTCGGAGTTTGAGACGGTGCTTCTTGTTTTACCGAATCAGGATTATCCTGTATTAACTCGTGAACTCCTTTACACAGGGATGACCAGAGCCAAAAACCAAATTTCGATTTGGGGCAGAGAAGAGATCATTAAATCCACCATATTGCGTAAAATTACCCGTAACTCAGGGTTAAAAGATGCGTTATGGGAAAATACGACATAGGTTAAACGGTTCAGAGTTCACGGTTCTATGTTGAATATCGTTATTTTTAGAGAAATTAAGAGGGCTAAAACGTAAGAAGGTCGGCAGTTCTTTTTTTTAAAGAAGTTAAGAAGGTCAGAACATTAGAAGGTTGGAGAATCTGAGAAAAGCCGACCTTCTGATCCCTGGTCGCCTCTCCACAAGAGTCCGGAATCCTACGGACCGGCGCCGCCAAAGGCGGGTAAACTTCTCACCTTCCGGCTTTCTGTTTCTAATTTCAAAGACTTCCGGAAAACAGTGTGTTCAAGTAAATTTCTGAGATGGCATCGACATTCTCGAAAGTGTGCGACTTGTCTTGATTTTTCATGGCCATTTCTTTACGAATATCTGTGGCCAAGACTTTGCCCAGTTCCACTCCGAATTGATCAAAAGGATTAATGTCCCAGATAAAAGCTTCAAAAACTGTTTTGGCTTCATAAAAAGCAAGAAGACGACCGATGTTTTCAGGAGAAAGATCGTTTAATAAAATGGTTGACGACGGTCGATTTCCTGAAAAAGATTTTGCAGGGTTTTCATCCTCTTTTCCCAAGGCAAGGGCGGTGGGCTGCGCGATGAGATTTGACCAGAGTTCCTGATGATTGGTCACCCCTTTTGATTGGTTTTGATACTGTTTATAGTAGGGATGAATGACCCCGATAAAGTCAATGGGAAAAGGCCTTCCCTGATGTGCCAGCTGAAAGAATGAATGCTGGGCATTGGTGCCTGGTTCTCCGAAAATGATATTCCCTGCTGGTTCATCCAGTGGGTTACCGTTTTTGGTGACGGATTTACCGTTGCTTTCCATACTGAGTTGTTGGATATGGGCTGCCAGTTTGGAAAGCGGCGATGCATAGGGAATAATGGCTTGGGCTGGATAACCCAAGAAATTGTTGTTCCAGACGGAAATCAGAGCGGCAACTAGGGGGATGTTTTCATTTGTCTCCGCATTCTGAGCATGCAGATCCATTTCTTCAGCGCCTTTTAAGAATCGTTCAAAGCGCTCATATCCAAGATAAAGGCTCAGCGGTACCCCGCCTACGGCAGAAGTGACGCTGTATCTCCCCCCTATGAAATCAAACATATGAAATGAGGAAAGGACCGGGTTGGCTGGATCGTCTCCCGGAGATCCCTTGCTGGTCACCGTTACAAAATGTCTGGAAGGATCAAGGCCCTTTTCTTCAATAATAGCGAGGACCTGATTGGCATTGGCCATGGTTTCCGCCGTGGTATAGCTTTTTGAAATGACGATCCAAAGGGTTCTTTCAAGATCGATGACGGATGCAATCTTTCCGAAGTTATGGATATCGATGTTTGAAAGAAACATCAGTTCAATGTTCTTGTCTGCCAGAAAATGGAGCGCATTGGCCACGAATTCGGTGCCAAGATATGAGCCTCCGATACCGATAATGACCACGGTATCAAATGGTTTTCCAGTGGAACCGGTGATTATTCCCTCATGAATATTAGACACGAAAGTTTTAATGTCGTTTCGAACTTTACGTATTGAAGGCATAACATCTGTACCGTCGACCAAAACAGGATCATCGGAAAAACTTCTTGCCGCCGTATGGAGTGCCGGACGATTTTCTGTGACATTTACTTTTTTACCACTGACCATTTCGGTAAACCGTTGCTTTAGGTTTATGAGCTCAGCCAGTTCAAATAAAAGATCCATGGTCTTCTCATCAACCCTCTGGCGCGAAAAATCATAAAAAATGTCTGTTTCTTTTAAAGAGAACTTCTCAATACGACCCTTATCTTTGAGCAGATGTTTTAAATGTTTTTCAGGGCGATCTATGATATCAGCATGTTGAATCAATTTCTTCCAAGTCGGATTTATAGTTCTTTTTAAATGACTCATACGGCCCTCCATGGGATGAAAAGACTAACTTCGCCTCGAACAGGAGACAACCTCGCATAAAACCGTATGTATCTTGTCCAGAATACGGCAATCGTCTTCACATCCGGGGAAATCAATCCTATCTACACACTCTTTACAAGGACTTTTGGTGAGATAGCCGATTTCGAAATCGAACCTGTATTTAAAATTTTTAGTTGATAAATATTTAACAAATTTTGGGATCATACCAATTGAGTATCATAATATCTTTATCTGCACAAGAATAACTCAAATTGGGGTGGCACCTACGCTGTTGTTTCTGTTTCTGATGGGGTTTACGATGCTTCTCTGCTATAGAAAAATAACAACTTTGTGAACTTCAAATAAGGTTCCTGAAATGATACTTTAACCACCACTCTTCTCTCAAGCCCTTCCTATAGGACGTGGCTTGAGGGAAACGATATAAAAAACTGTAATCCTTATCATGAGACCCGGCCCTTTAGCGCAGCTATGCTTCACTTGTGTTCTTTTTTGCCCTCAAGAATCGCATGCATACGATCCCTTTCAGCCTTTGTTTTGCGAAGCTGATCTTTGATTTTGGATTGTTTTTCAAAGGGAAGGCTTTTTAATTCTTTTTCCAGCCTTTCCACTTCTAGGATCAGCCGATAAAGCTCTTGTGCAATCATTCGAATCGACATGGTATGTATGAACCTATGTTAAATGGTTCAAGGTCCACGGTTCCAGCCAGCTTTTATCCCTATATTATAACCCTTGAACTTTGAACCCTGAACCGCTTAACCTGTGTGATTTTTTTTATAGGCTTTGCATAAATTTTTATTTTTGTGATAGTTATTATATGATATATGAACGATTTTCAATATGGTTACAATAAAAATTTGCGAGGAAAAATGCGCATCGGTATTGGATATGACATTCATCGGTTGATTGAAGGGCGTAAGCTTGTCTTGGGTGGGGTAACCATTCCTTTTGAAAAAGGTCTTCTTGGGCATTCTGATGCTGATGTACTTCTTCATGCAATATGCGATGCACTATTGGGAGCAGCCGGTTTGGGGGATATTGGTATGCATTTCCCGGATACCGATCCAGAGTTAAAAGATATTTCAAGCATGAAAATTCTCTCAAAAACGTATAACTTTCTGAAAGAAAAAGGCTTTACGGTCATCAATTTAGATTCAACCATTATGGCCGAGGCGCCAAAAGTATCTCCATTTAAAGAAAAAATGATAGAAAACATTGCACAGACAATTGAAATTCCCCCGAATTGTGTTAATGTTAAAGCGACGACCTTTGAAGGTCTTGGTATGATTGGTAAGGGGGAAGGAATTGGCGCCATGTGTGTAGCACTGATCGATTGTCCCCTTTTTGACGAAGATCGAAAGAAACCGGATAACAAATCATGACACTTCGCGTTTTTAATACATTACATAGAAAAAAAGAGATTTTTAAGCCTATAAACCCGGGAAAAGTCCGAATGTATGTTTGCGGCCCCACGGTTTATGATTCATGCCATATTGGACACGCAAGATCTGTGGTTGTTTTTGACGTTATCGTCCGATATCTGAAAGCAACAGGATATAAGGTGATATATGTCAGAAATTTTACGGACATAGATGATAAAATCATCGACAAGGCAAATCAACTCGGTATTGACTCAACGGCAGTCGCGGAAAGATTCATCAAAGAATTTTATGAAGATATGGATGCACTGAACGTTGAGAGAGCGACCATAGAGCCCAAAGCGACCGATCACATCACACAGATCATTCAATTCATTGAACGGTTAATTGAAGGAGGATTTGCATACCGGGTAGAAGGTGATGTGTATTTTTCTGTTGAAAGGTTCGAAGACTACGGAAAGCTTTCCGGACGTAAGCTGGATGAAATGGAAGCCGGCGCCAGAATCGATATCAATGAAAGAAAGAGCAACCCTTTTGATTTTGTCTTGTGGAAATCTGCCAAACCCGGCGAACCGCAATGGAAGAGTCCATGGGGCATGGGAAGGCCTGGATGGCACATAGAATGTTCGGTCATGAGCAGCGAATATCTTGGACAAACCTTCGATATTCACGGTGGCGGCAAGGATCTGTGCTTTCCACATCATGAGAATGAAATTGCCCAATCTGAAAGTGTCTCTGGAGAACCGTTTGTTAAATACTGGGTACACAATGGCTTTGTAAATATCAATCAGGAAAAAATGTCGAAGTCCTTGGGCAATTTCTTGATGATAAGAGATGTGTTGAAAACCTTTCATCCGGAAGTTGTGCGTCTTTTTCTTCTTTCCAATCATTACCGCAGCCCCATTGACTTTACAGAAAAGGCCATGGACGAAGCCCGAAAAGGGCTTGATAAGATGTATGCCCTTTTTGTGCGAGCCCAGGAGAAATTAGGGTCAGTGTCAAGCCAAAACATCGAATCCGGTGATTGCTGGCAGCAATTTTGTGAGGCAATGGACGACGATTTCAATTCTGCGCGCGGTATCGGCATTATTTTTGATACGGTTCGAACCGTCAATCGTTTGCTTGACCAATATGAAATCAGCGGTTCTGAGCAAATTAAGTTAACCATACAACGCGGACTGAAAGACATTCTGAAAAGCGGCAACATTCTCGGAATATTGCTTGAGAAACCCGATGTATATTTTGATAAAAAACAAGCACAGGTCCTCGAACAAAAATCCGTTGATCCCAATATGATTGCAAAGATGGTTGAAGAAAGAGAGACCGCCAGAAAAACTAAGAATTGGAAAAAGGCCGATCAGATCAGAAATCAGCTTGCTGACATGGATGTTGTTTTGGAAGACCGGCCTGAGGGGACGGTTTGGAAGATCAATAATTAATGACTTCGTATCTGCCACTAAGACACCAAGTCACTAAGAAAGAATAATAAATATATCATACCTAACATCATGCCTTCCTTTAAGTTAGTCTCAAATTTTACCCCAAGGGGCGATCAAACAGGCGCCATTCGTTCCTTAAGTAAAAAGATCCAGTCCGGCAAGAAGCACAATGTTCTTTTGGGTGTCACCGGATCAGGAAAAACATTTACAATGGCACATGTCATTGCAAGCGTCGAAAAACCGACCCTTGTCATCGCTCCCAATAAAACCCTCGCTGCACAGCTTTATAATGAATTCAGAATCCTCTTTCCTGAAAATGCTGTGGAATATTTTGTAAGCTATTATGATTACTACCAACCCGAAGCATACATCCCTTCAAGCGACACGTATATTCAAAAAGACTCATCTATCAACGAGATGATCGACAAGCTTCGCCACTCCGCCACACGGTCGGTATTGTCCCGTCGGGATGTGATTGTGGTAGCGAGCGTATCGTGCATATTTGGCCTCGGCGCCCCTGAAGAGTATCTGTCCATGCGTGTTGACTTGGAAAAAAATATGGTGCTTGAACGGGATAGATTCCTTGCGGAACTGGTGGCCATGCATTACGAAAGGAACGATATAGATTTTTATCGAGGAATTTTTAGGGTCAGAGGAGACCGAGTCGAAATTTTCCCATCATATGAAGAAGACAATGCGATTCGTATTGAATTTTTTGGAGATGAATTAGAATCTATTTCCGAGATCGACCCACTCAGAGGTATCGTTAAAAAACACTTGAACCGTATGACCATATATCCGGCCAGCCATTACGTAACCCAGAAAAAAATTCTCAAAAGAGCCGTTAAAACCATCACCACTGAATTAAAACAACGCATGGACTATTTCAGGGATGAAAAAAAACTCATTGAAGCACAAAGAATTGAAGAGCGGACGAACTTTGATTTGGAAATGATGCAGGAACTGGGATACTGTAATGGCATCGAAAATTATTCCCGTCATCTAACGCAAAGAGCGCCCGGAGAGCCGCCACCAACACTTTTGGATTATTTCTCAAATGATTTTATGATGTTTATTGATGAAAGCCATATCGGCATTCCTCAACTTCGAGCCATGTACAAAGGGGATAGGTCGCGAAAAAGGACCCTTGTTGAATATGGATTCAGACTGCCGTCGGCTTTGGATAACCGCCCTTTGACATTTGAAGAATTTGAATCAAAAATATCGCAGATGGTTTATGTTTCAGCCACACCCTCGGACTATGAAATTAGTCAGGCAAAAAATGATCTCGTCGAGCAAATTGTGAGACCCACCGGGTTGATCGACCCGATGATCGAAGTGAGAAAAGCCAAATACCAGGTCGACAATCTATTGGAGGAAATTCAACACCGGCTGGACAGGAATGAACGGGTGTTGGTTACCACACTGACAAAACGTATGGCTGAGGATCTCACAGAATATTATTCGGATATGGGGATAAAGGTTCAGTATCTTCATTCAGATATCGGCACTCTGGAACGGATGGACATCATCCACAATTTAAGAAAAGGAGAATTCGATGTGCTCATCGGCATCAATCTCCTTCGTGAAGGGCTCGACATCCCTGAAGTTTCACTTGTGGCCATACTCGATGCCGATAAAGAGGGATTTTTGCGTTCAACCCGGTCGCTGATTCAGACCTGCGGTCGCGCCTCCAGAAATGTCAGCGGACAGGTGATTATGTATGCCGATGTTGTGACCCGGTCCATGCAACAGGCCATTGACGAAACAAACCGTCGTCGAACTATCCAGAAACTTTATAATAAACAGCATTCGATTACGCCAACAAGCATAAAAAAAGAAATTACGCCTGTTTTTGAGAAGGTGGCTGAATTAAATAATCAACCGAAAGACGTGGTGGCGGAAACACTTGCTCAATATGAATCTGTAGAAGACCTTGATATGATCATCAGAAATCTTGAAAGAGAGATGAAACAGGCGGCAGAAGAGTTAGAGTTTGAAAAGGCTGCCCAAATTCGAGATCAAATCCAAGCCATGAAAGAAATGATCGTCTTTGAACTTTGAATGTCCGCATCCATATGTTTAAGCAATTTCAATTATTTCAAAAATCGTAAAATATAGGGTCACATAACGAAAGCAATGACATCGAAAATAACAGAATTTGAATTAACTCCTGCCAACGAGGAATCAGCCTCAAGTATCAAAGATAAATTGGTCAAGGTTTCTTCCCAGCCCGGTGTCTATCTCATGAAAGACGTCCATGGCAAAGTGATATATGTGGGTAAAGCCAGAAGTCTGAAAAAACGGTTGGCTTCATACTTTCCACGCATTGGGAACAGCACGTCACGAATGGATATGAAAACAGAAATTCTTGTTCAAAACATATCGGACTTTGATACAATTATCACCGATAGCGAAAAAGAAGCCCTGATTCTTGAATCGAACCTTATCAAACGTTACAAGCCTCGTTATAATGTTATATTAAAAGACGATAAAAGATACCCCTCTTTGCGGTTGGACATCAATAATCCGTATCCTAACCTTACCGTGGTCAGAAAATTTTCTAAAGATGGTGCCCTCTATTTTGGCCCATTTTCTTCCTCTGCCGCGGTTCAAAAGACCCTCAAAATCATCCATAAGACGTTCAAACTCAGAAAATGCAAACAAAAGGATTTTAAACGTCGTACAAGACCCTGTCTCAATTACCAAATCGCATCATGTTTTGCGCCTTGCTGTCTTGATGTGGATAAAAAAAACTATAACGACATCGTAAAAGAGGTTGTTTTATTTTTAAAAGGAAGAACGCCCGATCTGATCAAAAAATTAAAACAGGAGATGATCTCCGCTGCGAATGTGTGTGATTATGAAAAAGCAGCGGTTTTGAGGGATAAAATGTTTGCACTTGAGCAGACACTTGAAAAACAGGTGGTAGTTACCAATGATTTTAAGGACCGGGACGTACTCGGAATTGCAAAATCCGAGGAGAATTCTATAGTTACGCTTCTTTTTATTCGCAGCGGGTTTCTTGTTGGGACAAGAAATTTCATATTTTCGGAAACAATGTCAACAAAATCCGAAATGATTGGTGCATTTATTCGACAATATTATGATAAAATACATTTTGTTCCCAAAGAAATCCTGGTCCCAATACCACTTGAAGACGCATTTTTAACAGAAGAAATACTCAGTAATATCAAAGGACAAAAGGTTAAGGTTTTATCACCCAAACGGGGGAAAAAGGTCCGTCTTGTTAAGATGGCATGTCAAAATGCAAAAAACAGCCTCCGAGAGCTCATTACAGAAGTTTCAAAGGATACTCAACTTCTTGTTCGTCTCCAACAGCGTTTGAAGATGGACAGATTACCGTTTCGGATTGAATGCTTTGATAATTCCAGCATTTCAGGAAAAGATGCTGTTTCCTGTATGGTTGTTTTTGAAAAAGGAAAGCCGAATAAATCTTTATATCGAAAATACAAACTCAAGACAGCTATGCCAAAGGATGACTATGCCTGTATGGCTGAAGTCCTTAACAGGAGATATGATAAAGGTAAAACATCAGAACCCTATCCCGATATCCTCATGGTGGACGGTGGTAAAGGACAGCTGAGCATAGCGATTTCAGTCATAGCATCTTTGAAACTGGAAAAAGAAATTCAGCTCATCAGTATTGCAAAAAGAAATGAAAAAAAGGGGGAAACACAGGACAAAATCTATAAACCCGGGCAGGCCAATCCAGTAAATTTGGGCAGGGAAGGGGATCTGATTCTGTTTTTAGAAAGAATAAGAGATGAAGCCCATCGTTTTGCCATTACGTTTCACCGTAAGCGACGAAGCAAGACATTGATACATTCTTCCCTTGATTCAATCCAGGGTGTGGGTGAAAAGAGAAAATTAATTCTGTTAAAGCATTTTAAGAGCATAAAAAATATCCGGACAGCAACATTGGAAGAATTGAGCGCACTGCCCAAAATCAGTTATAAAACAGCTGAAAAGATAAAAAATAGCCTGGAAAGTAGTGAGTAATTTTTTGCTTTCAAATACACTGTAACGTTAAATCATCCCAGTTTTTTTAATAAATCTTTGAGTTCCTTGACCGCATCAGCTGATTTGTCAAGAGCGGTCTTTTCTTCATCTAATAATGTAATTTCGATGACCTCTTCAATGCCGTTCGCACCCAATTTTACAGGGACTCCGATAAAAAGGTCGTTATACCCGTATTCTCCTTCAAGATAGGCTGCGCAGGGCAGGATTTTCTTTTTATCTTTTAGAATCGATTCGGCCATTTCCACCGCAGCCGATGCGGGTGCAAAAAAGGCACTTCCTGTTTTAAGAAGTCCGACAATCTCTGCACCGCCATTAGCCGTTCTTTCCACAAGCGAATTAATACGGTCTTGCGGAAGCAATTCTGTAATCGGAATACCGGCGACCGTGGAATAGCGGGGCAAAGGCACCATCGTATCGCCATGCCCACCTAAGACAAATGCTGTCGTATTTTCCACGGAAACTTTAAGCTCCATTGCAATAAAAGCCCTGAATCGGGCTGAATCAAGCACACCGGCCATGCCGATAACTCGGTTTTTAGGAAAACCGCTGGTTTCATAAGCAACATGGCACATGGCATCAAGGGGATTACTTACAATAATCAACACAGCATCCGGGGATTGTTTTGCCACCTCTTGGGTGACATTTTTCATAATTTTTGCATTGGTACTTAAAAGATCGTCCCGACTCATGCCCGGTTTCCTGGGAATGCCGGCAGTGATAATAACAATGTCAGAGTTCGCTGAAGCTGCATAATCGTTAGATCCTGTTGGATGAGCGTCGTGCTTTTCAATGGGTGCAGCCTCAGCAAGATCAAGGGCTTTGCCTTGGGGAAGCCCTTCAATAATGTCTACCAACACGACATCACACAACTCTTTTTCTGCCAGCCGCTGGGCTGCAGTGGCCCCGACATTTCCGGCGCCGACAACGGTTACTTTTTTGTCCATTATGATTCTCCTTTATTATAAGTGCATATCGATATATTGATGAAACTATTAAGATTATTCCCAGAGTATTTCAGTTGATAGAATAGGAAAAATACGTTGTTTCTTCGACTCAAGAGAGTATTAATAATAATTTTGATAACATAAAATCGAATGTTGTCAATATATTTATTAGAACATCTATTTTTCTTGTTATTGACATAATGTACATGGCAGGATAAGAAAAACATACAGCCATTTTAGTCCGTTAAAATTATAATGACATAAAGGGAATGTGGTTTAAAACGCCCAATTTTAGTAAGATATTTATTTTATTATGTCTCGCTCCGCAAGATTCTTCGAAATATTTAAATAGAATAATTGAACAAAATGTTATAATATGTCATTGTATCAATAATTCATTTTCTTCGATTCATAAGGGAATATCCCCTCATGATCATGCCATAAAAGATTTGTAATTGTTTAGTCCTTTGAAACAAATCGAATTCAAAGGCGCTTCGGCTATGATTAAATATTTGGACAGGAGCTGTATGAGAGGATAAGGCTAAAGTGTTATAAAAATTTAAACTTTACAGATGTGGCTTGGGGTTCAACATGAATATAATAAAGAAGATAAAAACATTGTTAAAGGAAGCAGAACTCTATCATTCCCAGGGGTTATTGTATGAGGCGTTAGCAAAATTTGATGGTGCGACCGAACTCATACAGAACAACGACCAACTCAAAAACAAACAAAACCTTCTTGAGGGAATAGCTAAAAAAATAGATGTGTTGAAAAAGGATATTTCAAAGATCGAATTGGCACCAAAGAAACCTGAAGTCTCAGAAAATATTCAAGAACTGATTAAAAAGATGTACGCGTTTTCACCCGATATGGATGAAGATGCAAAAGCAATTGAGGGCGCAGTGGCATTGGCAAAGTTCGGCCAGTTTAAAAGAGCGATATCAGACTTTAATGAACTTCTAAAAAAAGATTCCACCCGTATTGATGCTGCCAAGAATATCTTAAGATGCCATATGGCACTTTATTCAATAGATGACGCCATATCTCAGTATGAGAAATGGCTTTTAGACGATATATTTAACCCTAACCAATTGAATAATATATATGTATTCTTTGAAAGCCTCTTGAAACGTGAGGGGGTTGAACAAACGCTTCCAAAGACGAAGGAGCAAGTGGATAAAGTTAAGGTGGCGGTATCTTTAGAAGATGATAAGGTTCAAGTTTTAGAACCAGAGGATGTCGGGGAGGAGAAGAGTGAAGTTGAACCTGAAAGTGAAGTTGAATCTGAAGGTGAAAGTGAGGATGTTCTTGACGTCAACTCCATCGGAATAACTGTGGACAGTGGCCCACAAAAAGGTGATGTTTATGAATTTAAAGTCAGGTTCCAATTGGGGAAAGTTGTCAGTCTTCTCATCCCAAACAGAGATAAAGATGTGATAGATAATTTTAAAATTGGATCTGAAATTCACGGTGTTCAATATTATTCTAACGTTGGTCTGTTTAAAGGTTCAGGCTTGGTTTCAGCAGTAAAAGAAATTACAATCGGTCCTTTACGGGGAGATTACTGCGTGGACATTGAGGTTGTGGTTCATTAGACCCATAATGCCGTAATAACGGCAAAATAATAACAAAGCATTTTCGAAATGACTCAAAAATTATAATTTGGAAAGAATTACAAATTAACAAAGGACTTGAAAAATTTGAGAAAATTTGTAATATGTGAATTTAGTGTCATATTGTGATGATTTGACACATCCTAATCCAATGATGCGGGGCTGATATTATATGGCTATTTTAAATCTAAAGAAAAAACAGATCGAGTGTAAAATCGTATATTACGGACCTGGAAGATGTGGTAAAACCACGAATATGGAACATATTTATAAGTCATATAAAAAACAAGTGACCGGCGAGATGGTTTCCATTGATACCGAAGGCGATCGGACTCTTTTCTTTGATTTTCTTCCCATGGGACTTGGGGAGATAAAAGGCTTTGATGTTACGGTTCAAGTTTATACAGTTCCCGGTCAGGTTCAATACAGATCCACCAGAAAACTTGTATTAAAAGGAGTTGATGGTGTGATTTTTGTCGCAGATTCACTGGTGGTGCGGCGTGAAAAAAATATGCTGTCTTTGAAGGATTTGCAGCATAATTTAAAAGAATATGGGCTCAACATTTTCAAAATCCCTCTTGTCATTCAGCACAACAAAAGAGATCTTGCTGGAGAAGGGCTTCCGATTATGGCTGTCGAGCAGATGGAAAGGGATTTAAACAGACAGCTTAAAGTGCCTTCATTTCCAGCCAGCGCAATTGGGGGTCAAGGTGTTGGGGCAACGTTAAAGGAATGCTTGAAACTAACGTTAATATCATTAAAAAAAGAAATGAAAATAGGACAGTAAATATTAAAAATGGGAAGTTTCGCTCTTGCAGGTAATCTTAAGTTTCTAAGTCTCGGTGATATCTTACAATTCCTCGGTTCAAATACAAGTACAGGTGTTCTGTATATTACAAGCAAGTATGCCCCATCCCAAGGAAAAATATATTTCGTTAATGGGAACCCTGTAAATGCATCGGCGGGATCATTGGTTGGACTTGATGCTTTGAACTCACTTTTTGGATGGATTGATGGGGAATTTGAGTTCAGAGATGAACGTGTTTCTTGTGAACAGATTATTCATAAAAGTCGCATGCAAATTATCCTTGATGCCTTAAGCATGCTCGACGACGGTAAGATAAAACGGTTGGGCCCTGTATCATTCTCTGCCAAATTACAATCTTCTGGAAACTCATCAAAACTGCCTACTATAAAGGGACCGCTCATCGATTATACGTATATCGTTGACGAGGAAGAATTCCGTGCAAACAACAAGATCGTGGCAGAAGGAAAACACGGTGGCTGGTTATGGGTTATTTTGGAAGGTGTCGCGGAAATTGTCAAAAAAACCCCAACAGGCGAATTAAAATTGCTCAGGATCGGTGAAGGCGCGTTTATTGGGAGTATTACGTCTTTCTTGATGTTAGAGGGAACAGTCCGAAGTGCGGCAATCTCTGCAGTAACCGATGTCCAACTGGGTGTACTCGACTCGCGTCGCCTCTCCGTTGACTTTTTGCGTATGTCCAATTCTTTTAGAAACCTTGCCATAAGTCTTGATAGAAGAATGAAGCAAGCCACTGACATGGCCGTTGATATTCATTTGAACAAGATACGGCTGGAAGAATATATTAACATTAAAAACCAGGTTATTAATCAGGGAGATAGTGAAAAGAATTTGTTTGAAATCACTGAAGGAGTCGCACATATTGTCCGGCATACAGAGTATGGATATGTGCCGCTTGGGAGTCTTTATCCGGGAGATTTCTTTGGCAATATTCCATTCCTTGATCTTGGACAGGAACCATTTAATGCTTCTGTCTTTGGCTCGGAAAACCTCGAGTTCAAGACAATGTCACCTGACAGCTTTCAACAAGAATACAATCAGCTTCAACCTACATTTAAAAACTTTATTGATCATCTTGCAACCTGTATATCGGTAACCGCCATGGTTACATGCGAGTTCCATAAAAAATCCGGCAGGAAATAAACTCTGGAATAATGATTTTTCAGCCAATTGAGTATGTTGAGGATTAACCCGCCAAAGTTCGGTGACGGGTTAAAATTTGAACCTGACCCCAGAGGAATAGGCTTCGCATTCAACAGGGCAAGCACAGAAATCGGGCAAAACGGGGCACTTTGCAAAGGTCTCAAAATCGATTGTCCGCAAAACCATCTGCATTGGGGGAAAACATGGTGATAGACGAAAGAAGACAACATACAAGGATCAATGCGCTCAATCTGATATCTTATAATTGCATTGATGCGGCTGAGAGTGTTGTCGCACAGGGAATGGGAAGAACTTTAAATGTCAGCGAAGACGGAATTCTGATAGAAACACATGTTTCAATAGATCCAAAATATACTATAGAACTTGCAATAGGTCTTGAAGATGAACTGATTCAGATCAAGGGGAGTATAATTTTCTGCACACCCGGAAAAGATGAAAAGTTTGAAACAGGAATAGAGTTCGGTGACACTGATGACGCAACAATGGATATTTTAAAAAAATATATCAAAGTATTTTCGGAACAATAAATCTCTAAATCTTTTCGAATGAAATGGGTAAAAAGATGTATCTAAATAAAGGATTTAATTGAATGCAACAGGCTGTAATCGAAACAAATTTAGAAGCGTTAAATTTAATGAAAAGGGGTAAAGTTCGGGACATATACGATCTTGGTGAACATATTTTGATGGTGGCTACAGACCGAATTTCCGCCTTTGATGTTGTCATGCCCGACCCAATTCCTGAAAAAGGAAAAATTCTAACTCAAATTTCCCTTTTTTGGTTCGAGATAATGAAGCCGGTTTTGCCCAATCATGTGATCTCCGCTAACGTAGATGATTATCCTAAAATATGCAGACCTTATTCGGAAATTCTTCGTGGAAGGAGCATGCTTGTGAAAAAAGCAAAGCCACTGCCCATCGAGTGTATTGTAAGGGGTTATATATCCGGATCCGGCTGGAATGATTACCAGATTTCAGGCAGTATCTGCGGTATAAAACTTCCCGAAGGCCTGAAAGAATCCGACAAGCTTCCTGAACCTGTATTTACGCCTTCGACCAAAGCCGAGTCAGGTCTTCATGACGATAATATAGATTTTGAAAGAACCATAGAAAAAATCGGAAAACCGTTGGCTGAAAAAATAAGAGAACTCAGTCTTGAAATTTACAACAAGGGTGCCGATTTGGCCTATAAGAAGGATATCATCATTGCGGATACGAAATTCGAATTTGGCACTTTGGATGACGAACTTATACTCATCGATGAGGTTTTGACTCCTGATTCTTCCAGATTCTGGCCCCAACCATCCTATAAACCCGGGGGGCCGCAAAAAAGTTTTGACAAGCAATATCTGCGAGACTACCTGCTTTCCATAAACTGGAATAAAAAACCCCCGGCACCATCCCTGCCACAAAATGTAATTGACAATACTCGTAAAAAATATCTGGAAGCATTTCAGCAACTCACCACAGCAACCCATGCACTTTAGAGAAAAAATCGTCAATCTATCCCAGATCGATTTCAGTGATGATGCTTTTCGTATCACTACCGAGAAGCAAGTGGATGATTTGATGCAGTCAATAAACCATGTTGGAGTATTGCATCTTCCATTATTATTGAAAAAGGAATCAACCTATACGATTATATGCGGTTTTCGTAGGATTGAGGCCTGTCGACGCCTGAATTGGCCTAGAGTTGAAGCGAGGATTCTTGACCCTGCTACCTTGAGTCTCACGTGTATCAAATATGCCATCACAGATAACGCTTTTCAAAGACCTTTGAACTTAATAGAAAAGTCAAGGTCCATCGAAATGCTGTCCGTTTTTTTCAAAGATATTAACAGACTGTCCGAAGAACTGTCGGTACTGGGCTTATCTGAACATCCATCAATGATCAAAAAGCTCAAAGGTATTTGTCATTTTTCCGAGTCGATTCAAAACAGCATCCTTTCCAACTCGATTTCCCTTGCCATGGTTTTGGAGCTTGCTGGAATGTCGGAAGATGATGCGAAAGGTTTTATAACACTTTTTGATACCCTTAAATTGGGCCTTAATAAGCAAAGGGAAATCGTAACGCTGGTAAAGGAAATTGCCATGCGTGAAGACAAGTCTATCCTACAGGTTATTGAAGAATCTCATTTGAATAAAATTTTGATGAATGAGGAGCTTGATAAAAATCAAAAGGCTCACAATGTAAGGATATATTTAAAACAACGGCGCTTTCCAACCATCGCAGTCATCGAAAAATCTTATGAAAAATATCATCAAAATTTGAACCTTGAAAGGGGTTTTAAATTGATTCCGCCAACCAATTTTGAAAGTCCAACCTATATCTTGCAACTTAATTTTAACAACATGACTCAACTCAAAGGCCTAAGAACTGCTTTGGACGCTCTTATGGAAAACCCATACCTTAAGAAAATTGTGGATTGATCGCACACCATAGCCTTTTGAAAACATTACGCTTCAGGTACAATTAAATTTTTGCTGCAAGATCACGCCAAAGGCGGATAAACCCGCCCGAGGCGGACAAGACTCGTAAAAAAGGGCTCGTTTGGTCTTCGCTTTCAGCTACGGCCCAACAAGAATGAAAGAACCTGCCCGGACTATTAATAAAGGTCTCTGCTTTAACAAAGGGTTTCATCAATAAAGTTAAATCGTTTATGGTTTTTCCAAAATGATCCCTAATCCACCCTGCCCGCTCGTGCCATACGTGGCAGGCGGGTCAGACAGCTTCCAGACAAAAATTTAATTGTACCTGAAACTCCTTTGAAATCGGTTTGTTTTAAAGGTATAAGCTATTATAAATACAATATATTATAAAGATAGATTAAGTTCATTCTTTTTATTAATAAATTGGGAAATGAGTCATGATGAGTTAAATTGATCTGAGTTCTTAGTAAATATCAATGGATTACGTCAGCAAGCCCAATGAATCATTGAAAATTCTTCTTAATCGCAATAAAAAGTGAATATATTTACTTGACTAAATAAAAAGCACCATTTATATAAAGCTTAATTAAATAAATATGGTTCAGGTAAATATGGGCATAAAGGAAAGGAAAGAACGGGAAAAAGGGAGAAGGCGGCAGCAAATAATGGTTGCCGCCAAAAGAGTTTTTTCAAAAAAGAGCTTCAACAAGGCAACCATGGAAGATATTGCCAAGGAAGCAGAACTTAGCCCAGGTACGATTTATCTCTATTTCAAAAATAAAGAAGAGTTGTTTGCCTCTCTATCACTCAGAATTTTGCAATATATGAGCATCCGGCTGGAGCATGTACATAACGAAGAGTACAAAGAGCCAAAGGAAAAATTAAACGCACTCAAGGACGCTTTATATGAAGTGTACGAATTTGATCCGCTTGTGTTGATTAACATGTTCCATCTGCAATCCAGCGAAACGCTGAAGAATTTATCACCTCATCTGCTTACGGACATTAAGGATTTATCCAGACATTCGTTCAGGTCCATGGCAAGAGTTTTTGAAGAAGGAATAGAAAAAGGAGAGTTTATCGACAGGCATCCGGTGGCATTGGCCGACATTGTGTGGGCATTATTTTCAGGTATTGTTCTTTGGGAAGAAAGTAAAAGACTGATTGACAGTAAAAAAGATTTCTTAACATCGACACTTGAAATTGCATTTGAAATATTTAATCGAGGTATAGAAACATGCCCTGAGGCAGCCAACTGAAATTCACTGGTTTTAAACAAATCGATTCAGGTATCAAATGGTTTGGTTTATAATGACCAAAACAAAAGAAAAAGCGGCTTATTTTAACAATTAACCGGAAAGGGGGTGATATCACAAGTTCGGCTATGAGAAGAGAAGAGGCTGTTGTGTTTTTCATTGCCACACGATCAGCAAAAAAATCCTCTCTTCCAGTGGCTATGGTTTTATTAAACCGGAAATCTTAAAGATGCTTTAATTGTAGGTCATTCAAAATGACACCGAAAAAAGACGGATTAACTGACTTTTTAACATGTCAAAGAAGTGTCATGGAATCTCCGCTAAAGCGTACCTTAAAGACTTCGGTAATTAAACACATGTTTCTAACTTTAAGGAGGTGTATTAATGCCAAAGTATGCCAAAGGATATAACCAACCAGTAGATGTTCTTCCTGGACGAGCATGGGCTGTAATCTTAGCTGGTACGACCATCAATTTATGTCTGGGTTGCCTATATGCGTGGTCTGTATGGGTCAAGTATCTCACAGACGACGTATACATGAAGGCCCATGGCTGGGCTGGCGCTCTCACCGCAGAGCAGGCTTCCAACCCGGCGTCATTGTGTATTTTAATCTTCGCCCTGCTCATGATTCCCGGCGGGAAGATCCAGGATAAATACGGTCCCACAGTCGCCGGCTCCATCTCTGCCGTCTTCATGGGTATAGGCATGATTATCGCTGCAACAGCTAACTCCTACGCCGGAATCCTGTGGGGATTTGGCGTCGGCGGCGGAATCGCCATGGGCATTGGTTATGCCGCTCCGGTCCCTGCAACACGGAGATGGGTCGGACCGCATCAGGTCGGTGTTATGATCGGCATTACGGTCGCAGGCTATGGCGGTGCGGCCTTTTACGTAGCACCGCTCATCAAATGGCTTATTGTCAGTTATTCTCTCTCTGCGTCATTCATGGTGCTGGGGATTGCTTACTTGATCGTCATCGGTATTGCCGCCCAAGTCCTGGCATGGCCGGAAGAGGGATATGTGGCGCCTCAACCGCCTGAGACGGCAGCGACAAAGGCTGCTGCCGCATCTGTGGTTGACTGGAAGACCGGAGAAATGATGGGGACATGGCAGTGCTATGCCCTGATCGCTCTTTTCTGTCTGAACACTCAGGCCGGTCTTCTCATCATCGGTCACGCAGCCAAAATCGTTAAGCCCTTCCTGGCGCAAGGATTTATCCTGGTTGCTGCAGGCGGATTTATGAACGCTGCGGGACGGGTCGGGACAGGCAAGTACTCGGACATCATCGGCAGGGACAGGGCGTATATGCTCAATGCCGGGGTCGCAGCTCTCTGTCTATTCGCGCTGCCAGCGATGATTGCGGCCAAATCACTTTTCATGACGTTCACGGCCTGTATGATCGCCTATTGGGTTTACGGTGGCGGTCTTGCTCTGATGCCCTCATACACAGCCGACTTCTATGGGCCCAAGAACCTGGGCTTCAATTACGGAATCGTGTTCATCGGCTGGGGTCTGGGTGCCTTCATGCCCAAGCTGGCAGGAAGAATCAGGGACGTAACCGGATCGTACGATATGGCATTCTATGTCGGAGGTGGACTGCTCATTCTCGCAATTCTGATTGCCTTTGTTACCAAGAAACCACAACAATCAAGAGCATAACCCATCGATCTGACAGGTTATGATCAAACTTAAATGAAAAGGCGGAAAGGGGCCAAAATCTTTCCGCCTTTTTTAATGACAAACAATTGTGATAAATTCGTATTAATTCGTATTGAATGGCTACGGTTTAGCTGTATGCCCGTTTGTCCGTTTTGTTGGCTGAGATTATAGACTTTTTTGGTTAAGAGCTTATTTGGTTCCGCATGGTATGGGTAGGGAGATTGTCAATGGTATTCGACAAACCGGGTCACAACGTCCAAAACCGGTGCAACCGTCTCTTTTAAAAACGGTATTCCCGAAAAACGCTCAGCGATTACGAACGCTAGGATAATATAGGGTCCGATCCTTGAGTACATTCTCCAGACACGCTGATTCTGACCGGGCAAGGCTAGGTAGATCAGCCTAGAACCTGCCAGGGGAGGAATAGGGAGTATATGGTAAGCGGTCACGGCCGCGCCAAGATGGAGTACGACCTCGACAACCCGGTCGGTCCAGAAGTATTGCTTTATGTAAGCAGCACTGACCGCCAGGGTCAGACTGGCAAAGGGGGCGACCAGCGAAATAATGAGCCATCCCAGCTTCTGATGCTTGAAGCCGATCTTTTGATCGTCCACTTGTTTGCCCCAGCCGAAGCCTCCCAGAAAAAAGACGATGGTCCCCACAATATCCAGGTTGCCGAAGGGATTGAATTCAAAATCGGCTTCTTCTCCGGCAGGCTTTACATTTGCGAAGCTTAAAGCGAAAAGTCGCGTAAAACCGGAACTGAAAGCGACGATGGCGAGTATGGTTACACTATAATAGAGAATTTCTTCTGCATTAAAGCTTTTTATGGGCAAGTCAAATCCTCCTATTTCTATATTGAACTGATGCAAAGGTAAAAAAACAACATGGCTATTTCGTGGAGATGGAGTATAGAGAAATAGGGTTTGTGTGTCAAACGAAAATCTAATTTGCGAATTTTCTGGAGATGATAAAACATGGATCAGACTCCGTATGGAAATAAAAGAGTTGTTTTAGTTATTGACACCGAACAGATTAGAGCTGGCAAATTAAAAAAGATTCTTAACAATTACGGTTATCGAGTCTATACAGCCATGGATTTGAAAGAAGCCCGGCGAATACTTACAAAAAAGAAAAAGATGGATGTTGTACTTTTGACCTTGAAGCGATTTGACCTTTCTATTGAGCAGTTTATTATAGACCTTAAATCGGGAAAGCCGATAATTGTGATACTGGAAAGCTTTTCCGAGGAGTTGGCAGCATCGGTCTTGAGAACCGGTGCGGCGGATTTTCTCGCCTGTCCCATTGATTCCAAAGAACTTATAAAGAGGATCGGTGTGCACGCCCGTATCGAAAATGACGGCGATTATGCAAGGTTAAGAGTAGACATAGTCGCTCCTATTGAAAAGGGCGGTCATTTTAGATTCTGGAAAAGGCTTTTTAGAGGTTTATATCGCAGACCAACTGAAAACAAACTTATGGACTTTCGGTATGAAAAACTGGAAAGGTTAGGGCTGGGGAGCTTTGGCGAGGTATGGAAAGTCAAGGACGTGACAACGGATCCAGCAGAAATTTTCGTAGCAAAAATTCCCCTGGATAAAAAATTAAATGCCAAGTTTGAAAAGGAGGCGCGGATACTAAGGCGTCTGGCCGGTCATGAAGGTGTGCCCAAGGTTTTTGAGATGAAAGAAGTAATGAACAAAAAAGTGCTGATTCAGGAGTTTATAGTTGGTAAAACACTTTACGAGGTGATTGAGCGGGATCTCGAAGATAAAGAGGTAGAGTCCGTGGTTATTCAACTTACAGATGTGGTGGCTCATGCCCATGATCTAGAGGTTATCCACCGGGACATAAAACCCGAGAATGTGATGGTAAGGCCAAACGGAACCATAAAACTCCTGGACTTCGGCGCAGCCAAAGAACTCAAGGAAAAAGAAATGTCCGCCACTGTTACGGGCTCCAGGCCTTACATGGCACCTGAACAAATAATGGGTAAAAGCCAGAGACGTTCGGACGTATGGGCCATTGGCGTTGTGATGTACGTGCTTTATACGGGGATGTACCCTTTCTATCATGAAGTGGAGAAGATACTCATGGACATTATCCTTAGGACTCCTCCATCTCCCCCGAGTAAATTCAATGAAGCTTTAGATAAGAAAATCGAGCGCATCATAATGAAATGCCTGGAAAAAGAACCTTTAAAGCGATACCCGAATGCAAAAGTACTCAAGGAAGATTTACTCGCCTCAATTCCCGATTATGGAAAAACGATATTGCCGCTCTATTAACCCGAACACCGCATAAGGAATTATCTTGTTTTATCGGCATATACCGCCACATCCATCACCATGATCACAATGTCCAGATCTTCACCATGCCGACCTTTCATGAGTCCCTCGATCACCCCTCTCGGACTGAATCCGGCTTTTTTGAACATTGCCAGGGCAGCATGTGCCCTAAGGGGGAATTCAGCCATGAGTTTCTCGAGCCCGAACTCCATGGCAAGATCTACAAGCTCGTTGATCATCAACGTTCCCAAACCCTTTCCGTGGAAATCCGGATCTACAACGATCCGGATAGTGCCCAGATGTTTGCGCCAACCATGGGCAACCCGGTGTAGGCTCGCATTGGCCACCAGATTGTCACCTTGAAAGGCCAATAATGGAAACACTCGATCGTAATTCAGTTGATCAAACCATTTGTCGAGAACTTTTGGGTCGGTGACATCGTTTCGCACATACTGGAGCACCGAAGGGGTAAGTCGGTTAAAAAATTCTTCCAATCCTTTTCGGTCGGCCTTGACCATGGGCCTCAATAGAACAACGGTGCCGTCTTTTAGCTTTCCTTCCTTTTTTAAATCTTTCATTTCTGTCATTTTATCACCTGTTAATGATATTTAGACCACCCGTCTAAGTTCCATCCAAAAGTCTTTTTGCTAAAAATTCAGGCAAGTTTGCCTCAACTATTTTTTTAATCGTTGATGCCACATTATATTCTACCAGTTTAAAGCTTACTGTATTGGTTTCGGTGTCAAATATGAAATATGAAGACCTGGGGTCTCCGTTTCGAGGCTGGCCAACGCTTCCGGGATTTAAAAGGTAAAGTTCATCCCCATTTAGCCTGATTATTCCATCCAAAGGAATTTCAACCGGCGCCACTTTCCCTCGAACATCCATACGCCAGACCTTCCTTTTATGGGTATGCCCGAAAAGGCACACATTTATTTTCCCCCAAATTCCCTTTCTCATCCTCTTTAGCGTGACCCTGGCCTGAAAGGGAAGGGCGATGTAACTGCTCGTATCATCAGGGGAACCATGGCATGCAAGGCCGCAGGATAAGCGATGGTTTTTCTCCAAATCGTTTAAAAATTGGATATTTTCATGGATAAGATTTTTTCGTGTCCAGAGGATGGCGTTTCGGGCAAATATATTGAAATTTTCGGCAAAAGCAAGATTGCATGCTGCCAGATCATGATTGCCCAAAATAGAATGCATTCCGATATCTCTGGCCAGCTTGACACACTCATTGGGGCTTGCATTATACCCAACAAGGTCCCCAAGATTCAGAATTCGGTCGGTCTGGTTCTCAAAATCATTAACAACCGCCTGAAAAGCCTCTATATTTGCGTGGATATCTGAAAGAACGGCAACACGCACTATTGTCACCTCTACGACTTCAAGGACTCTTTAGCCATATTCGGATATGCAACTGGAGTAAAAACTTACCACTGTTTAAAGTTGCGAAGGATTATGTGTTAAATAAAAGTTCTTTAAATTTTTTTCTGAGCCACTTGTTGACCATACCCCCAAAATACCAGCGTCCTACAAGTGGAAGAAGTATGAGAGCATAGAAGTACATATCTCCAGTCTTAAAGAAAGTGAAAACAACCACCAGGCTTGTCATAACCAAGGCTATCGCCATATTTGTGAACAATCCGGCGAGTTCACCGAGCTTTACTGACATATATTCCTGCAGCTCTTCTCCATTCATCAAAACTTTCTTCCCTTTTCTTTGTATACTCAGCAGCATATTTTCTAAGATCTCCTGAAGATATCACACCTGATGGATTTAAATCCATCAGGTGTTTTGTATCTGTTTGTGTTGCGTTTCGTTTATAATAACCGCGGATCTCAACAGTTATCAATAGGAAGGTCTTGTGTCAAGAGTCATACAGAGGTTTTACTTTTATTGACATAGTCCTTTTGAAAATCTATTTTCCTGCTTGACCCATAATATATGTTTTACTATCTTTAAAGAGAGTAATAGGATAGCAATCCTTTGAAACAAATCGATTTTATACCAGAAGCGGTAATGAATTCAAAGGGCTTAAAGTGTTACTAAAAAAATAATTTTCTCATTACATGCCATCAATGAAAACATTCAGACATTAAACAAAATATTCTCTTGCCCATTTTAAAATTATATATCGATCAACAGGTGCTCCATTTCCCCCAGGTTGTTTCCATTCGGTCCCGCATCTCTAATGTGCCGGTTTCAGTGGTTAATAGTTCAAAAGAGGTTTACAAATCGGTTTCATCGTCTGATGATCCGGTCCAAAAAGGCAAAACGATCTTATTTCTTACCCGAAATAAAGGCGCTTTTATTAAGCCATGTCCCGGGACACGGTCATATACGTGCTGTGGATATCAAATTTTGCATATGGGCACATTTTGTACCATGGACTGTTCGTATTGCATTCTGCAAGCCTACTTTCATCCACCCATACTGCAATATTTTGTCAATCACGATGAACTTCTGGGGGAATTGGATCGTCTTTTTTTAAATAAAACCTTGGCCAGAATCGGGACCGGAGAATTTACAGACAGCATGATTTGGGATAAATGGACGGATCTTTCAGATCTACTTATACCTAAATTTTCAAAACAGTCCAGAGCCGTATTGGAACTTAAAACGAAAACTGTGAACATAAACACACTGAAAGCACTTCACCACAATCACAAAACGATTGTATCATGGTCTTTGAATACACCCCGTATTATTAAAAATGAGGAGCACCATACGGCATCTCTCTCTGCCAGACTTCGTGCTGCTGCAAAATGTGAGTCCTGGGGTTATCCCCTTGGCTTTCATTTTGACCCCTTGGTGATCTATGGCGGATGTGAAGAAGAATACGCGAGTGTTATTGAGCAGTTGTTTTCCCACGTATCCTCTGAAAATATTGTATGGATCAGCCTTGGCACTTTTCGATTTATTCCTGCTTTGAAGCCGATCATACAAAAGCGCTTTCCAAATTCAAAGATCATTTACGGGGAATTTATATCCGGCCTTGATGGAAAGATGCGTTATTTTAAACCATTAAGAATCGATCTGTATCAAAAGATAGTGTCCTTCATAAGGGACTATGCTCCTGATGTGATGATTTATTTATGTATGGAAGATGATGAAGTCTGGCAAAAGTCTCTCGGATTTGTTCCTTCAGATTACGGTGGGTTATCGAAAATATTGGATAAAAGTGCTGCAACGCACTGCGGCTTAAATATGGTTTAATTGATGATGCGAAAATATCTACTGCGTTTATGCCTAATCTTATCATCAGTTTTATTGATCGGCGCTACTACCGTAGTAGTACCAAAGTGGGTCCGTGTAAAGTGGGTTTGTGATGGAGACACCATTGTACTCCGTGATGGCCGGCATGTGCGTTATATCGGCATAAATGCGCCCGAAATTGCCCATGACCATCATAGGGCAGAAGCATTTGGGTATGCAGCAAAAAAATACAATCAATCATTGGTTCGATCAAAAAAGGTAAGATTGGAATTCGACAAAGAACAGTATGACCGTTATGGTCGATTACTGGCATACATTTTTTTATTAGACGGTACTTTTATAAATAAAAAAATGATAGAAAAGGGTTATGCTCATGTACTGCATCGAAGACCGAATATAAAATACGATGGCGTATTGTTAAAGGCTCAAAGGGATGCTATGTCCGCTAAACAAGGGATATGGCGTAATTGGAATGATGATAACAAGAGCCAAGAATATGTGGGAAACAAACAATCGAAACGGTTTCATTTAAAAACATGTCCGTATGGAAAAAGAATAGAAAAAAGAAACAGGATCTTTTTTTCAAGAAAATGGGACGCATTTTGGTCTGGTTTTGCACCCTGCAAACAATGTATGGCAGGTGGTGGATTGAAAATGGTCGATTGATGGTTGAAGATTGAAAGTCCGCCGGATCCACTGAAGTACGGAGGCAGAAACGGCGGACTTTTAAAAGTAAAAATGAGCTAAAGATTTAAGTGAGCTAAAGTTAAGGAATTCTGCCAATTATCTAAAATAATTGGAGCGAGCCGACTTCGCCATAGTGGCCTTTGGCTACGACGGCTGAAAGCGACTCCTTAACTTTAGGCACTTTAGATCACTTTAGACACTTTGAACTTAATTTTTGTCATTCTTTAGCTTTGTTTGTTTCTTCTACAATTTTTTGGGAGATTTGGGCAGGAACTTCGTCGTAATGTGAAAATTCCATAGTAAATATACCCCGGCCTCCGGTAATTGAATTTAAGTCAGGTGCATAGGTTAAAAATTCGGCCATGGGCACCTGTGCGTTAATCACCTGATTTTTACCCTTGTTGTCCATACCAAGGACTCGGCCACGCCTGCTGTTAAGGTCTCCCATGATATCACCCATGTATTCATCCGGAGTAATAACCGAGACATTCATAATCGGTTCCAAAAGAACAGGGCCGGCATCTTTAGATGCCTTTTTGAAAGCAAGAGAACCCGCGATTTTAAATGCCATTTCAGATGAATCTACAGCATGAAAAGAACCGTCGTCGAGGATTACTTTAAAATCGACGCACGGGAACCCTGCAAGAACCCCTTTTTGGGCTGATTCAATGACACCTTTTTCCACAGCAGGTATATACTGTCTCGGTATAGCACCGCCAACAATTTTATTATCGAACTCAAAACCTTTTCCTCTGGGAAGCGGTTCTATCTGAATCCAACAGTCACCATACTGACCGTGGCCTCCGGTCTGCTTTTTATGTTTTCCCTGGACCCTGACTTTCTTGGTAATGGTTTCTTTATAGGGGACTTTAGGTGTATCCAACTGGACCTCAACGTTGAATTTTCTTTTTAGCTTTTCAGTTGTCACTTCAATATGAACCTGCCCAAGGCCGGATAACAGAATCTGCTTTGTTTCAGGATTGCGTGTAAGCTGTAAAGACATATCTTCTTCCAATAGTTTTGATAAAGAAATGAATATTTTGTCCTCATCACCTTTTGATTTGGCTTTTACGGCAAATGAAATCAAGGGCGGAAGGGGATCCGCGCATTTAAATCTAACCTTTTGGCTACTATTGCAAATGGTATCACCAGTGGTTGTCTCTTTTAGCTTGGCTACAGCAACAATTGCGCCGGGACCGGCCTTGGTAATTTGCTTCTGTTCTTTTCCGGCAAGCCTTAAAAGCTGGTTATATCTTTCACTTGTATTTTTATTGACGTTGAAGAAATTTCCGTCCCCACCGAGTGTCCCTGAAACAATCCTGAATATAGAAAGACGTCCGGCAAATGGATCGGCAACCGTTTTGAAAACAAAACCAGAGAAGGGAGCATCGGGATCAGGACGACATTCTATTTCGCCGTCTCCTGTCGCATCAGCAGCGATCCAAGAGCCTCGATCTATCGGTGAAGGCATGCAATGAATAATAAAATCCTGCAACAGATCAACGCCGATATTATTTATGACCGACCCACAAAGAACAGGAACAAATGAGCGCGACAAGATCCCTTTTTTTAAAGCAACCTTTATTTCATCATCTGACAGCGGCTCTCCTTCAAGATACCTTTCCAGAAGCTCGTCATCTGACTCGACAACATTTTCCACAAGAGCCTCCCGCTCTTCTAAAACCATATCCTGCATATCTGGTGGAATATCAATTTTCGTTGCTTTGCCTCTGGCATCATAGGCGTAAGCTTTCATGCTGACCAGGTCGATGATACCGCTAAAGTTTGCTTCAGAACCTATCGGGATCTGTATGATCATCGGTTTTGGATCAAAACATTCGGCAGCATCTTTGAAAGCGCGCATAAAATCCGCACGTTCTCTATCGAGTTTATTGATAAAAATAATACATGGTAACTTAAATTCTTCAGCAAAATCCCAGGCTTGTTCGGTTTGAACTTTTATTCCGTCTACAGCATCCACTACGATAAGTGCGCTGTCGGCTGCCTGCATGCTGCTCTTTGTATCTGAAATAAAATTTTGATCACCAGGTGTGTCAATGAGGCTAACAGTATGTTTTTTCCAGTTGAATTGATGGAATCCGCTGCTTAAGCTGATGTTGCGTTTAAGTTCTTCCGGCTCAAAGTCCATTGCAGTATTGCCGTCTTCAACGCGGCCAATTCTCTTAATGACACCTGCATTGAAAAGCATTGTTTCGGCTAGAGAAGTTTTTCCCGCACCGCCATGGGATGCAAAAGCAATGTTCCTTAAACTTTCTATTATTTCCGCCATTTAATCTCCTCTCTGCTAAATTTAAAAAGTGTAGATTCAGATACATAAATCAAATATTTTTATAGGTTTATTTGTAAAAAATCAAGCTCTACTTTCAAATTTTAATGAAATGAAAAACTCTCTGTTTCCTTTTGGTCCCAATATGGGAGAAGGGATCACCCATTGGCTGAAAAGATGTTTTTTTATAAAAAAATCAGAAAGATTTTCGATAACTTGAGCATGAAAATCCGGGTCGCGTACCACACCGCCTTTTCCGACATGCCCTCTCCCTACCTCAAATTGGGGTTTAATCAATGCCAGAATTCCGGCGCTTTTTTTCATATATTTTAATACCTCGGGAACAACCTTTTTAAGTGAAATAAAGGAAACATCTATGGTAACAAGATCTACGAGTTGCGGAAGGGTTTCAGACTGCATATGCCGGATGTTCATCCGTTCTATAACTACAACTCGCGGATTCTGCCTCAATTTCCAAGCCAGTTGTCCATAACCGACATCTACAGCATAAACACGGCCTGCTCCATGTTGTAATAGACAGTCGGTGAAACCACCCGTGGATGCGCCCACATCAAGACACACAAAACCGTTGATATCGATTTCAAGGGTATGAAGCGCTTTTTCGAGTTTAAGCCCCCCTCTGCTGACATAGGGATGATCTTCCCCTTGAAGAACAATATCGTCCTCCGGGAAAACGGGTGTGCCGGGTTTATCCACAATATGATTGTTTACCAGAACTTTTCCGGCCATAATCAGCGCTTGAGCCCGTTGACGACTGGGCACAAGTTTTTTCTCTAACACGACCAGATCGAGTCTTTTTTTAGCGGCAACCATCAGGCATCAATCATCAGCTTTTTCGCTGCATTGACTATAGCGGATGCATCAACACAATATTTTGATCTGAGAAACTCCTGAGACCCGTGTTCAACAAAGGCATCCGGTATTCCGATGCATTTCAAACGAAACCCTGTTATATCCTGATCGGCCAGACATTCCAGAACCGCACTTCCAAATCCTCCCTGACGAACGTTCTCTTCGATGGTGATAATTCGCGGAATTTTTCTGGAAAGGGTTCCTATTAACTCGGCATCAAGGGGTTTTATAAAACGACAATTTACAACCGTTGCAGAAATATGATGCGTTTTGAGCGTGGCATGAGCTAAAAGCGCTTCGTTAACGGACCGACCGATGGCGAAGATAACAACATCATCTCCTTTTTCAAGCAGTTCACCTTTACCGATGGGTATGGGAACATCTTGATTTTCCGATTTTTTACCTTCACCGGTTCCCCTGGGGTATCGAATCGCAATAGGACCATTATGAGCCATAGCTGTGGTCAGCATTCTGCAAAGTTCATTTTCATCTTTAGGTGACATGACCACCATATTGGGAAGACTTCTAAGATAAGATAAATCGAAAACACCATTATGGGTCGCTCCATCTTCACCGACAATTCCACCGCGGTCCACAGCAAAAATAACCGGGATTGCTTCGATACACACATCATGTAATATCTGGTCATAGGCGCGCTGCAAAAATGTTGAATATATAGCCACAACAGGTCTGAGTCCTTCTGTTGCTAATCCTGCTGCAAAAGTTACGGCATGCTGCTCGGCAATTCCCACATCAAAAAAGCGATCCGGATAGGCATGCGCAAAATCGGAAAGACCTGTGCCTTCGGGCATTGCAGCGGTCACCGCGATGATTCTATGGTCTTTTGACGCCATTTCGAGAAGGGTCCGGCCAAAAACCTGAGTATATGTCGGAATCGTACAGTCTTCTTTGATACTTTCTCCAGTATCAGCATCAAAGCATCCGACACCGTGAAAATACACCGGATTTTTTTCAGAAGGGGGGTATCCTTTGCCTTTTGTCGTCGTTACATGGAGGAGTACCGGCTCGTTTAGACATTTTACATTATTTAGAATGTCGATAAGATGATCAAGTTTATGGCCGTTAATCGGACCGAAATATTCAAAATTAAAGGCTTCAAACAACATCCCAGGGGTTATAAACGTTTTAAAGGACTCTTTGGAACGCTTTGCAAATTGATAGATATCATCTCCAAATTTCGGCAAAGATTTAATAAAGTCTCCCACTTCCTTTTTAAAATCCTGTAAATATTTTGCTGAAAATGTGCGGCTTAATAAAGAAGATACAGCCCCTACGTTGTGTGCAATGGACATATCATTGTCGTTAAGTATAACGAGAATATTTTTATTAATGTCTCCTGCCTGGTTAAGGCCTTCATAGGCAAGCCCGGCCGTCATCGAACCATCTCCTATAACGGCGATAACCTTTGAATTATCATTTTTCAAACGCTTGGCACATGCGATTCCAAGCCCTGCAGATATTGAAGTGCTGCTGTGACCGGTTGAAAATGCATCATAGGGGCTTTCACTCATGCGTGTAAATCCGCATATTCCATTATGCTGACGCAGGGTGTTAAACTGATCTCTTCTTCCGGTCAGCAGCTTATGCGCATAAGCCTGGTGTCCAACATCCCATATAATTTTATCATCAGGGGCGTTAAAGACATAGTGGATGGCAATGGCCAGTTCAACAACGCCCAGACTTGGTGCAAGATGGCCGCCATTTTTAGATACCACGTCGATAATAACTTGACGTATTTCTGAGGCAAGAAGCGGCAGATCACTTTTAGGTATTTTTTTTAAATCTTCAGGAGAATTAATTTTTTCAAGAAAACTCAACGTATTATGATCCTTATTTTTTTCTATCAACAATGTAATATGCAATAGCTCGGAGAGGATGAGCTTTGTTATCAAAATAATCAAGTGCTTTCAAGGCATTGTTTACAAGTTTTTTTGCGAATGTTTTTGATTGTTCTATTCCAAGAAGAGCAGGGTAGGTGCTTTTACTTCGTGCTTGATCCGAACCCACATCTTTTCCCATAATATTTGGATCACCTTCCACGTCCAGTAAGTCATCGGTAACCTGAAATGCAAGCCCGATATTTTTTGCATAAGCTTTAAGCTGTTGAATCTGATCAAAACTTGCATTACCTAGAGTTGCACCAACCGTCACCGATGCTTCAATCAGAGCACCTGTTTTTAAGGCATGCATGTTCTCTAATTCTTCTAAACAAAGCAAATGGCCTTCAGCGGCCATGTCCTGCATTTGTCCTTCAATCATTCCCTTATATCCGGCAGCTGTCGATAGGGTATGTATAACATTCATCCAATTTAGAACATGATTTTCTTGGATATTCTTCACTGAAGAAAGCACCTCAAAAGCCAGGGTGAGCAACCCATCGCCGGCCAGAATCGCTGTGGCTTCATCAAAGGCCACATGACATGTTGGCCGCCCCCTTCGTATGTCGTCGTTGTCCATTGCAGGAAGGTCATCATGGATTAGCGAATAGGTGTGAATCATTTCAAGGGCACAGGCAGCTCTAATCATATCTTGGTCCTGACATCCAACTGTTTCGGCAGAAGCTACACACAAAACCGGTCTTATTCGCTTTCCACCCGCCATAAGTGAATACTTCATGGCTTTTACAATTTCACTTGATGTATTCTTAAATATAGAATCAAGCGCTTCATTGATTTGCTCTCTTTTAGAAGAAAAATATGACTTTAGATCAAATCTATTCATCATCAGACTCGGTTTCTGAGATAAACGGTTTGTCAAACACATGACCGTTATGATCCTTTAGCAGAATGGTAATCCTTTTTTCAGTTTCATCGAGCTTTTCAGAACAAAATTTGGACAG
>Ga0307425_1000021_pt1 | contig 73540 bp, 70 predicted proteins | sample SalMarWE160330MG_FD_202152 | JGI IMG/M metagenome (GOLD analysis project Ga0307425, IMG submission 202152) | Salt marsh sediment microbial communities from the Plum Island Ecosystem LTER, Massachusetts, United States - WE1603-30 | ecosystem: Environmental > Aquatic > Marine > Intertidal zone >... | reverse complement strand
CACCTGATTAAGCGGGCTCTTTTTCAAGCTCCATTTATTGACGGCTTCGTAAAAAGTCGCGAAACCGTCATTTATTGGATGCCAAAATAAAATAGTTAGAATAGACCGAAAATACTTATCGGGGGAAGGGCCTAAAAAGAACTCTCCCCCCATATGTTTATGACTAGTCGCTTCCTATTATGTGAACTGTATTACTTACAGCAGTGCCATCCAAATACGCAATATCATTCACATTGAATATATTCAAACTGTCGCCCTGTTCATCGCCATCCAATGTGATTCCACCGCTCACATAAGTAATATCACAACCCAAATCTGCAGCGGTAGGACTTGTGGCAAAATTTGGCGTCAGAATTAAGGTGAGGCCATCAGTCGATAATGAGGCCGTTACTGAACCAGGTCCCGCAGGATCAGTCAATGCAGCCGCGCCCGCATTAGTCAGGGTAGCAGTAAAACCATCTTCACTGTAAATGGCAATAGCTCTGTTAAATGTAATTTGCAATCTTCCAGGATTCGTAGTTCCAGTAGCATCGTCACTATCATTGTTGGTAGCTAATACGGCATATAGCGCATCGGTTTGCGTTCCTGGCTCTGTATCTGTAATATTAACAAGCTGCGTGTTATTGCTTGTTCCTGCCACTATATCAGTGCCCGATGTAAGGGCAAGTTGCAACCCTTCATGTGTAGCGGGAAGCACCCTGACCTCATAGTGCCCTCCCAATACAAGAAGGTCAGACGAAAATGTGGCTAGCCCATTAGCATCTGTCGTAGCGGTAAAATTTGTCAAGGTTCCGGAACTTGGGGTAAGTCGTCCGGTTATTTGAGTTGTTGTAGTGTTATTAGCTATGTTTTGTTGCAATTGGACAGTTGCGCCCACCACCCTTTCGTTATCGTATTCGACATAGATGGATATATCTCCGGCTGTAGTCCCAAGTGGAAACATATAAATATTACCAATGACGCTATATTCGGTATCAATAGTTTGATTATTATCATTACCGGTAGTATCATCGGATATGGGTGCGGTCGCGTTAAGGGTAACATAGGCTTCAAATTGTTGGTATCCAGTGTTTGTAGCCACGATTCTATATGTGGCACTGTTGTTAATTGTTACCGGTATACCTGTAAATGCGTAATCGCCTGCAAAGGTGGTTTCGGTTGACTCGTTTTTCAAGATGTCAGGACTTATGTATGACGAGCCTCTGATAAGAGTGACTGAAAGAGCACTCCCTGTCAGACGTGCACCTGTGGTGGCATCAAATATTGTCCCTTGAACAGTGCCTGTCTTGCTGAATTCATTATTGGGAATTGCGTTATTACTCGAAGTTGAAGTATCGTCTCCACAACTGGCCAAAAGTCCACTAAGCATAAGCCCAATGACCAGAACAAGGGCAGGCATTAAAAAAGCACTTTTTTTCATTGTATGATCCTCCCATTTTATTAACAGTTTAAAAACACTTTAAAAACAGTTTAAAAAATACCTAAGCCTAAGAAACGCAAAAACTCTGTTTTGGTTATCACCCCCCTTGGTTCTCTCCTCCGAGAAAAGGACTATAAATTAAGAATAATTGTGTGTCAAGTATTTGTTCTGAATAAAAATGCAAAACCAGATTTGAGTGGGGTCGTCTCTAATTTTCGTCATATTTCACAGCGCGTCTCAAGGGAACGTAAAATGTGTCACGTGCCAAGAACAGGAATGAAAAGTGTGCCACCTGCCCGGTAAAATTATGGTGCGCGCGCCCTTCTTGTAGAGAGGTACTGCCGATGATATGAAAGAACCATATAACACTTTTTAGAACACTCTTGTCAAAAAACGGTTTTTGGCGGAAATTGATTGAAATCATCCTCCTCGTGGGGCAACGTAGATTTACCGAAAAACTAAACCCAGAAACGAGGAGGTCATAATTATGGTACGCTGAGCTAGCGTGAGTTTACTATGGATGACGACAATTTACGCCGTAAGGCGTTGTTTTCTTAAAGAAAAGGACGCATTCTATTTGCATACACTAATTATATCAATTCACATTATTGATGCATAATTATCTATAAATTATGGACTGTCAAGACAATTCGACATGGACGTTTCAGTGTATACATAAAAAATTAATGGATTAGCCGTAATTTCAGAAAGTTAAATGGTTCAGGCAAAATTTTATAGTAAACTCACGCTAGTCTTTTTAGTCAACTTCTTGCCCTATTCAGCCCTCAAGCAAAATCTGAAGGTCAAGACCTTTGTCGGAACCACGAAGAATGCCCTTTACATACAGATTTGGACAGCACTTATCGCCGTGCTGCTTATAAAGTACCTTCAGTTCAAGTCCAAGTTCGAATGGTCCCTATCAAATCTTGTTGCATTCTTACGATGGAATCTCTTTACCTACCGTGATTTATGGGAATGGATTGATACCCCATTCGATGTCTTGCCTTTGGTGCCCGAGCCTGTCCAATATACACTTCCACTTCCTGGTCTTGGACAGCATCTCCGGTAAGAAAAAGACAACCTGAAACCCTAAATCCCGCTTTCGCCAGACAACACTGCACCTGTGGGCTTTTCTTCATGGACAATATGCCTTCCGAGGTGCTAGAAATAAAAAGATGAAGCTGAGCATTATCTCTTTTGGTTTCAAATATGGTATTGTCGTTGATACCGATCTTCTGGTGGATGTACGCTTCATCCCGAATCCTTACTATGTCCCTGAGCTGAGAGAGCTGGACGGCAAGGATGGTATAGTGCAACAATTTATCAAGAAATGGCCGCAGACACAGGAATTCTTAGACAGATACCTTTCTCTGCTTGATTATTTAATTCCCTTTTATGAAAAAGAGCGTAAGACACATCTAACCCTGGCCGTGGGTTGTACCGGCGGGCGGCACCGCTCGGTAACAATTGCCGAAGAATTTTTTGCCCATTTTAAAGGAATTAACAGGGAGATCAGCTTGACCCATCGTGATATTGAGTTGATCTGAAATGAGCCCGTCCTTTTTGGTCTGGCTTTTTTTTAAAGGGAAAAAACAAGTCAGTCTTGTCCAAAAACGGTTTTTGCAAGGTTGCTTTCACCGCCGGGGCGCTGAGGACGCAGAGAAGTTTGTTCTCTTAAATTGTCGTGAGAGGCGACAATTTAAAGATACTCCTTTTTATGTAAATGCACTACGTCTCTGACTAATAATCATAGCGCGTTTCTTCTTGTTTTCCGTCCTCTCAACGGAAAACAAAAAAACACCTTAAGCTTTGCGTTCTTTGCGCCTTGAGTGAGCAGAGCGAACGGGCGGTGAATAAAGATGACAACCTGATTTTTGAAACGAAATATGTGTTATGAAGTTTCAGGTACTTAGCCAATAAAATATCGCGATTTCAATTTATTTTGGACAGCAATGAAAACAAGTATTTTTGAGACAGAGGTAACGGAAGGGAATGAAAGGGATATCTGGAGATAAGGCTACTCTTAAAAAATTGTTGAGCAAAGGTGTAAATATCCCCTCCCCGGAGGGCGTGGAAATTGGATTTGATATTAACCTTGATAGGATATCCGGGGAGGGCGTGACAATCCATGCCGGGTGCAGGATTTATGGTGAAAAAACCCTAATCATGCCGGGTGCGGAGTTAGGTTATGAGGGCCCGGTTACGGTGCATAATTGCCAGATAGGGAAAGACGTCAAACTAAATGGGGGGTTTTTTTACGACTCATGTTTTTTTGAAGGGGTCAATGTGGGTTCCGGGGCACAGGTCCGTGAGGCATGTCTTCTGGAGGAAGGAGCCCGGTGCGCCCACACGGTAGGTCTGAAGCAGACCATTATTTTTCCCTTTGTCACCCTGGGGAGCCTCATCAACTTCTGCGACACTCTTATGGGAGGCGGGACTGATGAGAAAAACCACAGTGAGGTGGGAAGCTCCTACATCCATTTTAATTACACACCAAACCAGGACAAGGCCGCTCCTTCCTTGATTGGCGATGTCCCCTTAGGTGTTATGATCAACCAGCCCCCAATATTTCTCGGAGGCCAGGGTGGACTGGTGGGGCCGGTGAGGATAGCGTTCGGCACTGTGGTTGCGGCAGGAACCATTGTTCGCAAAGACCTGCTCAAAGAAAAGAGCATCCTCTTGGGACACCGCTCCATTCCCAAAAGTATGCCTTTTCATCAAGGCCTCTATAGCAATATCAAGAGAATCATCTCTTTGAATACCATATTCATCTCGAATCTCATTGCCCTAAGGACGTGGTATTTGGAAGTTCGATCCAGGTTTATGGGGGGCAACCCTATGGAAATGGCCTTGCTTGAAGGGGCTATAGAAAAGGTGGATAAGGCCATTAGGGAAAGATTGAAGAGGTTTGGTGAGGTAGCAAGACGTATGCCTCAGTCTATTGAGGTTTATCAAAAGATCGCATCGGAACGCGGATCAAAAGGTATAATCCAGCGCAAGAGGGAATTTTTTGAGAGGTGGGCAGACATAGAGCAGGCCTTCAAAGAAGGCCTGAGTTACATGGGTAATCCGGAGCAACAAGAGACCTTTTTAGAGATTCTTGAAGAGGGTATAACTAGAAAAGGGAAAGATTATTTGATGGCGATAAAAGGCCTGCCTGAAGACGGCCCCCGTATTGGGACGGCCTGGTTACAGGGCATTGTGGATAGCATTTCAAGCAGTATCTGGGAGACGCTGCCATCATTCAAGATAAAGTGAAAGGGAGAGAACAGGGATGCCAAGACTGTTCGGTACTGATGGTATCAGGGGCCTGGCAAACCAGGACCCCATCACCCCTGAAATGGCCCTAAGACTGGGCCGTGCCGTTATTTATTTTTGCAAACAGAATGGTAACAGCCCAAGTGTCGTGATTGGTCGTGATACGCGTGCGTCAGGTGAGATGCTGGAATGTGCTATTGTGTCAGGGGTGCTTTCTGCTGGGGGACGAGTTTTGAGGGCGGGATTAATTCCCACGCCTGGAGTGGCCTTTTTGACGAGACAGTTAGGGGCAGGTTCCGGGATTGTGGTATCTGCCTCCCATAATCCTTATGACTATAACGGTTTCAAGCTGTTTTCCCACCAAGGATTCAAACTTTCCGACAAAGAAGAATCGGAGATGGAAGACATGATTATCTCGGCAGAGGTCCTTTATGCCCAAGGGGATCCTGGTCATGTGGAGGTCCTGGACGATGCCGATGAACGATATATGTCCTTTCTTGGCGGCATCTTTCCAGAGAAATACTCCTTAAAGAGAATGAAGATTGTTTTGGACTGTGCCAATGGTGCCACATACCGGCTGGCGCCGGCCCTTTTTGAGGGGCTTGGGGCCGAGGTAGAGGCCCTGTCTGTCGAGCCGGACGGAAAAAACATCAACCTGAATTGCGGCTCCCAACATACGGAGGCCTTAAAGAAAAAGGTCTTGGAAAAAAAGGCCGATGTGGGGCTGGCATTTGATGGTGACGGGGATCGACTTATTGCTGTGGACGAGCTAGGAAATGCCCTCACGGGGGACCGGATCATGGCCATCTGCGCAAAGATGATGAGGGAGTTGGGAGAGCTGAAAAGCAATCTCGTGGTCAGTACGGTGATGAGTAACATAGGTTTGCGGCTGACGCTGGAACGACTAAATATCGAGAACATATGTACTCAGGTAGGAGATCGATATGTCACAGAGGCGCTGAGGGAGCGTGACGCGAATCTAGGGGGAGAGGATTCCGGACATGTCATCTTCCTCCAGCATCACACGACCGGGGACGGCCTCATCTCGGCCCTCCAACTCTTGTCTGCCATGAGGTTGTTTGATCAGTCTCTTTCAGAATTATCTGCCGTGATGACCGTGTTCCCGCAGACCCTTATCAATGTTGCGGTAAAGAGCAAACCTGATATAACAACGCTTCCAGACGTCGTAAGTGCGGTTGAAAGAGTTGAACAAAAGGTGGGGGAGAGGGGCAGGGTATTGGTACGGTATTCAGGGACGGAGCCGGTGTGCCGTGTTATGGTGGAAGGGGAGAACGAAAAAGAGGTCAAGGTATATGCCCGTCAGATCGCAGAGGTCATAGAAAAGGAACTCAATTGAGCGAAAACGCTCAATTGATAGTTGCCCGTTGTCCGTTGTCAGTTGCTAGGAAACGGAATTAATCAGATTTTTGGTGTTACTCGAATTCTTCTGATTCCTCTGATGGGTAGAAAAGATACAAATCCTCTGCTTCGAGTTTTTCAGTCTGGCCATGAAGGAGGTATTCCTCCGCGTTTTTTCTAAAGGAGCCGGCGCGCCTTTCCAGATCATTTAGCCTTTTGATGACTCCGTGCTCGCGCAACATGGTCTTGAGCATACAAAACAGCTCCTCACTGCCATAAAGAAAAGTCCCTTCGTGAAGAATCTTACATGCCACCATACGCTTGAATGTGTCGAAGCGCACTTGTTCCCTGACACGCTCCAATTTTTTTACAATATAGTCGATTTCTTCCCTCAGATGTGGGGTGATGAGGAACCTGTATTTTTCCTCAAAAATTGCGTCATCCAATCTCTTCATAAAGGATTCCGGCACACTGTCATCGGCGACCACCACCAGGTCCATATCCGAGCCATTCACCATTTTTCCCGTGCTTCTCTCGGGGCGAGGGACGTCGTGGGCCATACAATGGACTATATCACCGCCTACAATATAGCACACCTGGTGATCCCAGGGCCACTCACCTTCGAGGTGGCTTTGAAGCCCGGAAACTATAGTGCAGGCCAATTCCAGTTTGGCCTTACTAACTTCTTCAATATGGGAGGACACCGCTTGCGTCTTTCGTTTGAGGGGGCTTGGATCACCGCGAAGACCGACAACAGAGTATGTGAGAAATTGTCGCCATATGGAAGGCGAAAGACGGGCAAAACCTTCAATGCGCCTATCAAGCCTTAGGTATCGGGTGCCCACGGTTTGAATGGCCAGGGTCTCGGATTGTTTACAGGTCCGCCACAGAACTAAATCGTCACCACTGACGGCGTTTCGTAACTCCAAACCCGTTAACGGCCCATTTTCTTCAATAAGGCTGATAATTTCTTTTTCCATTGGAGTATTGTATCATGAAAATTATTTCAATATGTGATAAAAATTCCCTTTAACATAAAAGGTAACCGTTCACAGGTTCAGGGGTTCAGGGTTCACCGAAAACCCGCCTGCTGTCCCGCGGGCCGATCTAAACCATTGGTTGGTGGTTTCATCGCAAGGTATCTTGAGATGACAAACAGGGGTATCAAAATAGGGGACATCGGAGAGTTCGAATTCATCGACTCCATCAAGGATGGTTGCCTCTTTTCTTCCAAGGGGTTGATCAAGGGGATAGGGGATGACTGTGCCGTTATCGGGCCTTACGATGATAGGGTATTTCTTATTACTACGGACCTGCTCGTGGAGGGCGTCCACTTCATTTTGAGAACGATTTCGCCGGAGGATCTAGGTCAAAAGGCGGTTGCCGTTAATCTTAGCGATATCGCCGCAATGGGGGGAAAGGCGCGTCATCTCTTCCTCTCTTTTGCAATTCCGGCTGATATGAAACTTGATACCCTCAATGCTATCTACCGGGGCATAAAGGCCATGTGTGGACGGTATGGCGTAAATATTCTTGGAGGGGATACATCCTCTTCTCTGAATGGGCTTATGATTAGTGTGTCTGTAATTGGCGAAGCGCATGAAAAAGAGGTGTTATATCGCCATGGCGCGGGTCCTGGAGACTCCATATACGTATCCGGGACCATCGGTGATTCCGCCGCCGGACTAAAGCTGATAAAGGGGGAGGCCTCTGCACCGGAATCCTTGATGTCTCGTTTGAAGGTTGCACACTTCCGACCAATGCCCTTTCTGGAGGCGGGACGTATTATTGCCCGTTCCAGGCTTGCGTCCGCCATGATTGATTTGAGTGACGGCCTCCCTTCTGATTTGCGGCACATTTGTGAGGCAAGTGGTACGGGGGCAACGCTGCATCATGCCGCCTTGCCCTTGTCCGAAGATCTCAAGACCCTGGCAGTAATTAACGAGTTTGACCCTCACGAGCTCGCGCTTTCAGGTGGAGAGGATTATAGGCTCCTGATCACCGTGCCGGAGAAAAATGTTGGGCCATTTGAGAAGATGTTTGAAAAGGGGGCTCCCTGCAAGGTTTATAGGATAGGGGAGATTACAAAAGGACGTGGAATCAAGCTCATTAGACCTAGTGGCGAGGAAGAGCAAATGGAGATCACAGGTTTTGACCACTTTATCCACAGGTAATTACAGTATCTCGGAATGCCTACAACTGACCCACTTATCCGTTTTTCCAAAAGCCCTGCCCGCGGCAGGCAGGCATTACTCCATCCTTCCAGGAATGTGCTCATAACCTCGGGGCCGGATAGGTGGACAGCATGCAAAACAGCTTTTTTCGGGGTCTGGGAGGCAGAGGGTGGGTCTCGTGTGGTTCATTGGTTAGTTGGGAAACTCCCGCTATGTGGGAGTCAGAGAAATTAGGCCATGCCGTAGCAGAAATCAAGGTCATGAAGTGAGCTAAAGTTTAAAGTGAACTAAAGTGAGCTAAAGTTAATGCAGAGCTTCGCTCTTCTATTCAGTAAAATGACACAAAATTCCTTAACTTTAGGCACCTTAGACATTTTAGATCACTTTAGTCACTCCAGCGATACGCGGGTAAACAAGGCCCCCTCTGGGGACAAGCCAAAGCCGGGCCCTCTGGACCCGGATTTTTTACTGTTGTGGGCCTATGTATTAAATCGCCTGGCCACAAGTCTCTTTCGGCGCTGTCTCGCAAGGGCCCTCTTGTCTGGCACCTCATCCGATTCATCTATGATTTCCCGGCCCAGTATTTCTTCCAAGATATCCTCGAGAGATATCAGGCCTGAAAGGCCACCATATTCGTCGAGTACCACAAAGAGGTGCTGCCTTAATTCCAAGAACTCCATTAACACCCTGTTCAAAGGTGCAGTCTCCACCACAAAATGGACCGGCCGCATCAGTTCCGTCAGGGGCATATCATTATTTCCCTCTGCAAGGGCCATAAAGAGCTCTTTAGTTAGAACAATCCCGACTATATCTTCCGTGTCTCTGTCGTAAACGGGAAAACGGCTGTGCTCCCATTTTTTGGGGACTTTGTTTGCCTCCTCCAATGTGGTATGTTCACTGAGAGAGAAGACCACGGTCCTGGGTGTCATTACGTCTTTTGCCTGCCTGGTATGAAGTGTCAGTATATTTCCAATTGCTCGATCCTGGTATGGCTTGATCCCTCCCCTCCTGAGACTCAAACTTGCCATAATCCGGATTTCTTCAGCAGATATCTCTTCATAGGGCTTGCCGCGTGCGATCAAACGGGTAATGCGGGTACTTAACCATGTGGCTGGCGTCATAAACCAGACAAGCATTTTCATTGGATGGGCCACTATAGGTAATAGCGTCCTGCCATAGAAAACTCCCGCTGTCTTGGGTATGATTTCGGAAAAGACCAAGATAGCCAGTGTGAAGAAGATGGAGAAATAAATCAGCCACTGGTGCCCAAAGACCGTGCTTGCCGCGGATCCCGCAAAGGCTGCGCCGGCCGTGTTGGCTATGGTATTCAATGACAATATGGCCCCGATAGGCCTATCCATGTTTTCCCGCATTTTTTTAAAAATTTTTCCCGCGGATTTCCCCCTATGGACCAGTGTCTCGATGTGCCTGGTGGGAACGGAATAAAGGACCGCCTCAAATAGCGAACATCCGGCAGATATCAAGATGGCAAGGCTCGTTGCAATCACTAATTCTGTCATCGGTTACTGAACCTCCTCAACTCTTGGGGCCTGTTAATATTAAAAAAAGATTCTATTCCGGGATCGAAGGCTCGAATCTGGGCCTCATCCACATATCGAACCGATACTTCAGGGAAAAAGCGGAATACCTGGTATTCGCTGGCGTCAATCAATTTCTTGATTGCCGGGAGACAACGCTTGCTGTACAGGGCATGGAGGGTCTCCAATTTTCCGGATACCATGGGAATGACTACGTCAAAATCACCTCTGTTTTCTAAAATGTGGCGTATAAGTTTTCCATTAAGGGAGGGCATATCACAGGCGACAAAAAACCCCGAATCGGAAGGGATGAGCGTCAGTGCGGTAAAGATCCCCCCCAACGGACCAAGGTTCTTGACAAGGTCTTCATACATGGGGAGGTTGAGATAGGAATATTCCTCAGGGGTATTTGTGACAAGGATTAGGTGTTGAAAGATAGGGCGCATTACTCCCGTGACCCTTTCAATCAGAGGGACGCCATCAATCTTCTCTAAGGCCTTGTTCCTTCCATAACGGCGACTCTTGCCTCCTGCAAGGATAACGCCTGAAACGTCTCTGTATGGGAGACCTGTATGCTTAGAATCCTTCAATACGTCGGGCATGACTGTATATGCGGTTGGAGCCCTTGGCCATATCCATCAGGGTAATATTGTAAAACTTGGCCGCCTCCACTGCACGGGAGGTGGGGCGGGACATTGCCACAAAAACGGGTATTGCCGCTCTGGCTGTCTTGAGAATCATTTCCACAGTGGCCCTCCCGCTTGATACCAGTATCTTGTCTTCGCAAGTAATATCTCTTGTCAGGGTATAACCGATCACCTTATCCAGTGCATTATGACGACCCATGTCTTCACAGTGGAGGATCGGATTGCCTTCTTTATCTAAGAGGATTGCAGCATGTGCCCCGCCTGTCCTCTCATATAAAGGCTGAAACATCTGCATCCTGGGCAAGAATTTTTTGAGGTTGCCCATGGAGAACCTCTGCCTGCTCTTCACGCGACCTAACCCATTCTTCAAATCATAATAATTCTCTTTTCCACAAATACCACAGCTAGAATAGGAGACCCTCTTTTCATTTGTGCCGGTGGAGAACACCCTATTTGAAGAAATCGTCACCTTGGCCTCGATTACCTGCTCCCCATCACCTCTTTGGCCCGAAGATATAATACACTCTTCAATCTCTGAGACCTTGCTTATAAGACCTTCAGTAAAAATAAAACCCGTTACCAATTCTCTGATCATTTGGGGGGTGAACATTATGAGGATATGTCTTTGTTGATTGATCACGATTTCAAGGGGGGCCTCGACAATTAGCTCGCTTGATTCTCGGGAAAAAGTATCTCCCATCTGGGTAAAAAAATGGATGGCTTTGGAAGAGTTATTAGATTGCATAATCTATTGTGACCGGGATTAACCGGAAAAGTGCCTAAAATGAACTAAAGTTCGAAGTGACTAAAGTTAAGGTGACACAAAATTTTGTGCCAGTTTTGAAATCAAATAAAATTATACTATAGTAGAATTTGAAGGTCAGTAAAAAACCTTTCTCCTTTGATTGACATCACGCCAAAAAATGATATGGTTAAGGCAAATATAACATCCGGCCCTGGTGCCGAGAAAGGAGTATCTTGAGTCGAGAAGATTTAATTCAGTTGGAGGGTGTAATCACCAGGGTTCTGGGTGGTGGCACCATGGAAATTCAGTGTGACAATGATGTCACAATCAGGGGTGTCCTTTCTGGACGCATGAAAAAGCACCGGATAAAGGTGATGGTGGGAGACCGGGTCCAGGTCAGCGTGTCTCCATATGACACATCTCATGGTTTGATAACTTACCGATTCTAGGCTTATCATTACTTACCTCTGGCAGATCTCTACCAACACACCATTTGTCTCTTTGGGATGGATGAAGGCTATCTTTGCTCCTCCGGCCCCCCTTCGGGGTTCTTGGTCAATTAGCCGCACCCCTTTTGCCTTCAGTTCATCAAGGGCCTCCTCGATATTCTCGACCCTAAAGGCAATGTGCTGGACTCCCTCTCCCCGGGCATTTATGTATTTTGCAATAGGGCCGTCAGGTTCAGTAGATTCGAGGAGTTCTACCTCGCTATCTGTAATGGGAATAAACGCTACTTTCACCTTTTGCTCGGCCACGTTTTCCACCTCTTCTATCTTCAGACCCAGGATGTCCTTATAGAATTTACCGGCCTCCTCAATGTTTTCTACGGCAATACCTATGTGATCAATGTGTGTTACTTTCATGATGATCTCCTTTTTTATTATTTCTTGACAGGATAAACAGGAATGACATGATAGTTTTGTCATCCTGTTGATCGGTTATTTTAGATCCTTGACCTTCCGTTTGATTTCAACTTTTCTTTCCCCAAAATTAAGAATCAGGCCAACAGGTTTCCCGGTAGCAACAAGGTAGTTAACCAACTTGGACCTCATGAGCCCTAATAATTCTCCTGACAGATTTTAGTTCTAAGATGATAGTATCATTGACTATAATATCAGCTACGAATTCTCCAACAACTTCTCCGTCATAGTAAACTGAAATAGCTTTCTGTGATTCCGGATCCAGGCCTGCCTTTAGTAGTTCTATGAGCAGGCATTTTTCATACACACTTTCGAGAAAACCAAATCCCATTTTATTATATACACGATAAGCACAGCCGATAATTATTTTCGTCATTTCTTCATATTCCATATTGCCTCCTGCAGGCTGTGATACCTTTTTTTGATTAACTAGATTTTTATCATGTTTATCCTGTTATCCTGTCAAATATTTTGCCCCTGTGTTTTTTTTGAGGCCCTCTTGCTTTTGGGTGATTGGATTATTATTATGTATGGACAAGGTAACATTAAAAACAAAATATTTTAACACAGTATCTAATTTAAATCCATAAGGTTTTATCCATGAAGAACAGTCCATTCAATTTTGTCCCAAGTAAGCAGCAACATTCCGCCCAGCAACAGGAGGATTTTCAGCAACTCGAGGCATCGGAGCTTTATTGCCCAAAGTGCGGCCGTGCCGTGCCGGTCAGAAAGTTTTTGCTCCTGATTTTACCTGACGGAGACAGGTATGAGTATCGCTGTCAATTTTGCGGCACTAAAGTGGGCAATAAGACCGATCGATCCGGGCAGTATTATGGTGTCCTAAGGGGATAAGCGAGGGCGCGGTGTTGCCTTTTTACAAGCGCGATGTGTTTTTTTTAACACACCAGGCCCCCATTCCTTGAGATTTGATGCCCGCTTTCCTAGATGTGCCTTCCCCTATATTTTATTAATTATATCAGTAGAATACCAGCTTTTCTCGGCTGCATTTTTTTGGGTCCTTGTTTTGGCATATTCCTTGCTGATTTTAATGGTGTGTCAAAATAGGCCTCGGCATGTGATAGAGAGGGGGCCAAGCTAATTCTATTGTGCCGTTCTGTCGATGAGGACAGTTCGAGGCGGATTCTTGTCCATATCCCGCCTAGAGTCCACAGAGCGGCGTTTAACGAGATGAATAAAAGATGGAAAGGGGGTGGTATTACAGATATATTTTGACGGTGCCTTATTTTGGTGGGGACGAATGTAATTGATGAAAAACTTCTTTTTGGGAGGAAAGAGTTATGAAAAAATGGTTTTTGCTCACAGCAGCGTTCATGTTCTTGGCCTTGCCAATGGCATCTTTTGGGGAAATGGGCCAGATGACGCCTAAGAGCAAGGATATTGATGTCAATTTTTTTGGCAGCCTGAAGTGTTATCCAACGTTTATGGATGATATTGACTTTAACAGAGACAGCACCTCTAAGGATTTCATAATAGATGAAAACGGCTTGATGGCCGAGCATGACATCCGCAGCGAGGTCAGGATCGGCTGGACAGGCAAGGCCGAAAAGTTTGACTTCCTGGTCGTCCTGGAGAGCGATTTCAATATGACCAAGGCCAACGCAGACCGCGGGGCCGATATCAGTCAAATCATGGATTCCGGTATGAACGGCGGTGATTTCGGCGTGGAAAAGCTGAATCTGCGGTATGACTTCGGGGACTTTGCGGTAAAGGCCGGATGGAATTCCCGTTTTCTGGACGTTATGACAGGGGGGGTTCTCTATGGCGATGATCACCCCTATATCGGCCTTGAAGGTAAATCAGGAGATTTTTCCTGGGAGGCCCTGTATATAACCGTCCAGGATGAAGTATATGCAACCACACCCCATTCGAGCGATTGGAGAGTCTATACCCTGAAGGGGATCTTCAAGACAAAGGTCGATAATAACGACTTTAACATCAGCCCGTTTTATGCGTACAGTAACGATAATGCGCATGAGGCAAGAGTTCACTACTTCGGCGCCGAGGCCTATGGGAAGATCGACAAGTTGACCCCCCGCTTCGAAGCCGTCTATGCATTAGGAGATATGGATACAGCAGGCGGAACTAGCTATGATATCAGCGCCTGGGCCGCATACGGCTCAGTGGAATTCGAGGCCTCTAAGGAGTGTATCCCGTATCTTGGAGTAACATATATGACCGGTGATGACAATGCCAACGATAAAGACATTAAGGCCTTTAACGGCATCACCAATATCTCTCGCTACACCCCCACATTCGGCATGGAAAACGCCCTGATCTATCGCTATGTGCCCGCCCTGGGAAGTCATCTGTACAGCAACAATTTTGCTACCCTCGGAAGTGGGAGCGGATATGGCGGAATCAGTAACTCCTCCAAGGGTGATAGCCCGGGCCTGATCTCTTACGGTCTTGGCTGCAAAGGGACATCTGGGAAGCTCTTTTATAAGGCCCAGGTCCTCTTCATGCAGTTTGAAGAAGCGGGTGGGCTTGAAAGCCTCGGGACCTATTCAGGAGGCAGTAACATTGATAATGCCGTGGGAACGGAATATGATCTGCTTCTGACCTACAAGTATAGCAAACATTTCAGCCTAGGGAACTGCTTTGCCTACTTTGACCCGGGAGACGCGATACGGGACCTCTGGGGAAACGATTATGATGATGCCGCGATTCTGAATACGGTTGAACTGCAGTGGGTCTGGTAGTCATGATTTATAGTGTTGTGCGTTAGGGCGGGGTTTATCCCGCCCTAACAGCCATGGTTTTTGTGGGCTGGGTTCGTGTCCTTTTCTATCTCCACCAGCCAAAGCGAGAAAAGGCCTAGTAATGTTGATTTTCCTGCCTTCAAGTGGTAAGTAAAGGCAGGTAGCGGTCCTCGCAATGAAAAATGAGAAAAAATTTTTTGGGTTCTGCCTTTCCCTGGCCTTTATTTTCATGTCCATGAATCAGGCCTTAGCGGGGAACACGCCTTTTTCGGGTCTGATGACCTATCTCGCAAAACAGTACAGCACTCCCTTTCAGGTGGCCGGCACAGTAAAAGAGGTCTCTGAAGGCCGGCTCATCTTCAGTCTGGGCAAGATCCCACTGGAGAAAGGTCAAGAACTCTGGGTAAATGAACACAAGAAAGGTATTTCCCCCGCCCTGCAGGCCTTGGTGGCCCGGATCCGGGTGGAAACCCTTTTTTCGAGCACTGCCCTGGCCAGGGTGGTTCAGGTAATCGGGAGACCTATTGAAAAGGATGATTATATCGTCACGCCAGCGCCGCCTTTAATTCTTTTCTATACTAATATAGCGGCCAAACACACCTTTGTCCCGTATCAACGCCTCCTGAAGGCCCTTATGGGTGGAGGTTTTGAGGTCCAGGAGATCACTGGGGACTCGTTTGTTAAAAAGCCGGGCGCCAATAATCTGTTGCTTCGCCTGGAATGGGAGGCGGATCATTTGGTCTGCCAGTTAGCGGAAGTGGCAGGAGGACCGCTCCTTTATTCAGAGAGCGTGGCCAGTCAGGTTAATGTGCCCACTGTTTATCCTGCTGGGCATGAGGTTCAAGGGATGGCTGAACCAGGACCGGTTCGTGAGCTTCTCGGCCCATCAGTACCCCGGGAGACTACTGATTATTACCGGCTTTCGGGGAAATATTCCAGGGTAGTCAAATGCGATCTGGAGGGTGATTCAATACCTGAAATGGCCCTTCTCGGTCCGGATGGCGTGAAAGTCTACAGGTTTGGAAAGGCACATCTAAGCGAAAAGGCCCATTATCTTTTCGGTAAAAAGGGGCGTTTTCCCTTGCATCTTCATGCAATGGATCTTGATGGCGACGGTGGAGATGAGCTTTTGCTTTCGCTTTCAAGGCCTGCCAAAATCCTGGATAAGGATGACAATGAACTCTGCTCGGAGATCCTTACGTTCAAATCAGGGAGGCTCGCCCCAATTTTAAGAGGCTTTCCCTATTACCTTCGGGTCATCCGGGGCAGAGGGGGAAACGCGGTGGCCCTGGCACAAAAGGAAGGAAAATATAAACAGTACGCGGGCCCTATCTTTGGCGTGGACTGGAACAAGAAGGAGAAAAGGATAGAGATCGGCGATGTCTATAGGCCGGCAAAGGGGATTGATTCAATCTATCAGTTCAATCTGGTTCCCCATGATCCCCAGAGGTTGGTCGTTTTGGAGCCTGATAACGATCTCCATGGGTACTTCGCTCCCACGGAGAGAGTGGAGGCAAGTGGCGAGCGTAACTATGGTAGGTACAGGGAAACGGCCTATCCCTTGAAGCTGGAAACGGTTCAATACCTGGGTGGTTTTGATGATAAAAAGACCTCCAGAGAAGTCTATTCGGCTCGCCGCTTTGAGTTGGTCCCTGCCTTCGATGAACAGAGTTTTCTCATTTACAAGGAACGGGATGGGGGTATGCTTGCAAGTGCCCTCCAAAAGATTTATCGTCCTACCCAGGGGACGGATCAGGTCGTGGCGGTTAAGTGGGAGGGGGAGCGTATCATCGAAACGTGGGAGACAAAGAAACTCGCAAAGGATGTCCTGGATTTTACATTCTTAAATGATCCAGATCGTGTCCTCGTCCTTTTTCGCGATAACGACGGATATGGGCTGGAGTCTCTGCGTTAATTTTTCGGCAATAGTTGACCGCAAAGAAACAGAGAACGCAAAGAAAATAAATGTCTTGATTACTGGTTTTAAATTTTAACGTGAAGGTTATGAAGTTGTCATACTTAACGTTTACATTTCTAGAAAGGCTCCAAAATGAAAAAGTATTATATGAGTTTCGCGATCCTGGCACTGGTGCTCACCCTTTCCATGCCGGCATTGGCGGGCTTTGAGTCGGCGCCTGAATCGGCCATGGATACCCTGGGTTTCCAGGTAAAAGATAATATCCTGTACTCCAATGCAGAGGCAGAAAAAGGCTCAAACAATTCCGCCATTTTTATGAAAGGCCTAACCTTTAATTTCAGGCAGTTCAAACTAGACACGGAGGTCAACTTTTTATGGGCCTCACCTGGTGATTTTTTGCAGGATGCATCCCTGGAACTCAAGCGATGGTCCAGCAGACTCGACCTCGCCGCTGAATTTGGTGCCGCAGAATTTGCCATCGGCAGCCTCCACATGGAGGGAGTGGATTCCTCCACTGGCGCCCCTCCCAAAGAGCGGGCCGGATTTCGGGGCTTTGACGAGAGATTTAGGGCCCCCTTTATCCCTTTGAGGGAAAAAGTTGGGTTATTGTGGTATAGAGGTGACGTTTCGAATACAACTCCATCGGAGCCTACGGGAGACATTTTGGGTGACAGGGGTTACAAATCTCTTTATCTCCGCGGTTTCTTTAAGATCTCCGATACCATGAAGACAGGCGCTGTCTTTTCTCTAGTCCAGGCCAATGAGATAGAACAGAGCGGCATTTTTTATAACATAGGTCAGGAGCTGAATATCAGCTTTGAGTGGGATTTTATGGATAACCTGAGCTATATAATAGATGCCGGATATTTTAAGGCCGGCGACCATTCCAATGACGATGGCATGGCACTGGACTCTAAAGATATTGGCAACCATGCCTATGGTTTCCGACAGGATTTTGTCATAAGCTGGTAATATCTGCCAACCTTCATAGCGCCAAATCTTGCATTGTGCCTTTGTATCTCTCCATATCTTGACAAAGAAGCTCTTCATGCATAATATGCCAAATTGTAACACGTTAAGGCGTAATAGCTCAATAATCCTCGGCCAGGCAAATCAAAAGACCTGTGGTTTGCCAAGCCGGAACAATAAGGAGACACGCTAAATGAAGGTTCTCGTTAGTGATCCGCTATCGGAGGTGGGTGTTAAGATATTGCAGGAAGCGCCTAGCATTGAGGTTGAAGTTAACACTGGCCTAACCCAGGAAGAACTTAAGAGGGTCATCGCCCAGTATGATGCCCTTGTGATTCGCAGCGCTACCAAGGTCACGGCTGAAATCATTGGGGCAGCCCAAAACCTGAAAGTAATCGGCCGCGCAGGGATCGGTCTTGACAACGTGGATATTAGTGCTGCGAGTCAGAGGGGAATAGTGGTCATGAATACCCCGGAGGGCAATACCATCACAACCGCTGAACATACGATTGCCTTGATTTTGTCACTTTCACGGAATATCCCTCAGGCCACTGCGTCTCTAAAAGACGGCAAATGGGAGAAGAAGAAGCTCCAGGGCCATGAGGTTTTTAACAAGACCCTTGGCCTGATCGGGGCGGGCCATATCGGCCGTATTGTGGCTGACAGGGCCAAGGGAATGAAGATGAAGGTGATCGTTTATGACCCCTATATCAAACCAGATGCCATCGAGAGGTTGGACCTGGAGCCGGTTTCCTTTGAAGAATTGCTTCGAAGGGCGGACTTCATCACAATCCATACGCCGAAGACCAATGAAACGGCCAACATGATAAATAGGGATACCATCGCGAAAATGAAAGAGGGCGCGATGGTAATCAACTGTGCCCGTGGAGGGATAGTCAATGAGGATGACCTCTATGAGGCCCTTAAGTCAGGCCCTTTAGGTGGGGCCGCCTTTGATGTCTTCAGCATGGAACCACCTGGAAAAAATAAGTTGATGGGTCTCCCCAACTTTATCTGCACCCCTCACCTGGGCGCCTCAACAACCGAGGCCCAGGACAATGTTGCGAAAGATGTGGCCGAACAAATTGTCGATTACCTCCTCCATGGGACGGTGAAAAACGCGGTCAATGTCCCTGGTATTAGCGCCGAACTAATGAATACCCTGCGGCCTTACGCCATACTGGTGGAAAGGATGGGATCAATGCAGGCACAGCTTGCAGGCAGTGCCATCCTCGGTGCCCAAATTGATTATTCGGGTAGCATAACAGAATATGATGTGTCTCCTCTAACCACCGCCATGCTCAAAGGCTTGCTTACACCCATACTCAGAGATGACGTAAACTTTGTCAACGCCCCTTATATTGCCGCCGATCGAGGCATAAAGGTGGTGGAGTCAAAGAGTAAGACCTCGGAGGATTTCGCCAGCCTCATCAAGCTTTCTATTAGCACCCTGGAAGGCGAAAACATTGTATCCGGCACCATATTCGGCAAGAAGATGCCCAGGATATTGCGTATCAATAACTTTTACCTGGAGGCCATTCCCGAGGGCCATAACCTGCTCATACAAAATGAGGACTGCCCCGGTGTCATAGGTACAATCGGTTCCACTTTGGGAAAAAGAGGCATTAATATCTGCCGCATGCAAGTCGGTGAAGAGAGGCATGAGAAGCAGAATGTAATTTTTTTGACCACCAGCTCTATTGTCAGTGACGAAATACTGGAAGAGCTCTGCGGTCTGGAGCACGTTTATTCTGCAAGAAGAATAGAATTATAGGAGTCAGGCCATGACGGAAGAAGAAAAGGGATTCGTGATTAAGGACAGGAGATCATTTGATGAGAAGGGTGAGCTAAAGGATAAAAAAGCTGAGGATGAAAAGAAAAAGGAGGAGACCAGAACTGAGGCCCCAAAAAAGGGGGCCAAGACGCCCCCATTGCCGGAGATCAATTTCAACTCCCTTGTATTCAGCCTCAGTTCTTCAGCCCTGTTGAATTTTGGAGAAATTGCTGATCCCCAGACGGGTCAAAAGAGGAAGGACTTGCCGCTTGCCAAACATGCCATAGACACTATTGCTATGCTTAAGGGTAAAACCAAGGGGAATTTGACAGAGGAAGAGGAGAAAATACTGGAGAGCGTCCTGACCGATCTGAGGTGGCGTTATGTAAAGGCCACGAAATAGGCCTTTGTAAATTGAACGTCTAAAGCTTTTCTTATTAGTCCAAAGGGAATTCTTGGAAAGGATCGATAAGATATTTATGAAAGCCAAATACCATAAGAAACGAAGGCCATACTTTATTCGTTTGGCCATATTTTGTGTGTTTAGCGGATTTATCGCTGCCGTGGGGCCGATACCGGAGACTGTGCTGAGCGCCGAGACCCAATCTATCATGCCTTCGGCCCCTGGATCTTTTTCCCATTTGGTCAAAAGGGCGAGACCGTCGGTTGTCAATATCAGTACAGTTAAGATTATCAAGGGGAAGGGTATGGTGCCATTCCACTTTGGGAGGCCGTTAGGCCCTAATGACCCCTTGAGGGATTTCTTTGACCGCTTCTTTGGTGATCAGGGCCCCAGGGATTTCAGGCAGAGGAGCCTTGGGTCGGGCTTTATTATCGATAAGGATGGTTACATATTGACCAATAATCACGTGGTGGAAAAGACCGATGAAATCAACGTCAAACTGGCCGATGAAAGGGTATTCAAGGCCAAAATTATAGGCCGTGACCCCAAAACGGATTTGGCCCTCATACGTATTGAAAGCGATTCCCCGTTAGAAGCTCTTCCTCTGGGTGATTCGGATAAGCTAGATGTGGGTGATTGGGTGGTAGCCATAGGCAACCCTTTCGGGCTGGGCAACACCGTCACTGCAGGCATTGTCAGCGCAAAGTACAGGCACCTTGGGGCTGGATCTTATGATAACTTTATCCAGACCGATGCCCCTATTAATCCAGGGAACAGTGGGGGGCCACTTTTGGACACCGCAGGTGAGGTGATTGGTATCAACTCCGCAATATTCTCAGGGAGTGGCGGGAGCATTGGCATCGGTTTCGCCATCCCTGTCAATATGGCCAGAGACCTCCTGCCCCAACTAAAAAAGGGAAGAGTAATTCGAGGCTGGCTGGGCGTCATGATCCAGAAGATTTCTCCCGACTTGAAGGATAAGCTCGATCTGAAGGATTTGAAGGGCGCCTTGGTTGCGGATGTCACGTCTGGGGGTCCTGCGGATAACGCGGGCATCAGGCGAGGGGATGTGATTGTCTCGTTTGATGGCAGAGAAATCAAGGAAATGAATGACCTGCCCTTTCTTGTGGCCTCGACCCCTGTGGATAAGGTTGTAGAGGTTGGGGTAGTGCGGGGGGGAGGAAAAAAGGCCTTTCAGGCGACGATCGGGGAACTGAAAGAGGAAAGGGAGCCTGAAAAGGTTGCTGAAGAAAGACCCCACTTGGGCATGTCTGTGGAAGAGTTATCCCCTCAACTGGCTCAGAATCTTGGGTTATCGGAAACCAGCGGTCTGGTTGTGGTTCAGATTGAAAGTGATTCGCCTGCGGAAGAGGCCGGGTTCAGGACTGCCGATATTCTTTTGGAGATGGACAAGGCCCCCCTGAAAGATCTTGAGAAATTCCAGAAGAAGATTCAGGATTACAAGAAGGGCGATACGATCCTTTTCTTGGTCAAACGGGGCGATGTGACCCTTTATCTGACACTAAAGGTTTGGGAATAGACAAACAATCCATAACACTCAAGGCCCCTGCCAAACTGAATATCCGCCTGAAGGTGACCGCCCGTCGTCCGGACGGTTACCATGAATTGGTCTCCATTATGGTCCCTATCGGCCTATTTGATTACCTTGAAATGGGGATCATCCCATCAGGGATCAGGATTGACACTGATTGCCTTGATGTACCCAATGACGAAAAGAACCTCATTTGTCAGGCCGGCCGGGCCTTTTTTTCTAAAAGCCTTATCAAAAAAGGACTTTCTGCCAGACTAACCAAAAATATTCCCATCGCCGCTGGACTTGGCGGCGGCAGTAGTGATGCCGCTTGCACACTAAAGGCCTTAAATGAGATGTGTTCGGAGCCTCTTACAGCGGAAGATCTGATCGATTTGGCCTCCCATTTAGGGGCCGACGTGCCATTTTTTTTGGAGAGCAGGCCATGCATAGCCAGGGGGATTGGGGAAATATTGGAACCCATTGAAAGGTGGCCCCGATTATGGTATGTAATCGTGTCGCCACCCTTGGCAGTTTCAACATCATGGGTTTATCAGAATTTGAAATTGAAGTTGACAACCGGAGAATATGACTTTATAATCGAAGCATTAGGCAAAGATCCCATTGATATCTCAGAGATCCTCGAAAATGATTTAGAGACGGTGACTGCAACTCATTACCCTGTGGTCAATAGCATTAAAAAGGCCTTGTTGAATGCAGGGGCTGAGGGGGCCTTGATGTCAGGCAGCGGCCCCAGCGTGTTCGGTATTTTTAGGTCCGAATCTCATGCATTACGAGCAAAGAAACTCCTCACCTCCCAAGATTTGGGAGGTGTTTTTGTAGCACCGGGGATTGGGGTGTCGTCAAGTGGTAAGACACGGGCCTTTGGAGCCCGCATTCGGAGGTTCGAATCCTCCCACCCCAGCCAGGAAATGGATGGCGAAAAACATTTAAAAACCATTTGAATGAGAAATGAAGCTTTTTGGCGGTACCTCTAACCTAACCTTGACCATTGAAGTATGTGATTACCTCGGCATCGAGCCTGGTGAGATCACAACCAAGACCTTCAGCGATGGGGAAACCTTGGTAGAGATAGAAGAAAATATCAGGGGACGGGATGTTTTTGTCCTTCAATCCACGTGTACGCCTGTTAATGATAACCTAATGCAGCTTCTGATTATCATGGATGCCTTGAGGCGGGCCTCTGCGGAGAGGATTACCGCGGTTATCCCCTATTACGGTTATGGCCGGCAAGACAGGAAGGTTAAGCCCCGGGTCCCAATTTCTGCAAAACTTGTAGCCGATCTGATCACTGTTGCGGGTGCAGGTAGGGTTGTATCCATGGACCTTCATGCGGGACAGATTCAGGCCTATTTTAATATTCCCGTGGACAATATTTATGCTGCGCCTATCTTATTGAAATATATCCAGAGCAGTTTTCAAGACGACCTCGTCGTTGTCTCTCCAGACGCGGGCGGTGTGGAAAGGGCTCGTGCCTTTGCCAAGCGTCTTAACGCATCCCTCTCTATAATTGATAAGAGGCGCGATTCCCCTAATGTATCCGAGGTGATGAACATTATCGGAGAAGTAAGAGGAAAAACAGCTATCATTCTTGATGATATGGTCGACACAGCGGGCACATTGACCCAGGCCGCAATGGCCCTCAATGAAAGAGGGACATCCGGAATACATGCCTGCTGCACCCACCCCGTATTGTCAGGTCCTGCCATAGACAGGATCGAGGCCTCACCCATAGATAGCCTGGTCGTGACCAATACCATTCCCCTCAGTGAGAAGGCCAGGAGTTGCGATAAGATTACTGTCTTGTCAATAGCGGAGCTTTTGGGGGAAACCATCAAGAGAATCCATAATTCCCATTCGGTCAGTACGTTATTCGTTTAGCCGGGGATACGCCTTGATGGCGGGGTTTTTCTTACTTTGTGAAAAATTTTATTAATTCCGGAGGTAATAATATGGCCCAACCAGTACTTGCCGCGCGAGTAAGACTAAGCAAAGGAAAGGGGGCGGCCAGAACACTCAGGCAGAATAATCAGATCCCTGCTATTTTCTATGGACCAAAGATCGAACCCGTTATGTTGGCCGTGGATTATCCAGAACTGAACGACATCATCAAGAAAGGCTTTGGCGAAAATACAATTATTGATCTCCAGGTACATTCAGAGCATGGTACTGAGACACACAAGGTGATGCTCAAGGAAATCCTGAGCGACCCAATCAAGGATACCTGTCTTCATGTCGACTTTTATGAGATATCCATGGACAAGGAAATCACGGTGCCTGTCCCAATCCGCCTTATCAATACCCCAATTGGTGTAACAGATGGGGGAATTCTTCAACACATTAAGAGGGAGCTTACAATCTCCTGCCTCCCCGACAAATTGATCGAATCGCTGGATGTGGATGTCTCGAGTTTCCAAATAGGTGATTCGCTTCATGTGGATGACATTGAGCTCCCTGAGGGTACCAGGGCGGCTGAGGAAGGTAATTTGACCGTGGCCATTGTGGCCGCTCCTACGGTAGTGCCTGAGGCCGCTGAGGAAGAGGTTGAGGAAGAAGCCGTTGAGGAAGAAGAGGCCGCATCCGGGGCAGAGGCCGAGGAAGAAGCTTAGTCACCAAGAACCCCCGCCGTGGCGGGATGTGCTCCTTTTGAGAGACACCGGTTTTTCGGCGGCAAAGAATCGTATTTCAGGAAGTGTACTTGACCGTAGGCCTGGGCAATCCAGGCTCAAAATATAGAGAAACCAGACATAACATAGGTTTCAGGGTGATTAATCTATGGGCGCAGAGTCTTGGGGTGCGTTTGACGGGCCGGCGCTTTCATTCAAGAAATATCCGGACGAGATTTCAAGACAAAAAGCTTCTTCTTCTTCGTCCGGTAACCTACATGAATGGAAGTGGTATTTCAGTCAGGGAGTGTGCCGACTACTACGACGTCAATAACGATGAGGTACTTGTCGTCCATGATGATCTCGATCTCCCTGTAGGAAAGGCAAGGGTTGCCAGAAATGGGGGACCTGGAGGGCACAAAGGAGTCCTCTCTATCATTGAGTATCTGGGCACCACGCAATTTTCCAGAATCAAGGTAGGCATCGGACGCCCGCGTTATGGGGAAGACGTTGAGGATTTCGTTCTGGCGCCATTTTACAGGGATGACGAAAATATTTTGGGAAGGATCACCAAAGCGGCAGTTTATGGGTGTGAATTGTTTGTTTCACAGGGGGTTGAATCGGCAATGAACTATTTAAATTGTCTAAATCTAGCAAATAAGGAGGATGGAATCTGATGCAGGAACTAGCTGTTTACGCCCCATATCTGGGGATCTTGAGTCTGATTATTGCCTGGTTTATCTTTGGTTATGTGAAAAAACAGCCTAATGGTACGGTGCTAATGCAGGAATTGGAGGAATCGATTCACAGCGGCGCCATGGCCTTTTTAAAGAAAGAGTACTCTGTCCTGATCATCTTTATAACCATTGTGTTTATTCTTTTGGCATGGGGGATTCATTGGCAGACAGCAATCGCCTTTGTTACAGGGGCTTTCTGCTCGATGTTTGCGGGTTTTTCAGGAATGACAGCGGCAACGCGCGGCAACTCGCGGACCGCTGAGGCCGCGGCCAAATTTGGGCAGGCCAGGGCCTTGAACGTATCCTATTTTTCAGGCTCTGTTATGGGTCTGGCTGTCGGCGGCCTTGGTGTGTTGGGGCTGGGTTTTTGGTTCTGGTATTATGGCGGTGATCCAGAGACCGCTCAATACATCAATGGGTTTGCCATGGGGGCAAGTTCCATCGCCCTGTTCGCTCGTGTTGCCGGCGGTGTATATACAAAGGCCGCGGACGTTGGCGCTGACCTTGTAGGGAAGGTAGAGGCGGGAATCCCTGAAGATGATCCTCGGAATCCTGGTGTTATTGCAGACAATGTTGGCGATAACGTGGGCGATATCGCAGGGATGGGTGCCGATATCTTTGAATCATTTGTGGGTTCAGTGATTGCAACCGTTGCAATTGGGGCGACACTGACGATTACACCTGAATTTCTCGATAAGTTTCCCATACTCAAGGACCTGAGTCCCGTGGCCATCAAACTGAAATATATGGTCATGCCGATCCTGATTGTCATGGCCGGATTGCTCAGTTCCTTTGTGGGGGTATTTTCCATCAAGCTTTTCCAGAAAGGGAACCCTGCCGGTGCGTTAAGGTATACCACCTTTGTGGCTGCGGTCATTTTCGTCGTTCTTACCATAATCATTACCAAGGGCCTTGGAATGCCCACTGGTGCTTTTTGGGCCATCTTTTCAGGGCTCCTTTGCGGGATCGCAATCGGCCTTCTTGCAGAATATTACACATCAGGTCCGCCGGTCCGCCGTATTGCCGAACAGAGCAAGACCGGCCCAGCGACTGTTATCATCGCGGGCCTGGCAGTTGGAATGCAGTCCACTTATCTCCCTGTTCTCGGTATCTGTATTGCTACGTTCATAGCGTATCAAACCGCGGGGATCTACGGCATCGGTCTTTCGGCCGTTGGTATGCTGGCGACTGTTGGCGCCACCATGACCGTGGATGCCTACGGACCTATTGCCGACAATGCGGGCGGCATATCGGAGATGGCAGGGCTTGGTCCTGAGACCAGAAAGATCACTGACAGCTTAGATGCACTGGGCAATACCACAGCAGCCATAGGCAAGGGATTTGCGATCGGTTCTGCGGCACTCACGGCATTGGCCCTGTTCGTGGCCTTCACGCAGGCGGCCGGTCTCAACATAATTGATATCAAGAATCCTATGGTGGTCATTGGTTGCTTTATCGGGGCCATGGTTCCCATGATCTGCGCGGCCCTGACAATGACCTCTGTTGGAAAGGCCGCTTTCAGCATTGTGGAAGAAATCCGGCGCCAGTTCAGGGAGATTCCTGGCCTCCTGGAAGGGAAAGAGGGGGTAAAGCCTGATTCAAAGACCTGTGTATCCATCGCAACCAACGCTGCACTTAAGGAGATGGTCACCCCCGGCCTTGTTGCAATCCTTACACCCGTGGCCGTTGGTTTTCTCTTGGGTCCAGAAACATTGGGCGGTATGCTTTTGGGTGCCACGACCATGGGCGTATTCCTGGCCCTTTTTATGGCCAACGGAGGCGGTGCCTGGGATAATGCGAAGAAGTATATTGAAGAGGGCAATCTGGGCGGAAAGGGTTCTGACAACCATAAAGCCGCGGTTGTTGGCGATACGGTAGGTGATCCCTTTAAGGATACCTCCGGGCCGGCCATGAACATCCTCATCAAGTTGATGTCGGTGGTCTCTCTGGTAATTGCGCCCATTTTGCCTGCAATTGGGCTTTTTCTGAAATAGTAATTGAAGCCAGGACTGTAGCGAACTTTGAACCCGAATAGTTGAGTCTTTAAGAGTGCGGGTACGTGTAACAGGAAGAAGCGGGTTAAAAGGCGCTGTCCTGGATGAATTAACAATTATCTGTAAGCGAAGCTAGTCAGTGGGGGTTTGTTCAATGTTTAACGTGGGTGATTTGGCTGTTTATCCGGCGCATGGTGTTGGCATTATTGAAAAGGTTGAGACACAAGAGATTTCGGGATGTCAGCAGGACTTTTATGTCATGCGAATACTTGACAATGATATGATCATCATGATTCCTACCGGCAACGTGGATAATGTGGGATTGAGAGAGATAATTGGTCAAAGAGAGGTCCCCAAGCTCTATTCTATACTGAAGAAAAGGAATGTTGCCATTGACAACCAGACGTGGAACCGCCGTTATAGGGAATATATGGAAAAGATAAAGACCGGTTCTGTCTTTGAGGTTGCAGAGGTTTATCGAGATCTATTGATACTGAAGATTGAAAAGGAACTTTCGTTTGGTGAGAGGAAAATGCTGGATACGGCCAGGAACCTCTTGGTCAAAGAGATATCTCTTGCCAAGAAGGTTGGGGAAGAACAGATAGAAAAGGACCTGGACAAAATCTTTTCTTGATCTGATTTTTGACATCAAAGTGGACAAGGAATCAGGTAGGGTATTCTCTTATGAGATCCGGGAAGAAAGTCAAGATGTTCGCTTAGACGTCTTTCTGACTTCCTGTTCAATCGGACTGTCGCGTTCAAGGATACATTCCCTCATAAAGGGAGGAAATGTACTGGTAAACGACACTCCTTCAAGGCCAAGCCATAAATTGAAGGCAGGGGATCGTGTCCTTCTCCACGTCCCACCTTCCCCCCCTCAGGCCCTGGTACCAGAGAAAGTAGAATTTGACGTTATTCATGAAGATGAATCACTCATTGTCTTGAACAAGCCGCCAGGGGTTGTCGTCCATCCGGCTCCAGGTCATGCCACTGGCACACTGGTTCATGGTCTTCTTCAGCACTGCCGGGGGCTTTCTCAGATCGGTGACGCATTTAGGCCCGGCATTGTCCACCGACTTGACAAAGATACTTCCGGAATTATGGTCGTTGCAAAAAGCGATCATGCTTACAGCTCGCTGGTAAGCCAATTTAAAGGTGGCAGTGTAAAAAAGGAATATCTGGCAATAATTCATGGGCGTGTGAAAGGAGATGATGGAACAATAGACCTCCCTATCTCCCGTCATCCAAAAAATAGAAAGAAGATGTCGGTCGCGCCTTTCAAGGGTAGACAGGCACTGACGCTCTGGCACAAGATTGATGAGTTTGAAGTCGGTTTTTCCCTTCTTATGGTTTCCATAAAAACGGGGCGTACCCATCAGATTCGGGTACACCTCTCTCATATAGGACACCCTGTTACTGGAGACCCGGTGTATGGATATGGACGGAAATGGTGGAGAAGGCATCCCCTTTACAAACAGGGGCTGCTTCCCATCATAGAGAGGCAAATGCTCCATTCAAGATGTCTGGGTCTTATCCATCCGGATCATGGGCATTATGTGGAATTCGAGGCCCCGCTGCCGGATGATATGGAACGAGTCTTGCGATGTTTTAAGCGATTGAATTCACAGCCTCAGGCGAATAAAAACCTTGACATAGGCAGAAACGCGGCTATACTGATAATACACGAAATCTTTTCCTGCCTTTTGGAGGCTCCTGTATAGACCGCAGATCTGAACTTACTCCGTGGCTAATCCGCTGAGTCACCTTCTCAAACTCACATAAATAGGGTTTTTAAGGTTGATCTCACGGCCTGAGCAGTACACCGTGAACACTTTCCAGCTTTTTCTATGTCATTTAAGGACCTTTTTTGACTTCAAAAAATACGTGACACTTCATCAACTGACCGTGGCTCCTTGCTTTAGAGCCATACACGAAAGAAACTTCAAAGGATATGATTCGTTGGCACTTTGAAACAGGTGTTTCCATTTAAATTCTAATCCTATTGCACGGAGATGAAGCATGAATCTTGTGGAACTCAAAGAGTTAAAAATCAGTGAATTGACAAAAATGGCGAAGGAGTTTCGTATTGAAGGGGCTTCAGGAATGCGCAAACAAGATCTTATCTTTTCCTTGTTGCAGGCCCATTCTGAGCGAAACGGCCTTATATATGGGGAGGGTGTCTTAGAGATCCTGCCGGATGGCTTTGGATTTCTTAGGGCCCCCGATGCCAATTACCTCCCGGGTCCAGACGATATTTACATTTCTCCGTCCCAGATTCGGCGTTTTAATCTAAGAACGGGTGATACTACAGCCGGCCAGATTCGCCCCCCAAAGGACTCAGAGAGGTATTTTGCCCTTCTAAAGGTAGAGAAGGTTAATCATGAGGATCCAGAGGTGGCCAGAGAAAAGATCCTATTTGATAACCTCACTCCTCTCTACCCCGATGAAAGGATTACATTGGAAACCACTCCCGAGAATTACTCCGCCAGGGTGTTGGACCTTATGACGCCTATTGGTAAAGGCCAACGTGGTTTAATAGTCGCCCCTCCTCGCACCGGCAAGACAATGCTGCTCCAAAATATCACCAATAGTGTGACTGCCAACGATAAGGGCATACATAAAATTGTGCTTCTGATAGATGAAAGGCCTGAGGAAGTAACAGATATGCAGCGCTCCGTTGATGCTGAGGTCATCAGTTCCACCTTTGATGAACCGCCTCAGCGTCATGTACAGGTGGCAGAGATGGTGATTGAAAAGGCCAAGAGATTGGTAGAACACAAGCTTGATGTCTTGATCCTCCTGGACAGCATTACACGATTAGCCCGGGCATATAACGCTGTTGTTCCACCCAGTGGGAAGATCCTTTCCGGGGGCCTTGATTCTAATGCCCTTCAAAAACCCAAACGTTTTTTTGGCGCGGCAAGGAATATCGAGGAAGGCGGCAGCTTGACGATCATTGCCACTGCCCTCGTTGATACGGGCAGCAGGATGGATGAGGTCATTTTTGAGGAGTTCAAGGGCACTGGAAACATGGAGATACACCTGGATCGAAAGCTGACTGATAGAAGAGTCTTTCCTTCCATGGATATTAATCGTTCAGGCACAAGGAAGGAAGAGTTGCTGCTCAGAGAGGAAGACCTGAATAGAATTTGGATACTGCGTAAGCTCCTTGCTCCTTTGACGCCGGTAGACAGCATGGAATTTTTACTTGAAAAAATTAAGGGAACAAAGGATAATATAGAGTTCTTGGCTTCAATGAGTGAGTAATGAAATAATCCAAAAAGGAGGAAGGAATTAAGCATGAAGGAAGATATCCACCCAAAGTATTATAAGGCAACTGTCCAATGCGCGTGTGGCAACCAATTTGAAACAGGGTCCACAGTGGAGGAAATAAAGGTTGAAATCTGCTCCAAATGCCACCCTTTTTTTACGGGTAAACAGAAGCTGGTCGATTCCGCGGGGAGAGTGGAGCGTTTCAGAAGGAAGTATGCCAAGTTCAATAAGAAGGCGCAAGGCGAAGAGGGCACCAAAAAGTGAATTGCAAATTTGCTTTTTCGGGGCCTTTTTTCCAAAAAAGGGTTCTTGTGTGAATAAATCCCCAAGTTTTATAGCACCGTCTAAAAAACATATTATGCCCCAATTGACCTTGAAAAATGGCTGTTCCCGGGTGACGTTCAGATAAGAAGAGTTTTCGTGATCATGTTTGGCAAAATCAAAGGAATTGAAGATCGTTATGATGAGCTGGAGAGAGACTTGGGTCGTCCAGAGGTTATCCACGACCAAAGGCTTTATCAGAAATACGTCAAAGAACATAGTCTGCTTGCGCCAATCATAACCTCCTTCAGAAAATATAGATCTGTCCGGGATGAGATTGAGGGCAGCCGCTCCCTGTTGGATGATCCGGACCCTGAGATGAGAAAGCTGGCCAAAGACGAAATTGAGACACTCCGGTCAAATTTGACCCACCTTGAAGGAGAGCTAAAGGTCCTTCTCCTCCCCAAAGACCCAAACGATGGGAAAAACATTCTCTTAGAAATTAGGGCCGGTACAGGTGGGGAGGAAGCAGCACTATTTGCCGCCGATCTTTTCAGGATGTACAGCAGGTATGCTGAACTAAGGGGTTGGAGGACTGAAATCCTCAGCCAAAACATCACCGGAATAGGAGGTTTTAAGGAGATTGTAGTCCTCATTGAAGGGCAGATGGTTTACAGCCGGCTGAAATACGAAAGTGGGGTCCACCGCGTTCAACGGGTACCTGAGACCGAGGCACAGGGTCGTATCCACACTTCAGCCGTAACCGTTGCCGTTCTTCCAGAGGCGGAAGACATAGATGTTGAGATCGGTCCTGATGACCTCCGGATTGATATGTTCCGCGCTTCCGGCCACGGAGGGCAACATGTCAACACCACGGATTCCGCTGTCCGTATTACTCACCTTCCCACCGGTTTGGTGGTCACCTGCCAGGATGAGAAATCCCAGCACAAAAACAAGGCCAAGGCCATGAAGGTCCTTCGTTCTCGTTTGCTTGACCTGCAACAGGCCGAACAACATTCCAGGATCTCTGAGGAACGTAAGAACATGGTAGGCTCAGGCGATAGGAGTGAAAGGATAAGGACCTATAATTTTCCCCAGGGCAGGATTACTGATCATAGGATCGGCCTCACATTGTACAAACTTGAAGATGTCCTCCAGGGCCAACTGAACCAGGTCATCGACCCGGTAACTACGTATTTTCAGGCGGAAGCACTAAAGGGATAATAGTTGGTGTCACCTTTCCAGCAAAATACCAGTCCCCCCCAATGACGGCATCCCAAAAGGGGGTTATGCGCCCCAAAACCTGGACCATAAAAGAGCTTCTGAAGGTCACCAGTACATTCCTGAAGGAAAAAGAGATTGAGAGTCCGCGTCTCACTTCTGAACTCCTCTTGTCCCACCAGCTAAACCTTGACCGGGTCGGCCTGTACCTGAATTTTGATCGGCCTGTGATAGAAACAGAACTTTCAGGGTATCGTTCACTTATCAAACGGCGGCTCCTCCGGGAGCCCGTGCAGTATATAAGGGGCCTCCAGGAATTCTGGTCCCTCGACCTTATGGTAGACAGACGGGTCCTTATCCCCAGGCCTGAAACGGAATTGCTGGTTGAGCTGGCCATTGAAAAGCTTAGGACCTTTGCCTCAGAGGGTCGTCCGAATTTGGTCCTGGACATGGCAACCGGATGTGGGGCCGTCGCAATATCGCTGGCAAAAGAGCTTCAAGACACTCAGATTTGGGCCACGGATATATCCGGAAGTGCCCTTGAACTGGCACACGACAATGCTAAGAGACATGGGGTGCTTGAGAGGATCCAATTCAGTGAGGGTGACCTCTGGGACCCCTTGCGGGACCAGGGGATCACCTTTGATATCATCCTATCCAACCCGCCCTATATTTGCTCTGAGGAGTTCGACGGTCTTCCCCCTGAGGTCCGCAATTATGAACCAAGACTGGCACTGGATGGCGGGGAAGGGGGAATGTACTACATAGAAAGGATTATCAGGGGGGCCCTGGATTATATGAATCCAGGCGGGTGGATCATGCTGGAAATGGCACCCGATCAGACCGCGAAGGCACTTGGGATTATAGACCAGATCGAGGAATATGCCGAATCATCAAGAATCAAGGATTACGGCGGTCACTACAGGGCGGTGATGGCACAAAAAGGGGTACCAGGGGAGGGCTAGAGATCCATTAAAGGGCCATAAAATTCAGTACGCCTGTCTTCAAAGCGGTCGTTCTGGTCTGTGATATGTTTGTTTCTCGCCAGCGTAGGGTCAATATCAGTGAGGGCAACGCCTATTTCCTCTTTCCCCAATTTGGTTATGACCTTGCCCTGAGTGTCAACGATCTGGCTTTTTCCGGTGAATATTAGAGGGTACTTCCCTCCCCTTGCTTCTCTGCCGATCCTGTTGGCTGTTATTGTGAACACCCCGTTTTCCAGGGCGCGAGTGCGCATGGCCTCCTGGCATTGAGGAAGCACTAAGTTGGCCGGGTGGCATATAATATCAGCTCCCATCAGGGCCAATACCCTTGCAGATTCAGGGAACCACCAGTCAAAGCAGATCATGATCCCAATCCTGGCGGGACCGATATCAAAGACATCAAACCCCGTGTCCCCTGGATCAAAAACCCCCTTTTCTTCGGCAAACAGATGGGTTTTACGATATGTTCCGACGAGACCATCAGGCCCGATCAGGGCGGCAGAATTGTAAAGTTGCCCCCCATACTGTTCCGCCAATCCGAAAACAAGAAACATGCCTTGGCTCCGTGCAATGGATATCATGGCCCGGCAGGTCTTTCCCTCAGGTATATCTTCTGAGAGTTTTTCCGCCTCCTGCCTGGAGACGAACTGATAGCCCGTGTTAAAGAGTTCCGGCAGTACCACCAGGTCGGCCACTATACCGGATAAGGCCTCAGTAGCCTTTTCGATGTTTAAGTCTACATGCCCGAATACGGGGTGATTTTGATAAATGCCAACGCGCATCCTTTTGTCCACTGCAAGATTTCAGCAGATTCTAAGGGAAAATGGTACTTGTTTGCAAGTTGAAATCTTCCTAGGATCTCAAGGCCATGGATATTTATTATACACAGGTAGCGCTGCTAACCATGTCTATGGATATAAAGTACCCACTTTTTGGCCTAAATTTCTGCGATTCGAGTTTTTAGAACGTTGTGAGGGTAATAATACCCATTATATTAAATAGTTAGCATGGTAGGCCTTCTTTGGCACGTCTGTTGCGTTTTAGGATAGCAAGGACGGTTTTGGCAATAGGATGAGGTTTTTTCAGGATGCGAGTTAGCTAGTGGAGAGCAAAGAAAAAGGAGGTTAAGAAAAGATGAAATCCTCTGCTAAAAGATTACGGATGTTAATGATTGGAGCGGTGGTATTAACGGTGATTACACTAAGACCTGTTCAAGCGGCCTCCCCCATCTGGGCACCTCCGGCCCTCCTGGAACTAATAGAAGAGGGTATGGCCGAGAATAAAGAGATTCAAGCACTCGTAGCCAGGGTCGAGAGCCTGAAAGAAGAGGTCTCATTCGCCGGCTCCCTGGATGATCCTCGCCTGGGTATCAGTGTGCTGAACCTGCCGACGGACAGTTTAAGGTTTGACCAGGAGGCCATGACACAAAAGCAGCTCTCCATTTCCCAAAAGGTCCCGTGGTTCGGCAAGCTGGGTCTCAGGGAGCAGAGGATGGTCTTAATCGCGAGACGTCAGGAGGGGGTTTTGGAGGCAAAACGGCTGGAGCTGGCCAGGAAAATAGCCATCACGTACTATGAACTGGGATATGTCGGAAATGGCCTGGAAATCAACAAACGGCTGACAGAGATGGTGAATCAATTGATAAGGGTGGCCGAGACCCGGTACGCTTCCGGAAAGGGACTCCAGCAGGACGTGCTTGAGGCACAGGTGGAATTGAGCAAGCTTTTGGACGGGAAGATTAGCCTGGAGCAAAAGCGCCGCACCCTGCAAGACCGGATCAACGAGTTGCTCAACCGGGAAACCTTCCTTCCCGTTGCACCACTCAAAGACCTCCAGATTCCTGAACTGCGCCTTGAGGAAAAGGTATTGCATGAGCAGGCCCTGAGAGATAACCCGTGGCTTCGGGTGAGGCAGGCCGAGGTGAATCAGGCGGCGGCGGAGACTCAGCTCGCACAAAAGGACTACTGGCCGGATATGGACTTCAAGGTGGCCTATGGCCAGCGGGACGACAGCCCTTCAGGACAAAATCGTGCAGACTTTTTGTCCGCATCGGTGATGGTCAATATACCTCTTTGGCAGAAGAGCCGCCAGGACAAGAAATTGGCGGCGACACGGAAAAACTTTCAGGCCAAAATGAACTCATACCAGGGTCTGATTCGGAGCATTCCCTTCAGAGTGGATGCATTGACTACTGACATACGCGATACCCGAGAAAATTACCGCCTGTTTTCCGATGCCCTGATGCTTCAGGCCGAGCAGTGGGCCCACGCTTCTATGAGTGCCTATGCGGTAGGTAAGGTGGAGTTTAATACCATGGTGAATGCAAAGATTCGCGTGCTTCGTTATGAGTTAAGGGCCAAGCGTTATCTGTATAATCTCTATGAAAAGAGGGCGGAGCTGGAAGAGGTCCTTGGTGGCCCCGTCCCACAGCAGTAGGCTCCCGCTTCTCCGACCGCAGTCGGGGACAAGCTTCGAAGGAGTGACATTATTTATGCCTCGTGGCTTGCTGCGGGGTGGTTCATGCGCTTAACCCGGAACGATGAACCGTTGAACTTTGAACCTAACGACAGTGAATGTTTTAGCCGGGAAGGAGGGAATCCCATGAGAGCTCGTATAATCATAATAATGCTTGCCTTATTTTTGTTCATAAGTATTGGGGCAGGTGATTTTTTTTGGCACGGCCCTGGCGATGGTCAAGCAGCCCGCCTTGTTGCTTTGGTGAGGGGGGCCGCCGCTGCGGAGAGGGGATTGAAGGCCGGCATGATTGATCCCAAGACAGGCAAAAAGATCAAGTACTGGGCGGCCCCCATGGATCCAACCTATATCCGTGATGAACCGGGAAAATCTCCCATGGGCATGGACCTGGTCCCGGTTTACGAGGAGGAGGGGGAAGAAAAGGAGCCCGCCTCCACAATACGCATCGATCCGGTTACCATGCAGAATATGGGCGTGCGCCTGGCCCGTGTTGTGCGAAAGCCCCTTGTCAAGACCATACGGACCTACGGCACCATCACCTATGATGAAAAGCGGATCTACACCGTGAACACCAAGTTCAACGGCTGGATAGAAAAGCTCTATGTAAACTTTGTCGGAGAAAAGGTACGGGCTGGCAGGCCCCTCTTTGAGATTTACAGCCCGGAGCTGGTCACGGCCCAGGAAGAATACCTCCTGGCGGTGAAACAGTTCGGCAGCCTGCATGAAAGTCCATACCCGGGTGTCAGTGATGGGGCCAGGCGCCTCCTGGAGGCATCCCGTACACGACTGAAGTACTGGGACCTGACCGATTCGCAGATCGAAGAGATCAGAAAGAATGGCAAGGTCCGAAAGAAGCTGAAGATCTTTTCTCCTGCCTCCGGTGTGGTTATCGAGAAATCCGCCTTTGAGGGGAACTATGTCAAGGCGGGAGAGCACCAGTATGTGATCGCTGATCTTTCAACGGTGTGGGTGGATGTGGATATCTATGAATACGAACTGCCCTGGGTGTACCGGGGTATGGCTGCAGAGATGGATCTCGCCTATATACCGGGCAAGCGTTTCAAGGGAAGGGTACTCTATATCTACCCCTATCTGGATTCCAAGACGAGAACAGCAAAGTTACGCCTGGAATTTAAAAACCCAGGCCTTCTGCTCAAGCCTGATATGTATGCCAACATTTACCTCGGATCTGCTTTAGCCAAAGATACCATTGTCATCCCCCAGGAGGCCGTTATTGACAGTGGAGTTAGAAAGGTGGTTTTTGTCTCTCTCGGTAGAGGAAAGTTCCAACCTCGGGATGTCGAGCTTGGCGCGGAAGGGAATAATGATGAATTCCAGGTCTTGAGCGGATTGCGAGAGGGTGAGGAGGTTGTGGTTTCGGCCCAGTTCATGCTGGATTCAGAAAGCCGCCTCCGTGAGGCCATCCAAAAGATGCTCGAGATTCGGAAGAGAGGCCTCAAAACCCAAAGGCCTTCGACTATGAAGATGAAAATGGGGCCCACGGACATGAAAGAGATGACAAAGCAGTCCGGTGCACATGAGCATTAGACATAGCCGGGGGGACATAAAATGATTGAGAGAATTATAGAGCTATGTATCAAGAACAAGTTCCTGGTGATCCTGATGACCCTGTTCGTCATACTGGGGGGAATTTACGCCATGCTTAGGACTCCACTGGATGCCATTCCGGATCTCTCGGATGTCCAGGTGATAATCTTAACGGAATATCCCGGCCAGGCGCCCCAGGTGGTGGAGGATCAGGTCACTTACCCGTTGACCACGGCGATGCTGTCGGTCCCCTTTGCCAAGGTGGTTCGGGGCTATTCCTTTTTCGGCATTTCCTTTGTCTATGTAATCTTTGAAGACGGGACCGACATGTACTGGGCGCGGAGTAGGGTGCTGGAGTATCTTAATTACGTATCTGGCCGACTTCCTCCAGGAGTAACACCATCTCTTGGCCCGGATGCAACCGGGGTGGGGTGGGTATATGAGTATATCCTGCAAAGTGATAGGCATGACCTGGCCCAGTTGAGGTCCATCCAGGACTGGTTTTTGCGCTACGAGCTTGCCAGTGTGCCCGGCGTTGCCGAGGTGGCATCCATTGGCGGTTTTGTCAAGCAGTACCAGGTGATTGTCGATCCCAATAAGCTGTTGGCCTTTAACATCCCCTTGCAAAAGGTTAGGAAGGCCATCCAACGGAGCAACAAGGATGTAGGTGGCAGTCTGATTGAGATGGGTGAGACCGAGTTTATGATCAGGGGACTGGGATATATCAAGGGGGTAAAAGATCTGGAGAATATCTCATTGGGGGTAAACAAGCGGGGTGTCCCCATTTTGCTGCGTAATGTGGCTACAATCAAGATCGGGCCAGAACTGAGACGCGGCCTTGCGGATTACAATGGCACCGGTGAGGTGGTGGGTGGGGTCGTAGTCATGCGGTACGGGGAAAACGCCCTGCAGGTGATCAAGAATGTTAAGGCCAAGCTGGAACAGCTCAAGGCCGGTCTACCAGAAGGGGTCACTATCAAGAGCGTATATGACCGATCTGGTCTGATCCTGAGGGCCGTTAATAACCTGAAAAAGACACTCATTGAAGAGAGTGTTGTTGTTGCCCTGGTTTGCATAATATTTTTGCTGCATCTTCGCAGCGCACTTGTAATCATCTTCACCCTTCCTGTGGCAGTGCTGATTAGCCTTTCTATTATGAAGGGGCAGGGTATTAATGCCAACATTATGAGCCTGGGGGGCATTGCGATTGCTATAGGGGCCATGGTGGACGCCTCGATTGTTATGGTGGAAAATGCCCACAAGCATATAGAGGATGAGGGGGGGCAGAAACCACACTGGAATCTTATCCTGGATGCCGCCAGAGAGGTTGGCCCGTCGCTCTTTTTCTCGTTGCTGATTATTGCGATCAGTTTTCTACCGGTGTTTACGCTGGAGGCCCAGGAGGGCCGTCTTTTTAAGCCCTTGGCCTTTACCAAGACCTATGCAATGGTCGGGGCTGCGCTCTTGGCCGTCACGATTGTCCCGATCCTTATGGGCTATCTCGTGCGCGGTAAAATCCGGCCGGAGGGGAAAAATCCAATTAATCGATTCATCATATGGATCTACAGACCGATTATCAGGCTGGTACTAAAGGCAAAATTTCCTGTAATACTCATAGCAGTGGTCATACTGGCCCTCACATATCTCCCCTGGAAAAAGATAGGCTCAGAGTTCATGCCGCCCCTTAACGAGGGAGATCTGCTGTACATGCCGACAACACTTCCCGGCATCTCTATTACAAAGGCCAAGGAACTGTTGCAACAGACCGACCGCATCATAGGTTCTTTCCCCGAGGTAAAGAGCGTATTTGGAAAGGTCGGCCGGGCCGAGACAGCCACTGATCCGGCGCCACTATCCATGATCGAGACCACCATTACTTTGAAACCTGAGTCTGAATGGCGAGATGGCATGACTATGGAAAAGCTGGTTGATGAGCTGGATAAGGCCATCCAATTCCCGGGCCTGACCAATGCCTGGACAATGCCTATCAAGACCCGGACGGACATGCTTTCCACGGGCATCAAGACGCCGGTTGGTATCAAGCTCATGGGCGATGACTTGCAGGTATTGAGCAATCTGGGAGAGGAGGTAGAGGCAGTAATGAGGGAGGTGCCGGGGACCCTCAGCGTGTATTCGGAACGGGTCACAGGAGGTAATTTTCTTGACTACCGGATCAAGCGAGAGGAGGCCGCACGATATGGCCTGACCGTGGGTGATGTGGAGGACATCATCATGAGCGCTGTGGGAGGGATGAATGTAACGCGCACGGTCGAAGGACTGGAGCGTTATCCAGTAAATGTCCGTTATGGTTCCGAGCTCAGGGATACCCCTGAGAAGCTGCGACGCATCCTTGTCCCTACTCCATCAGGGGCACAGATCCCCATCACCCAGCTCGCCGATATTCGTATCACTAAAGGCCCTCCGGTGATCAAGAGCGAAAACGCGCGGAAAAGTGCCTGGACCTATGTGGATATTCGGGGGATCGACGTGGGCACATATGTCAAGAAGGCCCAGCAGGTGGTTCGCGAAAAGATAAAGCTGCCGCCGGGTTACAGTATCTCGTGGAGTGGTCAGTATGAGTATATGATACGTGCCCAGAAGCGTCTGATGCTCGTCGTGCCGCTGACACTGGTGCTTATTTTTTTGCTGCTATACTTTAATTTTAAGAATGTCCCGGAAAGTCTTATCGTAATGCTGAGTGTCCCGTTCTCTTTCACGGGTGGGCTGTGGCTCATGTATCTCTTGGGTTACAACATGAGCGTGGCCGTCGGTGTCGGGTTCATCGCCCTGGCAGGTGTTGCGGCTGAGACAGGTGTCGTGATGCTGGTCTACCTCGATCAGGCATATACCAGATTTGAGACCAAATACGGAGCCGGGTTTACGAGGAAACATCTCAAGGCGGCGATAGAAGAGGGCGCTGCGATGCGCGTGCGTCCCATAATGATGACAGTGATTACTACTACGATAGGGCTTGGTCCTATTATGTGGGGCCATGGCACAGGATCGCAGGTTATGAAGCGTATCGCGGCCCCAATGGTGGGCGGTATGGTGAGTGCGGTCATTCTGACACTACTAGTGGTGCCTGCTATCTATGGATTGTGGAGGGGCTGGAGATTGAAAAAATAGCATTTCTCCGGGGGTCATTCCCCCTTTACCAAAGGCAGTTCTTTGTTGGCAGACCATTCCCAGATTGATCCCGCGTAATTCGAGGCTATTCTTCCTGTCCGTGCTTCGTATAGAAGGGCAAGCAGGGCCGATCGAACGCCGCCCGTGCAATACGTGATAGGTGGCCGGTCGATCTTCTCAGGTATTATTCTCAAGAGTTCTTTTCGTCTCACATAGGTCCCGTCTTTTCGATAAAGGGAATGAAAAGGAACCAGGATGGCCCCTGGTATGTGTCCACCCCTTTTCTGGCCCCACTCCCTTCTTGTGCCTGCAAATTCTTCGGGTGTACGGACATCCAGAAGAGGGCGATGCCTGGAATCCAGAACGGATAATACCTCTTGTAACCGGGCTATCCTCTGGGGCCTGATTTCAATGGTAAAATCGCCTTTCGCTATTGGTTCTTGAGCGTCGCCGGTTTCTATCCCCAGGTCTGGCACCATCTTCCAGGCCTGGTACCCCCCGTCCAGGAGCGCTACCTTTTGGGCGCCCCAGTAAAGTAAAATCCAACCCACTCGACCTTCCTCTCCCCAGCCATTGGGAGCTCCTACGACTACGATCTGCCTGTTATTGGAAAGCCCCATCATACGGAGTCTTTCCTGCAATTGATAAGTGGGCGGTGGGACTTTTGACCACCTCGAGGGATCGCCGAACAGGTAATTATAGGCCCCTGGATACTCCAGGGTCCACTCCTTCCAATCAACATGAAGGGAGCCGGGGATATGGCCCCGGGCAAAGAGCCCCCCGGCTCTTGCATCCAGTATGGAGACTGTGTTGATCCTTGCCGCAAGCTGCTTTGCAGTGATAATCGTCACGGTTCCCGAAGAACTTTTCGGAATCGTCTCCGCGCGGACGAGCCCCGGGGCAATAAAGGAAATAAATATCAGCAACCGAGTTAATCGTTTTCCCCTGCACCGGCAGGGGGCCTGTCCCTTGCGCGTCTTGTAAGGGGATACCGGTCTAATAGTTGTCCGCGACAGAAAAGGCAGAACCATGAATTCCTTCAGGGCTTGACCGCATAAATGGTCTTTACGATATCGAGGTAGATATTTGAGACTTGTTTTATTCTAAAGCCTGCCTTTTCCACGTTTGAGACCGTGTCGCGATTGAGGGAGGGGCCAAATTTTTCTGCAAGGGGGTTCATTATATTCAGTATTTGTCTGAATGGAAAATGGCGGCTGGCCGTGTGTTCAAACATCCTCAATTCGCCCCCGGATTTGAGAACCCTTTTCAATTCTCTTAGCCCGTCAACGGGTTCTGGGACCGAGCAGAATGTGCAGGCGGTAAAGACCTGGTTAAAGGTCTCGTCGGCAAATGTCAGCTCACGGGAGTCCATCTCATGGAGTTCAATTGTCCCGTTGTATGAATGGGCCCGGGGGGCGGCCTTTTCCAGCATCTTGGGACTGATATCGATTCCGATGATATCCTTGCCTTCTGGAAAGTGTCGGAAATCATTTCCGGTGCCCACGGCAAGAAACAAGATCTTTCCATCTCCCATTTGAGAGTAAAATCTCTTTTTCAGCTTGGCCCAGCGTCTTTCTGCTCCAAATGTGTTCCATTCGTAAATTTTTGAAATGGCGTCCCATTTTTTTATTGTCACAAGATCCCTCATTATGCATCACCATGTAATCTCTGATTTTGTAGATATACGTAAAGGCAGGACATGATGCCCAGTCCTGCGCCAATGGCCAGCCCAAGACCTAACGGTAATTCATATTTCGCGGCAATATGACCATTGATCATTCCACTTAGCATGCCTGCAATCATTGAGGGGATCATAATTTCAAACGCACCAAATAACGGCATAAAGACCAGAAACACCAGGAGCTGAAAGGCCATGCCCATACACATTCCGATGAACATGGCCAGAAACATATTCCATCCCGGGCTGATGATGGAAAAGGCAGCCATGCCTGTGAGGCCGCCTATGACCGCTGATGTCAAGAATTCACCGATCCTGAAATACATTCCCCCCTCCTTCAATGATCTATCCTGTCCCTATCAGTTCGCGGTTTCCAACGGGCTTATGCCTTCGCAGTCAAAATCCCGGGCATTGGGACCGAATAGAGGTTTCAAAACCACCTCACAATACCTGTTTCGAATCCAAAATCCGGGGCACCGTCGGTAAGGCCGATGAACGTGTTTGCAGTCAGAGAATAATCCCTGTTGAAAGTGTGGAAGATACCGAGGTTGAGTTCCATAGGGGCTGTTGCACCGGGTAAGATGGATCGCCTTCCTTCCAGTGAGGCATATATGTGTGTATTGTCAAACACCTTCGAGATTTCTATATTGTATAAGAAAATGTCATTATAATCCAGGGAATCCGGGTCTCCAACCTTGATATAGCCTCCAGTAAGAGCGAGCGTGAAGGCACCAAAACTTTGCCCCAGCTCCAGGAAGGCCCCGTAGTCTGCCTGTCCTGTCCCCAGGCCGCTTGTTTCATCTGCAGCAGGTAGCTTTGTCGCCAGCCCCCCGTTCAAATAAAGGCCGTCTTTTTCTTGGGGTATCAAGACCAGACCGGCATGCAGGATAATATCCCCTATTCCTGACTCACTATACCTCTGGCCGTCCGTATCATTTGTCAGGTACACATAGGGGAGTGTTATACTGAAATCGTAACCCTCTGAAATGTAGCCCAGGGTAGAGTTCAGATAGTATAGATTAGAAGTGGTATCGGTTCCGAAATCACCGGTACTGAACCCGGCTTGCGTCTCGAAATAGGTGCTGGTTTCCTGCGCCAGCACCGGATGAGGGATCAGGACGTACAACAAGGCAAGCAGGGCATGAATTGCACTGGGCCTCATCCTTTACAGACCTTCCTTTTGAGTGGATTCAATGATCTGGTTCATTGCCTTTATCCTGTCCCGCATCTGTTTTGTCAGGGCGGGGTCCATTTGACCCGTGGCCATCTGCTGTGACATATCCTTCATCGTGGTGGACATATCGTTCATCAACCCGGACATCTTCTGCATTCCAGAATGTGACATGTCCTTATGTTGATCCATCATCCGAGAGATATCCCGCATCATCTGGTTCATCTGGTGCATCATTCCCGACATATCCCTCATCATATTCTGGTGCATCATTTGCTGTCCACCCATCATGTGCTGAGACTGCTGGGAACTCATCATTCCAGAATCCTGCTGGTTTCCTGTCATCTGAGACTGCTGATGACCCATGCCCATCCCGCCATGTCCGCCCATCTGGGCCATGGCCGGCGCCGCCGCAAACGCACCGACTAGAACTGCTGTTAATAGAACCTTCTTCATGACTATCTCCTCCTTTTTAGGTCTTATATGAACATAATAAGTCTTTCTACTTAATTCGAATGTAACCCCTTAGTCCCTTTGTCAAAACAGCCTTCCTGGCTTGCTTTACCACCAACAGCGACCAGGACCATAACCTCTCATCCGGTTGCCGTAACCCATACCCTGCCCTCTGCCGCGTCGCTCACCAAAGCGTGCATCTGGGGCGATCTTCCGTGCCTCGATCTCGAAACCAACGCGTTTCTCTGCCATTTTGGCCTTCAAGTCGCTAATATCTTTCTGAAGGGCCGTCGCCTTTTCAGGATCAGGATTAGAGGTGGCCATGAGAGAATCCAATTCTTCTGATTTGGTACGAATTTCATTCCTGAGGGAGACGGTTTCGCCATAGAACTTCTGGTGAAGGTTTTCTAACTGTGTGCGCTGTTCATCAGTAAGGGTATCGATCCCGCTCCATCCCTGGCAACAATACCATGAACCAGCTTCTTGGTTGCCCGTCATATGATGGCCCATTCCCCATCCCGGTCCCCAGGCAAAAACAGGGTAGGCTATCGCCAAGACCAATATGAGAACTCCCAAAGCAAAGTTTAAGTTTTTCATTTCTAGTCCTCCTTTTCAATTTAGGTTTCTGTCATTCCTTGCCTACAATGTTGAGCAAGGGGCATGCCAAGGCATCTGTTTCGATTTAATCATTTGAAATTACAGGCTTATACCATGATTAGTTGGTTTGCTGCCTCATTCTTGTTGCATTTGTTGCAGAAAAATGGATAGTTAGTATGCAGACCCTGTATCCATTTGGATAAAAAGTCCCCAGTATACAGGTTTCCTGGTAGTTCAGGTTAGCCCCGAAATATCCTGCCCACTGGGGTAGTTACTCTGAGGTCATAATTTTTGGTACCCTTTTTGCTGATATGTTGAGTATGAGCCAAAAAAAGAGCCCAAAGGCCTGGATCGGCATTCCTCCCTGGGTCATCCTTGGCGCAGTCTTGGTCCTTGTGCCTATCTTTGTCTTAATGACCATTGAAAATCTACACCGGCAAAAAGAGAATACTACAAGGCTAATGGTGGAAAAGGGTGCAGCACTGATAAGGTCCTTTGAGGCAGGTGCCAGAACCGGAATGATGGGGATGCACTGGGGTGGCTTTCAGGTCCAGAGCCTGTTGACCGAGACGGCACAACAGCCTGATATAGCCTATCTCCTTGTAACAGACGTGAAAGGGACAATCCTGGCGCACAGTGATATCTCAAGGATAGGGCAACGCTATGGATCAGGCCTGGATCTGCAAAGGATTTCTCGCTCAAAAAAGGCGGAATGGCGTCAGGTCTCCAGAGAGAAAGGATCGCGGGTCTTTGAGGTGTTCCGCCAGTTTTCGCCGACCCAGGGGCACGCGGAGCGATTTCGCTGCAAGATTAGGCCCAATGACTGGTGTTGGCCCCATATGGGGACGGAAGGGCGCTCACCCAATGACGGTCAGATCATTTTTGTGGGACTTGACATGGGCCCGATTGAGTCATCCAGAGAGGCAGATGCCCGTCACACCGTGGTTATGGCCCTCATATTGCTCATGATCGGGTTCGCGGGAATCGTGTCTCTTTTTCTGGCCCAGGCCTATCGATCAGCCAGGAGTTCACTCTCGGAGGTAGAGGCCTTTTCTGACAAACTGGTGGAAAATATGCCTGTTGGACTTTTGGCCGTGGACGTGAACGGAAGGATCGCATCTTTCAACCAGACCGCAGAGTCAGTGCTTGGGATATCGGCAGCGGATATCCTTGGCCAAAAGGCCGATGATGTTTTGCCCAGGCAGCTTTTGTCTGTGGCGGACAGGCTCAATAGCAGAGGAGGGATTATTGGCCGGGAAATCGATTGTCCTGGAAAAGATAGTGCATTGATTCCGCTGGATGTGATTACCACATCGCTGCATGATAAAGGCGGAGCCTTCATGGGACACCTGATCCTACTCAGGGATCTGACCGAAATAAGGGCACTGAAAAGAGAGATCGAAAGGAGCGAGCGCCTGGCATCCATCGGGAGTCTGGCGGCAGGGATCGCCCATGAAATACGCAATCCACTCAGTTCGATCAAGGGCTTTGCCACATATTTCAAGGAGAGATACAGCGATGTGCCAGAGGATCGAGAAACGGCACAGGTTATGGTTCAAGAGGTGGAAAGGCTGAATCGTGTCATCGGGCAGCTCCTGGAATTCGCACGGCCTTTGAGCCTGCGAAAAAGGGCCACTTCATTGCCAGCCCTGGTTCAGCATTCTCTCAAAATGATTGAAGGGGATGTTCATCGCAAAAACATAAATATAGAAACAAAGATTACCCCAAACATTAAAGATATACTGGTCGATCCCGACAAGATAACACAGGTACTGCTGAATATTTATTTAAATGCCCTAGAGGCAATGGAAGACGGTGGCACACTTTCTGTGGATGTCGGCATGGATTACAATACCGAGAATACAAGGATCACTATATCGGATACAGGCCCTGGGATAAATGAAGAAGATCTGGCCCGCATTTTTGATCCCTATTTTACAACCAAATCGTCGGGTACTGGCCTGGGGCTTGCCATTGTACATAACATTGTTGATGCACACAAAGGGGATATCAGGGTCCAGAGTCGCCTCGGCATCGGAACCAGTGTTACCATCACCCTCCCATATTCGATAGAGGTCTAACCGCTATGAAAAAAAAGAATACTGTCCTGGTTGTCGACGACGATCACGCCCATCGAACCATGTTAAAGACCCTTCTCACCGGATGGGGATATATGATAACCGAGGCGGATGATGGCCATACGGCTATAATAAAGGTTGAAGAGCAACCCTATGATTTGATCCTGATGGATATTCGTATGATCAAGGTCTCCGGGCTGGAGGCATTAGGCGAAATAAAGGCCTATAACCCTGCTATACCCGTCATTATCATGACCGCATATTCCTCGGTGGAGACGGCCGTCGAAGCCTTGAAAAAGGGCGCATATGACTACCTGACAAAGCCTCTCGATTTTGACGAGCTACGACTTACTATGGAACGGGCTGTGGATCACACCCAGTTGAGAGAAGAAAATCGCCTCTTACGGGAGACACTTGGGACACAGTTTGATCGGCAAAACATCATTGGACGGAGCGGTACCATGGTCAAACTCCTTGAAACGGTCGCCCAGGTCGCCCCGTCCGAGGCCACGGTTTTGATAACCGGGGAATCAGGTACAGGGAAGGAATTGATTGCGGGCGCAATCCATTTCAACAGCACCAGAAAAGAAGGCCCGTTTGTGAAGATGAACTGCGCGGCCCTGACAGAGAGCCTGATGGAATCAGAGCTGTTCGGTCATGAAAAGGGGGCCTTCACTGGTGCGCACAGACGCAAAGAGGGGAGGTTTCGTCAGGCGGACGGCGGAAGCCTGTTCCTGGATGAGGTCAGCGAGATGCCGCTGTCCATGCAGGTGAAGTTGCTAAGAGTGCTCCAGGAAAAGGAGATCACCCGTGTTGGTGGTGAAGAGGTCATCCGGGTGGATGTGAGGTTGATAGCAGCCACCAACAAGGACCTGATCCCGGAGATCGAGGCCGGACGTTTCCGGGAGGATCTCTATTATCGCCTCAATGTGGTGAACCTGGATGTGCCTCCCTTGCGGGAGAGAGAAGAGGATATTCCCATGCTGGCGCTTCATTTCTTGAATCATTTTGCCGAGAAAAACCACAAGCGGATCAAGGGTTTCAGCCCCCAGGCCATGGATCGATTGCTGAAATACCAATGGCCGGGCAATGTTCGGGAGCTGATGAACAGCGTTGAGAGGGCGGTGGTGCTGTCACGGTCCGAATACCTGGGGGTAGAGGATCTGCCTCTTGTTACGAGAGATGAAATTGCCGGGGCTGAGAATTTTTCACCCCTGGATTCCGTACCTGTTGACATACCCCTAGACGAAGTAGAAAAGGTGACTATACTAAAGACCCTTGAATCCACAAAGGGAAACAAGAGTGAGACGGCGAGGCGACTGGGAATTACCCGAAAGACACTTCACAAAAAGCTAAAGAGGTACGGGGTCATGCCCTAGTCCATATTTCATCACTTCCCAAAGGGGCATTTGGGGAAGGTGCACGTTTTACACGCCAGGCAGAACGATCCGTGGCCCAGGCGGGCCAGATCGCGCCGCGTGATGTCCAGTCCCGCCAGCAGGCGTGGCAGCAAGAGGTCCAAGCTTGTGGTCTTAAAATACAACGCACAGGCCGGAACGCCGATTACCTGAACTCCATCGATATGAGTCAGCAGGGTCATGGCCCCAGGCAGGATAGGTGTTCCGTAAAGCATATCTTTTGCGCCTGCATCTGCGAGGGCCTGCCGGGTGACATCATCGGGGTCGACAGAAAGACCCGCGGTTGTTATCAAGAGATCCGCACCCGCATCCAGGAGTTCTCTAACGCCTCTGCTGATTGCCTGTCTGTCATCCGGAAGGATAAGGCCTTTTACGACCTTGCACCCGTATTTTTGTGCCTTGTTGCTGATTATCGGGATAAACTTGTCTTCAACCAGACCATTAAACACTTCAGTGCCGGTTACCAGAATACCCACCCTGGCCCGGCGCAAGGCAAGAACCTGGAATAAAGGACCGTCCGCGAGAATTCCCATCGCCTTAAGAAAATCTTCGCGGTGAAGAAAAAGGGGAATGGCCCTGGTCCCGGCCAATTTAAAGCCTTTGTCAACCATGGTATAACCGTGACGACTGCTACACATAACCCCGGGTATCAGATTGAACCGCTCCAGTTGTTTATTATCAACTACCAGAAGACCGTCACGTTCGGCTAGAAACTCAGCCTTGCCCTCACTGGGCGCCCCAGTGAATGTGACTCCCTGGCCCGCCATGGCCCTAGCAAATGCCAGGGCGGCCTCATCCTCATGCACCCATTCTGAATCAGCCGGATTTTCTTCTGCCGTGAGGATGTTTTCCCTGCCCATCTGCTGGAGCCTGCAGATGTCCCCTGCTGTAATGAGCTGGCCTCGTTTGAAGGCGGCGCCTTTTTCTTTTCCAGGAATAATTCTGGTCATATCACTGAGTGCGTGTCTCCCAACGGCCTGTTCCAGGGGCACCTCTATAAGATAAGGTGTTCTATTATTCCCTGTGGTTTCCATCCTCTCAGACTGCTCGTAAGGTGCCTCCCCCTGGCAGGCACGGCAGATGCCCCCGTCCGATGCGGGATAGGCCTCATTACACAGCGGGCATGTGGTAATGGCTCCCCTGCGTTCCTTTTTTATGAAGTTTGCCTGAAGACTGAGGGATTGTATCGAGCATATACCTGATCCGGCTTCCTTGATTTCGGAGATAAGCTGCTGGTAATCCTGATCTTTCTTGGGCTTAAGTTTAAAGAACCAGCTCTTGAGCTCAGGCCATTTTTCAACTTTGGCGGAATCCAGAAAGACCCGAGTGCCCTTGCCCTGGCCTTTTTCGTAAAGGGTGAGGGCGTACCTCCCCAGATTCACCACCCTCAGCCAGCCGTTTCCTATGGTGCAAGGCGTAAGGAGCTGTATTGCGTCTGGGAGACAGCTCCTTGTCTCGCACACTGCATCAAATAGCTCTCCTTGAGGGAGATTTTGTAGGGCCAGATCTACCATGAACCCGCCTATTACCATGCCGGGAGCTACATGGCCGTGAAAGGACCTTACCATATCGATGTACTCATCAATTGAATGATTGCATATGTCCATTTGCTGTCTTTCTGTTCATGACTATCCGCATACCCTGCGGCCCACGAACGGCTGGTATTTCATGGTAAACTATTCAAACTGGCTGAAATCCACCCCACGCCTGCGTCCTCGTTCCCTGAACCACTCGACCTCATCCACAGGAGGAACCACTAAATCCTCGTCCTCTTTACGAACTAGTTGGATGGCCTCCTCTGGACAGGTCGTCACACAAAGTCCGCAGCCAATGCACCTCTCCTGGATGACCTTGTAGGCATCCTCACCTTCCTCAATGGCGTTGACCTGGCATCGTTCGTCCGCACAGGTGCCGCAGGCCACGCATTCATCGGGGTCAATTACGGCATAATAGTGCGAATTGACAACCGTGGATGCAGGGATGCCCAGTTGATTTATGCCCTTCAAGACGCCACAACAGCAACCGCAGCAGTTGCAGATGTAAAAACGTCCATCCTGAAAGTTGTTGGTCATGTGCACAAGTCCGGCCTCCTCGGCCTTTTTAAGTACTGCCCTGGCCTCATCTTTTGAGATAGGGCGCCCAAGCGGGGAATCATCAAACATAGCGGGAATTGGGGCGAAGGCCATACAGACCTCAAGGGGCTTGTCACAACGATTGTCCAGCAGGCCCTGTTCCTTTTTACAGATACAGTCCATCAGCATGAAAGATTCACTGCTATCAAGAATTGCCGAAACCCTATCATAGGGCAAGGCCTCCTGATTAACAGAGATCTCTTTTTCAATAGGCAGGGTTTGCATCAGTTGTGGCGTGTTCGAGAAAAACTGCTTGCCAAAGGCTGGTGCAAACTCTTCGTTCAATTCCACAAACTCCCGGTCAAGATGGGGTTGTTGCATCTCATAGATCCCAAATGCCCAGGGTAACATCTTAAAGACCCGAGTCCCTCCAAAATCCACACTAAAGATCTGACCTTTGTTGGCCATGTTGAGCAACATATCGTCCAGGCCTTCCAGGGGTCGTCCCGTGCGTTCAGCTATCTGCTCAGTTGTTTCAAATGTCAGCCTCATATCACAAAAAAGATATGCTTCCTCGGGACTAAATATCTTTTTTAGCAGCTTGATCTCGGCTCCACTCTCGGTTGCGGGAAAACCGTTAGGGAGGGTATCAAGGACTTTGGCCAGTTTGACATAAACTTCATCACTCATGATTTATAACCTCCAGTCCTGGGTGAAATGCTTTGTTTCTTACAAACTTTCATATAATTGAAAATACCCTGAATGTCAATTCCAAGCAGGGGACGTCCGTGAAATATTAACATTCTTGTTTTTTCTTGACATCAAGGCTAAATCAACATATTAATAACTGTTAATATAATCCCGGATTTGCCCAATGCCAAATTTTCAAGGGCTTTTTGGTGCGGTCTGGTTCTGTGGTAAATATAAAGGGAAAGATTGTCTAAAACCAAATACAGACAAGACGCAGATTCCTCTTTCGATCTAAATAACATTGCTTTTCTCGCCAAGACCTTATCGGATGAGAACCGGCTTCGGATCCTTTTGTGTGTGTCAGATGGGAAAAAGTCTGTTTCAAGGATTGTCGAAGAACTCGGTCTCTCCCAGCCCCTGGTTTCTCATCATCTCAAGGAGCTGAGGCTGTCTCTCCTAGTGAAGGTGGAGCGGAAAGGGCCTTTTATCTATTACGAGTTGTCTGATCCCAGGATAAAAGTTATTTTAGATCGGTTGCATGATCTGGCCAAGGATTTACTCGAAAGAAGGAAGAGCTTTTAAACTGGGGATATTCAAAAATCCCCCCATGAATCTGGGGTCCGGATATGAAAGAAAGGAGGATTTGTAGTGAACGCTGTTTTTATTATTACCAGTGACGACGGGGAAACGATCTATAACGCCATGAGACTTGCTAACATAGCAGTAGAAAAGGGAGATAAAGTCAGCGTGTTTATGCTGGGGAGAGGGGTCTTATTTGAAAAAAGTGGAAGTGAAGAGTTCGATGTCATGGGCCAGATGAACAAGTTCGAGGGCGATTTCTATGTCTGAGGCGTGTGCATGAAATCCCACGGTCTGGTGGGATCGGGCACTTGCCCTATAGGATGGATGGATGACCTCTACGAATTGGCCCACGAAGCCGATAAGGTCTTTACCTTTTAGGCCAGCGTGCCTGTACGCGAAAGACAGGGATTTAAACCCATAAAAAATAAAAGACTCCATCAGATTTGTCTATTCCCCAAATGTGGTGTAGCAGATCTTATCCTCCTGCTTCGATGCCCGGGCCAGTTCCATATGTCGCAAGGTTGTAAAATTTATTTTAAATTCAGCTTCAGAAATAGCGATTTCTTTGTTCATCGCGACAGGGCCGATGTCCTTTTTTCGGAGAATGGTCATGAATTCGGAAACACTCATACGATTCGGGTTTTTCTTTGGCATATTTGCCGTTATGGCCCTGTGGGAGCTGATTGCGCCGCGTCGGAGGCTGACTGTGTCCAAATGGGGACGCTGGGGGAATAACCTGGGAATCATCCTATTCGACACGGTGATCGTTCGCCTGCTCATGCCTGCCGCGGCTATGGGGATGGCTATAGCGGCCCGGCAGAGCGGCTGGGGATTGTTGAATTATTTTCATGTATCCCAGGGTCCTGCCATATTCATTGGTGTGCTATTTCTCGACCTGGTCATTTATCTTCAGCACCTCATGTTTCATGCGGTCCCTTTGTTGTGGCGCCTTCACATGATGCATCATGCCGATCTGGACATTGATGTCACCACAGGCCTCAGGTTCCATCCCATTGAAATCCTCATATCCATGGGTATAAAGATCGCTGCTGTGGCGGTCATTGGGCCACCGGTGGTGGCAGTACTGATCTTTGAGGTGATCCTGAATGGAACGGCTATGTTCAATCACGGAAATGTGCGTATGCCGAAAGGGCTGGACCGTGTACTGAGGCTCCTTGTTGTGACTCCGGATATGCACCGGGTGCATCATTCGGTCACCATCCGGGAGACCAACAGTAACTTCGGCTTCAATTTCCCCTGGTGGGACCGGATCTTCGGTACGTACCGGGCCCAGCCTGTTGCCGGACACAAGGGTATGACCATTGGACTTGCCCAGTTCCGGGATAAAAAACGGGTCACGTTTCCCAGGCTGCTTGCCCTGCCTTTTTTCGGATATCCCGGATCCTATGCCATCAACAAGAGCGGAATGGAGCCGGTGAAAAGGGAAAAGAAGGAGAAAACCGAGAAGGGAGGAAGATAAAGTAAATCCCCGGTATGTCCATTGGTAAATCAGTATCTGCTTGTTATCTTACATTTTTTCATTGTCCATTGACCTTTCCAAATACGTTTTGGTTGTAGATTACGGAAAAATAGATTTGACATTCCATGCCACATTGTGGTATGGATATCAGTATAAGGAGGGCTTTTTAAAAAGGAATCAAATATTAGTGCCTGAATATAATGACGCAACTTGAAGGCGATTCCGCTCATCACAATTTTTCCAAAAAAAGAGTTCAATAATTGACTTAGGTCAAGGGAATTTCAGTTCATCTTTGATATTGAAAACATAAACCCTTCAGGGCTCCCATCCTGGTTTTGTATAAATTTATTGAAAGAGAAAATGAGCAAGCTTGTTATTATTATGATAGGATTTTTCGCGTTTGGGTTAGTACTGGTCTCGATGCCTGGAGAGGCCGAGATGCATGCAATGACAGATGACCAGATGAAGGATCATTTCTTCAGAGGACGGGGTTCCTCACTGACGGCTGATGTTGAGAAAGAAAGTGATATTGTAACAGAGGAACACAATCTGTTGGGAGAAACAGAAGAGTCTAAGCTCGACAATTATATTAGGGAGCGTTCCGGGCCAGGAATTGAAGAGAGCTCCGGCCCAGAGCTTAATTCGGTCAACAAGCGTCCGAGGCATGAGTCCCGTGGTTGCGGGACGGGCTCACGCGAAGGAGGTGGATGTCCGTACCGGTGAAAGGTGGCCGAACTCTTACGAATGATGGATGAATTGTTCAATTGAGCCGACAAGTTACTAAAACTATTACTATAATGAAATAAGCCTAGGCATGAATATCTATTTTTCAAATGGAAAAGGGAAATTAATTACGGGGTATGACTATGGCTCGCTTGGACAAGATGACAGAGGCAGAGAGAAGGCATCTCGAAGAACTTCAGTGCCCTACATTCGAAAGCCAGGCATGGGTTGAAGGACCGCTCTTAAGCGAAAGACGTGTTGCGATTATCTCTACAGCGGGACTGCATACGCGAGGCGATCGCCCCTTTACGCTGGACCCTGGTGATTATTACCGTGTAATACCCGGCGACATCAAGGCAAATGACCTTGTCACAACACATGTATCCACCAATTTTGACCACACCGGATTTCAGCAGGATTGGAATGTTGTTTTCCCTATTGACCGTCTTCGCGAGCTTGCAGAAGAAGGAATTATCGGTAGCGTTGCCGGCTTCCATTATTCCTTTATGGGGGCCCATGATCCGATGCAAATGGAAAAAGACGCTCGCAGTCTAGCCGGTCTTCTAAAAAAGGACGGTGTTGACGCCCTCTTACTTTTACCGGTTTGACCACTATGTACCCGCGCCGTCGGCGTGCTCGCACATTTTTTTGAAGAAGAGGGCGTGCCTACCACTCAAGTCAGCCTTATCCGCTTGCATACAGAAGTAATAAAGCCGCCTAGATCGCTGTGGGTATCCTTTGAACTGGGCCGTCCCCTTGGTGTACCAAATGATCCGGTGTTTCAAAGGAGAGTACTCATTGCCGCTCTAAATCTTCTTGAGGCGCATGAGGGTCCAGTGCTGAAAGACTTTCCCGAGGATGCCCCATTTGCTAAAGATCCGATTACTATGTTGACCTGCCCGGTGAGTTTTGTCCGGAACAACATTAATCTTACTGAAACAGATGAGCTATGTGCTGCGTTAAAAACGGAAATGGTGTCAATGCGTCCCTGGTATGATATGGCGGTTAAGAAACGAGGGCGCACAACGGTGGGCATAAGCGGGCTCAACATAGATACTATCGGTGATTTTTTTTGTTCCTTTCTTAGGGGTCGTGTGCCCGAAAATCCGCGCCAAGATATTTCTCTGGCGTATACACTCAATCTTGCCTCAGATGATCTAAAGGCCTATTATTTCGAGGCGATTACTTCTCGACCGGGGCAGGAGTCACCGTCAAGCGCGGTTGTATCCGACTGGTTCTGGAGTGAAACAACGGCTGGGAGAGTCCTTCTGGCCATAAAGGACATCTGCAAGAAAAGCGAAGACGGTTTGATGCAAATTGTTGGCGCGATGCTGATCGTCCCCACCGTCCAGGCACATCGGAGCAAATAGATCCAAAGACCTGTTGGAAGATTTCAAGGCACTCAAGAGATATTACAAGAAGGCTGCTGAGGAGGGTAATGCAATGCTTCGGCTCATCAGTTAAGTCTTATTTGGAGGAAGGAGCAGGACGATGGAAGATCATCACATGGAACACAAGCTTCATACGCATTCAGAGCCCGGTGTGGTTGCTGAATTCGTAGATCATGTCTGCGGGATGAAGACAGAAGACGAGAACGCATTCATAAAATATGAACACGAAGGCCAGCCTTATTATTTTTGCAGTGAAAACTGTCTGAATAAATTTAAGGATGAGCCTGAAAAATATCTCTCTGCCGCTCACGCACATCATGAGCACGCGCAGGCGCAAGAGGTGGTATCTCCTCCTCCGGCTGAGGGCACTCAATACACCTGCCCCATGCACCCTGAGGTCCGTCAGGACGGGCCCGGTTCCTGTCCCATATGCGGCATGGCCCTGGAGCCGGTCATGCCTGTGGAAGAGGAAGACAATAAGGAATACTTCTACATGAGGAGACGCTTCTGGATCGGGGCCGTTCTCACCCTTCCGCTGGTCATCATTGCCATGCGGGAGCTGATACCGGGTGCTCCCCTGGAAAGGCTGGCCTCGGCAAAATTATATGGCTGGATAGAGCTTATCCTTGCCACTCCTGTGGTACTCTGGGCTGGCTGGCCCTTCTTTGTCAGGGGGTGGCAGTCGATTATCAACAAGAGCCTGAACATGTTCACCCTCATAGGATTGGGGGTCGCCGTCTCCTATGTCTATAGCCTTGTGGGGACTCTTTTCCCGCAGATATTCCCGGCCACACTGCGGAACGCGGATGGAACAGTGGGGGTCTATTTCGAGGCGGCGGCCGTGATTGTCGTCCTGATTCTTTTGGGACAGGTCCTGGAATTAAAGGCCCGGAGTCAGACAGGGGCGGCCATCAAGGCACTGTTGGGGCTTGCTCCCAAGACCGCGAGGCGGGTTAATAAAGACGGGACAGAAGAAGATGTTCCTCTGGAACATGTACAAAAGGGGGATCGCCTCCGGGTCAGACCTGGAGAGAAGATTCCCGTGGACGGGGTAGTCGTGGACGGGACGAGCAATGTTGACGAATCAATGATAACAGGGGAACCCCTGCCCGTGGCGAAGCGGGCGGGTGATAAAGTGGTCGGTGCGACGGTCAATGGTACGGGAAGTCTGATCATGGAGGCCGAACGGGTCGGTGCCGATACACTGCTCTCCCAGATTGTACACATGGTGGCCGAGGCGCAGCGGAGCCGGGCACCCATCCAGAACCTGGCCGATGTGGTGGCGGGTTATTTTGTACCCACGGTTATAGCCATCTCCGTCATCGCGTTCATCATGTGGACATGTTTGGGCCCGGACCCGAGGCTTGCGCATGCCCTGATCGCAGCTGTTTCCGTGCTGATTATCGCGTGTCCTTGTGCCCTGGGTCTTGCAACCCCAATGTCCATAATGGTGGCAACCGGGAAGGGAGCAACCATGGGGGTACTCTTCAAGAATGCAGAGGCAATCGAAACCCTGCGGAAAGTCGATACCCTGGTCGTTGACAAGACCGGAACACTCACGGAGGGAAGGCCGAAATTAACCGAGGTGGTGGCCGCGAACGGCTGGGATGAGGATGAGTTCCTCACCCTTGCCGCAAGCCTGGAAAAAGGGAGCGAACATCCCCTTGCCGAGGCCATTGTGGAGGGGGCCCTGCAGAGAGGATCAAAAACTCACGGTGTTGAAAATTTTGAGTCCCACACCGGAAAGGGTGTAAGCGGGAATGTAAATGGTTGCGCTGTTGCCCTTGGAAACCGCAAACTAATAGATGACTTTGGCATAGATCTGCCTGATGAAATTGCCAAAAAGGCGGAGTCGTTGCGTTCAGAAGGAAGAACAGTCATGTATGTGGCAGCGGGTGGCAAGCTAGCGGGACTCGTGGCCGTTGCCGACCCGATCAAAGATACAACATATGATGCCATAAAGGAATTGCACAAAGGAGGCCTTCGGATAGTTATGCTTACGGGGGATAACAGGTCAACAGCCGAGTCAGTTGCCGAAAAGCTTGGGCTGGATGAGGTAGAGGCAGAGGTATTGCCTGATGAAAAGGCTTCTGTGGTTACGAGATTTCAGGAGGACGGCCGGATAGTGGCCATGGCGGGTGACGGCATCAATGACGCCCCGGCCCTGGCCCAGGCCAATGTGGGTATTGCCATGGGAACAGGTACCGATGTGGCAATGGAGAGCGCAGGTGTGACCCTTGTCAAGGGCGATTTGAGGGGTATTGTGAGCGCCAGGTTGCTTAGCAAGGCGACCATGCGGAACATCAAACAAAATCTTTTTTTTGCTTTTGTTTACAACTCGCTCGGTGTTCCCATTGCGGCAGGAATCTTATATCCTTTTTTCGGGATCCTTCTGAGCCCGGTGATAGCTGCAGCGGCAATGAGTTTCAGCTCGGTATCCGTGGTGGGTAATTCACTCAGGCTGAGGAATTTGCCGCTCACGCATTGAGCAGTGCCTAGCTTTCGGCAAAGATTCCTGGGGTGATCTGGTGAGTGTTATATTAGTATCTTTGGGTGTTACTAATCTGAAAAGCAATAACTGCGTATGCAGTTAGCCCATCCGTAACAGCTCAATGAAAAGGGCAGAAAGGTTTTTCTGGTGTGACTGTCGAGAGGACGCCGTCCAGGCGGGCTTGTCTCGGCATGTTTCAATATGATCTCACCATCGGATTTCTTGTCAGCGTCCCTCTCTCCACCCCTTCAAAATGTATTTGACAAAACCGTGAGATATGCTACTTGAGTCTTTCAATCGGGCTGTCGGGATGGGCTTTCCTGTATTCCTCAAGCAAGGCCAGGGCCCTGTCAAGAAGTTCTCTTGAGTAAAGTTTTCCTACTAGACCTTCTCTTGTCTTCCTGCCAATTTCTGAAACGAATTTCAAATTCATTTCCGTATCGCCAGAATGTATTATTTGGAGACCTTCTTTTCTTAGAAGCATTATGCACTCGTCATTTTGCGCTCTCGAGGACTCTATCGCCTCCTCATAGTATTTCTTCCCGATCTCCATAATCTTTTTTTGGCTTTCGGGTGAGATTCTATCAAACATGTCTTTTGTGACAAATATTCCTGCAACAAGATGTAAAACAGGGAGGTCATACATGTATTTGAACTTGGTATACCAGCGCATTGTCACGGCTGGATGGGGAGATGCGCCCGCATAGTTTATGAGATTTGCGGAAAGTGAGGTCATGACATCAGGCACTGAAATAGGAATGGGTTTGACCCCAAGCTGATTGTAGTATAAATTTAAAATAGGATCATCCTGCCACACCCATACTTTTTGTTTTCTCAGTTTCTCAACCGTAGTGACTGGTACAGTTGAAAAGTTATATACAAACCCGAGTTCACACCATCCCAATATCACATATCCTTTATCTTCAAACATCTTGTTCATGGTGTCTTTGAGCCTATTTCGAACATACGTAACCTCATCCCGATTCCAGAATACATATGGAATCTCCGTAACTCGCACTGCTGGCACTATCTGACCCAGGCCGTGTCCAAGAACCGCGGCCCCATGCAATTGTTTCATCCTGATTTTGCGTAAGACATCATCTTCATCACCTTGAACACCGCCCCAATACCATTTAAAATCAACCTCATTATTTGTTTTTTCTATTACCTCGGCCCTGTATCTTTCCATGGTTTTCATCAGGGCAGTTCCCCTGGGTTGTATGGTGGCCATCTTCAATATGATCTTTGCCTTTTCCCTTGCTTCCGATGTGATGTAAAAGAAAACCAGGCCAATAAAAACGACCATCAAAGCGAGAAAGATTTTTTTCATGCTGGGTCTCCCTTTTTGTCTATTTCTATGGGTCAGGCCTCCGAGAGGACTATAGACCATCGGATGCCAAGTCTTCTATCGGGGAACTGGGCTCTTTGCCGATCTCGGCCAAGGTCTGCCATACCCTATTTTTGATCGACAATATGGGCCGGCGCATATATTCATCTACGAACTGTTCCTGCCCTACGTTAGGATTTAAGATACATCTGCAAGGCAGACCCAGTGCAAATCGTGTTATACAGCCGATGTTGCAGCGACTGCATTTGATTATGTCTTTGGTTTTTCCGGCCCTGACCTTATTGGCCCATTCAGGATCAGCAATCTGCTGACGTCCCTGGGATACCATATCTGCTTTACCTGTTGTAACGACATCCAGGACATTATCGGGGTTGTGGACAGAGGGACAAATCAGGGGAACATCGAGCCCCTCTTTAATAATTGCGGCCTTTGGGATGACCTGACCTTCCTTGTTGGGCAGGAAATCATTCATCTTCTCGTAGGAGCCATCCGAGAGGTGAATATAGTCGGCTCCCTCTTCTTCACACCGCTTGGCCACGCGTTTCGCATAATGGGGATCAAACCCTTCAGGCAGGTCTTCAGAAGCACTGATCCGAACGCCTACCACATAGTCCGGGCCGACCGTTTTTCTGCAAGAATGGATACATTCCAGCAATATCCTGATCCTGTTTTCAAAGGTGCCACCATATTCGTCGGTTCGTTTATTTGATCGGGGAGATAGAAAAGAATGAATTAAATAGCCGTGTGGCGCATGGATTTCTATTCCATCGAATCCGGCCCGCTTTGCAAGTTTTGCGGAATATCCCAAGTCTTTTTCCTGACTTTTAATCTCCTCAACGGTCATTTCTCGCGGGACTTCTCCCCCCATGTGGGATCCTGGAACCTTTCTCGCAAAGGCCAGAAGCTCCTCGATATCATCGGTTTCGGGGATCTTCCCCTGGTATCCAAGGGCACGTACGAGCTGCAAGGGATCAAAATTGCTAATCGCATTTTCAGGATAGGCCTGCCAGGGTATGGGTGAGGGAGCAACGGGCTGAACAGCTCCGCCTTCGCTGGTGCCCTGCCTGCCTGCATTTATTGCCAGTTGCACAAAAATTTTGGCCCCAAAGGCATGCACGTGCTCGGCTAACTCGGACATCAACGGTACATAGAGTTCATTGGCCAGTGAAAGATTGTTGTATTTCTTATAAGTCTGAGCTATTTCAGCATCGGAGGCCATGACCGCCTCCATAATTATTAGCCCTGTCCCTCCTTTAGCCCTTGCAGCATAATAGGCCATCTGCTGCTTGCTCACGTACCGATTCGGGCCGGTATAATTCATGTTCATGGGGGCCATGGCAATTCTATTTTTTATCTCCACATTACCTATCTCGATTGGCTCAAAAATGGGGCTGAAATCTTTCTTTGTTTCCTTCATGACTAACCTCCTTTGTGTTTTTTTGTGTTGATAATAAACAAGTGCTACAAGTGGGATGCACAAAAGGCCAGCGCTTCTGCCTTTAACCAATGGGTAATTACTATTGCGTCTTGGTTCATACCCTTACTCAAATCCTAAGAGATGCAGCATTAACTGAGAGTATGTGTCAATGGAGAAATATTTTGGGTCTAAGAATTCCTTCGAGGCAATGACCGTAAAGCACTGGGTTACAAATACACAAGCCAATACACGAACATCAACTGGACTCTTGAGTTTCCCTTTCCTTTTTGCAGATTCCAGGATTCTTCTGACGCCCTCTATATTTCTCGCCATAAATTTTTTTAGGACATTATCGAATTCCGGGTCATCTCTGTAACTGAGAATATGAACAAGAAACATGGATTTGTGGGGTTCGTTCACCACAAAATCCATGTATACCTTTGACACCCCTTTTATATAGGCGATTTCATCGCCGCGAGTTTTTTTGTAGATGTCTTCATAACCTGAAAGGAGCTGGTCACAGATGGAACGAAAGCAGGCGAAGAACAATTCCCTTTTGTTCTTAAAATGCTTGTACATGGTGGCTTCAGAAATACCGGCTTTTTTTGCGATCTCGGTGATTTTAGCGAGACTGTAACCTTTTGAATTGAAAACCCAAATCGCTGCGGCCAGAATATCTTGGTGACGTCTTTTATGTTCAAAATATTTTTCTTTGGTTTTTTCTACGATATTTAGTGCCATTTTATATAATGATAGCGATAACTTCCAACTTAAAAATCATCATTCTATAGTAAATAGTAGCTACTATTATTTTCAATATTTGTCAACAAAAAATTTGGTTCATCCAGAAAATGAGTAGTTAGTGAGATGGGAGATGATCTCAACCGATTGAGAGGGTCAAGGAGATGATTGCCGATTTGAGCCCGTATCAAGGTGTTTTCCTTTGCCTTGGCAGGCATAATAGAGTATTTATAAAATAGGTGTGTTTAAGCAATAAATATGTTTGTCAAGAGCAGGCCAAGGTCCTTCGAATTTGCCTTCAGCCTTATGAGGCGAATAAATGAAAGGAGTGTATTATGCGGAAGTGGACGGCATTCTTAATAATACTGATTGTAGGTCTATTTAAGATTCCGCCCGCTTTTGCGCAGGATCCTGACGGAAAATGGAGCAAGACAACTGAATCAGATGGAATTATTGGTTATTCTAGACCAACATCAAGTTCTGGTTATAATGAGATTAAGGCCGTAGGAATAGTTGATGCGCCTATCGCGGTGATAGAGGCTGTCCTGCGTGATGAAGCTGCAAAGCCTGAGTATACATATATGTGTAGTGACGGATTTAAGGTCGACATCCCGGGCCTGAAAAATACCAAGGACACCTATTATTCATATCATAGGGTCGATATGCCATGGCCATTCTATGATAGAGATCTTGTTTCTAAGGTGGACCTTATGATTGATAGACAAACCGGATCCTTGCTTATTAACATACATAGTATCTCAAGTGACTTCGAGACAGGGGATAGGGGCGTTGTGCGCGCACCATTTACAGTAGCCAAATGGGTATTAACCGCCAAAGGAGAGAATAAGACTGAGGTGCTGTATCAAGTCCTGGCCGATCCGGGAGTATACATTCCTGCATTTCTGGTAAATATGTTCTCAAAGGGCATGGGGGTCAAGACTATCCAAGGCCTTAGAAAGATAGTAAAGAGGGATAAATATAGGAAGGCCAAAGCTATAGTTACCACAACACCCTGGATTCGGTAGTTTACATGTAGAATCAAATTTTGATCGCATAACCCACATAACCGATACAGGTATCATTGCTGATAGTAAATACCCATGGTTCCTGGCCTTTAATTGCCCGCACGATAAATCCACTGATCCCATTCTTTGATGCCAGGCCTCTCAGTCACTGGTTTTGTAAACCATGAGACTGGAGGATTTCCGTTAGTTCATGGGGCCGGATGAACATCTTCCAGCTATGATTATGAATGGGTACTTTTCTCAGAATTATTTCCAGGGCCACAGGCGCATACTACAATAAGGAAAAGAAGTTCCTTCACGCAACAGGTTTCCTGGTCCGTCCCGATAATACTGTTGAGGTGGCGTGTTACAGCTCAGGGACAATAGGCCGTTTTGTGGCTCAGGACGTCCTTGCTCTTGTAACGTTTTATAAGAGCAGGAAAAAGGGGTAAGAGAGGAGGATAAAACCGTTATGAAGAAATTTATTTGTCTGTTTTCCATTTTGGCACTCCTGTTAATATCCCCCTGGGTGCAAAAGGGTTCCAGGGCCGCGGCCGATGAGGTAGACAACAGCCTTTATGCACAACTCCTCAATAAATATGCAAAAAACGGTGTTGTGAATTATCAGGGCTTCAAGAATGAGGAAGAAAAGCTGGACAGGTACCTCAAGGTATTGGAGTCGACGAATACGAAAGGCCTTGACCGCAATGAACAGTTTGCCTTTTATATTAATGCCTATAACGCCTGGACCATCAAGCTCATACTGAGCGGCTACCCGGGAATAAAATCCATAAAGGATCTCGGGAGCTTCTTCAGGAGTCCCTGGAAAAAGAAGATCTGCCGGATCGATGGAGATATCCTGACCCTGGACTATATCGAGCATGAGATCCTGCGTCCGCGGTTTAAAGATCCCCGTGTGCATGTTGCCATCAACTGCGCTTCGAAGAGTTGCCCGCCCTTACGTCCAGAACCCTATAGAGGTGCTGTTCTGGGTCAACAACTGGATGAAATGGCCACAGCATTTATCAATGATTCTACGCGAAATAGGCTGGAGGGAAGTACCCTCTACGTAAGCAAGATATTTGACTGGTTTGGGGAAGATTTTGATGGAGACATCATGGGATTTTTCCTGAAGTATGCCAAGGGGGATCTGAAAAAGCGGCTAGATGCAAATCAATCCAAGATCAAGATCAGATATCTTGACTATGACTGGTCGTTGAACGGGCAATAGGGCGATGAGATAGGAGGTATTATGGCATCTTATGAATTTGACATCGGGATCCTGGGCGGAGGCGCAGCCGGTCTGACAGTGGCCGCGGGGGCCGCACGGCTTGGGGCCAGGACCCTATTGGTTGAAAAGGAAAAGGAACTGGGGGGAGATTGTCTTCATTACGGGTGTGTCCCCAGCAAGACACTGATACGGACGGCCCAGGTGTATCACCTGATGAAGACCTCGCGACAATTCGGGCTGCCTGCTATTGAAGTGCCGACAGTGGACTATGGCGAGGTAGTGAAGAGGATCCAGTCAGTGATCCAGACCATTCAAGAACACGATTCTGAAGAAAGATTTTGCTCCCTAGGTGCCAGGGTTGTATTCGGCTCGCCCGTTTTTACAGATGACCATGCCATCAAAATGGATGGTGAGACCTATTCTGCAAAGAGATGGGTCATTGCCACTGGCTCATCGCCGTCTGCTCCGCCCTTTGAAGGCCTTGCTGAAATACCGTATCTTACAAACAAAGACATCTTTTCCTTAGCGCGGCTACCGGAGTCCATGATCATCCTGGGTGCGGGCCCCATCGCCACCGAGATGGCACAGGCATTCTGCCGGCTGGGCACAGAAGTCCGTGTGGTTCAGCGCAGCGGGCAGATCCTGAGCAAGGAAGACAAGGACATGGCAGATTCGATCATGGAGGTCTTGAGGTCTGAGGGAGTTCAGTTCTACCTGAATTCTACGGTTCAACATGTCAAGAGTAATGGGAATGATGAACAGGAGGTGGTGATCAATCAGGAAGACAGCGCGCCCGTCTCTTTAAAGGCCGAAAAGATCCTGGTGGCCATGGGGAGGAAACCAAACATCATGGATATGGGGCTCGAACGGATTGATGTGGCATTTGACCGAAAAGGACTCAAGGTGGACGAGCGCCTGAGGACCAACCTGAAGCATATTTATGGGGCCGGTGACGTGACCGGCGCCTATCAATTCACACACGCTGCCGGGTACGAAGGAGGTATCGTGGTGAGCAACGCTGTCTTTCACCTTCCCAGGAAGGTAAACTACACTTGGCTCCCCTGGTGTACGTATACAGACCCGGAGCTTGCCAGTATCGGCATGAACGAAAAGAGGGCCAAGGAGACAGGAATCGGGTACACGGTCTGGACAGAGGCCTTTAAGGCCAATGACAGGAGCCTTGCAGAAGGAGAACGGGCTGGTAAGATCAAGATGCTCCTGGATGAGAAGGAAAATCCGATTGGTGTCCAGATCCTTGGGCCGCATGCAGGCGAGCTCCTGAACGAATGGGTGTCTGTATTGAACGGAAAGGTAAAGCTTTCAACCCTGGCCTCAGCGGTTCATCCATATCCGACGCTTGGGGAGATCAACAAGAAGGTGGTAGGCAGCTACTTTTCGCCCAAGATATTTTCCGACAGGGTCAAGAAAGGGCTGAAGCTCTTTTTTCAGCTTAAGGGGAGGGCGTGCGAATAGGTGTTTAGACAAGATGAAAAATATTGATGAGATGGCACACCGAACCCAAGGGTGTCAAAAGGAGATTGGAATGCAGGTAGCGATGATTGGACTCGGGCGTATGGGGATGAATATGGCGAGACGTCTTATGAGCAAGGGACACCGGGTGGTTGCTTACAACCGGACCGCTAAGAAGGCAGATAAACTCGCCGGGGAAGGGGCGGTTGCCGCCTATTCACTGGATGAAGTCGCCAACCTGCTTGATAAACCGAGGGCGGTGTGGATGATGCTCCCGGCGGGTTCCACGGTCGATGATCATATAGGCAAATTATTGGATATTCTTGCCCCTGGGGACATGATCGTTGAGGGGGGAAACAGCTTCTACAAGGACGACCTGAGGCGGGCAGAGTTGGTAAAAGAGGCAGGGATGGAATATGTGGATGTTGGAGTGAGCGGGGGGATTTGGGGTCTGAAGGAGGGCTACTGCCTGATGATAGGCGGGTCCAGAGAGTCGTACGAGCACCTTGAGCCCTTGTTTATGTCCCTCGCCCCGGAAGAAGGGTACCTTTATTGCGGTGCAAGCGGGGCCGGGCACTTTGTCAAAATGATCCATAACGGCATTGAGTACGCCATGATGCAGGCATATGCCGAAGGCTTCGAACTTATCGATGCCTCCCCGTACGGCGAAAATCTTGCGTATGATGCCCTCTCTCATGTCTGGAACAGGGGAAGCGTCATCCGTTCCTGGCTCCTGGAACTGGCGGAGCGGGTATTTGAAGCAGACCCCGGGCTTTCAAAAATTCGTGGATTCGTTGAAGATTCCGGCGAGGGCAGGTGGACCGTGGAACACGCCATTGACGTCGGTGTATCTTCGCCGGTCATTGCCCTTTCTCTCTTTGAAAGGTTCAGATCACGTAAGCAGAACACCTTTTCCAATAGGGTCCTCGCGGCCCTCAGAAGGGAATTCGGAGGGCATACAGTGAGGAAAGCGGACTAGGGGAGGCCATGTGTCCCCTTTAACAGACCCAGGTTCTGCTCTGATGGCCTCTATAAGTGACCTCAAAGATGAGTTCTATGAGCTGGGGCGCGGACTCGTGGATTATGATGCTATGAGGGAATCGCCTCAGTACGACCATTACCAGGATAACGCGGCAAGCCTCAGGTCTTTTGATCCAGCCAGACTTTCTTCCCCAGACGAAAAAAAGGCATTTTGGATCAATCTCTACAATACGATTGTTATTCACGGGATAGTAGAGCTGGGGATTAGGGCATCGGTAAGAGAAGTGGCAGATTTTTTTATCTCAGATATTTCGCTGGTATAAGAAGGACTTTGGGGACAAGCTACACCTCTTTAGCTTTCTATTGAAATATCTCGCCGAAAAGGAAAAGGCGAAATTTCTTCAAGAGAACATGAATACCATAGAGGTGGAGTACCTGTTCTATGACTGGAATTTGAATCATTGAGAGGCTGTTAGCAATTAGCTAATTGCTAACAGCTTACAAAAAAGCGAAGGAGTTGCTGTGGAAGATACAATCATCGCTCCAACAACCGCGTCGGATCTGGAGGTTCCTTTCGAGTCATGCCTTATTGATGGGCATCCTGATCCATGTTCTGTGGTCATAGTCGGGGCCTCAGGTGACCTTACCGGACGAAAGATCTTGCCTGCCCTTTATACCCTATTCCTCAATGGTGGACTTTCGAGCCCCTCCGTCATTATTGGGTGTGCCCGTACAAATATGGACGATTCGGGCTTCAGGGAGAAGATGAAGCATGCCATAAGTCTACAAAGAAGTGTGGATGAATCTGACTGGACGAAGTTTTCGAGGCTCCTCTACTACCGGACCATTGAATACAATTCGGCCTCTTCTTTTTCTTCCCTTGCCGATTCTATAACAGAACTCGAAAAACATTATGGAATGGAGGGAAACAGGATATTCTATCTGGCGATCCCGCCATCCCTCTATGAGGCAACAGCAAGAATGCTTGGCCTGGCCGGGCTTTCTGAAGAAAGTGAAGATGGAGGCAGTTGGTCCAGGGTGGTTGTTGAAAAGCCTTTCGGTAGGGATCTGCCGTCCGCCATGTCTCTGGATAAGGCCATACACGAACACTGGAAAGAGCACCAGATATTCCGGATAGATCATTATTTGGCAAAGGAGACGGTTCAAAACATCTTGATGTTCCGTTTCGCCAATTCCATCTTCGAACCCATATGGAGTAGCAGGTATATTCATTCTGTCGGCATAACCGCGGCAGAGGCCCTTGGGGTAGAGCACAGGGCTGGATATTATGAGCAGGCCGGTGTCTTGAGGGACATGTTTCAGAACCACATGATGCAGCTCCTTGCCCTTACTGCAATGGAGCCCCCAGCACAATTCGAGGCCGATAGAATAAGAGACGAAAAGGTGAAGGTCTACCGCGCATTGAGGCCATTTGCGGTGAAAAACCTGCCACAATACCTGACGTTGGGGCAATACACTTCAGGGAATATTGGAGGAGTAACAGTTCCGGCATACCGGGATGAACCCGGAGTGGGTCCTAATTCCATGATCCCGACTTATGCAAGGATGAAGGTCTACGTGGACAATTGGCGCTGGCAGGGTGTTCCATTTTTTATCACATCCGGCAAGCGACTTGCCCAAAAACTCACCGAAATTGTGATCCAATTCAAGGAGGTCCCCCATTCCATTTTTCGCCGGGTCCTGGGAGAGGAGATCGTGGCAAACAAGATGGTTTTGGGGATCTATCCGCAAGAAAAGATCACCTTGACCTTTCAGACAAAAAATCCGGGCGCGAAGGTGTGTCTTAGAACGGTTACCATGGATTTTCACTACAGTCATAACTATACGGGGCCTGTTCTCGACGCCTATGAAAAAGTGCTTCTGGATTGCATGCTGGGCGATCAGATGCTCTTTTGGAGACAGGACGGTGTTGAACTCTGCTGGTCTTTCCTTTCCCCGATACTCGAGGCATGTGAAACATGTGAAGACCGGGCCGAGAGGCTTCATTTGTACAAAGCGGGCTCGTGGGGGCCCTGAAAATCATAGTGTCTGAAGATAAATTATTGATGGAAAGGAGCGCAGGTATGGAGACGTATTACAAACCGCAGGATCTGGGAAAATTCGAAGAAATTGGGAAAGAGGCGTCTGAACTTGCCAAGAAGTTCTTTGACTATTACAACGCGGTATTTGCCGATGGAGAGCTTACAGAAAGGGAAAAGGCCCTGATCGGCCTTGCCGTGGCTCATACGGTCCAGTGTCCCTATTGCATAGATGCCTATACTCAAGCATGCCTGGAGAAAGGCGCGAGTGTAGGCGAGATGACGGAGGCTGTCCATGTGGTGACCGCCATCCGTGGCGGGGCCTCTCTGGTGCATGGAGTGCAAATGCGCAATGTGGTGAAAAAACTATCCATGTAAAAGAATGGAGATGTGAAACCCGTGAAAACCGGTGTCTCAAAAAAAGAACTATTCCGTAACACGGAGCACTCGGACGTACAGGTGGTCCCTTTTCGGACCACACTTATGGAACATGGTCTTTCATTGGAACGTGGGCAGACAACTATCCTTCAAATCAACGTGGGCCTTCTCTGCAATCAGGCCTGCAAACACTGCCACCTGGAAGCGGGCCCTGACCGCACGGAACTCATGGACGATGGGGTTATGAACGAAGTTGTATCCTATGCGGAGAGAGGACATTTTGAAACTATCGATATCACCGGAGGTGCACCAGAACTCCATCCGCGACTTGTTCCGTTCCTGAAAACCCTCGCACCGTTGTGCGACCGTTTGATGGTGAGGTCGAACCTTTCGGCCATGGAAGAGGTTGGACCTGAACGTTTTATCAAGGAATTCAGCGGACAGCACGTCGCGGTGGTGGTCTCCCTTCCCGCTACCAACTCGGGACAGACCGAATCCCAGCGCGGGGCGGGTGTTTTTGACAAATGCATACGAGCGCTCAGACGATTAAATGGAGCCGGGTACGGGATGGAGGATAGCGGACTTGAATTAGACCTGGTATCAAACCCCACCGGCGCCTTTCTTCCCCCTTCCCAGGCGCTGGCTGAAAGGAGATTCCGTGATCAACTGAAGAAAAAGTGGGGCATACATTTTAACCACCTCTATACCTTTGCAAATGTCCCCTTGGGCAGATTTCGCAAGTGGCTTCGTTTATCAGGAAACCTGCAATCGTACCTGGATCGCCTGGCAAAAGGTTTTAACCCCTGCGCGCTGGAAGGGGTGATGTGTCGGTTTCTTGTCTCAGTGGGATGGGATGGGAACCTCTATGATTGTGACTTTAACTTGGCAAAAAGATTGCCTATTGGAAGGCGGAAGACCCATGTTTCCGAAATGCATGGTCCCCCAGACCCGGGAAGCCCCATAGCAGTCGGCGACCATTGCTACACCTGTACGGCAGGTTCAGGGTTCACTTGAGGCGGCGCCATCACGACCTGAGGTCAGGCCGAGGGGTTGTTGTGGTGCCAAACAAATGTTCCCGAGGAGAAACGCATGGCTGAAAAATCGCGAAAAGGAGCTATCCTGAAGGCACTATTGCTACTGGTATTTGTTGCTGTTGCCATATATGTGGTCCGATTTACGCCGGTAAAAGAGTATCTCACCATCGAGGCCTTGGGTGGTTTCCTCCAATCGATGGGTTTATGGGCGCCCATTGCCTTCATGATTATTTACGTGGTTGGAATTTGTTTCTTCATCCCCGGAACACTGCTGACAGGGCTAGGGGCTGCCATTTTTGGACCATACAAGGGTTTTGTCTATGTCTGGGTAGGGGCCATGGTCGGTGCCAGTGCCGCCTTTTTCATCGGCAGGACACTGGGACGGGAATTTGCCGCTTCTCTTATAGGGGACCGGCTCAAGAAGTATGATGACGCAATAGAGCGAACCGGATTTGCTACAGTCCTCTATCTTCGGCTGGTCTATTTCCCGTTCACCCCCATGAATTTCGGGATGGGGCTTACAAAGGTTCGTTTCACTGATTATCTTTTTGGTACGGGCCTCGGCATCATCGTGGGGACCTTTATTTTCACCTTTTTCATTGGGACCCTGAAAGAGGTGTGGGCCTCGGGAAACTGGGGAGAGCTGATTTCCTTCAAGGTCTTTTTCTCCATTGGACTCTTTGTGTTCTCCTTTTTTATCCCCAAGATTATAAAGAAATTAAAAGGAGAGGCATGATCACAGATAACCCAGGGCATTAACGTGAACCCGAACCCGAGCGCCTTAGCAGTATTCATTCACGAGTTTTCATGGGAGGATAACCATGTCTAAGATTAGGGAATTGACTCAATTGGGTCAGTCGATCTGGTATGACTATATTCGTCGCTCCTTTTTAACATCAGGTGAACTGGAGACGTTGATTGATAAGGGGCTGCGAGGTGTGACATCGAATCCCTCTATTTTTGAAAGGGCAATTGCTGGCAGTGCAGACTACGATGGGGATATGAAGAAACTTGTGGGGGATGGTAAATCAACAGAGGAGATTTATGAAACGCTCGCGCTTAAAGATATTGCCTTGGCTGCCGATCAATTCAGGGCGGTCTATGATGAAACCAATGGAACAGATGGATATGTCAGTCTGGAGGTGAATCCTCGATTGGCCCATGATACCGAAAAGACCATCTCAGAGGCAAAACGGCTTTTTGAGGCACTTCAAAGACCCAATATCATGATAAAGGTCCCGGCTACCACGGCAGGCATCCCGGCAATCACCGAGTTAATTGGCGCCTGCGTTAATGTGAATGTGACCTTGATTTTTGGCCTCGAAAGCTACAAAGCTGTGGCGAATGCCTATCTGAAGGGCCTTGAAAAATTAGCGGCTGATGGCCCATCGGTTCATGGAGGCCATGGTATTGATAAGGTTGCCTCAGTGGCATCCTTTTTTGTCAGCAGGGTGGATTCGGCAGTTGATTTGGAGTTGGAAAAGATTGGCAATGATGGACTGCAGGGCAAAATCGCGATTGCCAATGCCAGGCTCGCCTACAAGGAATTTCAGAATATATTTAGTGGCCCAAGGTGGGAGAATTTGGCCGCAAAAGGTGCTCATGTGCAACGACCTCTGTGGGCCAGTACGGGCACCAAAAATCCTATATATGCCGATACGCTTTATGTAGATCAATTGATTGGTCCCTATACGGTAAACACCCTACCACCCTCTACCTTAAACAGTTTCCTTGATCATGGGACTGTTTCTCAGACATTGACCAACGGTGTCGAAGAAGCCGCATCCCAAATAGATCAACTGAGGGCCCTGGGTATTGACCTGGGCTATGTCACCAAGAAATTGCAGGATGACGGAGTTAAGGCATTTGCCGAGTCCTTTGATTCTTTAATGGGAAGTATCTCTGAAAAGCGCGATCGTCTCTTGGCCGGCAAAAAGGGCTATTCTGCCAGTCTCGGTGAGTCCTATTCAAGTGTGGAAAGGGCCTTGATTAAGATTCGTGATCAAAAGACTATGAGTAGAATTTGGGCGCATGACCATACTGTCTGGAATGATGATCCAGCGGAAATCAACAACCGACTTGGCTGGTTACACAGCCCCGAGGTTATGGTCGATGCTATCCCTGAAATCACCGCCCTGGCAGATGAGGTGCGCGATGCAGGATATACTAATGCGTTACTGCTAGGCATGGGTGGCTCAAGCCTGGCACCGGAGATGTTTCGACTTACATTCGGTAGCAAGAAAGGGTATCTGGTCCTGGACGTCTTAGACAGCACCGATCCAGGCGCTGTATTGGAATATGCCAGGAGGCTTGACCCAGAAAAAACCCTTTTTATCGTGTCAACCAAATCTGGAGGCACTGTTGAGACCCTGTCTTTTGCAAAGTTTTTTTACAATCTGGTTGTTGAAGCTGTGGGTACTGAAAATACTGGAGAACACTTCATCGGCATTACAGACCCAGGAAGCGGCCTTGAATCGCTTGCCAAGCAATTGGGGTTCCGCAAGATATTTCTCAATGACCCTAACATTGGTGGTCGTTATTCGGCGTTGTCCTTCTTTGGCATGGTCCCGGCGGCATTGATCGGAATGGACCTCGAGACCATTCTTGAAAGGGCCGCGACAATGGCCTGCAACTGCGAAGGATGCAATTGCCCGGTTGCGGGAGATAATTCCGGGGCCTGGTTGGGAACCATCATGGGGGAAATGGCAAACTCAGGTAGGGACAAGGTGACCCTGGTTATGTCTCCGTCCATTTCACCTTTTGGCGACTGGGTAGAGCAACTGATTGCCGAGAGCACCGGTAAAGACGGCAAGGGTATCCTGCCGGTAAATGGCGAGATGTTGGGTCCGCCCGATATCTATGCCAATGATCGCCTATTTGTATACATGCGCTTGGATAATGACAGTACGTATGATGAAAAGATAGAGGCGCTTGAAGAGAGAGGACATCCGGTTGTGCAGCTCAACTTGGGGGATGTATACGACCTGGGCGGTGAATTTTTCCGCTGGGAGATGGCTACTGCAGTCGCCGGAAGCATCTTGGGGATTAATCCCTTTGATCAGCCTAATGTTGAGTCTGCCAAGGTGTTGGCGCGTGAAATGGTTGCCGCATATCAAAAAGAGGGTAAACTGCCTGAACTGATCCCGACCTTCACGCAAAACGGCATTCATATATATACAGATTTATCTGTCAGTAGTCTGAAGGAGGCCTTGGAGAAATTTCTGGCTGAGCTAGATCCGGGGAAAGATGACTCTAGCGGGCGGGGTTATATGGCGATTCATGCATACGTCAAACCAGATGCTGAGACCTCTGATGCCCTGCAGGAACTACGAACGAAACTTCAGGTGAAATTCCGAATTGCCACAACAATAGGGTACGGTCCTCGTTTTTTGCATTCCACGGGGCAGCTCCATAAAGGTGATGGTGGACGGGGTCTTTTCATTCAGATTACGTCAGACATGCCCGAAGATATCCCTATCCCTGACGAGCCTGGGAACAAGGCATCTTCAATCAGTTTTGGGGTGCTTAAGACGGCCCAGGCCTTGGGGGATCGCAAGGCATTATTAAATGCAGGCCGAAAAGTCATCCGCTTCCATTTAGGAGAAGATGTCGTTGGCGGTTTGAGAACCATAGCAGAGTCTCAAGACCTGCCGCCAGTTTGAGAAGAACCGGCTCCCAAGACAGGAAAGGGATGTTTCGCGGCCCTGGCCTTAGGGGGCTTGCCCCTTTCTGTCCCTGCAAGTATTTTATCCTCAGAGATACCCCGGCCAAGATTTTTGTATGTTTGCAGGATTATACCCGGGACCATGGCGTGATGTTCGGCGCCCTGCATTGGAAACACTCGATGCGAGCGGATTCTTCTTAGAAGGGCAATCATATTCGTCTCTTCCGCAGTAGTGCAAATCTTCTTTATGACATCTAAGGCTCTAAACGTCTCCTCTTTCAAAATTTTATTTCATAAATTTCAAAATGTTGGCTTGGTCTGACCGGATTTAGGATATACGGATTTTTTTGCTGTGCCTTTCAAAAAAGACTGGACCGTTTGCCTGGAGCTGTATCTAGGCTCAAATCCCAAATCTTTCTTTATATTGTTAACATCCATCGACAATGGGTAACGGATATAATCCAGCTGCGCCTTTCCAAAGGGTAAAAGTCTAAGCCGATATAACATTTCAACAAGAGGATATATCAGCCAAACCGGAATTGAGACCATCGGTTTGCCGAGTTCTTTTGCCAGTTCCGAATAGCGTAATCCCTCATCGGCAGCTAGATTATAGGCACCTTTGCAATCTGTTATTGTAGCAAGATAGAAGGCCTCCGCAACGTCATCTTCGTGAACAAACTGCATGATCGGATCAGAACCACGGACGCCGATGATCACCGGCTGTTTCATGGACCGGGTGGTAGTATTGTCCGCGTTGGGGCCCATCACCATACAAGGTCGTAATATTACGATCGAACACTCAGGATTGCGCACTGCGAAATCAGCTAACATCGTTTCGACTTCAGCCTTGTTTTCTGAATACGGAAATCCGGGAGTTGAGCGAATCGGTGCGGTTTCAGTCAAATAATCCGGGGTACCTTCAAAAAAGCCATAGGCACAGTCGGAGCTGGCAACAACGAGTTTCTTTATTCCTAACTGTTTGCATGCTGCCATTACGTTGGAGGTGCCGTTCACATCAACATCGTATTCAAACTCCGGGCTGCGTGTCGGTTGGGCGATAAACGCTAAATGAATCACCGTATTCACGCCAGATTCTTTAAATATACGATATAGACCATCTCCATCGCGGATATCACAATGATGATATTGAAATATAGGCGGTAGGTTATCTGGCGCTGAAAGAATATCCGTGCATATAATACGTTCAAACGCGTCTGTCTGAGCTAAACGGGCCAATAAACGCCTCCCGATATAACCCAATGAGCCGGTAATTCCAAGTATTTTACCTGAACCAGACATATCCTTTTCTCCAAGGTTTGCTGTTTTTAATTAATATCTTCATACGTAACCTCTCAATAAACGGGGGTTAATCACCAAAGGGTGAATAGACCAGGGCCTTTTCCTACCATAGTTACCCCCAATTATTGAGCTCTTACCTTCATACGATGTGCACAACGATCAGATTTACATAAGCAGCCCTTGAATTCGCACCATAAAATTACCGATATCTCTGCCGTATTCCGGCGAGCCCTCTAAGAACAGTAGGCCGTCTCTTACCGCCTCAACCATATTAACTTCATTTAACAAAATGGGAAGAGCGCCATCAATCCCATTAAATTTCATATGCACGAAAGGACGTCGCTTGGTGTAAAATCCCCGGCCGGCTTTTGATTTGCCGGCTTTAACACGTAGATAGCCGGCAATGTCATCTTCACCGGTAACAGAAATTTGATAAATCCGTTCCGGCTGTTTGGAGGTCCACTTCATCATCTCGGGATCGCCACCTTT
>Ga0307425_1000020_pt1 | contig 74486 bp, 73 predicted proteins | sample SalMarWE160330MG_FD_202152 | JGI IMG/M metagenome (GOLD analysis project Ga0307425, IMG submission 202152) | Salt marsh sediment microbial communities from the Plum Island Ecosystem LTER, Massachusetts, United States - WE1603-30 | ecosystem: Environmental > Aquatic > Marine > Intertidal zone >... | reverse complement strand
TCGTCAAAGAATTCTTTTTGAGATTGTATTCGGCACCGAGCTCTTGGGTGAGAGTCAGGATTGTGAAGACATCTGTAACGAGAGGAACATTCCTCAGCCGGACTTTTTCTTTTGTGAGGAGAGAGGCAGCAATGGCTGGCAGGACAGCGTTCTTTGCCCCGCCGATCCTAATTTTTCCTCTAAGCTGAAGCTTATGATCTCCTTGGATTTTAATTTTTCTCATCTTATCAAATTCTAAAGTATAACCCATGAAAATTCAATACATTGTGAGGCGTCATTGAAAAGACTCTTTTCACATCATCATAGAGGCGACCCTTTTTCTGTGATGGCATGAAGGCATATTGTGTTTGAAGGTCGTCAGATTGTGAAGAAGTTCACGTTTTGAGCTTATGGGGTTTGTATTTTTGAATGACAGCCTTCAGTCTCTTAATCCCTTCGAGGATCTGCTCTTTTGTGGGGTAGGAGAAGTTGATCCTCATGGTGTTGTATCGCCTAAATCCCTCAGGGTAGAAGACTTCTCCGGGAACAAAGGCCACTTTTTCCTCTATGGCCATGTAAAAGAGGTCGAGCGTGTTAATCTCCTCGGGAGTGGTGATCCAGAGGAAGAGACCTCCTTCAGGTTTTGTCCACTTGACTCCCATATCAGGAGGAAAATGCTCTTCCATGGCATCCAGGAAGAAATTCAGTTTTATATTGTAATAGGCGATGGCTCTCTGGAAGTGGGCCCTCAGGTCGTGTTCGGTCAAAAAAGCCGTGCAGATATCTTGGTTGAGCTTGGGTGTGTTGAGGATGTTGGCCCCTTTGATGAAGGCAAATTTATTGATCACGTCAGGAGGCCCGATGTTGAAACCAACGCGGATTCCTGGACAGAGGATCTTGGAGAAGGTATAAAGCCCGATGACATTGCCGTTGTTGTTGTCCAGGGAGAAAACCGATGGAATTTGTTCGCCCCTGTACCTGAGCTCTCTGTAAGGGCTGTCTTCCACGATAGGGACCTCATATTTTTTGGCCATCTCCAGGAGCGCATATCTTTTTTCGAGGCCCATCGTTATTCCTGATGGATTTTGGAAGTCCGGGACCACGTAAATGAATTTAGGTTTTTGCCCTCTGTCGATGTGCACTTTGATCGCTTTGTCCAAACCTGCAACATCAGAACCATCGTCCTCAATGTTCTTGGCGATGTATTGAGCATCCTCAAGCTCAAAGGCCGCCAAGGCTCCCCCAAAGGTAGGCAGGTCGATAACGATCAGATCTTGAGGATTAAGAAATGCGCGCCCGACAAGGTCCAGTCCGTGTTGTCCGGAGGTGGTGATGACGATGTTTTCCGGTTCGATAAAGATGTTGTCGGTCTTGAGATATGCAATGATGGCTTCGATCAGATCGTTCTCTCCGGGGATAGGGGAATACTGGAGGACTCGGGCCGGATTCTCCAGGATCGATCTTTCGGCGGATTTCTGGATCAAGTTTACCGGAAAAAGTTCGTCGCTGGGCAATCCCCCTGCAAAGGAGATGATATCTGGATCGCCCAAATACGAAAGCATCTTACCGATGGCGTATCCCTCAAAATCTTTCATCAAGCTGGCGAACTCATATTTCATTATTAACCTCTATAGAATGGGATTCAAAACACAGAATGAAGATCGCAGGATTAAACGTCTTGATGATTCGGCCCCTTCTTTGTTTTCAGGCATTCTGTATATGTGATACTTATTTGGCACTGTATCGTGCCGGATCGTCAAAAACGTCGATCACATGGACTCTGGAGAGGAAAGTGGCAGAATGCACAATCCCTTCGGGGATGTAATACCAATCTCCATCTTTGTAGATCTTGGTATCGCCGCCGATTGTCAACTTCATTTTGCCCGAGATAACCATACCCCATTGGCCACAGTGGGAATGGGGCGGGACTTCACCGACGGGCTCAATATCAAAAAATACGACCTGGGTTGTGTCACCCTGAATGAGCCAACCCCGAACACCTTTGAAGGGAATATCCACCTCTGGCAGATTCCGGAGAAACTCTGGATAGGGAGTGCCCTTCCATTTTTCCATCAGGTCTTTCATGCGTACCTTCCTTTCCCTGAGCGGTTTTTAAAAATATCGTTACGGATAATAACAAACACAATATCAACAATTTTAGCCCTTTGGCACCGAACCCATCTTTCACTGCAGCGGCTCCAGCTCTAAAATAACTCAGGGCCGCAATCTATGGGTAAACAGTTAATATAAACTCTTGATGTAACCGCCGTCGATCTGGAGAGCAACGCCAGTAATGTAGCCCGCACGTTCTGAGGCCAGAAAGGCCACTGTGTGCGCAAATTCTCCGGGCGTTCCAAGTCTTTGCATGGGAATGCTCGCTTCGATCGTTCTGTAGAAATCACCCTGCGTTCCCTTCCCCGAGTTGACAAAGGATTCGGCGAGATCTTCAACTCTTTCGGTCTTTGTGTATCCAGGGCAGACAGAATTGACAGTGATGCCAAAACGGGCCATTTGTTCGGACAATGACTTTGCGAATCCGAGGACTCCAGCCCTCGATGTGTTCGAGAGGATCAAGTTTGAGATGGGCTGTTTTGCGGAAACAGAGGTGATACAGATGATCCTTCCCCAGCGATTTCTTTTCATGTGCGGAACAACTTCGTAGCATAGATTGATCGTGCTCATGAGGTTGAGTTCGACGGCTCTGCGGAAGTCGTCCGGTGAGAAATCATCTACAAAACCAGCAGGAGGGCCTCCGGCGTTTGAGACCAATATGTCTATTGTCCCGAGCGTAGAGACAATATCGGCCACCATCTGATGGACCTGATCCCCCTGTGTCACATCCGTTGTGTATGCCTGGACGATGCCGCCAGTTTCGGCGGTGATATTTTCTTGGGTTTTAGAGAGATTTTCCTCGGTTCGTGCGCAGATGGCGAGCTTGGCGCCTTCTCTTGAGAGCTGGAAAGCGACAGCCTTCCCCAGGCCGCTGCTGGATGCAGCCACTAGCGCGACTTTGTTCTGAATTCCTAAGTCCATAATGTCTCCGTTTTTGTGGGATTCGACGGCTATCTGTAGGAAATCTTGGCGAATAATGCTTTGTGCCCTCGTCTCATAATTTCCTTGGCGTCCTGATCACACCGGACACACTTATGATAGATGACATCCCCGATAAGCTCTGCCTTTTCGTTTCTTTCTTCGTCAGAGAAAAAATAGGCCTCCATTGTATCGTAGGGGCGGGATGTCCCGTCACTCTCGTATTTGATGGTCACATTCCTGCCAGCATCGAGAACCCGGAAAGCGTTCTCTGTCCAGTTAAAGTCTGCCATTCCGAGGTCTGGGTTTATCCTGAGATGGGCGGCAAGATAGATGTTTGGGAGACCGGAAGCTTCTACCTCTTCACTGCACTGGATAAAGGTTTCTGTTGTAGCGGCATTGCCGATGTTGATCTCGTAGATGGGCGTGGTCCCATCATTTCGGAGATATTCTTTGATGATGTTCAGCAGCATTCTGAGCTGGATGGCGTTTTGTATGGAGAGAAGCATGGAGATCTTAAAAGAGAAGTTCGGGATTTCTCTGGCATAATAGCAGGCGGCGACAATCGTGGACCAGCTCGGGTTGAGATAGAAATTTCCTCCTGTTTCAAGAGCTGCCCTTGTCACTCCGTCGAGGTAGACGAGGTGGTTGTTGTTTCCGACCTCTACGCCACCCAGATTGCCGTATGGTGTCCCCATGTTTTTCATGATGAGCTGGCTCATCCCGTTACCCAGATCTCTCCGTTCGAATTTTTCACCGGTCACTTTTTCGATGCGTTCGAACCGTTCCTCGGGGAGTGGGGTTCCTATGAGGTTTGTGGAGCAGAATTTGCTCGTTCCGAGGATGTTTTCTGCCATGGCCAGAGTGCTGATGAGGTCTCCGCTGTAGACATAGTGTTCTGTCATGGGCACAACAGAGATCATTTCAGTGGGGAAGAGCACCTCCCTGCTTTCTGCGATTCTCCTCATGCAGTCTAGAGTAACGGGGGCTGCTTGGAAACCGGAGACTTGTGTCGTACAGACGCCTTTCTTGGTGAACTGGATCTTGTTCTCTTCGATAAAGGCGTCCACTTTGGCAAAGCTCTTCGCATATTCTTCGGCTTTCTCGAGAATCTCTCCGAATCCCTTATCTCCTGCGATTTTCTTTCGGGCTCCATAATCTCTTTTTTCATCGATCGTCCGCGATATCGCCTTGGCACCTCCATAGGAATCTATCAAATCATCTATGGCTTTGATGTCTTTTCCGCTGAGCAAATCAAAATGCATGCCACTCCTCCTTATACCTGAAATATTTAAACAAAGTCAGAAATATCAATCTTTCCGTATGGAGAATGAATCGGTTTTAAAACATATCCGGTATTTCGTCCTGAATGGATAATCAAGGTTTTTCATCCTGACAGATAACCTGAGCGGATCACTTCCCTCTCCTTCGTGAGGGTATAAATTGTATTGAAAAATATGGGGATATGCAAGCCTTCGTTCATACCTGGGCGTATTTCCAATTCGGTGATGAATAACTTATCCCCATCACACGAATGGTCACTCAATAACGCTGCAGAGTAACCACGGCATCAAGGATTCGGAAAAAATTCTTATTAAAAAGCTGGATAAATTTAAGGGTCCTAACCGGAAGCATCCGTGTTTCCGTAATGCTCTCAAGTCAAATGATAATAGCAGGGATTCGTCACAGTCCATATTCGTCGAAGACCCCCCACCCAGCACCATCCGACTCATTAAGGACAGTGACTCGCTCTTTTTTGTGTCTAATGCCCTTATCACGGAAATAAGGATGCTTACGGCGTAACCAAGGCGTTAGACAGAACGTAAAAAAATAAATATAATTCCTTCTAAAAGAAAAACTACGATTCATGCATTAGAAAAAAATTGGATGAAAGCAGACAAATAAGATTTACAAGGAGGAAAATATGCGTCTAATCTTCGTTGGCTTTGGCACTGTGGGCCAGGGATTGGCTGAACTTTTGATAGAAAAAAAAGATCTGTTGTCCTCAATGTATGGCCTGGAGCCGGTTGTGGTTGGCATTTCGGATGAGATGAAGGGGAGTGTGTTGGATCCTGAAGGGATAGACCTGTTGAAGGCTCTGGACCTGGTGAAGGCTGAGAAGTTGTTGTGTGATATGGACGTCGGGAAATATGACGGAAGTGCGCTGGATATGATCCGGGATGCCGATGCGGATGTGATGCTCGAGGCCACTTACACCAACATCAAAACAGGAGAACCCGCAACCTCTCATATCAAGGCGGCTTTGGAAAAAAAGGTGCATGTGGTCACAACAAACAAGGGGCCTTTAGCTCTTCATTATCATGAACTCGCACAGAAAGCCGAGGCAAAGGGTGTTCAATTCCTGTTCGAGGGAACAGTGATGAGCGGAACGCCGCTGATCAACCTTCTCAGGGAAACACTGGCTGGAAGCACTATCAAGGAGATAAAGGGAATTCTGAATGGGACAACGAATTATATTCTAACTCGAATGGAAGAGGGGCTTTCCTATGGAGATGCTTTAAAGAAAGCACAGGAGCTGGGTTATGCAGAGGCAGTTCCGGATGCGGATGTTCTGGGCTGGGATGCGCTGGCGAAAGTGACGATACTGGCAAAAGTGGTGTACGGGGCGAAAGTCAATCCCTTTGATTATCCATGCCAGGGGATCACAAAGATCACCGCAACTGCGATCGAGGAAGCGAAAGGCCGGGGAAAGCGATTCAAACTTATCGGTAAGGTTTGGAGTGAAAAGGGTATCGCCAAAGCGGCTGTGGCACCTGAAGAAGTGGATATCAGCCATCCCCTGGCGAGCGTCATGGGGGCGACCAATGCCGTGACGATCACAACCGATACGCTGGGGAATGTCACCATCGTCGGGCCGGGAGCGGGGAGGAAAGAGACCGGCTACAGCATGCTCATTGATTTGATAAAGATAGCCTCAGCGAAACAGATTTAGGATCTGTTCCCTGAACGGACCAAGGCAGTGTAGGGTCAGCTCCCCGAGCTGACCGATGAAATGCAGATCTTGTCCTCTGAACAGACCAGCAGCTGTGGCCTATCTTACAATGACATATATGAAAATATATTAAGGAGGGTCTAATGAAAAAGCGACTTTGTGTTCTGTTTGCCCTAATCTTAGCATTCACGGTGTCAGGTCACACACAACAAGGTTTAAAGGTGTTCATCTCGGTAGATATGGAAGGGATTTCAGGTGTCATTAACTGGGAAGATGTAAGTCGTGACGGAAAAGATTACGATCTCTTTCGCCGATTCATGACAGAAGAAACCAATGCTGCCATAGAGGGCGCGATCGAAGCGGGCGCCACGGAGATTCTTGTGAGAGACTCACATGGCAGTGCCCGCAACATCCTGCCTGACTTGCTCAATCCCAAAGCCGAATTGATGCGCGACTGGGCTTACAGTCCTCTGAGCATGATGGAAGGGATAGACGAGAGTTACGATGCTGTGATTTTTATCGGTTACCATGCCAGAGCGAACACTCCGAATGCCACCCTCGACCACACCATGTCGACGACTCTCTATGATGTGGTCCTCAACGGCAAAAAAATGCCGGAAGCGGGAATCAACGCATTTATCGCTGGTCATTTTGGCGTTCCTGTTGTCCTGGTGGCGGGCGATAAAGCGATTTGTGAGCAAGCCAAAGAACTTTTTGGCGATGTGGAGACCGTCGCCGTGAAAGAGGGGATTGGGAATGCGGCACGGATGCTTCCTCCAAAAAAAGCACAGGAGCTCATCAAAAAAAAGACCACAGAGGCTCTGCAACGAGTGAATGAATTCAAACCGTTCTCCTTGACTCCTCCCTATACCATGGATGTCACGTTTAAAGACGAGTGGCGGGCGGAGAACGCCTCCTGGATCCCCGGCGCCAAAAAAAAAGACAGCACGACCGTTACTTTCACGAGCAACGATTGGATGGAGATTTTACGGTTTTTTAAATTCGCCCGCTAAAAAATGATGGGGGGTCCATTTCCCGAATGGACCGATCTGAGCATCGGTTCTCAGAGGAACCGATCAGCGCGGCAATGATGTAGGGGCAGCTCCCCGATCTGACCGTATGATTCCGAGGTCGTCTCTTCGGGAGGACAAAAACAAACGTTTGCTTTCAGGAAACCTCACTCCTGAATTGTCGAACTTTGAACGTTAATAGACGATTCAATGAGAATGGAGTAGCGGGAAACACTCCCGCTACTCCTTTTAGGCTCTGATTCTCTATCTGCGTTTACTTCTTGACTTGTTCTTCGACCCAGTCTGTGGTGACAGTCTTTGGTCTTTCAATGGCGAGACCGAGGACTCTATCCCAGATCAGTGAGGCGAGTACCCCCATTGCACGCGAAACGCCGAAGCACACTGTGTAGAAGTCATACTCTGTCATACCATAGTGAAGGAGAATGACTCCGGAGTGAGCATCAACATTGGGCCAAGGATTTTTGGCCTTTCCCTGTTTTTCGAGGATGGGGGGAACGACATCGTAGAGTGCGCTCACCACTTTAAAGATCTCATCGTCGGGAAGGTGTTTCAGAGAGAATTCTCTCTGAGCCACATACCTGGGATCTGTTTGACGGAGCACGGCATGACCGTATCCGGGGATAACTTGCCCGGAGTTGAGCGTATCCCAGCAATATTTCTCGAGCTGTTCTTTTGTGGGGACTCCGCCCAATTCTTCCATCAAGTTCATCACCCAGCGCAGAACTTCCTGGTTGGCCAAACCGTGCAGAGGTCCGGCAAGGCCGTTCATCCCTGCGGAGAGGGAATAATAGGCATCGGAAAGCGCTGAGCCGACAAGGTGTGTCGTATGTGCTGAGACATTTCCTCCCTCGTGGTCGCTATGGAGCACCAGGTAGAGACGCATGAGTTCCTTAAAAGCGGGGTCATCAGTAACACCCAGCATTTGCGCCATGTTTCCGCCCCAATCCAATTTGGGATCGGCCGGGATATGATCTCCATTCCTGTAGCTTTTGCGGTAGATGTAAGCCGCGATCCTCGGCAGTTTAGCGAGCAGGTTCATGACATCTTCGTACATGGGATCCCAGTATTCCATCTTGCTGATGCCTTCTCTATACTGTTGCGAAAAGACAGAATCTTTTTGCAGCGCTAGAATGCCCATTGAAAATTGTGTCATCGGATGGGTGTCATCGGGGATAGCGTTGAGGGTTTTGATGAGAGGGTCAGGGAGCGCACCGCGCTTTTTCCATTCCGCGGTGACTTCGGCCACATCATCTTCGGTCGGCAGTTCACCGGTGAGAAGCAGATAAAACAGTCCCTCGGGGAGGGGTTCTTTTCCGCCTGCAGCTTTGGGGAGCTTCTCTCTGAGCTGGGGGATGTTGTAGCCGCGAAAGCGAATTCCTTCCATAGGATCGAGCGCTGAGGTTTCAGTCACGATACATTTCACTCCGCGCATTCCACCATAAGCTTGAGCCACTGTTACGTCTGAGATCTTCTTCTCACCGTATTCTTTGACTATCGTTTTGACTCTTTCGCGCATGGGGTCGATCTTCGACTGGAATGTTTCTTTTAAAGACATTGGTAGGCCTCCTTTTGGATATTTTTTATTATTAAATATTGCTTTCCGCCCTTAATCTGACGGAAAAAAAATATAACACTGTGATGCGGCTCTGTCAACTACTTCCTAAATTTAGGTTTTTATGACAGAATATCCCAGGAAGGACCAAATGAAAATCGGTCATGAAGGGTCAATTTGCCGGATATACTGGATGATAGAACCGGAGAATACAGGGCCATTTCCCAATCGGATCGGATGATGGGACTGGATGATGAAGGGTCCGTCTACCAAACGGACCGAACACAATAAGAAAAAAATATTTGAATAAACTATCGAGGAGAATGGTAATAAAAGTGCAAAGTCACTGGAACAAGGAAACGCTTACTCAAAGAGATGATTGACTTTTTTGTTTTGACGTTGTTTATTATGTATAAAAATTTTTGTAAGTGAAGGAGACAAGAAATGGGCGGATTGTTAGTTGTTCTTATCATAATCGGCGCAGTCGTCATTTTTGCCGTCGGGATCTACAACAACTTGATCACACTTCGGAACCGGGCGGATAATGCCTGGGCCCAGGTGGATGTGCAGTTGAAGCGAAGATATGACCTGATCCCGAACTTGGTCGAGACAGTCAAAGGGTATGCCAAGCACGAGAGGGAAACCTTCCAAATGGTGACAGAAGCGCGGGCGAAAGCCATCAATGCCCAAACGGTCAAAGAGCAAGGAGAGGCAGAGAATATGCTCTCAGGCGCGTTGAAGTCGCTGTTTGCCGTCGCCGAGAGTTATCCCGACCTCAAAGCCAATCAGAATTTCCTGATGCTCCAGGAAGAGCTGGCCGGAACAGAAGGGAAGATCGCCTACGCCCGGCAGTTTTACAATGACACGGTCATGAAATTCAACACCAAACAGCAGGTATTCCCCTCTAGCATCATCGCCAACATGTTCAAGTTCTCCGAGAAGGAATACTTCGAGATCGAAGAGCCCGAGGCCAGAGAACCTGTTAAAGTGGAGTTTTAGCTCCGGTTAGTTTATTTAGACAAGACCTAAGATTTAGAAGAAGCCCAAAATGTACGAACAGATCTCCAGCAACAAAAGAAAATCCTTTTTTCTCATTCTGTTCTTTCTGGGCTTGATCTTTGCCCTGGCATGGCTTTTTGGGCAGATTACAAACCTGGGATCTTATGCCGTCATCCCGGCATCCATCATCGCCATTGTCATGACGATAGGGAGCTACTACTCCAGCGATAAGATTGTGTTGGCGGTCAGCCGGGCACGTCCCGCAACAAAGGAAGAATTCCCTTATCTGTACAATGTTGTGGAGGGATTGGCCATTGCTGCGGGGCTTCCCAAGCCGCGATGTTACATCATCAACGATACAGCCCCTAACGCTTTTGCCACCGGACGAAACCCAGAGAATTCGGTGGTCGTTGTGACCACAGGGTTACTCGAAAAATTGAACCGGGCTGAGCTTGAAGGTGTGATCGCCCACGAGATGTCTCATATCAAGAATTATGACGTGCTGGTTCAGACCTTGGCAGTGGTCATGGTTGGAGTGGTGGTCCTGCTCAGCGACTGGATTTTGAGAAGCTTTTTTTGGGGCGCCGGACGGCGGAGGAGCAGCGATAAGCAGGGTGGCAATGCGGGTTCCATTCTCGTCATTGTGGCGCTTGTGCTGGCAGTGCTGTCCCCAATTTTTGCACAGCTGCTGAAGCTTGCTGTTTCCAGAAAGCGGGAGTATCTTGCGGATGCGAACGGCGCGCTACTCACACGATATCCGCCCGGACTCGCTTCAGCTCTCAAGAAATTGTCAGCGGATAAGGAACCGCTTGAGGTGGCCAATAAAGCGACAGCCCATCTGTATATCGTTAATCCCCTTAAGGATATCAAAGGGAAGATGAATGTGCTGTTCAGCACGCATCCTCCTATTGAAAAACGAATTGAAGCCCTCGAAAATATGTAAAATAAAAGGGGACTGTCACCTTTTTGTTCTCCGCCAGCAAAGAGTGGGGAGCGTTTCCCAAACATTCCCTCAAGAGAGCGGACCTTGCGCATAAGTGTGTGATCCAATTTTGCGAAATGGATCCCGCATATTAAATTTCAGGGCAGTCTACAAATTATTTAATCAAGAGAAAAAAAGGCAGTGGAAGCCCGGGAAGATGGGCCCGGGCTTCCCATGGCTAATATCTGCCAAAAGGAGGACGACTCGACATTTTGGCAATGTCTCTTTGCGAGTCTACTCAAATATTATCCGATAAAAACTATAATTTCAATAGATATTATATGGAATAATAAAATTTTTTCTATGATTGGGCTAATGAGGCAGTTTTCGTTTTTGAGGAAAACTGTTGAAAGTTTTAAGCTTTTAAGATTATAATGAGAATCCCCAAGGCGGGGTCGTAGTTCAGTTTGGTTAGAACGCTGGCCTGTCACGCCAGAGGTCGCGAGTTCAAGTCTCGTCGGCCCCGCCAGATAAGATCTTTATTTCCAGCAATTTCCCTTTGTTTTTCCTTTCAGTCCCTTTACCATAATTTCAGCGTAATTCAGTAAAATTTGGCACATCGTGGATTAGTCTAGCCTACAAAATAGAATCGCTGCCTTCTAAGCAGCGGGTCGGGAGTTCGAGTCTCTCCAGGTGCGCCAGATAACCTCCTTATTTTCAATAGTTTTCCTCATTAACACAGTTTAGTCAAATTTAGTTATTTTGGGTTATTTTTAGCCCAAAATGTCAAACGAGCGTCAAATCTCTACCTCATAAAAACTTGGTTTGAGCGTCAAATCTGCAGTTTATATTTGGATGTTGAAGACTGGTTAGGGGGATTCACTTTGTTTCTTTTCGGATATTGTGGCATGACTGTGATTTTTGTTGACATAGGTTGCCAGGTTTGATTGAATTAACATCAAATCAAGAGGGTTTCTTATTGAGTAAAAGGAGGTTTTTTCCTTCTAAAATGGAATCAACCTTTCATTTGTGATATAAGTCAAAGAGTCACCGTTGGGGGACAAAATGATTTCAGCAAGGCGGGAAGGATTTCTACTTAAATCAAAAGACAGAATTCTTCTCCCATATCTAATCTATATACAAAAAAAGGAGGGATTTTATGAAAACTAAAGTAACTATTGTATTGGTGAGCTTTGTGGTTTGTCTTTGTGGATTTACCACTCTGGCTCAAGCCCAGGAACAGAAAGCGCAGCTCTATGTTATTTGGGATGCTGTTGTTAAACCATCAACGGTCGCTGATTTTGAAGCAGCAACAAAGGAAGAGGTTGCCCTTTATGCCAAGTATAAATTCCCTTACCAGTGGACCGTATCCCAGACTTTTGATGGCCATTACTATTTTCTCATTCCAGTGGAAAATTTTGCGGGTGTAGACGACCTTTTCGCAGCTTTTGATAAGGTAGAAGAGACGGCAGGTGAGGACTATCAAAAACTGGAAGATCTGTTTGTTGGTTCCTATGAATACACGCAGCTTGGTGTATTCTCTCTGAATTATGAGCTTTCTCTTCTTCCAGAGAAAAAAGAGGCTGAATCAGAAGGAGGGAATTTTATTTGTTGGGACATTCACTATATCACTGCTGGCAAAGAACAAAAATATGAGAAAATCATTAAAGAATTCAAGGGTCTTTGTAAAAGCAAAAATATTTCACAAGCCTGGTACTGTTATCAAGGGATAATGGGAGATAAAACCCCTGTATATTATTGGGTCACGGTAGCAAAAAATGCTGTCGATTTCTACACCCAAAACGAGAAGATGTGGGAAACATTAGGTGAAGAAGGCGGCTCTTTTTATGAACAGTTTATGAATCTTGTCAGAAAGCGGGATATGAAAACAGGCTGGTACCGACCAGGACTTTCTTACATGCCCAAAGAAAAGTAAACTGAAGTAATTAGTTAAGGTTTCATCGGTCACTAAGGTTAGGCGACCTGCAATTTTTATAACGAGGGAGGAGTCTAATGAAAAAACTACTTATGGTCATTCCTTTGGTCTTTCTGCTTTGTTTTACTTTCAGCTGCCAGAAGAGTGAAGAGGTGGCTGAGGAACAGAATAACACTGTTATTATATATGGCTCCAGTTATGGAAGTACTGCTCAAACTGCCCAGTGGATTGCTGAAGGGATGGAGGGAAAAGCTGATGTTTTAGATGCCAAAGATGCAGGGGATTTGAACGCATATCGTTATATCATTCTTGGTTCAGGCATTTATTATGATGACCTTCATGAAGACATGCTTAACTTCTTTAAGGCAAATAAAGAAGTAATAAAAGAAAAAATAATTGCTGTTTTTATCGTATCTGGAACACCACCCTCTGATGCCCAAGCTTATTTGGATATGTTCGTCAGAAAATGTGAAGCTCAAAATCCTTTAACCAGAGCATTTTGGGGATGGCTAAAGAGAGAGCTTCTGAATCCAGAAGATTTAAAGGGAGTAGAGGATTTTTATGAGAGCATCAATCAGCCCTTCGAAGATTTTGACCGAACAGATAAAATGAGTTGCTTACAGTTCGGCAAAGAGATTTTGCAAGCGATTTCTGTTTTCGAAGGAGGAGAAAAGGAGGGACTATGAAAAAACTTTACATGATTCTACCACTAGCTCTGATTTTATGCTTCATGGTCGGCTGTCAGGACAAGGCAGCAATGGCGGAATTGGAGAGATTAAAATCTGCAGAGACAATTGAACAAGAAAACGTGACTATCTTTCGTCAATTTCACGAAGCTCTGGATTCACAGGATATTGAGCGATTTATTGCATTCTTTGCCCCTGGGGCTGTATGCCACGGAGCGGGGCCAAATGAAGACGTGACAGCTGAAAACGCTGCACAATTTTTGCTGCCTTTTTTAGAGGCTTTCCCTGACCTGAATCATAAAATTGAGGATATCTGGTCAAAAGGAGATAAGGTTGTCGCCAGGATACTGATTCAGGGAACTCATAAAGCTCAGGTTATGGGGATTCCGCCAACCGGGAAGAGACTCAGCTACTACCAAATCTCTATGGTACAAATCGTTGACGGAAAAATCAAAGAAGGCTGGAGAATAACAGACAACCTAGGTATGATGATGCAACTCGGCATGGAGCTTAGGCCGAAGGAGGGGGAGAAGTAGGTTTTCTTGCTGCCTTGTGAGTAGCAGGGAGGGTAAAATCCTATCTATTGACTCTCTATTGATGAATTGATATTCTTTCTTGCGAGAATCACAGGGGTTATAAATGGACGTTAAATGTCCCAATTGTGGAACCGATAATACCCAAGACTCTGAGTTCTGTAAAAAATGTGGCACTCAGATTATAAAATCTGAACAGCATCCAATCCCCACAAAAACTTTAGAAACTCCCAAGGAAGAACTAAGCACAGGCTCCACATTTGCTGGCAGGTACCAGATTATCGAGGAACTCGGAAGAGGAGGCATGGGGAGAGTGTATAAAGCTCAAGACACAGAGATAAAAGAAAAAATAGCACTCAAACTTATAAAGCCCGAAATCTCTTCAGATAAAAAGACCATTGAACGATTTCAGAATGAATTGAAACTAGCTCGGAAAATAAGCCATAGAAATGTCTGTAGGATGTATGACCTGGGGAAATCGGAAGACAACTATTTCATCACTATGGAATATGTTGACGGAGAGAATCTGAAGGGCATGATTAGAATGATGGGACAGCTGAGTTCTGGAAAAGCGGTTTCGATAGCGAAGCAGGTTTGTGAAGGACTTACAGAGGCTCATAGTAAAGGCGTTGTCCATAGGGACTTGAAACCCAGCAATATCATGATAGATAAGGAAGGAAATGCCAAGATTATGGATTTTGGCATTGCTCGTTCTTTAGCAGGAAAGGGAATAACTGGTGCGGGTGTGATGATAGGAACGCCAGAGTATATGAGTCCCGAGCAGGTTGAAAGCAAGGAAGTAGACCAGAGGTCTGACATTTATTCCTTAGGTGTAATTCTCTATGAGATGCTTACAGGACAAGTTCCATTCGAAGGGGATACTCCTTTCTCAATCGGGGTGAAACATAAGAGTGAGACACCCAGAAATCCCAAGGAAATAAATCCACAAATTTCAGATGACCTCAATCAGTTAATAATTAGGTGCTTAGAAAAGGAGAAAGAAAAAAGGTACCCAAGTGCAGGAGAGTTATATTCAGAGCTTGAGAATATTGAGAGAGATATTCCAACCACTGATAAAGTTATTCCGAAGAGAAAGCCAATCACTTCCAAAGAGATAACAGTAAGCTTCTCCACTAAGAAGTTGTTAATCCCCGTCATTGCAATTGTCGGATTATTCCTTTGGCATCCTTGGTCAAGAGTTGAGGCTCCAGTTGAACAGTCATCTAAACCATCCGTAGCCATACTTCCATTCGAAGATATCAGCCCTCAAAAAGACCAAGAATATCTCTGTAATGGTATTGTAGACTCTATCATTAGCGCTTTGAGCAACATAAAAGAAATGCGAGTTCCTGCCCGGGGTTCTTCATCTTTGTATAAAAAAGAAGGAAAAGATTACAAAGTAATTTCTGGATTATTGAATGTTGATTATATTCTTGATGGCACACTACAAAAATCAGGTGATACCCTGAGAATCAGGCCTAAACTGATAAACATTGCAGATGATTCGATACTCTGGTCAACTACATACGATACAGAAAATCAGAATGTCTTCAGCATCCAGGATGAAATAACACAAGCAATAGTCGATGAGTTGAAAGTCAATTTATTGGCTGATGAGAAAGAAAAAGTCTATAAGCGAGGGACAGAAAACGCAGAAGCGTTTAACTTATATTCATTGGGGAAATTCCATTTAGAAAAGAGGTCAGATGAGGATTTATATAAAGCATATGATTATTTTTATAAAGCTATAGAGTTAGACCCCAATTATGCCTTAGCTTGCGTTGGGCTGGCAGATACTTATATTGTACATCCATTCTGGGGTTCTCCTCCTCCTGATGCAAGGCTTAAAGCAGAGGAAGCAGCAACAAAAGCGCTTGCGATTGATGAAAACCTTGCTGAAGCCCACACCTCATTAGCATGGATAAAGATGGAGTACTATTGGGATTGGGAGGGAGCAGAACGAGAGTTCAAACGTGGCCTTGAGCTAAATCCAAATTATGCAACCGCCCACCAATGGTATGCTGAGTTTCTGACCAACGTGGGAAGATTAGAGGAATCCAGACAAGAGATTGAAAGAGCTCTTGAACTATCTCCTCTTTCACAGGTTGTAAATTTAGCGGTTGGCTTTGTCGATTTTCACGGACGACGGTATGATAAAGCAATTTCGCAGTATAAAAAAACAATGGAAATGTTCCCTGACTTTTTAGGGATTTATGATTATCTTTTTGAGGTTTACCTCTACAGCGGAAAGTACAAAGAGCTTCTGGAAGAAGTAGAGGAATGGTTTGAGAAGGGTATCTGGTCAGAGAGAGGCCTCAATAATGCAAGAATGTGGTGTGAATTGCGCATGGGTCGGAAAGAAGCTCCTGCTCAGTATTTTGAGCAAATCAAATCGAATGTAGGTAACTACACAAAAGCTGAATGGTATTTTGAGTTAGGAGACATTGACCAAGGTTTTTTCTTTTTAGAAAAGGCATATGAACAAAGAAATGCTAATATGAGATTTATCAAAGTAAATCCAGCATTTGATAATATCCGCAGCGACCCAAGATACAAAGAAATCCTCAGAAAGATGAATTTGGAGTGATACCCTCGACCTCTGGAAGGACGCTGACCCAGGTACCCCTGAGGTAGAGGATGCCCGTAAGAGGCTGACTGAGCAGAAGAGGCACTAATCACTCTTTTAACCCAAGTATTCATTTGTCATTTTCTTCAGTTTTGCAGGGGAAAGTGTCAGGGCTTCAGCAAAAGGGATTATTGATGGGAATTAAGGGGATTCCCTGACACTAAAATTATTATATCACCAGAGTTAATATTCTGACAAGGTATCCCCTATCGGGATTGCTGGAATAATCAACACCTGAGTTGACATCCATTGTCGAATTAAGTATTTAGTAGATACATTTTTTCGGGATATTATTAATCAAAAAGGAGGTAAGGGATGAAAAAACTACTTATGATTTTGCCATTGGTCTTGCTGCTATGTTTTACTTTTGGCTGCGAATTGCGTAAAGAGAGGGCTGAGAAGCCTGCTGTGAATGTTGAGGCTGATGTTGATGCATTAAGAGATTGGGTCAATGGAAACTATGCCGCAGCTGATTCAGGAGATTTAGAAAGTTATTTAGGCTTTTGGGCAGAGGATGTTATATGGATGCCTCCAAATGCACCGATTATGCAGGGAAAAAGTACAATAATGGAATATGTACAGCCTTTCTTTGAGCAATTAACCATACATCACGAGATTTCGATTGAGGAGATTAAGGTAGCCGAAGACCTTGCTTTTACACGGCTTAATTCGGTAGAGAAATATACCCCAAAAACAGGAGAAGGCGAACCTGTGGAATTAAATGTCAAAGCCATCTTTTTACTTCAACGTATGCCTGATGGGACATGGTTATGTACTCATAGTATATGGAACAGTAATGACCCACTTCCTACATTAGAGGGAAACCAATAAGGAGGCCTAATGAAAAAACTTCTTATAATTCTACCTTTAGCTCTGATTTTATGCTTCATGGTCGGCTGCCAGGACAAGGAAGCAATGGCAGAGCTTGAAGCGATGAAAGCCCAGGCAGAGGTTGAAGAAGAGAACATGGACTTTGTCAGGAATGTATTCGATGGATTGAATAAACAAAACGAAGCCGTTTATGAGGAATTCTACTCCCCCGAGTATGGCTGGTATTTTCCAGCGAACAATCCAAAAGCCCTGACCCGGGAAGAGGAAGCGGGATTCGTCAAGCTACTTTGGGCTGCATTTTCCGACATCCGCTGGGAAATCGCCGAGATGATAGCCAGTGGCGACACGGTCATGGTACGGTTCACGGTCTCGGGTACACACGAGGGCGAATATCAAGGTCTGCCTCCCACAGGAACCAAGTGGGAGACCGGTGGCGTCTGGACAGCTCGCATCAAGGACGGAAAGCTCATCGAGGTCAGAGAGGAAGCAGACGTTCTTGGATGGATGCAGCAACTCGGCATGGAGCTTAAGCCGAAGGAGGGGGAGAAATAGATTCTTAATCGTTAAGCCGAGATAATATCGGTATAGTTTTTATACGGATAACGCAGACGGGTAGGGTTTCTAGACTCTGCCCGTTTTTTTCTTTATGGAAATCTAAAAGTCTGTTGAATTTTTTGTTCAATTTGGATATTGTAATGCCAACTCATGTAGGAGGGGTAAACATGAAAAAACTGTTTATGGTTTTGTCTTTGGTCTTTTTGCTTTGTTTCACTTTTAGCTGCCAGAAGGGTGAAGAGGTGGCTGAGGAACCTGGAGTTAAAGCTTTATCAGCTGAGGATGTGGCTGCTAACAAGGCACTCACAGCGGCATACGTCCAAGGCGTTAACTCCAAGGATTGGGCAGCTGTTACAGCTCTGTACACTGAGGATGCAATTTTGCTGCCTCCAAACCAGCCTCTAGTTCAGGGAAGAGAAGCGATTCTAGCCTGGGCGGAGGCTTTTCCACCCTTGACAGAGTTTGACTTAACATTAGTTGAAGTTGATGGATACGGCGACCTTGCTTATGTTCGTGGGATGGGAACCATGACAATGACTCCGGAAGGTGCACCAGAGCCAATAAAAGACACAGTAAAATACATAGAGATTCGTCGAAAGCAAGACGATGGCTCTTGGCTTATTGCAATAGACATAATGAACTCAGACCTACCACTTCCCGCCCAGCCAGAAAAGGAGTAACAGAAAACCTAGCCTTAATATCAATTCTCATTCTCTAGGAGGACAAATGAAAAAACTCTACATTATTCTACCATTGGCTCTGATTTTATGCTTTATGGTCGGCTGCCAGGACAAGGAAGCAAAGGCAGAGCTTGAAGCGATGAAAGCCCAGAAAGCGGTTGAGGAGCAGAATAAAGCCTCATTCCGTTATATGCTTGAAGAGACAGATAAGGGAAACTATTCTGCCTGGGATGAAGTATGTTCACCAGATTATGTCTCTCATTGGGGGGAAATATCTTGGAACCTGGAGGAACATAAACAAGCGAATCGTCCCTTATTGGCGGCATTTCCCGATTTTAAGCATGAGATAAACAACATGATAGCGGAGGGAGACAGGGTTGTATTGCGAGTGACTTTGACGGGAACTCACAAAGGCGAGTATATGGGTATTCCCCCAACAGGCAACAAAATTAATTACGCCGGTATACTTGAAGGAAGGTTTTCAGAAGGGAAACTGGTAGAATTATGGGGAGTTGGAGATATGCTCACTCTAATGCAACAACTCGGCATGGAGCTAAAGCCGAAGGAGGAATAGTTCGGATACATAGATTCTAATCTGATTGACACTCTGTCCGTAAATCAATATTCTATACCCAAAAAGCTATGATGGGATAGCAATGACAATCAAATGCTCCAACTGTGGAACCGACAATACCCAAGACTCTGAGTTCTGTAAAAAGTGTGGCACTCAGATAATAGTATCTGAAGAGGGCTTGGCCCCCACCCAAACCATTGAAGCCCTTAAAGAGGAATTAACCACTGGATCTAAGTTTGCCGGGCGATACCAGATTATTGAAGAGCTTGGTAAAGGAGGCATGGGAAAGGTCTACCGGGCCTTGGACAAGAAGTTGAATGAAGAGGTGGCCCTCAAGCTCATAAAGCCCGAAATTGCATCAGATAGGGAAACCTTAGAACGATTCCAAAATGAGCTGAAGCTGGCCCGGAAGATAAGGCACAGTAATGTTGGGGGCATGTATGAGCTACTCGAGGATAAAGGCCTTCACTACATCACAATGGAGTATGTGTCGGGTGAGGATCTTAAGAGTTTCATTCATAGGTCAGGACAGCTCGCAAGCGGAACAACGATAAGAATTGCTAAACAGATCTGTGAAGGGCTGTCAGAAGCTCATAAATTAGGAGTGGTGCATCGTGATTTGAAGTCTAACAACATCATGATCGATAAAGAGGGAAATGTACGGATCATGGATTTTGGGATAGCTAGATCCCTTGAGGCAAAAGGAATAACAGGTGCAGGAGTGATGATAGGAACTCCTGAGTACATGAGCCCTGAACAGGTTGAAGGTAAAGAAGTCGATCAGCGTTCGGATATCTATTCTTTGGGCGTTATCCTGTACGAAATGGCTACAGGAAGACTCCCTTTTAAGGGAGATACGCCTTTCACAATAGGAATGAAACATAAAGGTGAGGCACCTAGGGATCCTCGAGAGATCAATGCCCAAATTCCTGAAGATCTCAGTAGTGTAATAATGAGATGTCTGGAGAAAGAGAAAGATAAAAGATACCAGAGTGCAAGTGAAGTGCGATCCGAGCTGGAAAGCATAGAAAGAGGCATCCCGACAACAGAGCTTAGCGTCCCCACCGAAAAACCGATGACTTCGAAGGAAATTACGGTTACATTCAGAAGACGTTGGTTATGGGCGCCTGTTCTGTTTGTGACGGTGATATTGATCAGCGTAGGAATCCTTGTACTCCGTAGAGAAAAGCCGGTTACGCCTGCCAAAGAATTAAAGATGTTGGTCGTGCTCCCGTTTGAGAATCTGGGAAACCCTGATGATGAATATTTCGCCAATGGGATGACAGAGGAAATTACGAGCCGGTTGTCGGTTTTACACGGATTAGGTGTTATCTCACGGTCGAGTGCCATCCAGTATAAACAGACAGATAAGACAATCAAGCAGATTGGGGAAGAATTGGATGTCGATTATGTGCTTGAAGGAACAGTACGCTGGGATCGAAGCCCAGAGGGAAAAGGCAGGGTGCGTGTAACACCTCAGCTCATCCGCGTTTCTGACGATACTCACCTTTGGTCTGAACGTTATGATAGAGTTGTCGAAGACATCTTCGGAGTCCAGTCTGATATTGCCGAACAGGTCATCAAACAGCTCGACCTCACTGTTTTGGAGCCAGAGCGTCAGGCTCTTTATGTCCGTCCCACAGACAACCTTGAGGCGTATGATCTTTTGATGAGATCTCTAGAGCAAGAGAGTAAAACTGATATCACTGGAGATATGCAAGACAATGAAAAAACCATTCAATTGATTGAGGAGGCCATCCAATTGGATCCAAGCTGCGCTTTGGCGTTTGTGTGGCTTTCTCAATGTCATCGACTTGCATATTTTTTCTATGCATATGATCGGACAGAGGAGCGCCTGGAGAAATGGAAAAACGCTATTGATAAGGCACTAGAGTTACAACCTGATATGCCCGAGGCGCATGACGCATTAGCATGGTATTACTACCAGGGTCTTTTGGATTATGACCGATCTCTTGATGAGCTCGAGTATGTCCAAAAAGTAAGACCAAACACATCGCCATTTTTACTCGCTTCTATTCAGAGGAGACAAGGATATTGGGAACAATCCACCATTAATCTTGAAAAAAGCTTTAAGCTCAATCCACGATCCGCTTGGATTGCTGATCAGATAAGTAGCTCATATATTGATTTGCGAATGTATGACCAAGCAGAGTTCTGGTGCAACCGCGCTCTCTCGATAAATCCAGATCACCTTAATGCTCTATTACAAAAGTTTGTGATCATCATATATTCAAAGGGCGATACAGGAAAAGCTCGAGCTTATCTTGAAATGATGCCAAAAAACAAGGAATTTGAAATTTGTCGGTTCGACCTCTGTATGCGTGAACAAAAATATCAGGAGGCAGTAGATCGAATAAAGTCTCTCTCTTTTGAATCCGAAGAATCTCAAGATTACTACTTCCATAAAGATTTAGCTTTAGCATCTGTATATCATGCTCAAAAAGATTTTTCATTAATGAAAACTCACGCTGATTTGGTACGAACTGTATTGGAGAAACTGGTTAAAGAACACTCTCAAGATCCCAGATATCATTCAGCACTCGGGATTGTGTATGCATACTTAGGTCTTAAAGACGATGCCATTCGAGAGGGAAAACAGGCTGTGGAGCTCTGTCCTATATCAAAAGATGCACTCGCAGGGCCAACTTACCTTTTTGAATTAACTAGGATATATGCTTTAGTCGGCAATTTTGATGAAGCAATCGATCAATTGGAAAAATTGCTGTCTATGCCTTGTGGCGCATTGGTTTCCGTCAACTCGCTTAGACTCGAGCGAGAATGGGACCTTATGCGCGAGCATCCGAGATTTCAGCAACTCCTTGAGAAGTACTCAGAAAAGAAAGAATAGTCAGTGGAAGGATGCTGACTCGGGGATAGCTGAGGTTGATGATGCGAGGGAGAGGTTGGCGGGATTGAAGAATTTACCGTAAATTCTGGCTCCCTGCCGTGTAAATTCGCATTTTTTACGTCTATAGAGAAAAAAAGTAGTCAAAATTTGGTCAAAAGGGCAAAATAAAAAAGACATAACTTGTTGATAATAAAATAGTTGCTGGAAATCGTCCGCTTGACTACGAATCAGTAGGTCGGCAGTTCGAATCTGTCCGGGCGTAGCACTAAATTTCTCAAATTCTATCAATTTGTGTTCTCATCACGTTTGAATTTCTGAGGCTGTATCATATCTGTCGACAGGATTAGAGCAATAATCCTTCGGTACGTTCTCGAATCTCAATTTATATCAAATAACAAATTTCTTATTGACAAATACTCAGAAATATGAGTAAATTTACTCACTATATTGAGTATATTGTAATATCTAAGAGGAATCTCATGTTTAAACGGCCCATTTATAAAGAGATCGTCAAGAGATTAAAGGAACCAAGACGCTTCATACAAGTGCTTTCTGGGCCCCGGCAAACAGGCAAAACGACATTGGCACATCAAGTTATGGCAGAACAAAACATCCCGAGCCATTATGTTTCTGCAGATGAGCCCACCCTTAAGGACCGCATCTGGATCGAGCAACAATGGGAGACTGCTCGACTTAAAGTGAAATCCAAGAAAGGCGCCCTGTTTGTTCTTGACGAAGTCCAGAAGATTGACGGTTGGTCCGAGATCATAAAAAGGTTGTGGGATGAAGACTCTGCTAACCAGCTCGAACTGCATGTGTTGATATTGGGCTCATCGCCTTTACTGGTCCATAGAGGCCTTACTGAGAGCTTGACCGGCCGTTTTGAAATTATCCCTATCACACACTGGTCTTTTAAGGAGATGAGAGAAGCTTTCGATTGGAGCGTTGATGAATATGTGTTTTATGGAGGATATCCTGGTGCGGCCGCATTGATCGAAGATCAGAAAAGATGGGCAAGTTACATCAAGAACTCGCTCATAGAGACCACAATATTGCGGGATATCCTCTACATGAAACGTGTTGACAAGCCCGCGCTTCTTCGTCGGTTGTTTGAGCTTGGGTGTTTGTATTCCGGTCAAATTCTTTCTTACCAAAAGATGCTCGGACAGCTTCAAGATGCAGGCAATACAACAACCCTGGCGCATTATCTTAATTTACTGGAGGGAGCAGGCCTCCTTGCAGGATTGCCTAAATATGCAGGCCAGTGTTTTCGTCAAAGAGCCTCAAGCCCGAAGCTTCAAGTTCTCAATACAGCTCTCGTCTCCTCTCAATCTCTGCTGAGCTTTGAAGATGCGAAACAGGATAAGGATTTTTGGGGAACATTGGTTGAGTCGAGCGTTGGAGCGAGTTTGATGAATGGCATCAAAGGAGAGAATATCGAGCTTTTTTATTGGTCAAGCCGCAATCGGGAAGTGGATTTTATTTTATCAAGGGGCGAGGCTTTGGTTGCTATCGAGGTCAAGAGTGGCCGCAGGAAGGTTGCTTTACCAGGAATAGATACATTCTCCAAAGAATTTCCGGTAAAAAGGAAGCTATTAGTAGGAGCCCAAGGGATCCCGATTGCAGATTTCCTCGTCACATCTCCTTCGCAATGGCTTAGATAATAATCAACTAAGCGCAGGTCATGATTTTAGCCTAGCACAAAACCGGAAGTTTTTGCTTTGCGTTGACACAATCATTATTCCATTTGACTCTTCAATCGCAAATTTATATCCTATAACTCTTATGGGAATAGAAATACCGTGTCATTAAAATGTCCGAAATGCAGATTTGATAATGCCGATAGTGCCAGTTTTTGTTCTGATTGTGGGACTCAATTGGGTCTTCCTAAGGATCTCCCTGAAGTCACGAAAACACTCAAGACTCCTTTCCCTCGATTTGCAGCGGGTACTGCAATAGCTAACAGATACGAGATCATCGATGAGATCGGCAGAGGAGGGATGGGAGAGGTTTACCTTGCCGAGGACACCAATCTGAAACGCAAGGTTGCCATTAAAGTGCTCCCTCAACCATTTGCCCTGGACAAAGAAATGCTGGCGCGGTTTGAAAGAGAAGCAAGGCTGTTGGCCTCTCTTAACCATCCGAACATCGCTACCATTCATGGCCTTGAGAAGTCCGATGGACAGCAGTTTCTCGTGATGGAATTAGTAGAGGGAGAGACGCTGGCAGAGCGGATAAAAAAAGGGCCGTTGCCGCTAAATGAGGCACTCGAGGTATGCCATCAGATAGCTGAGGGGCTCGAATCAGCTCATGAGAAAGGGATCATACACCGTGATCTTAAGCCCGCCAACGTCAAAGTCACGCCGGAAGGCAAAGTCAAAATCTTGGATTTTGGCTTGGCCAAGGCCTTCGAGACTGCGGTTTCAGGCGAAGCGCCGGGTGCCGACCCTTCATTATCCCCGACGATTACAGTAGAAAGCAGCCGCTCAGGAGTGATTTTGGGCACTGCCGCCTACATGAGTCCTGAACAAGCCCGAGGGAAAACTCTGGACAAAAGAACGGACATCTGGTCTTTCGGCTGCGTTCTTTTTGAGGCAATCACGGGGCAACTGGCATTCAAGGGTGAGACGATATCAGATTCAATCGCAGCCATCCTGAAGAACGATCCTGATTGGAGTGCCATTCCTGAGACAACGTCGATGAAGATCCGGGATTTATTGCGGCGATGCTTGCAGAAAGATCCCCACGATCGTCTTCATGACATCGCTGACGCCCGGATCGATATTCAGGACGTCCTCACTGGACCGCCTGAGCAGATTGCTTCTACAGTTCGAACGACACCTAGGTGGCGCAGCATGTTCTGGGCAATGACTAGCTTCGCTTTTGTTCTGACCTGTGTTTTGCTATGGAGTCCTTGGCGAACAGCCAAACCTCAAGAACAGCTTATCAGCCGGTTTGCTATCAATCTTTCCCAGGGTGAAACATTGGGATATGAAATTGGTCCCGCAGCTGTGCTTTCGCCAAATGGAACTCAGTTGATTTATGTGGTCCAGAAGAAAGAAACGACACAACTTTATTTGCGACCGATCCATGAATTTGAAGCCCAACCAATTTCAAGCACAGAAGGCGCTAAGGGGCCGTTCTTTTCCCCAGATGGGAGTTGGGTGGCTTTTCATGCCGACGGCCTGTTGAAGAAGGTCTCGCTTCTCGGCGGTACCCCTCAGATCATCTGTGAAGCCAAATCTGGCCTCGGGGGAACCTGGAGTGAGGACGGCACAATCTACTTCGGAGACTGGTACAAAGCGAGTCTCATGAGTGTGCCTGCTGCAGGAGGTGATCCCGAGCGTGTGACCTCAGGTCTAAAAACCGTTAATGAAAAAACATTTGAGCACTCTTATTTCTGGCCACAAATGCTGCCTGGAGGCAAGGCTTTATTGTATACCGTCTTCAACAATGTAGAAGATATGCATGTTGCCGCCTACTCTTTGGAGAGTGGCGAACATAAGACTCTCATCGAGAGTGGCGGCCCCGCTCAATATCTTCCGACCGGTCATCTGATTTATGCCAGGGCAGGAGATCTAATGGCGGTGTCATTCGATCTAAAAAAATTAGAAGTGACCGGATCGCCCTTGCCTGTTCTTGAGGGTATTCAAAGAGGCGAGTGGGGACTTGCCCACTTTGGCTTATCTAAGAGCGGATCGCTTGTTTTTGTCCCGGGAGTCAGCACACCCAGGGAGAATGGGCTCGTTTGGGTAGACCTTGAGGGAAGCGTTGAATCCTTGCCTTTCCCGCGCGGATTTTACCAGTCCCCGCGTCTTTCTCCAGATGGAAAGCAGCTGGTTGTAGCAAGACTAGAAACGGTCGCGAACCTGTGGATTTATGGTTTGGAACGGAGAACTTCGAGGCGGTTAACAGACGAAAGTGGAAGCGAGTTCTGGGCCATATGGACACCTGATGGCAAACGCATAGTGTTTAATTCCACACGAACGGGAAGATCGATGGTCCCTATGCTCTGGAAGCCTGCGGATGGAAGCGGTCCGGCAGAGCTATTTGCGGAGGGTGAATACCATCAACAGCCCAAATCTTGGTCAGCCGACGGCAAATGGATGGTCCTGACAGAAGGATTGAATCCTAAGTCTGGAGTGGATATCTGGATGTTGAAACTCGACGGAGATCGCAAACCTGAGCCCTTCCTCAATTCGCGGTTTAATGAGATTCATCCCATATTCTCACCGGATGGGCGTTGGATTGCCTATGTTACAGATGAATCAGGCAGGGAAGAAGTCTATGTGCGTCCTTTTCCTGGCCCAGGTAATATCATTCCAATTTCGACAGATGGAGGGATGGAGCCAGTTTGGCGCCCTAATGGAAAAGTGCTGTACTATCGAGATGCCAGCGGCGATAAAATGATGGCGGTTTCTTTCCTTACCGAGCCCGAGCTCCGTGTGGGCAAGCCACAGCTCCTTTTTGAAGGAAGATACTTAGGAGGCGCACCCTGGGGTCGAAATTATGATATTGCACCAGATGGCGAGCGGTTCATCATGATCACGGATGAAGAACAGAAACAAAAACCAACGCAAATTAAAGTCATTCTCAACTGGTCTAAAGAGCTTAAACGCCTCGTCCCTTCAGAACATTAATTAGAACTTTTGACCATAGAGCATTAGGAGAAATTGCTCTCCCTATGGAAGGATGGCGAGCCCGGTATGGCTGAGGTGGATGATGCGAGGGAGAGGATGGCGGGATTAAAGGAATAATGACAAATACAATTCAGGAAAAATTGGATGAAATTCTGAAAGATTTGCCTCCTGATAAGCTGGGGGGCTATATAATGAACTCTATGAGTTCATGTACAAATCAATTATAAGCCTACTTCAAGATTCTATAGCAGGGCCGGGAATATCAGATCGGCAGATTGAAACAGCATGGGAGTTCGCGGAAGTAATGCCTGATACTGAAGCAACCAAGGAACTATTAGAATTCCTGGAGAGTGAAGAGGTACATAAAGCCCTTACAAGAGGCGCCCAAGAATGGGTGTGTCGGATTTTCTGTGTAAACTCCTTTTTTGCATTTAAACATATTTTCCCAAACAGTCTTCAAAAAGGATCATCAGCTGTGAGTATATCATAGCCCAATCCCTGTGTCTCATTGTCCATTTTTCTGAAAACTCCTCCAGTGCCGAAGCTCCTTCTTCCTCAGTGGCCGCCTGATAAATAAATCTCAGGTCCTTGGCCATCGCTTTCCGCTCTTTCCAAAGAATCAAGATTGCGGATAAAAAGCGTAAAAAAATAGCGGACGAAATGTGTACACAAAGAGTTTAAGATTTATTAACATAAATCTTGCAATTTTCATTTTTTGGTTTATAATGTCCTCTAGAGATTTATGCAGATGCAATTCCCACAATTTCATTCGATTTTCCACTCTTATAGGTTCACTTTGTGAGCTGATCTACAACCTTTCCCGCCATGAACACAGGACCGAATTCCGGAGAAGACGACCCACTGGGTCGATGGCCATTGGCCGTTGACCCGATAAGGATTTACTTATCGCCCTCAATCCGTAGGGCACTCTCCACATTCTCAATCCACCATAGGGAAGGGACTAACAATCTAAATCTCTGGATAAGAATAGAAAGTCAAACAGCCCTAAAACTCAACAGGGTGAAAGACATAGAATTGGGAGAAAAATGAAAATTCTAAACGTAAACTCTTATGACGATGCCAGGTCATTTTGGATAGAGTTAAGCCGGACTTACAAGAACGGAGAGCTGGCTTTGGACTGGATGGCGAACAAGTTGATCTGGGATCATTTCTATAAAGACCGCAACTTCCTTCTGAATATTATCGTCGGAATCCAAGATGGATGCTGCACTGGGATTTTCCCTCTGCTTTTTGGCGATCACGATATGTGCAGGATTCCTTACTGGAGCTTCAACGATGATTTCATCATCTCGAAAGAATATTACTGCCCTCCTGAAGAAACTCACCGTTTTTTGGAGCATCTTCCCCCGCATCTCAGTGATGATCTGAGCTGTTTCTACGCACCCAAAAAAACGCACTATTTTTATCGGGCGGCCCGTGGCCTAGTCGATATGAAGCCATCCCAGGAGGAATATTTACAGTCGTTGAAGAAAAAATATCGGCACGATATGCGGCGAACATGGAAAATGAACGCGGATGTCGAGGTCTTTGCCGACAATCGGCTGCATGAGGATAAAATCAGGTCTCTTCTGGAATGCTATTTGGATTATTGGAGGCAAAAGAATGGAGCTGTTTCAGAAGAATATGTCCGTTACAGCAAGGACAAGATCTTGACGGATCTCTTGCTGATGCGTCGAGCTGAAGAATTGGGCAAATTGATCGCGCTATATTTTTATCTGGAAGGAAAACTGGTGGCAGCCAACTTTTCCATTCAGAGAGAGCAGGACCGGGTGGACGATTATCTGTGCCTGCGCGACAGCCAGGAGCACCTTTCCTCCCGGGGACTGGGCATTTTTGCCATCCTGAAGAACATAGAGCACTGCCGGCAGATTGGGATCAAGTTTTATGACCTAAGCTCCTGTATGAACGATTACAAGAGAAAATTTGTCAACATGGAAACGTTTTTCTATGTCATGGCGTTCGATGCCATATCCATTCAGGACAGGGTGTCTCAACAGGTCTAGTTGACTTTACGTAATCCGGATAGATCCTGTAGTGATATTGCGATAAGCCACGGAGAATAATATGCATTCACGAGTTGAACACCTTTTGTCTTTGAAAATCATCAACGCGATCGTTTCCCTTCACAACGAAGTCTGGAACAATTCGACCGGTATCATCGACTTGCTGAAAAATTCGAGCGATTGTTTGGTCCTTTTTGATGAGAACGATCATGTGATCGGTTATGCTTTTGTAGAGGAAGACAAGAAAAGAGGATTTATCGAGCTCCAGGATCTCGCTGTATCACCAAAAAATCAAGGCCAGGGTGGAGGAAAACTCCTGATGCAGTCCATCATGGAAAAATACAGTCGCATCAAACTGATCGTGAGAGAAAGCAATACCCGTTTGATAGCATTCTACAAAAACCTGGGTTTTGAGCTGGAATCGGTGATCGAGAACTACTACGACATCAACGAGGATGGGGCACGGATGGCCTGGCAGAAGAAATAGCCTTTTAAGCGGTCGATTCCAATTTTATTTGACTCTGGATTTTTCCTGTGCTAGAGCTCTTGCCAGGAGAATACGGCCCATATTTTCTGTATCATGAATGCATATCAATAGGAGTCGACAGGAAATTCTCAATGATTGATTCGGGCTCTCCTATCGCTTGCGACTTGTATTTTTTCTCCTCTTGTTTTAAAGAGAATGTTGAAACGACAGCCTCGACGCTCAGATTGATGAGATGGAGCGACTTCGAGTCCTGATTAACGGGAGGGTATCATGAAAGTCTTTCGTTACTCTGTTTTGTTTGTCTTTGTGGTTTTCTCCGTATTTATTTTCTGTCAAAGGCAGTCTGAATCGGCTACACCCGTAGAACCTGGGATAATTGAAGACTCTATCGCCTCGGCCGATGGTCTTTCCATCGATGGCCTCCTCGATGCCCTCTATGGATCGATCACCTTTTCTGAAGGGGAAGTGCCAGACATGAAACGTTTTAAATCTCTTTTTATCCCCAATGCTCCCTTCATCCGGATCACACCCGATGGTCCCAACACGATGGACCTTGAAAGCTTTGTGTCGTCCTTTAAGGAGAGGGTGAGATCGAATGCACTGAAGAGTTTCTATGAGGCGGAAATTGCACGCAAAACCCATTTGTTCGGTGGCATCGCCCAAGTGTTCAGCACGTACAAAAAGGGCATGAACACAGACGATCCGGAATCATTGGGGAGAGGCATCAACAGTCTCCAGCTCTTCCATGACGGCAAACGCTGGTGGGTGTGTTGTATAACCTGGGAAGACGAGAGTCCTGACAATCCGATCCCAGAAAAGTATTTGCGATAAGGATTTTTAAATACGACGTCTTTTGATGCGCAGCCAGCCTAAAACTGGCTGGAAAAGCAACATCCACACCTATTATCTCTTTGATGAATATTTTACCGATCTCAATTTGAATGAAATGGGCGAAGGCAGGGCGAAAGAGCAGATGGTCAGGCAGTATCTCTCCTCCTATGGACCTGCGACAGTTTCAGACATCGCATGGTGGACGGGATTCCCCAGGGGGAAGGTGAAGCAAATTTTGGAAGCCCTGCATAAGGAGCTTGTCTTTGTCAAAATATTGGGTTTTGATGGTCGATTCGTCTTGCTTTCTCTTGATAAAGAACGCTTGAATTCTGTGAAGATGTCCGGAGAGCCTCAAGTGCATCTTTTGCCTGCACTCGACCCTTACCTTATGGGTTACAAGGATAGGGCGCGGTTCCTGGACGATAAAGTATACGGTTTTATCTACGACAGATCTGGCAACGCCACCTATTCCATCTTGATCAATGGAAGGATCGAAGGAGTCTGGGATTGGATCGATCAAAAGGAGCCCGAAATCAGGTATTATTTATTCAAGCAGATTGCCCCTGGCGTTAAAGATGTTTTGCGTTCCAGGGCAAAAAAAATGGGACGTTTCCTGTTTGATAAAGATCCTGCAATCAAACAAACAAAGTCTATGATTCCTCTCAGCCAGAGAACAATGGGCGGATTCATGTCGCCTCTAAGGCATTAATCAGGCTAAGAGTCTCTTGATGGTTAAATGTTTATATTTAGCCTGAATTATTCATAACAAATGTCGATACTTATCATAACAAACGTAAAATCAGAATGTTACATAGTTTTCTCGGAATACTCATTTTGGCACTGCATTTCCTATGCGATTTTTATTTATAATTGACATCTTTTTCCCTTCGGGCGAGCCGATCTCACTACAGTACTTTCGTTGTAGCCCACTTGCGGTAGTTCATTACAGCTTCGTGGGCCACTATCTCGCCTTTGCAGCGACATCAACTCGTGAATAATTCAGGTTAGATTACAAAATGAAAAAAATGTGAATTTTAAGGCGACAATAAAGGAAAATGTAAGATACAATATGAAGTTATTTTTCTCGGAGAGGGAAGACAGCCATGAAGAATGAAATGGATATGATAGCATTCGGCCCGGTTCCATCCAGACGCTTGGGACAGAGCATGGGGATAAACAATATTCCTCCAAAAATCTGTACGTATTCCTGTGTCTACTGCCAAATTGGAAGGACCTTGAATATGCAGGTTGAACGGATGGAATTTTATAAGCCCGATGAAATCTTTCAGGCTGTAGAGAAAAAAGTCAAGGAAGCTGTGGAGAAAAGAGAAGCTGTTGATTATCTTACGTTCGTTCCCGATGGTGAGCCTACTTTAGATATCAATATCGGCAGGGAGATTGAACTTCTCAAGAATCTGGGCTTGAAAATCGCGGTTATCACAAACTCTTCTCTTATATGGGACGAGAAAGTCAGGAGTGATTGTTACAAGGCAGACTGGATTTCTGTGAAGATAGATGCCTTAACTCGCGATATTTGGAGAGAAATTGACAGGCCGCATGGTTCTTTGAAACTTGAAAAAATATTAGATGGCCTTTCGGAATTTGCCCGGAGATTTAAGGGCGAGATGACAACAGAAACCATGCTTATTCAGGGCATTAATGATAATATAGAACAAATTGAGAAAATTTCTGATTTCATTGCCGGGTTAAAACCAGCCAGAAGCTATATTGCTATCCCCACAAGACCTCCGGCAGAGAAATGGGTCAAACCTCCGGCAGAAAACATGATTAATATGGCCGTTCAGATTTTCAAAGAAAAAGAGATTCCTACGGAATATTTGATTGGATATGAAGGAAATGCCTTTGCTTTTACTGGCAATGTGGAAGAGGATTTGTTAAGTATAACATCTGTCCATCCTATGAGAGAAGACCAGGTGAGAGAGTTTTTGGACAAGGCCGAAAAAGATTGGACCGTTATACAAAAGCTGATCAGTCAGGATAAATTGATAGAGTCAGAGTACAAGAATAAGAAATTTTATACAAGAAAATTACACTGGCGTGAATGAAACCCAAACTAAAATTGAATGAAAAAGTCACTCAAAGGTCATGAATAAGGAAAAAAACAAACAGAAAGAAAAACCAAGAAATATTTTTATTTTTATCTACAAAGCCTTTAAAAATTTTGGAACCGCACTTCCCATTATTTTGGGAATTATTCTTCTTCTGGGATTACTCCGAACATATGTTTCTCATCAATTGATCTCCTCTGTGTTTAAAGGGAACATTATTTCAGATACACTACTCGGTGCGATTTTCGGGAGCATATCAGCGGGAAACGCTGTGACGAGCTATATCATAGGAGGAGAGCTTTTAAAGGAAGGAATCAGTCTTTTTGCTGTCACGGCGTTTATTGTGGCCTGGGTTACAGTAGGTGTTGTGCAGCTCCCTGCCGAGGCAGCTATTCTCGGAAAACGATTTGCTCTTTTAAGAAATCTTCTGAGCTTCATTTTGTCTATAGCCGTTGCGATAGGGACTGTCGTCATGCTAAGGATGATTCAATGAATCAGAGAAACAAGGAGAAAAAGGGAAAAAGAGGGTGGTATGGCTACATTTTTTTGGGTTTTGTCGTTGTTGTTTATTGTATTCTGTTTATTTTAAGCCCTCAAAATGTGGTTAAATCCCTCATGATAAGTGGAAACATTCTGGTGAATTTAATTCCTGTATTTATAATGGTTGTCCTTTTTATGGGCATAACAAATTATTTTCTTAAACCCAAAGCGGTCTCGCGATATTTAGGGAAAGAGTCTGGTTTTAAAGGATGGCTCATTGCTGTTTTGGCGGGGATACTGAGTCATGGCCCCATCTATATTTGGTATCCTTTATTAAAAGAATTCCGTCAGAAAGGAATGCGCACAGGCCTAATGGCCGTTTTTTTATATAACAGAGCTATTAAAATTCCTTTATTGCCCCTTTTGATTTATTACTTCGGTGCAGAGTTCTGTATTATATTATTAATGTGGTTGATTCTAGCCTCTCTAGCCGAAGGAAAAATCATCGAGGTTTTAGAATAGTAAGTTCATTGAAAAATTTTTATGACTGCGTTTGGTTCTTTTCTTTGTCCTTTTTTTACCTGAATCATTGCATCCTGCAGCTCTTCTAAGGGATAAACACGTCGTCCCATTCTCATGTCGGTCTCTCCAGCAATTTTAAGGAACTCTTTGGCATCAGCTCTGTTCACGTTGTATAAAGTTCTTACATCCCGACCCCACAGATTATCTGAATAGTTCCTTATCTCGATTGTGGACATACTCACCGGCGCAAGCACCAGAATTCCTCCTATTTCTACATGAGTAAGGGCAGGCTCTACCAGACTGCCTGAAGGAGGAAAGAGAATGGCTGAATCAAGACGGACGGGAATTTTTTCTTCTATGACATTCCCCACCCAAACAGCTCCGTTTCTTCTTGCTTCTTCTTTATGAATGGAAGATCTTGTGCTGACATAAACTTCAATACCAAGATAATTCGCTGCCTTTAGGACATAATAAGCCGTGGGACCAAAGCCAAAGAGTCCCAGCTTATCTCCACGGTCTGCCTCTGTTAATTTGAGAGCACAGTAGCCAGCAATACCGGGACATAAGAGCGGGGCCATATCTTCCGGCTCCATAGTGAGTCCCCGCATTGAGAGAGCAAAATCTTCTTTAATGGTTACGTACTCTGCAAATCCGCCGTCCGCATCCCAACCCGTGCATTGAAAATCCTGACAATAATTCTCCTTTCCCTTTAGGCAGTATTCGCACTTGCCACAAGTGCTATAAAGCCAGGAGATGCCCACAGGATCTCCGGATTTAAATTTTGTGACTCTTTCGCCTTTCTTATCGACAATCCCAACGATTTCATGGCCTAAAATCAAAGGAGATTTCTTCAAAGGAAGATCTCCTTCAGCGACATGAATATCCGTCCTGCATATTCCGCAGACCTGAACTTTTACTCTTATCTCCTGATTATCCGGAAGAGGCTTGGGCACATCGGCCAGTTTTAGAGGCCTCTTTTCCATCTTGGATTGTTTTTCTAAAAGCCACGCTTTCATGCTTACATCTAGACAATGTAAAGACTTCGACAAAAATCGCTCACAACTTTTCAAACTATCTTAAGCGGGGGCCCATCGTCAAGAAAAAGCCATATTTAGGGGGGATAATCCCTATGCCCTAATTTGTTTATTCAGTAAAAGTGAGTTTGCAAAGAATCAGCTTTTTTTTATTCTAATGCTATTTGCTATATAATCATGTGTTATTGAGAATGCCCCATAATATTGTGTTTGATCATATCCTGATTCCAGAATGCATTCACTCTCCAATCCCAGCTCACCGGTCAAAAGGATAAACATGTCAAGTTTTTGGGCTAACAATAGAGATAAGCTTATAATAAAAAAAAGTTATGAAAATTAGAATTCTGGGGTCGGAGTCTCTGGGCGTTCGCGGATTATCTTGTGTTGTGGAAATCCGGCACCGCAAAATTGTCATTGATCCAGGAGTGGCCCTGGGCTATCAACGTCATGGACTACTCCCTCACCCTTTTCAAGTTGCTGTGGGGAGTGAGGTGCGCCGGAAGATTGTGAAAGCCTTAGAGGACTGCACGGATATCGCCATCAGCCATTTCCATGGGGACCATATTCCTCTGGCTAATGCCAATCCCTATCAGCTCTCAGCTCGAGTTGTATCCCGCTCGTTCCAAAAGCCTCGGTTGTGGTGTAAGAGTCCGAATGATGTCTCTCCTTCAATGGTCAAACGCTGCCGCGATCTCTCCGATGTCTTGGGACGGAAGTTTCCTTGCTCAGAAGGTCAAACATCAGAACTTCTCAGCTTCTCCCAATCCATGCCCCACGGAGAGGCGAAAGGCCCTCTTGGGGGAGTGATGATGACCCGGGTGGAGGATACCAAAGAAATTTTTGTCCACGCCTCGGATATCCAGCTCTTAGACATCACTCCCATAGAACAGATATTGGCCTGGAAACCTGATATTGTTCTTGCCTCCGGACCCCCTTTGTACCTCCGGCATCTTTCATCAAGAACACGAAAGAGAGCTCGTAAAAACGCTTTGTTTTTAGCCAAGAGAGTCCCCGTTTTAATTCTTGATCACCACATTTTACGGAACGAGGAGGGATATCGTTTTTTGGAAGATCTGTCGGCATCGGTTGGACACACAGTCTTCTGTGCCGCCGATTACATGGGACAGAGACGCCTCCCGCTCGAAGCCTGGAGGCAGTGTCTCTACCGGGAGATGCCTGCACCTGAAGGCTGGCATAAAGCATACTCTCAGGGAAAGGTGAATACGGATTCTTACAGAAAATGGAGAGGCATAAGTATTCAGGACATCATATGAGGGAAAAATGAAGATTTAGAACGATGGAATCGATTTTTTCAATCATTTTATGGCTTTTAATAGGCATTTTTGCCGGATTTATGAGCGGTATGTTCGGGATAGGAGGAGGGTCAGTAAGGACTCCCCTGATTTATGCCTCAGGCCTGCCACTACTTAGTGCTTTTGGAATCAATTTACTGGTCATACCCTTCTCTTCCTGTATTGCTGCTATCAGTCACAGGAAAAACATCGACTGGAGGTTTGCTCCTTTGGTCATCGCAGGTGGTGTTTCAGGCACGGTAGCAGGCTCTTTCTTGGTGGGAAAGATCCAAACCATACCTTTAGCCATAATTTTTTTATTTATTTCTCTTATCACTGTATTGGGGATTTATCTGGATCGATTGATTCCTGGAGTGGCAAAGAAGATCCATCCCGATAAAAAAAACATTATAGGCGGTACGTTTTGTCTTAATTTCATTACAGCGATGCGGGGAGGAAGTGGGGGTTCTCTATTCCCTCCCTTTTTGAAATTAATGAAATTGGATATACACGAGGCCATCGCCACATCTTTGTTTGCCACCATCTTCTCGGCAACGGCCGGAGTTGTTATTTATTGGCATCGAGGTGACATCCTGTTGCTGCCGGCCATAGCGATGATCGTAGGCTCAGTCGCGGGAGCAAGGCTAGGGAGTATGACGTCTCTGAAAACAAAATCGTTGGGACTGGAAATCGGACTTTCCGTGTTGGTCCTAATTATGGCACTGATCGTGCTGGTGAAAGCCATTTTGGCTGGATAATAAAAATGAAAAAGTTAAGACTGAATTCTGTGATATTCCGGTTGTGATTAGAAAAATCCTAAGAATTAGGAAAAGGACCAACGCAAAAGAGAAAAAATCAGTCTTTTTCACCTATTAGGGAAAAACATGCCGTATTGATTTCACTCTTTTCACGGAAATGCTAGATTTATAAGCCTTCATGTGGAAATATAATTAGGAATTTATACTTTATCTGGCTCGTTGATAAAGAGGGGAAAACGATCCAAACGGAGTGAACAAAGAATTTAGATTAAGGAATATTTTTGTTGACAGTTGAGAAATTATATTTTATGCTGTTAATGATAATGATTATCATTATCAAATTGGATATGAATTTCAATTAAGATTAAAAATGGTTGAAGCTTATAAATGGAGACATCGGTTCCGCAAGCATGTTTCCCGTTGAACACTGCCGCGTGAATCTATACTGGATTTTTTGTCGAGAACGTCAAAACATTTGAGTGCAAAAGAAATTTACGATGATCTCTCTAAAGCGTATCCAGGGATCGGGCAAAGTACAATTTACCGCACCCTGAGCCTTTTGGTGCAAACGGGTTTTCTAAACAAAATCGATATTGGCGATGGTCCGAGCCGCTATGAATACAGATCAGTCAGTAAAAAGGCGCACCACCATCATCTCATCTGTACCAAATGTGGAAAAATCATCGATTATAGCGATTCCATAGATGAAGAAGAGAAACTCGTCAAAGAAGCAGAAAAGAATATCGCCGGAAAATACAATTTTCAAGTTCAAGAGCACAACATCGAATTTTATGGAATATGTAAAGATTGCCAATAGATATTCGGACATCTTTGGAAAGGAGGAAACATGAGAAACAGACACAGATGGATGTATTACCAGACTGGTCTTCCTGGCTGGATGAGATGCGGTTTTTCTCCCGGCTGGATGGGCAGAAGTCCAACAGGTTTGGGCCCCGCTGCTCAATATCTTGCTTATGGGACATGGCCTACGCCACAGATGAATTATGTCTGGCAGCAGGGACAGATACCTTTCTCTCCCATACCCGGATTCCCCCAAGCGGGATTTCCAACTCCGTACGATCCTTGGGGAGCAACAGAGCTAACTCCGGAGCAGGAGCTCAATTTTCTTAAGGTAGAAGCCGAGCATTTGGATGATGAGCTTTCGGCTGTAGAAAAAAGAATTAAAGAATTGGGAGGTGAAAAATGAGAATAGCCGTATCTGCATCGAGCCCCGATCTCTCCAGTCCTGTTGATCCCCGGTTCGGGAGATGCCCTTATTTTTTATTCGTTGATCCCGAGTCACTGGAGTTTGAAGCCATCGAGAATCCCAATATTTCTTCTGCCAGCGGAGTTGGGATTCAGTCTGCCCAACTTGTTGCGGAAAAAGGAGCAAAGGCCGTTCTTACAGGAAGCTGCGGTCCCAACGCTTTTCAAACTCTCCAAGCAGCAGGAGTCGAGGTGATCATCGGAGTTTCCGGAACAGTTAAGGAGGCTGTTGTGCAGTATAAATCGGGTCAAATTCAGGCTACGGCTCAAGCCAATGTCCCTGCCCATTCCGGAATCGGCGGAAGCGGGGCCATGGGCTCCGGTTTCGGTATAGGCCGAGGAATGGGCGGAGGCATGGGGAGAGGAATGGGCGGAGGCATGGGGAGAGGTATGGGATATGTGCAGCCTCCTCAAGTTCCCCAGTCAACGCCACCAGAATCCACTCAGCCGCAGAGGTCCCCTGAGGAAGAGATGAATTATTTGAAACAGCAGGCTGAATTGCTCAAAAAACAGATGGAGAACATCTCCAAAAAAATCGAAGAGATGGAAAAGAAAAAAAACTAATAATTAATCTTACTTAATATCGCTGAAAACCGTGCCTGTTGCGGACAGAATGGACGGAAGTGCTGGTACGGGAAGAGGTCAGAACAGACTCAGTTGGAACCGGATCAAGAGCAGAGTCTTTTGAAAACAAGGAAAAAATGAATAAAAGTGACGACCTTGAAAAATTCGCTCATGAGCTTCAAAAGCAAATTCTTGAGCAAATCAAAAAACAATATTCCGAAGTGGCCATAGATCACTGGCAAAATCCAAGGAACTTCAAAAGAATCGAAAATCCGGATGTTTATGCCAAGGTAACAGGCCCTTGTGGGGATTCCATGGAGATGTTCCTACACATGAAAGACAATACGATCTCCGAATGCGGATTTCAAACCGACGGCTGTGGAACCACTATTATCTGCGGCAGCGTGGTTATGGAACTTGCTAGAAAAAAGTCTATAACTCAGGCTCTTTCCCTGGTAAGTGCTGATAGAATACTCGAAATACTCGGAGGTTTACCGGATCCAGATGTGCATTGTGCTCAGCTGGCTGCAGAGACTATGAGGAAGGCATTGGCGGATTATCTCTTCCGGAAAACAGGTGCCAGGAAAAAACATTGAAGAAAAATTTGAGGATTGTCGAAAAGTAAGATATGTCACTAATTATTGATAATGAAAAGTGTGAAAGCTGTGGCATTTGCGTTGCTGTCTGTCCCCTCCATGCCATATCGATCATCGAAGGCAAAGCGTTTATCGACCAGAATAGATGCACGGAGTGTCTTCAATGCATAAATGAATGCCCCAACGATGCGATCCGTCAGATCCCTGACAGAGAGGTTTCTCTGAAAACTAGAGAGAGTTCAATCCCTTATTTTGAGGATAAAACCATTCCACGCCCAAGACAAATATTTTCGAGCAATAAATGGAATCCACAGATAAATGGGAAGGGGGGGATTTTTTTAATGAATTAAAAAATGCAATAACTAACTTTTTTCATGCGGATTCCTCATTTAACATGAGCAGAAGGAGTGAAAGAAGAAAATACGGGAGGCATAGAAGGAGAGGCAGAGGAGGAAGGTTTTAGCTATTACTTCGAGTCAGACATGACATGAATCTTAAGAGTCATGTATTCAGAAGAAGGTCATAAATTTGTGAAAAATGGGCCAAAATCAAATACGGATAGAGATGTTAAGAGCGATGTTGAGATGTGGCTTAAAAAAGACGGCGAAAATTTTTTAAGGAGCGTTGGCATAGGAAAAGGGCAGGTTGTATTAGATTTTGGTTGTGGAGAAGGCCATTATTCAATTCCCGCATCGAGACTTGTCGGAGAGAAAGGCAAAATATATGCCTTAGACAAAGATAAACAGGCTTTAAATTCCCTGGTTAGGCTAATAAAAAAGAACAATATCAAAAATATAAAAGTGATACAAAAAGAGTCAGAAACTTCACTGGAAGATAATTGTATAGATTTTATACTGTCTTATGATGTTCTCCATTATGTGAAAAATAGAAAAGATATCTATCATGAATTTTGTAGAGTAATGAGACCTGACGGAGTTTTTTCTCTTTATCCGAAGCACCTCAAAAATGACTATCCTTTAATGGAATTAGCTCATATGAAATTGGAAGACATTATAAACGAAGTCGAAGAAGCAGGATTTTCTTTGCAGGATAAATATTTTAAAAAGCTTATTCACGATGATTCCTATAATGACGGCTATATACTGAATTTCAGGAAGGATTAATCATAGAAGTTTCTCGCTGGGAGATAAAAATCAATAGGGAAGGAAAGCAGAAGGATATGTTTTTGCTGACTATTTTCAGTAATGTTAGAAATCTTATTTGCTGGCTGGAGATATCCAGGTGAAAATAAAAGGGCAATATCGATGAGGTTAGGGCTGAAACAAATTGGCACAATTCGAACACCATACGCTGATAAAGCAAGTTATCAATGAATTAAAACAATTTATCTTCCTCGGCGAATTTAAGGAAGGAAACTCGCAGCATTAAGTGGTTGCTAATGAGCCTCCTTGTTTCCATGATCATGGCCAGTATTATAACATTCATAGTATACCAGGGTGGGAGGTTACTGGGATTCTAGTGAGCTCAAAGAATCCCAAGATCTAGTGTTGACCAGATAAGTTGCGATCATTCCGGTATTCAATCACAGCGTAATGCAACACCAAAATCATTATGTGCCAGTTCTTAGCCGATTTAATCTGACTTGTGAGAAAACTCACAAGGTCCTTTTTAATAATTTTTCCAGTGATTTCTTGGATGAAGCTTCATAGACTTCTCTTACCAGAGAAGAGGACCGGTCTATTGAGACATGCATAAGATCGCATTTAATAGCGGGAAACTTCATGGCTGCAACGCTGAAGCATCGCAGTCCTATTTTAAGGAACAATGGATAGTACTCTTCAAAAGAGGCAACTTCTCCACACAGGCAGATTTCCTTGCTGTGTTTTTTCCCCGCTCTTATTGTCATCTCTATCAATTTCACCATGGCTGGATGAAGAATATGATATTTCTCTTCTACATTAGGGTTTGCCCGGGATGCCGCAAGTGTATATTGCAAAAGATCATTTGATCCGATATTCGCAAAGTCCACTTTTCTCAGAAGTTGCTCAGCCATGAGTGCTGCTGCGGGAGTTTCTATCATTATCCCATCCTTCACTGAATTACAGTGTTGTCGGTTCTCTTTTTTCAGCGTCTTTTCTGCATCAGAAATAAGTGATTTGAATGTCATTAAATCACTCACGTCAGATACCATTGGATACAGTATCTTCATTTCCGAGTGCTGGGAAGCACGCAATAGTGCTTTGGCCTGAGTTAAATAAATTGAATAAAAATATTCAACAGCACGTGAGCCCCTAAGTTCAAGATCAGGATTGGTTTGGTCAGGAAGGTCTAGGAATAGAGGAATTTTGTCTGAACCAATATCCAGCAGTCTTACGACGACTGGCTTGCCTTCTGCTTTCTGTAATATAGTCCTGTACATCTCATACTGCTCTTCTTCTGTAGGAGGATGCTCCCGCTCTAGGAATAAAAACTCAGTCCGAAGAAGGCCTACCCCATCATGATTAAATCCTTCAATAAGCTCCATTTCACCAGGATAACTGACATTAACTTTAAGAGTGATCCTGACATTGGATTTTGTCTTTGCTTTTAAATGGCTACGGGTATCACAAAATTGTCTCCTGGTTCGAAACTGCTTGTTTTTTCTATCATAATACTTTTCTGTGGCTTCATCCGGGGAAAGGATGACCTTTCCTGTCATCCCGTCTATGATTGCTCGTATTCCACAGCCGAGCTCTTTCTTGACATTAATGCCAAATATCACGGGAATATCCAGTGATCGCGCAAGAATTGCGGCATGAGTGGTATATCCCCCTTCCATAGTGACAAAGGCAAGGATATGTTCTCTTGGCATGTTCAGTAGCATATGAGAATTAAGCCGCTGTGTTGCCACAATAACCGGCTCACGCTCATCTAAAGAGCACTCAAAGTGACCTGAAGTCTCCGAGAAAGAGGAAAGGAGACGGTCTCTCACATCCTTGAAATCATGAACGAGTTCCTGAAAATGCGAATGCTTTTTTTTGTGCAAATCAATGTATTCATCGAAAATATCATTTATTGCATGCTCAGCATTTTTTTTATTCTGAATGATGAGTTGCTCTATTTTTAAAATTAGGTTGGAATCATTAAGTATCATCAGATGAACATTCATTATCTCCATGGCTTGCTCATCAGAGGACTTCTTAGACAGAGCTATCATCTCGTTCATTAGGGATTTTGCTTTTTGGAAAGCCTGCTTGAGCCGTTCTATCTCGTTTGATACCTGGGATTCATCAATTCGGTAATGGGGAACGGATTCTTCATCCTTGCTGGAATATAAGGCAACAATTCCTTTCGCAATACCGGATGATATTGTTTTTCCCTTAAGTATTTTCATATCGCTTCCGCCGTCTATTATTTTATGTAATCTCTGCATTTTGTCTTGTATTGCCAGAACATCAATGTTTGATACCGGTTAGATACAATTGTAGGGTTGACTGAATATATCATTTTGTTAAATCTTCTATTATTTGTTCAATAATTCTTCTCTCACTAACGAGTGTCCACATTTGGGGCATTTTAATTTGGTGCATTTAACACCTTGTTGGTGTGGAACTTTCTCGCCACATTTAGAGCATACGCAATAACCGCCCGGGCCAAAAGCGCCACCTTTGTTACGACCTAATCCTTGACCACCTCCAGGATTTCTATTTTTTCAAAAATTATTCATTTTTTCCTCACGTTATTATTATGATTTATTTAAAATCTCAGATTTCATTTGTTTAGAATGAAACTCGTTTTTTTAATTCTTCAATTAGTCCTTCTCGTATGAATTTTAATCCCTTGAGAAATTTGAGATTTGCATTTGTATAATACACTCCTCATTTTTAAGAATTTCTTTTTGGAGTGTGTTAAAAATCTTTCACCATTCTTTACTATTTTCGCTATCTGATATCCCGAATTTAAAATATCACACTTAAAAAAGCAAGGTCGTTGCTTAAGAATGCAAGTAACCCGAAGGGCAGAAGTCCACGGGCTTGCCCGTGGGAAAGTGGATAGGCGGCGATATGATAAGATTTTTAGAATGTCTAATGTTGAGACGCAATCCTAAGGCTTCTTGACAAGATTTAGAGGTCGAAATATAATTAAGACTGGAGATTCGGGGGCGAACTGGATTCGACGGAGACAATGAGACTAAGGTCGCATGTCGAGGCTCCACCCACCTCGTTAAAAAGGTGGAACACAAGTAAGTGCAGAACCACTGCAAGTTGCTGCCTAATATCTAGGCATGCCGTTTCTCCTGCATTCTCCTGCGGTGCCTGAGAAGCGTCGACAAGCAGGATAGCGAACCAGGCCTGTCCTGAGTCTGGAGAGCGAAACACCATCAGGGCTGGTTTCATGGTGTCTTTCCTTTTCAGAAGCCGTGGAACGAGATGAAGAAAAAGGATAAGCGTGTAGACACCTTTTGTTGAATGTCTTCGGACGCGGGTTCGATTCCCGCCGCCTCCATTATTAAGATTGGAACAAAGACATTGTCGAAGAGTCATAAAAGAAGCCTGATAGCTGCGCTCGCAATCTTATTTTTTTCGGCCTCGATTTTATCCCAATCCCTCTCCTCTCTAAAAGTTTCCGTAAGGGATTACGATGGATATGGCCGTGTCATCATCGAATCTGCGGTTCCCCTAAGTCATCATATCGAGCAGTACACCTCTCTTTTTTTGGTAAAATTCAGGGCTGAGGGCAATTTTACCATTCGCCGGGACTCTTTCAAGAGCAAATATATCAAATCCTTGGGATGGGCCAAGGGCGCTGATTACTACATGCTGACCATTAACGCCACAGGGTCGGATTACAGCTTTGAGTCCTTCACCCTCACCAACCCCCACCGCATCATCATCGATATCCGCTCTCCCGAAAAGTCCAAAATGGAGCCACCCCCTCCTCCGGTTGAGACGCCAGAGAGAACCCCTCCATCCCAGAAAGTCGAAGCAGAAGGCACAGAAAAGATTGAAGAAACGCGAGTAAAAACGCAAGAGGAGGAGGAAAAAAGTCGCCCTCTTCCCAATCCGCCGGCAGCTACACAGGGTCCAAGAACTATTGTCATCGACCCCGGCCATGGAGGTTTGGAATCAGGATCCAAGGGCAAGTTGGGGACTTTGGAAAAAGACCTCACCTTACCCATTAGTCATAAGCTGAAATCGATTGTTGAACAGAATCTGGCCTATCGCGTTGTCTTGACAAGAGATAAAGACGTCGATGTCTCGCTCGAGAACAGGGCTGCCATCGCAAACAACAACAGAGCCGTACTTTTTATCAGCGTTCATATAAACGGATTCCCTCGTTCCACTGCGCGGGGTTCAGAGACTTTCTTTCTCAGCTTAAACGCCACGGATGAGGAAGCGAGACGGCTGGCTTACATGGAGAACAACTCCACCGACATCGAATCGAAAATCAGCAGTGACGACGAAGACGATATCATGATGATCCTCTGGGATATGGCGCAATCGGCTTTCATAAAACAGAGCAGCCAGCTGGCAGAAAGCATCCAAACTGAGTTGAATTCCCTGTTAGGGACGCGAAACCGTGGCATAAAGCAGGCTCCGTTCAAAGTCCTCACAGGGGTTGCCTGTCCAGCGGTTCTGGTTGAGATTGCTTTCATTTCAAATCCCGCTGAGGAAAAGAAATTACAGACTGATGACTTCCAGGATGATGTGGCGCGTGCCATCTATCGGGGAATTGCTAGATTTCTCAAAAATTATTCAGTTGAATGACGCAGACTTATGGACACAAAAAAGATCGCAATTCTAGGAGCCCTTGTCACTCTGTCGCTTATCCTGGCTCTTGTTTTCTTCCGCAGTGGAGGAGAAGAAAGGATCAGGCATTATTCCGAGCAACCTCTTCAAGAAAAGGAAACTCTCTCTAAGGAGCCTCTTCAAACGAGGTCCATCACTCTTTTTTTTCTATCCGAGGACGACAATCTTCTTCACCCTGAAAAAAGAGAGATCCTCGATGATTCCTCGGTCGCTCACCTGGCGATCCTGACGATTAGAGAGCTGTTGAAAGGATCGCAGAATGGATTGCTTTCTGCCCTGCCTCTAGAGACTGAGCTCAGAGAGCTTTTTATCACGAGAGGGGGGATCGCCTATGTGGATTTTTCAGGCGAAATCAGGGAGAACTATCTCTCCGGATCTTCGGCAGAAATGGCGACTGTTTTTTCTGTGGTGAACTCTCTAACGTACAATTTCAAGGGCATTAAAAAAGTCTTTATCTTGATCGATGGGAGTGAAAAAGAGACCCTGGCGGGTCATATCGATTTGAGCCGACCCCTTGTGCCTCGATATGACCTGGTCGCGAATTAACTTGCCCTTCTGTCATCAAGACATAATAATTGAGAAATAGTGACACGGTCATGATTATTCGATTTGTGATACTCTGGTACTTTGGATACCGAAGAGTTCCGGTGGTTCTGGAATGAAAAAATTGCCAAAAGTCGTTGTCGTCGGATTTCCCAACGTTGGCAAATCGACTTTATTCAATCGACTCTTGGGTAGAAAAAAATCACTCGTTCATTCTTTACCCGGCATGACCCGAGATCAGGTGAGTGCAGAGTGTACTCTGAAGGACAAGACATTCATTCTTGTGGACACCGGTGGATTCTTTGATTTCAAAAAGGACCCCCTTTCAATCCAAGTGAAGAACAAAGCGTGGGAGGCCTCGAGCGATGCGGACATTCTTCTTTTTGTACTGGATGGCAAACAAGGCCTCTTGCCTGCGGAGGAGGAGCTTTATTTTTCTATAAAAAAAAAGAACAAACCCATTCTACTCGTCATCAATAAGATTGATTCACCTTCTGAGGAAGATAGGATCGGAGATTTTTTCCGGCTGGGGGAAAGCCGGGTATTCCCCATTTCTGCCGAACACAAAAGAAATCTTGAGGATCTGGAAGAGGGCCTGTTCGACATGCTCCCAGAATCTGCAGGGAAAGAAGAGGAAGCCGAAGCGCTCAAAATTGCCATCATCGGCCGCATAAACGTGGGAAAATCATCCATAGTGAACCGGCTTTGCGGCGAAGAAAAGTTGATCGTGAGCGAGATCCCGGGAACAACAAGAGACAGCACGGACACCATCATTGTTCGAAACAAAAAAGCATTTTGTCTTGTTGACATGGCTGGTATTCGCAGGTTGAGCCGCACCCGTGACAAAAGAGAAAAAGCGAGCATCATCAAAGCCAAAAAAGGCATTTCCCGGGCCGATGTCCTGTGCATGATCTTGGATGCTCAGGAATTTCCCACACGACAGGACACAGCGATTGCCCATCTCGCTCATGAATCCGGAAAACCCCTGATTTTAGCCCTGAATAAATGGGATCTGATCCCAAAGGATTCCACATCGACAGAGAAATTTAAGGCCAGAGCCTATGAGAAATTGGATTTTGTCTCTTATGCACCGCTGATTTTTGTATCTGCTCTATCTGGGCAAAGAGTGGTCAAGATTCTTGATTTAGCCGAGCAGATTTATGCCAATGCCAGCAAAAAGGTCCCGACTTCCGATTTGAATGATTTTTTGGCTTGGGTCAACACGGAACACTCTCTCCTTTCCAGGAAGAAGGGCAAAGTCAAGATCAAATACATGATGCAGAAAAAAAGCCTTCCTCCCACGTTTTTTCTGTTTACACATTCCAAAAGCTCTCTTGCTCCCGCCCATAGAAAACACTTAAAGCGTCTTATCCGGGAGCGTTTTGATTTTACGGGAACGCCCATCCGGCTCTACATGAAGTACAACTAAATCCGGGAGGCTTGAGACCATGTTTCTCTTGACTTTACATCTGACATGCTTTATAAATTTATTTTTGGCATTAGCGCTCTGTCTTAAGGATACGATTCGATGAATAGGAGGTCACAATGTCTCGAAGATGGATGAATATCGCTCTGGTGGTCCTGCTCGCCTTCGGCGTGATAGCAGTCACGACCAGCTGCGGAAAAATCAGCTACAACAAATTGAGAGCGAACTATCATTTCTCCAGGGCCAATGCCCATTTTACGGATAATCATTACAGGGATGCGATCGAAGAGTACGAATTGGCGTTGCAATTCAATCCTGACCTCGTTCAGGCCTATCGGTTTCTGGGTGAAAGCTACAAGAGCCTTTACAAACCTGCCGTCGAGACAGAACGAAACAAAGAAGTCGAACAAAAAGCCCTGGAAGCACTGACGAAAGCCTACGAGATCGAACCGAACAACAAAGAGATAATCTATTCCTTGGGAGACATGTACGACAAAATTAGAGATTTCGAAGCCGCAGAAAAGCTGTATCTGAGGATTTTAGAGATGGAACCCACAAACATGGGAAACTACTACGTTGTAGCCGAGTTCTACAAGAGATATGCCGGTCAGGAAGAGGAAGGTAAAGAGGCCACAGGAAAGACCCCCGGCGAGAAGGCAGAGGAGATGTATCTGCGTAGAATTGAGACCGATCCTGAGAACGAACAGGGGTATGCTTATATTGCACAGTTTTATGAAGGGATGACCCCAGTTCCTGAATTCGACCTGGCTGACGAATACCACGAGCGGCGCATTCAGCTCAATCCAGAGAATGCCGAAGCTTGGCTCGCCAAAGGCGTCAACCGTTGGTCCAAAGCGTACCGTATTCCAACGCTGCCCAAAAATGAAAGAATGGCACTGGCTAGAGATAGTGAGGCCGCACTGCTCAAAGCCAGTGAGTTGGACCCCTCTTATCCCGAACCGTATTCCTGGTTAAGCGTTCTCTACAAGAGCGTGCTCGTAAAACTCGACCCGGGCAGAGCCCAGCGCTACGAGGAAGATGCAGATAGATACTTACAACAATTCCAGGATGCCCGAAAGAGGCAAGCCGAAAGAAAGAAACTTGAAGAAGAATTGGGCAAGATCGGATAGCCGTCACTCAATTCTCTTTCTCCTTTTTAAATAGCATAATTGAATAATTCTGTTGTTCATCCCTCTCGTCCAGTCTGCTTAGAAGAATAAAGGAAAGATGTTTATCCCTCTTAAAGACGAGAACCCCACCACCCGATTTCCCCTTGTGACCATAACACTCCTCGCATTAAACATCCTGGTGTTTTTCTATCAACTGCTCTCTCCGAGCGGCCTGGAATATTATGTTTTGCGCATGGGGGCGATCCCCTATGAGATCACCCACTTCACATCTCTGGCCGTTCCCAATATTCCGCGGTTGTCTCCTCCTCTCACTTTGCTTACAGCCATGTTCTTGCACGGAGGGTTTCTCCATCTCATCGGGAATATGCTCTATCTGTGGATATTCGGGAATAATATCGAAGATTATCTGGGGTCTTTTCGGTTTATCCTCTTTTATCTTCTTTCCGGATTGGGGGCAAGTGTCACGCATATCATTTTTAATCCCAATTCCCAAGTTCCCATGATCGGAGCCAGTGGTGCGATAGCGGGTGTGCTCGGTGCTTATTTGATCCTGTACCCTCGCACAAAGGTCCTGACCTTGGTTTTCTTGTTTTTTTTCATCCGAATTGTGCCCATTCCTGCCGCTCTTGTCCTTGGGTTTTGGTTCTTCCTCCAGATCATTAATGTGGGGATGGGAGAGGGAGTCGCTTGGTTTGCCCACATCGGAGGATTTTTGGTCGGAATTTTGCTCATAAAGATATTCTCCGGAAGGCAGCGCCCTCCTAGGTCAGTTATAAAACCCTCCGGTCGCAGGGATTATAGCCACTGAACGAAAATGCAAAATTACAGATCCTAAGTTCGGAACGCTTTATGTGCGACGTTATTTTGGGAGAGAAAAGGCTCGATCGGGACAGGGGAATATTAATATTCCGGGTTTAACCTCTTTATTTACGGGCACGTAGAGGTTGACAACTCCCTTGAGTTTTAGTATTTTATGCAATCACTAACCCTCGAGAGGTTGATTCTGAGGTTTTGAATAATGAAAACATTTGTACCTAAAAAAAGCGAAATCGAACGCAAATGGTGGTTGATCGATGCCGAAGGCAAAGTTCTAGGGCGATTGGCCACAGAGATCGCGATCTTGCTTCAAGGCAAGAGGAATCCCGAGTTTGTAAAGTTCATGGACAGCGGAGATTTTGTCGTTGTGATCAACGCGGATAAAGTGAAAGTCACAGGCAAAAAGCTTGACCAGAAAAAGTATTACTCCCATTCCGGATACCCGGGTGGTATAAGAGAGAAGACGTTAAGAGAACTCATTGAAAAAAATCCTGAAGAAGTCTTACGCAAGGCTGTCCGCGGGATGATCCCCAAAAACAAGCTCGGCCGTGCCATGTACAAGAAGCTCAAAGTCTATACAGGGCCTGATCATCCTCATGAAGCTCAAAAACCGCAGGAATATCAGTTCAAGGAGGAATCTTGAGTCTAATACAGTATTACGGCACAGGAAGGCGCAAATCTTCGGTTGCAAGGGTCTATTTGAGGCCCGGGAAGGGTGATATCACTCTGTATGTAAATAAAAGGCCTCGTCCCTACACTGACTTTTTTACTTTGGACAGCTACAAGAACATCATCAAGCAGCCACTTCATCTGACTGAAACGGAGAGCAAGTTTGACATTTTCATCCGGGTCAGAGGAGGAGGCCTTCATGCCCAAGCTGAGGCCATACGTTTGGGAATAGCAAGGGCATTGGTGGAATTCAATAAAGAATTGAGGCATACTCTTAAGCAGGCTGGGTTGCTCACCCGGGATGCTCGGGTCAAAGAACGAAAAAAATACGGATTGTTGGGTGCTAGAAAAGCCCCTCAATACCACAAGAGATAAAAGGGAGGATTGCAGTTGGTATCCGTGACGATGAAGGAACTTTTGGAAGCAGGCGTTCATTTTGGGCACCAAACCAAGAGGTGGAATCCCAAGATGAAGGAGTACATTTTCAGCCAGAGGAATGGAATCTACATTATCGATCTTCAGAAGACGATCAAGATCTTCAAAGAGGCCCTTCAGTATGTTGAAGGTGTAGTGGAGAGTGGTAGAGAAATTCTTATGGTTGGAACAAAAAAACAAGCTCAGGATATTGTCAGAGATTACGCTCTGAAATGTGAATCCAGCTATGTGAACCAGCGGTGGTTGGGAGGTTTGTTAACAAATTTCAGTGTCATACGGGGCAGTGTGGAACGGTTGATCGAGATGGAAGAAATGAAGGCAGACGGACGATGGGATCTCCTATCGAAAAAAGAGAAATCCAGGCAGGAAAAAGTCTACAGAAAGCTCTCCAAAAACTTGGGGGGCATCAAGGATATGACAGAGCTGCCGGGGATCCTCTTTGTGATCGATTCCACAAAGGAAGAAATTGCCATTTTGGAGGCACTGAAACTGAAAATACCGATCGTTGCAGTGGTTGATACAAACGGCGATCCTGAGAATATCGATTATCCAATTCCGGGAAATGATGATGCTGTTAGAGCCATCGAGTTGTTCACCGCAAAAGTTGCCGAGACTGTGACAGAGGGAAAAAAGAAGATGATCGAGAAAGAACTCCTCGAGACCAAAGCAGAAGAGGGAATCCCCGCAGAAGGGGAAGGAATCGCTCCTTCAGAAGAGATGCCTGTATTGGATGAAGTTCTGGAGGACAAAAAAGTGATACCGATCGAAAAGCCATCGCCGCCTGAAGACGAACAAATTGCCAAAGACAAACAACTGGGAAAGGAAGAAATCGATTCGGCGGAGCCCGAGAAGTCGGAGTAAACAAGGAGTCTGAAATGGAAATCACAGCTGCATTGGTTAAGGACCTTCGCGATCGTACTGGGATCGGGATGATGGAGTGTAAAAAAGCGCTCCAGGAGACTTCTGGAGACCTTGAAAAGGCCATCACTGTTTTGAGGAAAAAAGGATATGCCCGTGCCAAGGATAAGATGGAGCGTGAAACTTCAGAAGGGCTTATCGGATCTTACATCCATCTCAATGGCAGGATTGGTGTTCTTGTCGAAGTGAATTGTGAGTCTGATTTTGTGGCTCGGAACGAAGAGTTTCAGGAATTGGTTAAGAATATTTCCCTTCATATTGCTGCGTCAAATCCGACGTATGTCTCTTCAGAAGAAATCCCTCAACAGGTTCTGGATGAGGAGAAAGAGATCATCAGGAGCCAGTTTAAGGATTCCAATAAGCCACCCGAGATCGTCGATAAAATTGTGGATGGGAAACTCAGGAAATTTTTTGAAGAGGTCTGTTTGCTGGATCAGCCCTATGTGAAGGACGATAAGGTTCCCGTCCGCGAACATGTGGCCACTTTAATCGCAAAGTTCGGCGAGAACATCCAAGTGAGACGATTTGCCCGGTTTGAGCTGGGCAAATAGAATAAACGGACTATGTCTCAAGTCACTCCTGTATACGAGAGGATTCTATTAAAGCTATCGGGGGAATCTCTGCTGGGGAAACGGAACTATGGTCTCAGTGTGGAAACGGCCAAAAAGATTGCCCACGAGATTAAAGAGATCCATGATCTGAACGTCCAAATAGGCATTATGATCGGGGGTGGCAACATCTTTCGAGGCATCCATGGCACAGAAGCAGGGATGGACCGCGCCTCTGCAGATTATATGGGTTTGCTGGCGACCATGATCAATGGGATCGCACTGCAGGATGCTCTTGAGAGAGAAGGGATAGGTGCCCGGCATATTTCTGCCATTGAGATCAGCGGTGTCGCCGAGCCTTTTGTCCGGAGGAATGCTATGAGTTATCTCGAGGATGGCAATATCCTTATTTTTAGCGCAGGCACAGGTAATCCCTATTTCACGACCGATACTGCAGCGGCGTTACGGGCCCTTGAGATCGGCGCTCACGTGATCCTGAAGGCGACAAAAGTGGACGGAGTGTATTCTGCCGATCCCCTTAAAGATAAGAGCGCACAAAAATTCGAGTCCATCAAATACATGGACGTCATAAAAAAAGGGCTGCGGGTTATGGACACGACAGCCATATCTCTGTGCAAAGAAAACAATGTCCCGATCATCGTCTTCAATCTCAGGAAAAAGGGGAATATGAAGAAGGCGGTCCTGGGGCAGAAGGTTGGAACTCGAATCTATTAACCATCTGACCTGAACTATTCATAAAAAATGTCGATACTTTGTTCAACAAAAGTAAAATCAATCATTACCATTATTCATCCAGTAAATCACCTTGACATTTCCGTTTTCAATGTACCTTCTATGCGTAATCGACATATTTTACCTTTCAGGCGAGCCCACCTTGATAGCAGGGTGGGAGGGAGGTCGCTTCGTTGCAAAGGATTTGCGGTAGATTATCTACAGCTGCATCCTTTGCACTTTGCCTCTACGGCAACCTCGACTCGTGAATAATCCAGGCCAAATAATTCAAAAGAATTCATGTAGAGAAGAGAGGGGAAAATGGTTAAAGATGTTTTGAGAGAACTGGAAAAAAAGATGAAAGTCTCTGTCGAGCACTTTCGAAGCGATCTGGCAAAATTGCGGACAGGTCGAGCGAATATCAATATCTTTGAAGATATCAAGATCGACTATTACGGCACTCTGGCACCTGTCAATCAAGTGGCAACTCTCACTGTTCCCGATCCAACACTGATCCAGATCCAGCCATGGGACCCGACTCTTTTGGAGAACATAGACAAAGCGGTCAGAACCGCTGACCTCGGCCTCAATCCCATTAATGATGGAAAAGTCCTCAAAGTGCCCATTCCTCCTCTAGATGAAGAGAGGCGAAAGGACATGGCCAAGCACATCAAGATCATGATGGAGGATGAAAAAACGGCTCTCCGGATGATGAGAAGGGATGCCAAAGAACAGATCGAACAGATGGAAAAGGATAAGGAGATCACCGAAGACGACAAATTCTGGGGATACGATAAACTCCAGGAACTCACGGATGGGAATATCAAAAAGATCGAAGAACTCGGGAGTGCAAAGGAAAAAGAGATCTTAGAACTCTAATTCCTTAACAACCGTATTCCGGTATTCTCTTTTTAAAACACGATTCAAACACGAACACCAAACCCTTTTTTTATTTATTTCTCATTTTCTAAAAAAAATACACCTCCCAAAAGAATGCTATTTTGTGTAAGGAGCCTATGCCTTTACGATATTGTTTTTCGTGCCGAATTTGGTTCGGATGACAGCACCCCAGCCGAGTATGCTCAAGACAAAGTAGAACAGAGATCCAAAGATCGGAATGAATCCGATAAAACTCACAAAGACGAAGCCAAGGATCACAGCGCCAATGACAGAAGGATTCTTGCTTCCGAGGGCTTTGGATAGGTTCTCCCCAAAGAAGTTAAAAAGGACGACTCTACCGAAGATTTTGATGACGATCCCAAGAAAAACGAGGGCGATGAGGATTGGAATGCCGATCAATATCAGGGAGAGAAACGCCGAAAAGACGATTAGGCCTGTAAAAATGATGATGCTCAGAATGCCTGTTCCAAAAACAGGCCAGAATTGCGTTCTGATTTGAGAGGATGCAAATGAGATCTGGCGGGGAAAAACAACAGCCAAAAGAATAGCGAGGATGAACCAGATAAAAAGCATGAACAACTTTATGATCAAAAGGAGAGGGATAATCTTCATCCCGAAAACACCGCCCAGCCCCTCCTTGAAGAAATCCCGGATTCCTGCGGTGGATTCGAAATCGAAGTGGACCGTATCTCCGTCGATGACACTCCCTAACTCTTTGTTTATGGATCCCCCAAGGGAGACAACATCCCCGTTGATTTCTGCCGTGGGCCTGAGTGTGATCTCCGCACCGAAGCCCACGACAGACCCTTGAACCTCGCCTTCCACAATGATCGTGCCGCCAAAGGCCATGACATTTTCGGTGACTATTCCCTTAATAAGAATTTCGCCGCCTAATCCGACGACATTATCCTGAATTTCGTTTTCTTCGACAACGATGTCTTTTTGTAATATAAACCCCTGGCCACGCAAGGGAGCGAATCCAACACAAAAAAAGATGAGGATCAATAAAAATAGCCATTTGTTTTTCATATCTTTTCTCCAGTCCATGTTTTTCTTCTCATCAAGAGAAGCGCAGAAATGGACAAAACCACGGTTAGGGTGATGAGGAAAATTTGAACTTCGGGACGGATGAGAGTTGTTAAACTGCCCAAGGTCTTAAAAACAAACTGTGTAAATTGAAAAAGAATTTCGACAATTACGGATGTGACCTTGAATAGCTTTACAGTGAAGACAGATAGATTTCGCACAACCGTCCAAAGGGCTCCGTTCAGGCTGACGAATAAACCCGAAAAACTGATGTCAGACTGAAGGAACACCGCCAAGAATATGAACATCAACAGTGAAAAGCCAGTGGCTAGTCCCGCAATCCAAATGCGGACAGGTGAAACCTTTGGGAAAACCTTGGCCATGACTTGTTGGGTGAAGTCGGCAGGCATGTCCAAAGGCGGGAGGCTTTCCACGGCGTGCATCATCAGGCTTCTGTCTTCGAGCATATCCCGGCATGCCTCACAGGAAACGAGGTGTTTTTCGATGGCCTCCTTTTCATGAGTTGGGAGATCATCTTCGAGGTAGAGATAGATCTGGCTAGGTGACAGGCACCTCATTCTCTTTCCTCCAAATGTTTGCGTATCAATTCTTTAGCTTGGAAAACTTTGTTTTTGATCGTTCCCACGGGCAAATCTTTGATCTCCGCGATCTCTTCGTAGCTGAACTCGTTGAGGTGTCTCCACAAGAATAACTCTCTGAGAGCAGGCGGGATCTTTTCCATGGCGTGCTCTATTCTCTCTCGGATCTCTGAGATTTCGTATCTTTTGACAACGGAGAGATCTTTTGAGGGAACCTGGTAACTCGGTCGGCTTTCCGAATCGTCTCTCGTCTGGTCAAGCGAGAATGCATCAATTTTTTTCTTCCTCCAGTAATCGATCGTAAGGTTCGACGCGATTTTGAACAGCCAGGTGCTGAATTTGTGTTGGGGGCGGTACGTGTGGAGCGAAGCGTATGTTTTGATAAATACATCTTGGGTAAAATCGAGGGCAAGCTCCCTTTCACCGACCATCCGGCCGATATAGTTCAAAAGGGGTTGTTTGTATCTTTGAACGATCATTTCGAACGCCTCTTTTTCACCGTCAAGAGTTCTTTTAACTAGGTCCTTGTCTTCATACATGGAGGACTTCCAGCCCTCAAAGCATTATACGGATTTCTGAAAAAATGGTTTTGCTTTAGGGGCTCGCCCAAAGTGCAGAATTCAAAATTCTGCACCTATTTATTTTCTATGATTTCCACGTCAGCGGGAACCCTTAATTCAAAGGTTTTATGATCCAGAGGAATATTCGGTTTGACTTTGTTGAACTGAAATTCTGTCTTATTCCCTGCCCAATCGAAAGAGATCAGTTTTTTGATGAATCCTGTTTCTTCATCAATCTCCAAGAGAAGGAATGTGTCTGCATATTCTTCGTCCTTGGGAGTGAGCTTTATCTGGAGGGTTTTGGGATCCTCTGTGGGGAAGGGGCTGAAGTCCACAGAATAGGTGTCCAGCAAGGCCACCTTGCTCGAAAGCAAAGAAATGACCTCGGAGTTGTACTCTCCGCTGGAAAGGTCATATTTTATGAGCTGTTTTTCCTCCTTATTGTAGTCCCAGAAGAATCCATCCTTGATAAGGAATACTTTTTCCTCCGGTTCCTGATATTCCCACTTCATTAGGCCGGGCTTTTTGAAGTACACTCTTCCTCTTTCGCGGAGTGGGGTGGAGACCGTTGTGGAATAGTACAGCTGTTCAAAATTCGCCTGGAAGGATTGATAAGACCTGAGTGTGTTCTCTACGCGCAGAGCGACTTCCTCTGCTGTTTGAGCAAGGCCTAGAGTTATGAAAGCCAGTAGAAAAAACACTCTTTTCATTATCTCGGATTATAACACAGAAGCTTTTACAGGGAAATTGGCAGAAGAGTCAAACCCTCATTGCGGCATCCAAAAGTCCGCGAGATGTCCTATGCCTATCAAATCCTTCACCGGGCTTTTGGAGGCTTACAGCGGCGATTTAGAGTTTGCCATTGGAAATGCGTTTTTGTTATAAGGACGTTGTGAATACTTTGTTTTTTATTTATCTTTGCGCCTATTTTGCTCTGATCCTCTTGATCAGCGTCTTCTTCACTAAGAAAATGAAGAGCCTGGAGGATTTTTTTTTGGCCTCTCGGAATCTTCCAGCTTTGCTCATCTTTCTCACGCTTGCGGGGTCTTGGCTAGGGGCCACATCAACACTCGTATCCGCGGATGAAGCCTTTGACAAAGGGATCAGCTCATTCTGGGTGATCGGAATCCCATCCCTATTGACGATTATTGTTTTTGCACTTTTTCTGACACGCCCCATCCGACGCCTGCCGATCGTCACTCTTCCGGATCTGATGGAGATGCGATACGGCCGATCTGTTCGTCATCTGGCTGCCGTATTGATTATCTGGTACATGATTCTATTGGCAGCATCGCAGATGGTGGCTATGGGGAATTTTCTTAAGCCCTTTCTCGGGACATCTTATTTTCTTGCGCTTCTCCTGGGAACTGTGGTTGTGCTTTTCTACTCCATTTTTGGGGGGTTGTTTTCTGTCGTGATCACAGATGGCTTTCAGTTTTTTCTGCTTGTGGTCGGCATTATCAGTCTGCTTTTTTTCCTGTTGGGAATGTCCTCATGGAGTGAGGTCTCTCTCGCTGCCCGGACTTTGAGGGGCCCTTCTTTTTTCGACTTTTTCTCTGGATTCTGGAGAAACATCTGGATCGCTGTGTCTTTCACCCTTGCCTGGATTATCTCCCCCATCGTCTGGCAGAGGATACAAGCTGCCCGCACAGAACGGGATGCCAGGGCAGGGCTGTGGGGTGCTGGGGGAACCTTTGTTGTTTTTTTTGGCTGCGTCGTCCTGATCGGGATATACTCTCTTCCCTTATCCCTTCCTGGGACGCGCACGGACACGCTGATCTCCACGTTGATCTCTACGCAGGCAGGATCGTTTCTTGGAGGAATTTTGTTTATTGCCATCGTTGCTGCGGTTATGTCCACAATGGATACGGCAATCAACACAGGCGCTTTGTCGGCGACAAGGGATATCTATCAGCAGCTCATTCCTTCTGGGCGTCAAAAAAATGTCGTTTCTGTGAGCCGCTGGGCAACACTCGCCATGGGAGTGCTCGCCTTTCTCATCGCCACAAGGCTCCAGAGTATTCTCAAAACCTTGGGTTTGGCCTCTGAGGTCATGGCCGAGGGCATGTTTGTTCCCGGCGTTGCCATGATCTTTTTAAGGAAAAGATACCCGATGGCAGGACTATTGAGTCTTTTCTTGGGCAGTGGTTATGCCGTGGCCGGATTTTTTAATGAGATGGGCATTGTGCATCTCAACTGGCCTGTATGGCCATTTTCAGTGCCGTATGGAGTGGCGCTTTCTCTCGCGGGATTCTCTTTGGGTTTTCTCATGGACCTCAACAAAAGGAAAATTTCGAACACACGGAGTTAGAAAATCTAAGGCTGGGCAATTAGATATTTACTGGATGCCTCGTTTTGTATATTATTGACGTGAATAATCCAGTGTAAATAATGTCAGTCTTAAAAGAATTCAAGTGGAGATTCATCGGTGTTTTAGGAAGGCTGATCTTGTGGTTATTGGGGAAATCGGCTCGGTTGGTCATTATCGGTGAAGATCGATACAACGAGCTTCGGGACCAAAACAAACCAGTCGTAATTCTTGTCTGGCATGGGCGCCTCTTCTTGGGCCCGTATTTTTTTAGAAAACGGGGGTCGCTGGCTTTTGTGAGCCCCAGCGAGGATGGCGAAATCCTTGTGCGCATTATAGAAGGATGGGGCTACAAGATACTCAGGGGTTCGAGCTCTCACTCCGTCGCTAAGGCTTGGATTCAGATGAACAAAGAGCTGGAAAAAGGCGGCGAGGTGTTCATCGTGCCTGATGGCCCTAAAGGACCGAACCGGAAACTGAAAATCGGAGCCCTCAAGCTTTCCCAGCAGACAGGGGCTTATGTTGTCCCGTTTTCATTTTCAGCATCGCGAAGAAAAATTCTCAGCAGCTGGGACCATTTTTTACTCTTCTATCCATTCGCCAAAGTTGTTGCCATCTACGGGAAGCCCATTGTCGTGGATCCGGATTTGAGCGGAGACGAATTGGAAAGAGAACGGCAACGCATTGAGCAAATTTTGATAGATCTGGATTCTGAGGCTGACCGTCATTTTCAATAAATTTATGGGTGAAAAATACAGTTTTATAGACTTGGATGATGTCTTGAATTCCATAGCTGGTTTTGGAAATACTGACGCTGGTTTTCGGATTTTGGAATTTTATGGATTTGTGGTATAACTACACGCAAAAGGAGAGATCTATGAAGGGAAAAACACTTTTTTTGATTTTTATTTTTATCTGTTTTTCGAGTATTGTCTTTTCGCAGAGTGCAGAGGATCTGATCGCCCAAGCCGATGATCTTTATAACGAAATGAAGGATATGGAGACCGCACAGAAAGCACTCCAGTTGTATCAACAGGCTTTGGGTGTTGCCGTCGACAAATATGAAGCTTATTGGAAAATGTCGAGGATTCAATATTATATTGGCGCACACACCGAAGGCAAGAAGGAGAAACAGATCATTTTTTCCCAGGGAGTGTACAACGGAAAGAAAGCTGTGGCGCTGCAGCCAGAAAAACCGGATGGCTATTACTGGCTTGGCGTGAACAACGGGAAATACGGCGAAGTCAAAGGGGTGATGAAAAGCCTGTCTTTGGTCGGGCCGATCAAAGAGTCCATGTTCAAGATCATCGAGGTGGACCGTGGATACGAAGACGGGGGGGCGGACAGAGTTCTAGGCCGTGTGTTCTTTAAGGTTCCGGGGATTGCTGGCGGTAGCAAAGATAAATCGCTCGAGCATTTGGAGAAATCCAAAGAACTCGGCCCTGAAGATCCGATCACCCGCTTATATTTGGCCGAAACATACCTTGCCAAGGATAGAGTGGAAGATGCCAGGGCGGAGTTGGACTATCTTCTGAACGTGCCGGATGACCCGCGCTGGGTTTCTGGTGTGGAAGAAGCCAAGATGGAGGCACGGGAGCTCCTGAAGAAGAAAGAATTCCGGAAGTGATTTAAGGAATCCAGGAGATCTTTATTATAGGCCCATTCGAGGAACGGGCATTTTTGTTTTTTAGAGATCAATTATTCTGAAAATACCTGAGCTGCGAAGATCTCTATCGATGCTCCCTTTTTCCACTCGTCCTCAGCCAATCCTGCTTTGAGGCATCCATGGTTGAGAAAGGTTTCGAGGTCCCAGTCCCATTCCACAGGAACTTGAGGGAGAAGCAGGCCTCTGTGTGGCCCTTTGGATACGATGATCCCGTGTTCGCCGATCTTGATTTCTGAAACATCCTTAACTTGCCGGGGCAGCGTCAGGACGGAAATTTCAATTTTTAATCTGGCCAGTTCCTCTTCCTTTATAGAAGGAAACCGGAAATCTTGTGTGGCTGCGGCGATAGAGCAGTCGATGACCGTTTCCACGAGGGATTTATGAGGCATAGGATAGCCGATACAGCCCCGGAGCTCATTTTCCACTTTGAGTGTGACAAAAGCTCCTCTTTTTTCCTGTAGAAGGGGATCTTTAAATTTTTCTTTGAGCCGCCCCCCCTTTTCCAAGTGATGTTTGATCGTCCGTCTCGCTAAGTCCAGGAGGAACTTTTGCTGAGCTGCGTTTAAGATTTCTTCCATCCTATTTCCCTGTAGAGGGCTTTAGCCGGATCGGGCAAAGATAGAATTGGCCTTGAAAGTCTATCCGGTACGGCCGGATATCCAACGTGCCCCCCTCTTGAGGATGGAGGCTCAGGTAGAGTTTTCCCTGACCAATGGGTGCAAGGATTTTTCTGATTTTCCGCTCGTCTGTGTTGAACGCAAAAAATCCGATCACCCTATTTTCGAAGTGATGACTCAAGGATAAATAGTGTTCCAGGTTGGAGAAAAATCCTTTCTGTGTGGGGAAGATCTTTTCAACAAAAAAACGGTGTCCCCTAATGTGGCCGAGGAGCAAGCCGTCTTGGTCGCCCCTTGCAATGTTTAGGGCTTCTAAAGAACGATAGGCTTCCTCGGATAAATAAGCATCCATTTTAATCCTGAATGATTTAGATCAATTATAGCATATCTGTTCAGAAGAGGTGAAGGATTGGGGCGATGAAACGCACGGTGAAGGAGATCAGAACAATGCCCGCTATTTCCAGCCAAAAGCCATACTTGATCATCTGTGGCAGAGGGACGATGCCCGATCCATAAATGATGGCATTGGGAGGCGTGGCGACAGGGAGCATAAAGGCAAAGCTGCACCCGATAGCACTGCCGAGAACAGGCGGGAGCGGGCTAATGCCTGCAGCGTTTGACACGGCGATGATGATGGGAATGATCATATTGGCCGAGGCGGTGTTAGAGGTGAGCTCTGTTATGAATACGCTGAACGCAACAGCGAGAAAAGTGACCAGGGTCAGGCTTGCCGAACTTCCCCCCAGTGAGATGAAGGCGTTGCCGATGGCCTCGGCCAGTCCGGACTCGAACATCTGGAATCCCAGAGACAGCCCTCCCCCGAAGAGCAAAAGTGTTCCCCAGTCGATCTTCATCGCCTCTCTTAAAGAGAGGGTGAATTCGCCTTTGGAAAAATTGACAGGAAGAAAGAACAGAAGACCTGCGCCGATGATCGCAGCGATCGCTTCCGGAAAATGGCTCTGGAACCAAAGGAAAAGAGGGGCGTTTTGTCCCCAGACGAGCGAGACGATTCCTGGGAGAACCCACAATATCACCGTCACAGAGAATGCAAAGAGGACATTCTTCTGGGCTCGGGTGAGTTTTCCCGGTTGTCCTTTCTGCTGCAAGGCGGACAGGTCGACAGGTGCATCGGATTTGCTTTTATCCCTGATCCTTGACTTCATGATGAGAAAGAGGACGAGATACATGGGGATGAGAACGAGAAATCCGATGGTCATCCATTGGAAAAAAGTGATCCGGTAATCCGCGAGCCTTTCCAGCATGCCGATGGCGATGAGGTTGGGTGGACTTCCGATGGGAGTTCCTATCCCGCCTATGGAAGCGGCGTAGGCGAGCGTTAAGAGGAGAATGACGCCGAAAGATGTGTCTCTCTTGTCTTTTCCGTTCGAATACAGGGCATCGAGAACTCCCAATGCGATCGGGTACATCATCGCGGTTGTCGCGGTGTTGCTGATCCACATGGAAAGGAACAGAGAAGTCAGCCCCAGTGCAAAAAGGATGCGTGATTTTTTATGCGCGATCGATCTCATGGACAGCACTGAAAATGCCAGCTTTTGGTCAAGCGCATGCACAGACATGGCCCTTGCCAGGACAAAACTGCCGAGGAAGAGCATGATGATCGGATTGGCAAAAGGGGCGAATGCATCTTTAGCTGGAGCGATGGCCAGGACAGTGATGAAGACGGGAATGAGAAGAGCGGTGATGGGGATGGGGATACATTCTGTCACCCACCAGACGACAACCAGGAGGAAAACGGCCAGCAGCTTGTGAGCTGCTGGATTATCAGAGAGGGGTGGGGAAAAATAGGCGATCAAAAACAACAGAGGTCCGAGAAAAAATCCAACTTTTTTCCGAGCCTCCATTTTAGAATGATCTCAAGTGTGCTAATGAGATTTTCTGGCCCAAACCAACAGGCCGTACCCCCTCTGGAAAAATAACAATTTGTCCAGTTTAGAGATAAGCCACACAATTGGGTATATGAACCCATATACTTTGAATGTTTTCCTTTTTGATTCGAATTCCTCGGAGGTTGTGGGCCTGATATGCCCATCTCTGAGTGACCCCGTGAATTTTTTTGAGGCAAATTTTATGTAGAGAAAATTGATGAGGAGTTCCATGAATTCGGAAAAAAACTGCGAGAAGGTCTGTTGTTTCTCTACGAAAAATTGGTGTTTTTCAAGTTTTTCCTTCAACTCTTTGCTGCGGTACCCCTCTCTTTTGTGCCCGTAGAATTCCAATTTTAATCCCAGGAGCGGGCGCAGCTTGTGTAGAAGAAAGATCCGCCCAGTGTGAGGGGTTGCCAAGACGAGCTGTCCGTTTGTTTTAAGCACGCGGTGGATCTCTGATAGACACAGATCGTCATCTTCCAGATGTTCCAGGTAGTCCAGGCTGACCACAATGTCGAACGAACCGGTCCTGAAAGGCAAAATTCCCGGCTCCAGTTGGATAAGGTTTGTCTGCAGCAGCTCTTGGGAGGTCTTCAAGTTTTCAAAGTCAAGATCAGCACTAATCCAACGACCTCCTTTTTGACGAAGGTAATAACTCAAGATCCCCTGGGCACAACCCAGATCAAGGATGACGTGTACAGGCTCGATTCGGAGATTTTTTTCGAGGATTTCAAGTTTTTCCTTCTTTTTTAGGGACTTATCGAAGATCTGGAGCTGCCAGGGCTGGTCCTTCATTAAGAGAGATTATATTTTCTTTCTCTCCAAAAAACAACACTTTGGGCAACATCAAAAGCATTCAGACCGCCACTGATTTGGAGGAATTCACCAGAGTGTGGGGCGCCTTGACTAATGGGAGGGTTCAGAATATCATGAGAATATGAAGTATGACAGTGTGATTGTGGGCGCGCTCGAGACGAACTGTTACCTTGTCTACTGTCAGAAGACTCTTGAATGCGCCATCATCGACCCCGGCGCAGAGCCTGAGAAGATTTTGCGCCTCATCGCACACAAAGGGCTTAAGCCCGTAGTCCTGATCAACACACATGGTCATGTGGACCACGTCGGAGCCAATCGGGATATTAAGGACAGGTTCGACATTCCCCTCTGCATCCACCGGGCAGACAGCCCCATGCTCGAGAGTGTGCTCCAGTCCGAGTTGAGCTTTTTCCTTGGGGCCAAAGAGTCTCCTCCTCCGGATAAATTTCTGGAAGAAGGGGACGAGATCCAGATCGGCAACATCTCCCTCTCTGTGATTCATACCCCCGGTCATTCCCCGGGAAGTGTGAGCCTTTTGAGTGATGCCGTTCTTTTCTCCGGAGACACGCTTTTCTACGGAGGAGTGGGCCGCACAGACCTTCCCGGCGGATCATGGGTGGAACTCGAAAGAGTTATCCGAGAAAAAATATTCACCCTGCCTGAAGACACGGTTGTCCTTCCTGGACATGGTCCCACCACGACCATCAGCCAGGAGACGAAGTTCAATCCATTTATCCAATGAAAAATCACCCGGACTCTCTTGAGGGTGTAAGCCAAACATTCCTTGATTATCTCTCCGTTGAGAAAGGTCTCTCGCACAACACGATCCAATCTTACTCCAGGGATCTCAATAAACTCTTCCTTTTTCTCCGAAAGGAACAGATCCCCTGGAATAGGGTGCAAGAATCGGATTTAGTCAAATTCATCCATCATATGAGTCGCTCTGGTCTCTCTGCACGATCTTTGGCGCGGCTCATCTCGACGCTAAAATCCTTCTACAGGTTTCTCATCTTGGATGACATCTTGAAAAAAAATCCGGCTATCAATCTTACGTCCCCGAAAAGCTGGCTTTCTCTTCCAAAGTTCCTGTCCGTCACGGAGGTCGAATCACTCCTCCGCCAGCCAAAGGACACCGATGTCCATGGAATCCGTGATAGAGCCATGCTTGAGCTTCTCTACGCCACAGGTTTGAGGGTGTCTGAGCTCGTGTCATTGAAGCTGAACGATGTGAATTGCGAAGACGGATTTCTCTTCTGCCGGGGCAAAGGTGGCAAGGAGAGAATCGTGCCACTCGGAAGCGCTGCAGCGGAAACCCTCCTTCGGTATCTTGCCGAATCTCGACCCAGGTTTTTGCTGCGGGACAGTGACTTCCTTTTCCTCACATACCGGGGACAGCCCTTCACGCGGCAGGGTTTCTGGAAGGTCCTGAAGAAATATGCCGGGGAAGCAAAGCTTGACGATAAAATCAGCCCCCATGTGTTGCGCCATTCTTTTGCCACCCATCTTTTGGAACGCGGAGCTGACCTCAGGTCTGTCCAGCTCATGCTGGGCCACAGTCAGATCACGACGACCCAGATCTACACCCATGTCACCCGGAAACATCTCCGGCGGATATACGAAAGATACCATCCCCGGGCTTGAGCCTGTCTTTGAAGTCGAGCAGTCAGAGAAAGCTGTCTCTCTTGGTGTTTGAGCCCGATATTAGAATTATCCGTGGGTTTGATTCGGGAGTTTTATTTTTTGAGGTGTCTTAAAATGGAGATTTCCACATCAACATGGTAAGAATGAGTAAGATAGGCTGAAGTTTTTAGAGTACGACTTGACGAGTGGCGTTTCCATGACCAAAAAAAATTTTTCTTTGTGGATTCGGCAAGGATATCTTCCTTACTGAAGTACACCTGGTTGGAGCCTTCATAAACGTGTAAGCCATAGTCGATGTCCGTCGGGTGGTTAGAATTTTCTCTTGAGGCAGGCAGATGCAGATAATATTGGTGCTTCGGATTGAGTTGAGGCACACGGAATCCGTGGACCAGAAAATCAAAATGGAGGTTGTCTTCCTTTATCAGAATGTAATTGAAGGTAAGGCGGGGTTTTTCGGAGAACTCTTCGGTTACCGTGATTTCAGAAACTCCTGATTGTATTCGTTCCTCTCGAGGTTCCCATCTGAGAAGCTCCGAGTTTTCATGATAGAGGATGAAATCCTCCCCGTCTTGTTCCATACAGCCCGACCACTGGATAGTGTAGGTGTATTCACCGGAATAGGAGGTTCGTGCTTCCTCAAAAGTGTACTGGCCTTTGGATGTGAGGAGGATTATGATTTCCCACCAGCACTCTTGTGATCTCAGAGTCTTTGAAAGCCCGATAATCCACAGATTCATGGATAGGAACAGCAGAGATGCCATGACCGGCTTTTTTGCCATCATTACTTTTATAGAATAAAATCGCAAATATTTCCACTGCAAAAAATTCTCCACTGGCGTTTCCGAAACCAAAATCGCATGAACACAACAAAGAGGATCCAGTAAAATCGACAGATCTTAGGAATAGTTCACAGGAAGCATCTTTATTTCCGTGATGCTCTCAAGTCAAATGATAATAGCAGGAGCTCGTCACGGTCCATATTCGTCGAAGACCCCCCCACCCGCCACCATCCGACTCATAAGGACAGTGACTCGCTCTTTTTTGCCTCTAATGCCCTTATCACGGATATAAGGATGCTTACTAGTCCACATTTAGTGTTGACAGGAAATGCAATACCTGCTAAATTAACCCTTTGGTCTATCGACTAAACTAATAAGTACAGAATTAAAACTTATTAGTCTTATTAAGGTGAATACACATGAAAGACCTTCGTAAAGAAAGAAAACGAAACCGAGAGCTAGAAAACAAGCTGTTCATCTTGGATGCTGCGGAGAAGGTTTTTGCCAAGAAGGGTTACACCCTGGCAACCATGGATGATATTGCCGCGGAAGCGCAGTTCTCCAAAGCGACACTCTATCGATACTTTACGAGCAAACGAGATATGTTCATGGATATCATCTTGAATACTTTTGATGAAGCGCATAAGAACTGCATTGAAATACAGGAGAAGAACATCCCTTCAGAAGAAAAACTGAGAGAGCTGATCAAGTACATTCTCGGTTACTACAACACAAAGAAAAAGATATCCCGGATTTTCATCATGGAACAATCGGCGATGAAAAAACTGTTAAAGGTGGATATGATTAAACACAGCTGGCATTCCAGCGCCCATCCTCAAGTTCCTCAGGTTTTCAGAAAAAAATTGGAAGAGACCTTTAACGTCATGGTGACGATCGTGGAAGAGGGGATCCGTTCGGGAGAATTCCGTGACATGGACCCTAAAGAAGTGTGTTATGTATTGGGAGCATTGCTCCGCGGATTCCATTTCAAAGGTCCCGTACGCGAGAAAGAATACACATTGGAAGAGAGCACCGATTTGATACATGGTTTTATCCTTTATGGGATCAAGAAGATCAGGAAATAAGATGAGGAGTGCGAACATGCGAAGAACGTGTTATTTCTGCCTTTTGATGACTCTTTTATTTGTCCTGAGCGGGCGTTCTTTTTCTCAGGACAAAGTGGTTCTGACTCTTGAGAAAAGCATCGAACTGGCCCTCTCTCAGAATCCTTACCATTTGGCGACGGAGGAACGTGTGGATGCTGCCAGGCAGCAAGTGAGAGAGGCTGTCGCCGGGTTTTTCCCTTCTCTCAACTCGTCGGGACTCGCGACTCTGGATGAGAAGCTTTTTGAGCTGGAATTCCCATCATTGATTCCCGGAATGCCACCGGAAAAGGTGAAAGTGGACTTCACGAGGGACTATCAGTTTTCGCTGAACTTATCCGTTCCTCTCTACACCGGAGGACGGTTGAGTGCCGGTTACAGGAGCGCCAAGTACAACCTCAAATCCACCGAGGAGTCTGTACGTCAGTCAGAACAGCTCACTGTTTTTAACACCAAGGCCGCATTTTATGGGAGTTTACTTGCGAGGGAGTTTGTAAGAGTTGCCGAACAAGCCGTTAAGGATGCAGAAGACCTGTATAAAAATGTGAAAAGTCAGTATGAAGTGGGGCTTGCATCTCGGTTCGACCTTTTGCGGTCGGAAGTGAGGGTGGTCAACCTGAGGCCTCAGTTGATCCAGGCCAAGAATAATTTTGAGGTCATGAAGCTCAATTTAAAAACTCTGTTGGGGATGGATATCGCCATACCCATAGAGATCGAGGGGAATTTGTCCTATGAGCCCATCGAACCGGATATGGAAAAGAGTCTTGGAGCAGCCCTTCTGAACAGGCCTGAGATCATTCAACTGGAATACCAAAAAAGAATAGCTGAAGAAATGTGGAAAATGGCGCGGGCCGAACGCTTGCCTACCCTGGCCGTATCGGGTACCTTCAACTTCTGGGCAGACAGGTTAAAGATCACCGGCGATACGTGGCAGGATTACTACACTGTGAACCTCGTCCTGTCAGTGCCCATTTTCAACGGTTTCGGCCCTTCAGCCCGTCAGGCTCAAGCCAAATCGGCCGTCAAAGAGATCGAGCTGATGTTGAAAGGCCTGAAAGATGCTGTGAAGCTTGAGGTTAGTCAGGCTATACTCAAGATCGAGGAAGCCAAGGAATCTCTGCGTTCCCAAGAAAAAAATGTCGAACAGGCAGAGGAAAGCCTGAGAATTGCCAACTTAAACTTTACAGAGGGTATGATCACGCTCCTGGATGTGAGTGCGGCACAGACAGCCCTCACTCAAGCCAGAGTCAACTATTCGCAGGCCGTCTATGATTTTTTCCTCGCCGTGGCTGATTTTGAGAGATCTTTAGGCATTAAAACAGGTGATATTAACCCAGACATCCTGATGAAGCAAAAGCAAATGACTTCCTACGGAGGGATCAGATGACAAAGAAAAAACTCGTTACAATGGGATTAACTCTCATCCTGCTTGTTCCTTTATTCTCCTGCGGGTCTAAGGAACAAGAAGGCGTTCAAGAGGAAAGTTTTGGTGCGGCTCGGGTGACTGTTTATGAAGTCAAGAGTCAACGGATTTCTGAAAAGCTTGTTTTTACCGGCGTCATCGAGGCGTGGCAGACGATGAATATCACTCCTGAAGTTGGCGGCAGGATCGCAAAGATCACCGTCGAGGAAGGAGAGAAGGTCCATAAAGGGCAGCTCCTGGCCGAATTGGACACCAGAGCGGCACGGCTCCAACTGGAGCAAGCTGAAGCTTCAGTGGCTGTGGCACAAGCCAATTACAAAGATGCTGAAAAGAATATGGAACGTATGGAGCGGTTGATCAAAGAGAATGCCGTATCGGAGCAGCAGTACGAGAAGATCGGATTGGCGTTCGAGGCTGCGGGAGCACAGCTCGATCAGGCCAAAACTGCGCTGAATCTGGCTATCTACAACCTCGATGTCTCCATCATGGAGGCCCCCTTTGACGGTGTGGTGGCGTCAAAGAATGCAGAAGTCGGAGATGTCATCAACCCGATGATGGGAGGCTTTTCTCCCAACAGCGGTGTTGTTACTTTGATGGATTATTCACGCGTCAAAATCGAAGTCGATGTGTCCCAACAGGATGTGGTCCGGATCAATAAGGGCCAGCCAGCGTCTATGACCGTTTCTGCATACCCCGGGCGTTCTTTTATGGGGCGCGTGTCAGTCGTGAACCAGACTGCAGATCCTATGACCAAAAAGTTCCATGTGGAAGTCACCGCAGACAACCCTGAACTTCTTCTCAGGCCCAACACCTTCGGGGAGATCGCGATAGAGGTGAGCTCCCATGAGGATGCCCTTGTGGTGCCCCAAAACGCGATCCTCGAGAATAAGTATGTGTTTGTCGTCGATGAGGGCAACACCGTACGAAGACAAGAGGTGAGCGTGGGACTCGAGAATACGCATATGGTCGAGATTCTCAGCGGTGTTCAACTTGGCGACCGGGTTGTTGTGGAAGGGAGTTATGGCCTGGACAACGGGACAAAAATTGAGATTAAAGAGGTACTCCAATGAAGATACCCGAGTTTTCCGTAAACAGAAAAGTCACTACGGCCATGCTGGCCATGATCCTAGTCGTTTTGGGTTCGCTCGCCTTTACGCGGCTCGGGCTGGACCTGTTTCCAGACCTGGAATTTCCGACAGTTTCCGTGATCACGATCTACAGCGGTGCCTCTTCTGAGGACATCGAAAATACGGTCACGAGACCATTGGAACAGGTCATAAACACTGTCAGCCGCGTGAAGAAGGTGAATTCGATCACATCCGAGGGGTATTCGGTCATCATGGTGGAGTTCGAGTGGGGGACCAATCTCGATTTTGCCGCACAGGATATCAGAGACCAGATCGGCCTTTACGAAAGTTATCTTCCCGAGGATGTGAACGACCCCCTTGTCGTGAAATTCAGCTTTGCCATGTGGCCGATCCTCTTCGGGGGCATCACGGCCGACCGGCCCACTGTCGAGCTCAAAGAAATGATCGAAGATGAGGTGGCGCCGAGGTTGGAACGAATCGATGGCGTTGCTGCTGTTCAGGTGTACTCGACAGACGTGAGAGAGATCCTGGTGGACATCGAAAAGGGAGCTCTCGAGTCCAGGAATCTTTCATTGGATCAGATCCTCGTCGCTCTCCGGATGGAGAATTTGAATCTTCCTGCAGGACATGTTGTGGAACGGCATTCTGATATCTTGGTGCGGACAATCGGAGAGTTTGAGAATATCCAGGACATCCGCAATACAATGGTGGGCGCGTCCCAATCCGGCCAGCCCATCTATTTGAGTGATGTGGCCGAGGTGCGTGACGGCCTTAAAGAAACCCGGTATATTTCCCGGATACAGAAAGAGAAAGGCGTTATCTATTTTATCAGCAAACGGTCGGGAGCTAACACGGTTATTACGGCTGAAGCAGTGAAGAAGGAATTGGCAAGAATCCAAGAGACGCTTCCGCCGGATGTTAAGTTCTATCCTTTTATGGACCAGTCAGATATGATCCAGCAGGTCATTCGAAGAACCGGCAATAATGCTCTCGTCGGAGGGATTCTGGCGATCTTCTTCATTTTTGTCTTTTTGCGCAATTGGCGCCCGACATTGACGATCGGTCTGGCGATCCCTCTTTCCATCATCACGACGTTTATCGCTCTCTATGCGGCAGGGTATACACTGAATCTTCTGACACTGGGGGGATTAGCCTTGGGTGTCGGGATGCTTGTGGACAATGCGGTTGTGGTCATCGAGAATATATTCCGTCACATCGAAGAGGGGGAAGACAAGAATGAAGCCGCTAAAAAGGGTGCGTCTGAAGTAGGGATGGCCATCACCGCCTCAACCCTCACAACCATTGCCGTTTTTTTCCCGATGATCTTTGCCCAAGGAATAACTGGGAAACTGACGCGCGGGTTGGCTTTATCTATCGCCTTCTCCCTGTTTGCCTCGCTTTTTGTCGCTCTGACGATTGTTCCGTTGGTGGCCTCGCTGCTCTTCAAGGCTAACGACAAACAGGGTGTAAGAAGCAATTCCAGGCGAATCCCACAGTTTATTAAAGTTCGTAATTTTTACAGAAACACTCTCGATAAAGCCTTAAAACGAAGAAAACTTGTCCTCGTAAGCGTCTTGGGGCTGTTCTTGCTCTCCTTCGTGATCATCCCTTTTCTGGGAACCGAATTCATGCCTGCCATGGACCGGGATATGCTCATTCTCAGGGTAAAAATGCCCGTCGGGACTTCGCTCGAAGAGACAAACCGTGTGGTATCGATGGCCGAGGATTTGTTGGAAGCCCAGCCGGAAGTGAAAGTGATCTCGGCTCAGGTGGGTTCGGCCGCAGAGGAAGACCCTCAAGATAGCGCAAGCGGATTCTCGAATTCCGGTACCCATGAGGGGATTCTCTGGGTCGGCCTCATCAAACAAACAGAGCGAGATCTGTCCGACCTGGAAATCATGGAGCAGATCCGGGCTAAACTTCCCAAGCTCAAGGATGTCAAGTTTGAAGCTCTGGATATGGGCACGATGATGACGGGGGGGTCCCAGTTTCCTGTGGAGATCAAGATCTTCGGAAAAGACCTCGATCTCCTGAAGAACTTTGCCGATGACTTGGTCGCAGCGATCAATGACGTGGAGGGGCTCAGGGATGTGACCCATTCACTCTCGGAAGGAAAGCCGGAGTATCATATTCGCATCGACCGAGAGAAGGCCTCGCGGCTGGGACTTATGGTCAGCCAGTTGGCCAACACTGTTCAAACAGCGTCATTGGGGAAAGTGGGCACGCGTTATCGGGAAGGGAATGAGGAGGTCGACGTCCGGGTCCGTTTCGATAAGAGATACAGAGACACGCTCGAAGACATCAAAAACATCCCCATCGTCACGCCCAACAACTTCACGATCCGGCTGGACCAGGTGGCAACGATCACAAGGGGGGAGGGGCCGATCAAGATCACACGGGAGAATCAAGCGCGTGTGATCACCGTCTCTGCCAACATTGCGGGAAGAGACTTGGGAAGTGTTGTGAAGGATATTCGGGCAAGAATTGCTGGGATTGAGAAAGGGCTTCCGTCCGGGTACTTCATAGAGTTCGGCGGCCAGTATGAGGACATGCAGAATGCCTTTATCATCATGGCCGGAGCGTTTCTTCTCGCCACGCTCCTGGTGTATATGATCATGGCTTCTCAATTCGAATCTTTTAAACACCCGTTTGTCATCATGTTTACCATACCCCTCGCATTAATAGGCGTGGTTGTGGCCTTGCTCATCACGGGGAAACCCGTAAGCCTTCCCATTCTTATCGGCTTTGTCATGCTCGGCGGGATCGCTGTGAACAATGGGATCGTGATGGTGGACTACATCAATCAATTGAAGCGGAGAGGTGTGGATAAAAAAGAAGCCATCCTTCAGGCAAGCTCGGTCCGCCTGCGCCCTGTTCTAATTACGGCACTGACCACAGTCTTGGGGATGTTGCCCATGGCGATCGATGCTTCGCAAGGGTCGGAGATGAGGGCGCCCATGGCGATCACTGTTATCGGAGGATTAGTGGCCACAACGTTTCTTACGCTTTACGTGATCCCCATCATCTACAGCCTGTTTGACCGCGTTTCTTTCAAGACCCAATAGGTGTAGGATCCATTCCCCGAATGGACCTCCCCTGAATTGTACGTCTTATCAACATCCCACAAATAAACGAAAGCAGAAAAAAACGGGATTATGTTTTATACCTTAAAAGCACTCCGATATTCCCGAACTTCCTCAAATCTGAGGGAGGATTGATATGCTCCACCCGGCTGCCCTTTTCAATGGCGGCTTCGACGGCCTCGTCGATGATGTCCACTACTTTTTCTGTCTTGCGCTGGCAGGATACGCAGCGGAGCTCATCCAGATACAAGAGATTGCACCGCGGGCAGATACGGCCCGGCTTAGAAAAATGTCGGGTCACAAGGAGCGTTTGGGCCTCTCCTGTGTTCAGCTTGCGCAGCGTGTTTTTCAAGCCCGAGGCTGCAAGGCCGCCTTTTTCGAGTTCCGAAATAAACCTGCGGACGATCTCAATTTTTTCCTGTTTTTTCAATTGTTGTTTCAAGTTGAGCGATTCTTTGAGCACACGGTCCGGAGAATCGCCGGGCTTTGCCTTGATCCGGCCTTTCAGCCGCTTTTTAAGATAAGGATGAAGCAAAGGCTCAAACTCCGAGGCGTGTTCATCCGAACAACCTAAAAAAAGCCAGTCAAATTTGTTTTTGTTGTAAAGATCGAATGTCAGTTTGGCGGCATCGCTGAAAAAGGCATGTAAACGGGAAGCGATATGCCGCTCGATCCGTTTGGATTCATATCCTTCCCATCCCCCCTCTCTCACCTTGCTGGGAACATCCCCTTTCAGGTGTTCGAGAAGAGTGATCTCTCCCATGTATATGTCATACCATTTGGCTTCCTTTCGGTCTATGATGAGAGTGCATGTCCTGTGATACTCCCCTAGGAAGGCCGACAGGGGGCGGACATAGGGATTTTGATCGAAAATGATCGTGTTTTTGGGAGAGTCGACAAGGTTGAATTCCTGCCAGAAGTTTTTTTTCGCGCAGGAAAAAATGGCAAGTCCCACATGAGTGTAGCCGTTTAAGTTCCTCGCGCAAAATTTCTGGATTTTCTCCAGGTCTTGAGCGAGAGATTCTTTGTTCTCTTTGCTCAGCTCCATCTTTTCCACAAGAGCCTTGTTCGTATTGATGAGATTTTTCAAGGAGAGGTCGATCTCCTTTTTTGTCTGCCGGTTCTTGCTCGTGTTAAGATAAAATGATGTTGTCAAAATGCTGTTGCTTTTAAATTTAGCCAGGTTTTCGATCTGTTCCCGACTGAATAGCTTCATCTGACCTCCTCAGTATTTATATAAAGTGTCGATTCAATTTCCAGCTTCTATGGGATATGATGGATAGCCGTCGATCCAGCTCATTAGCTTCACGGACCGACGCCTCACCCAGACCCTGTCTAGCACTTCGGCAACCTTGGCCCCTGAATAAGTTTCATGGAATGATTGGGTGAGGCAATATTGAAAAACATGAAAAAATGAGTATTTTATCACTCGGTTTTAATAAGATAAGGACTGAACTGAGTTTTGTCAAGCCTTCCTGACGGGAATTAAAAATATATGAGACGGAGTAAACAAAAAAGTACATGTAACTCATTAGGAAAAATCGATCGAGCGCCGCGATCAGGATGTCCTATTTTGCGTTACCGGGGGGGCCTTTCCTTTACCTTTTTTCAGGATGAGATTATAATATCAGTTCATCGATAATTGCGGAGCAGATTTGAGTGCGGAAGTGGCGGAATTGGTAGACGCGTAAGCCTCAGGAGTTTATGGTCCTTAAAGGCCGTGTGGGTTCGAGTCCCACCTTCCGCACCACACCCATAACACAGAGACCCTGCAGGGGACAAATGCCCTCTCCTAAGGACATTCTTCTCATCAATCCCTGGATATTTGATTTTACGGCGTATGATTTCTGGACGAAGCCTTTAGGGCTTCTCTATATGGGGGCATTGTTGAGAGAATACACAGAGGGACGGATCCATTTCATCGATTGTCTGGATCGCCACCATCCCGAGCTGCCGAAAAAGGCAAACACAAAGAGAGATGGCCGGGGGCCCTTTTTCAAAGAGGAAGTGAGTAAACCCTCTGTGCTGCGCGATATTCCGCGCAAATATTCCCGATACGGCATTCCACAGACTCTCTTTTCCCATCAACTGGACGAGCTCCCTCGGCCCGATATCGTGCTCGTGACCTGCGCCATGACCTACTGGTACCCGGGAGTCCAGTTCGTGGTCGAGCTCATCCGGCAAAAGTTCGGGGGCGTTCCGGTCGTTTTGGGCGGGATTTATGCTACCCTTTTGCCCGATCATGCGAGAAATGCCACGAATGTGGATTTTGTCCTCAGCGGTCCCGGAGAAAAGGCGCTTCTGCCTCTCCTGCGAGAGGTATTTGGAGATGCCTTTTGTTCGGATTCGCGTTTTGAAAGGCTAGGTGATATTCCCTGGCCCGCTTTTGATCTCCTGCGTGATCGAAGCTCTCTTCCGGTGCTGACTTCCCGCGGATGCTTGTATGACTGTACCTATTGCGCGAGCTCTCTTCTCTTCGAAGGGTTTGAACAAGAATCACCCCACAGAGTTGTGGAACACATCGAATCCCTTCACCGTCTGCATCAAACACGGGACATTGCCTTTTATGATGATGCACTCCTTTTAAATAAGAAGAGGCACATTATCCCCATTCTGAAGCAGGCCCTCCGAAAAAAGATTCCGGTCGCCTTTCACACTCCAAACGGGCTGCATATCAGAGAGATTGATGAAGAACTGGCCATGCTCCTAAAGCGTGCTCATTTTCAGTCGATCTTCCTCAGCCAGGAATCTTTCGATGAGCAGGTTCTCAACGAGTCATGTTCCAAAGTGTCTTCGACGGACCTGAAGGTTGCCTTGAGCCACTTGATGAAGTCCGGGTATAGAGCGTCTGAAATAAATGTCTATCTTATGGTTGGACTTCCCGGCCAAGGTGTAGACGGAATCCGGGAAAGCATTCAGATTGTGCAGAGATTGGGTGCAAGGCCCCGGCTGGCTTACTTCTCCCCTGTCCCCGGAACAGCAGCTTGGCAAGACCTTGTTGCAAAAGGGATTCTCCACAGAGATTCAGACCCTCTTCTTCACAATAAACTGGCATTTCCATACATTTGGGGGGAGATGTCTCCAGCCGATTTCGTTTCTTTTAAGGAACTGGCATATCCCCAGACGGGAAAAACTAAAAAATAGCCTGTGACACCAGGATAGCCCAGTGTCGGTCTCTTCATCACCTCGAGTAAAGGGATAAAAGATGTAAATTTATTTTAAGGTGGAGGAATCGGAAGCGTCCTTAAATCCGTGATGAATGAAATACGAGTATCCCCATTGGTGATTGCGAAAACGAACAACAGAAAAACTGTTTGGCTAAGTATAGGGACCGTTTCCCAAACGGTCCGTTCGGGGAACTGACCTTAAATCGGCTCGGTGCGTTCGGGGAATGGACCCTACATTAAAAGGAGAGGGCCCTCTGTTTTAGGCTTGGTTCCGGACTTCCCTCACATCTCCCCCTCGGGAGATGCACCATGCCCGCATGGAACCCTTCACACGGATTCCTCCACCACACCACTGGGACAATCAATAACGCAATTTTTGTTCATGCGATTAAGGGTTTAAAGATGCTTACAGAGGAATCTGAAAAAATGATAAAAACATCCAATTGCGGTATAATAAAAAGTTAGATCTTTATAGCCAACGAACTCAGAGTGATGTGAGTTGCGGAGTTGTCAAAATGCCACACTATGGCATGAATAT